>ERZ1048068.142-NODE-142-length-69708-cov-40.833632_pt1 | contig 69708 bp, 67 predicted proteins | sample MGYA00383098_ERZ1048068 | MGnify/ENA primary metagenome ERZ1048068 (study PRJEB29581, sample SAMEA5548368) | metagenome | biome: marine; feature: coastal; material: water | depth 1 m | study: Short-term variability in the microbial, nano- and picoplankton...
TAACTGGACTAGAGAATGCATCACTTTACTACTTTACTATAAGATCAATTTGTACGGACGGCACTGTCAATTCTTGGATTGATAATGGATTAGATGGACCAGACCCATGGCAAACAACGTCTTGTACTACCAATTCATTGCCTTATTTTAATGATTTCAATGATACGGAGTCTTGGGTTAGTTGTAATACATTCTACGATTCAGATGGGGATAATAACTTTTGGTTTTATGCTGACTACAACGAAGACGGAGATGATGTGAATAATAATTATTGTGCAGCTTCAGCTTCATACGATAATACAGCTGGAGTCTTAACTCCAGATAACTGGCTAGTATTAGGTCCAATTGATTTGACAAACGTACCAGATGCTACCATGACCTGGAGAGCAAGAGGTTTAGATCCTAGTTGGTGTGGAGAAAACTATACTGTTTATATTGGCACAGAAAACACTATAGAAAACCTAACAAGTTCATCTATTAGTTTCAGCGAAACAATATCATCACCCACAGGTGGATGTGGAACTTGGGCAGATCGAACACTTGATATTTCCGCTGCGTCAGGAAGCCTTATTTATATAGGTTTTAGACACCACGCGATCTCAGATATGTTTCATTTAAATATTGATGATGTAGGAGTTACTAGTGATAATTTAGGGCTCGAAGATGTTAGAGAATTACAATTCTCATTTTTCCCTAACCCTGTAAATAACGTATTGACAATTAATGCACAAGCGTCTATTGATAATATTACTGTTTATAACATGTTAGGTCAAACGGTGATTACATCGACTCCAAATACAAATGATAGCAAAGTAGATATGTCTGCATTGCAGACAGGTGCTTATTTTGTACAAGTGTCTATTAACAATACTCTTAAAACAGTTAGGGTAATCAAGAATTAAAGGATAATTTAATTCTAAAATTTAAAGCCTCGCTAAGAAATTAGCGAGGCTTTTTTAGTATAGTTATATACAAATAAATTAAAAAGTGTAGTCCAATTTTGTATGATTAAAGGATAAATAATATGAACGGATTTCTAATTAAGACACAATTAAACGTCCCAAAAATTTATTTAGTTTCAAAAAGGCTTTTCATCACAATCTGAATTCCTTTAAATCCAAAGTAAATAGCTGTACCGCATATTAATACTCCCGCTATAATTAATGGTATGTAAAGAGGTTTTTCAGGATTTGAGAACCCTATGTGTAGTGTCGTAGGTCCCAAAAACATTAGAAACAAAGTAATCCCCATTGTTTTTAATCCTTTACCTAACAATTGCTTGTTTGTTCTAGTTGTTTCCATTTGAATAGTTATTTATTACGTTTCTAACACTTTTGTAAGATTTTAACAGATTACTTGCTTCTAGCTCAGAAACGTTAAGCTCTTCTATTATCATTTTAATGCCTCTAGCGACTAGCTTATCATTACTAAGCTGCATATCTACCATCTTGTTTCCTTTAACTCGTCCGAGCTTAATCATCACGGTTGTTGTAATCATATTCAAAACTAGCTTCTGAGCTGTACCAGCTTTCATCCTTGAGCTTCCTGTTATAACTTCAGGACCAACTACAACTTCGATAGGGAAGTTGGCTACTATTGAAAGTGGGCTACCACTATTACAAGTAATACAACCAGTTATTACAGATGCTCTTGCACATGCTTCAAGTGCAGATATAACATAGGGTGTAGTCCCTGATGCTGCAATTCCAATAACTATGTCTTTATCACTGACATCATAGGCTTTCAAGTCTTCCCATCCTTGGTTCTTATCATCCTCTGCAAATTCAACTGCCTCACGTATAGCTACATCGCCTCCGGCAATTAAACCAATAACCATTTCATGTGGAACTCCAAAAGTTGGTGGGCATTCTGATGCATCTAAAATCCCTAATCTTCCGCTAGTACCAGCTCCAATATAGAACAAACGTCCTCCATTTCGAATTTTGGTTACAATTAGACCAACTAATAAGTTAACTTGGGGTATGGCTTTTTTAACAGCTTCAGAAACACCAGAGTCTTCTTTATTAATTATCGTCAATATTTTTTCGACTGACATTTTTTCAAGTTCATCGTGATGAGATTCCTGTTCAGTAGTTTTTATAAAAGTCATATGCAAAAATATAACTTTTCAAGTACTTTTAACTTATTCTAAGATTAAACTCGCCTTGTAGGTTTCAGAAAGTCTAAAATACCCCACTGGGTAATGATCTGGATTTGATAAGTTACTTATATTACCCCGTATTGTCGAAGGTGTGGTGTCAAAAGGCCTTCCACCTTGTTCTGTCTGTTCAATTAAGACAGTCATAAAGTTGAAATGTCTTTCGTCAATCCCCATTATTTCTATATTTATTTCATCTCCAGTGATAAGCTCATCATAGAAATAGGAAAACGTAAATACATTTCCCTGATAAAATTCGTCCTTAGTGGTTAGAAATAAATTCATCCCTAGGTCAAATAAATAGTAATCATCTCGCTCTTCATTATCAGTAAATGAGATTAGAACTTCCTTTTCGTCTCCACCAAATAAAGTATTATTTCCTTGTAGAATAGTGTCTATGGGTGCTGAATACATGAGTTGTTCTGTAGTAGATTCGTAGACTTCTTCATCATATATAATTCGGATTTTATAGTCTGTATCAAAAACAGGGGTGTACTGCAACGTATAAAATAGATTTGTATTGTCGTACTCAAATTCATGAATTATATTATTTGTAAGGTCTATAAGTTCCAATGAAGCTTCAGATACTATTGTGTTTTCTTCCTGGTAAAAGGGACCTGATAAGCTGAGTTTAATTTCTTGAGTTATGGATTCATTTGGAGACACCTTTAATGATGCTTCAACAACTAATCGAGGGCTATCGGTTGGTAAATCAAGCTGGATGACTTCTTCACAGCCAGTCATTAGCAATCCAATACAAAGTAAAATATATATTTTTTTCATTACCTAAAATTTAAAATTATATGAAACAGCTCCAATGGCTCCAAATAACGATAATTTGAGCGCTTCATTTTGTCCAGTATCTTGGTTTTCTCTAAAGTTCAAGGACTGAGTGTTTTTCCGATTGTAAAGGTTGTATATACTAAACACCCATTCACCTTTCCATTGCTTATCTTTGCTTTTTTTAGGAATATATGTTCCTGAAATATCAAAACGATGATAGGCATCTAAGCGACTTGAGTTACGAGATTCAAATGTTGAGACAATCAAATTGTTGTATTCATATTGTCCATTTGGATAAGTTGTAGGTTGTCCTGTTTGGTATATGAAATTAGCATTTAATTTCCATTTATTGTTAAGGTCGTAGCTAGAGGTGATTGAGATGTCATGTGTTTTGTCATAAGGAGTATTATACCACTTTCCGTTATTAATTCCAGGTTCTGAAGCGTTTAGTCCTTTGGTTTGTTGTTCTGATTTGGAAAGCGTATATGCAAACCATCCTTTAAAACGCCCTTTATTTTTTCTAAATAATAATTCGAAACCATATGCTCTAGATTGTCCATTAAGAAGTACTTGTTCAATTGCTTTATTAGCGATTAAGTTAGCACCATCAATGTAGTCAATTCTATTTTTAGTTTTTTTGTAAAAACTTTCAATCTCTAAATCGTATTTGTTATACCTTTTAAAATATCCAATAGCTATTTGATCTAAAATTTGAGGTTGAATGTATTTACCACTTGGGGTCCAAACATCTAACGGAGTAGGAGAGCTTGTGTTAGAAATCAGGTGTAAATACTGCGTCATTCTATTATAACTAGTTTTTAGAGATGTATTGTCATCTAGTTTGTAAGAAATTGCTAGTCTAGGTTCTAAGTTTAAAAACGATTTTATAACTTTATTAGTGCTAATGCTTTCGGACCCAATTGGATTAATTTCTTCGTAGAGTTGTAGATCCGTATTGTAACTTACTGCTTGATTATTTTCATATAGGTTTAGTTCTTTTTGCCCGAGACGCAAAAAAGAACTTAATCGAGATCCATAGCTAACAGTCAGTCGTTCGGATAGTTGATGTTTAATATCTAAGTAGATTGCATTTTCAAACGCAAATTTATTTGTAAGCGCTTCTGTATTTATCCCCGAATCAGGCCTATTTGGGCCAATAACTCCAGGATTGAACCGGTAATAGGTGCTGTGTAAACCATATTCGAGTTTGTAGCGGTCGTTGACATACTGATTAAAGTCATATTTGATATTCATGTTTTGAATTCCAGAATTCCATTCAAACCCCACAAAATTTAAGTTTAATCCGTAATAATAATCAGAGTATATAAGTGATAAATTTGAAAATAGTTTGTCGTTAAACAGATGGTTTAATCTAAAATTAACAACAGTATTTCCGTATGTGTTTTCAAAGCTGTTAGAAACATTAAATACATCCCTTCCAAAGTAAGCTGATAAATAGACGCTATTTTTTTTATTTAATTTGTAGCTTAATTTAGTATTTAAATCATAAAAATAAGCAATGTTGTTTACGTCAAAAAGTGGAAGAAATAAATGAGCATAAGTTGCGCGACCACCAAGTAGAAATGATCCAACTCCTTTTTTTAAGGGTCCTTCAAGAAGTAAGCGGCTAGCCACTAGTCCAACACCGCCATTAGCTTTATATTCATTTTTATTTCCTTCTTTTTGATAAATATCTAGAACAGATGAAACGCGTCCTCCGTATTTGGCAGGAACTCCACCCTTGTATAATTTTAAACTTTTGATTGCATCTGGATTGAATACTGAAAATAATCCAAATAAATGTGAGGAGTTAAAAATAGTAGCTTCGTCCAACAAAATTAAGTTTTGATCAGCTGCACCTCCTCGTACATTAAATCCAGCAGCACCTTCACCGCCACTAGAAACTCCCGGCAAAAGAGTTATAGCCTTGATTACATCCGCTTCTCCAAATACAACTGGAATTTGTTTGATAGAAGAAGCTGTTAATGAATTGACACTCATTTGGGGGGTTCTAATATTTAAAGACTCAATATTAGTTTCTATTAAAACTTCATCTAATGCTTCGGTAGCTTCAGAAAGTGTAAAATCCTTGATAATATCTTTGTCTAATATTATAGTTTTTTTTATGGTTGAATAACCTATGTTGCTAATAGTGAGTTCATAAACCCCCTTCGCCAATGTAATTGAGTAGAAGCCGTACTCATTCGATATTGTTCCGGTCTTTAATTTATCAATTATGATATTTGCTCCAATAAGAGTTTCGTTTCCTTGATTCTCAAAAACAGTTCCGCTTAAAGTGAATCGCTCCTGTGAGTTTCCATACAAGTTAATACATAATAGTAGAAATAATATTTGGCGTTTCATATGATATAATTTCAATCAAAAATAAAATAAAAAAGCACCTTAAAAGGTGCTTTTAACAAAAGATTAGTTATAGATTTAGTTAGCTAAAATATTGTTTAGTGTAATGCTTGGTCGCATTGCTAGATCTGTTTTATCGATATTTGGAAGATAATATCCACCAATATTCATTGCTTTGCCTTGAACGTAATTTAGTTCTTTAATTATGGTGGCTTCATTTTTTAAAAGTGCTGTTGCAATAGTTGTGAATTCTGATTTTAATTCAGCATCTTTTTCTTGTTTTGAAATTGCCTCAGCCCAGTACAGAGCAAGATAAAAATGACTTCCCCTGTTATCAATTTCTTTTACACGCCTGGAGGGAGATTTTTTTTCATCAAGTAATCTTTCAGTTGCGAGGTCTAAAGCTTCACTAAGAATAGCTGCTTTAGGGTTGTTGTTAGTGTTACTAAAATGTTCCAAGGACACAGCTAGTGCTAAAAATTCACCTAAGGAATCCCAACGCAAGTGATTTTCGTTAATAAACTGCTCAACATGTTTTGGGGCTGAGCCTCCAGCACCTGTTTCAAATAATCCTCCACCGTTCATTAAAGGAACAATAGATAGCATTTTTGCACTTGTTCCAACTTCCAGAATTGGAAATAGATCAGTAAGATAATCTCTTAAGACATTCCCAGAAACAGAAATTGTATCCTCTCCATTTTTTAACCTTGAAAGTGTAAAATGAGTCGCCTCAATAGGAGCTAGTATTTGAAGTTCTAAACCATCAGTGTCATGGTCTTTGAGGTATATCTTTACTTTTTTAATAAGTTCTATATCATGCGATCTTTTAGAATCTAACCAGAAGATGGTTGGAATATTTGAAGCTTTTGCTCTTGTCACCGCTAACTTTACCCAGTCTTGAATTGGAGCATCTTTTACCTGACACATTCGCCAGATGTCTCCTTTGTTAACTTCATGTGATATTAAAACAAAACCTTTATTGTCAATTACGTCAACACGTCCTTTCGATTCAATTTCAAAAGTCTTATCGTGTGATCCATATTCTTCAGCTTTTTGAGCCATTAATCCAACATTGGGAACTGTCCCCATTGTTGTTGGGTCAAAGGCTCCATTTTGTTTGCAGAAGTCAATAGTTGCTGTATATATTCCAGCATAACTACTGTCAGGGATAATCGCCTTTGTATCTTGCGCCTCCCCCTTTGCATTCCACATTTGCCCAGAAGTCCTAATCATTGCAGGCATTGACGCATCTATAATTACGTGACTAGGTACGTGCAGGTTGGTAATGCCCTTTTCAGAATTAACCATAGCTAAGTCTGGGCCATTTGCTATTGCTGATTCGAAGTCAGCTTCAATCTCTTGACGTTTTGCGGTCTCTAGTTCAGCTACTTTTTCTAAAATATTTCCGTAGCCGTTATTAGTATTTATTCCAATTTCATCAAAAAGAACTTGATGCTTTTTAAATACGTCAGAAAAAAATAATTTTACTGCATGTCCAAAAATAATAGGGTCACTTACCTTCATCATTGTAGCTTTCATATGAAGCGACAGTAAGACGTCTTTGTCTTTAGCGTCCTTTATTTCTGCTGTTAAGAATGATTTTAGAGCTTGTATGTTCATGACTGTTGCGTCAATAATCTCGCCCTTTAGTATAGGGATATTTGATTTTAGTTCGGTAGTTATATTTTGTGTATCGGTATGAACAATACTAACAGCTGTAGCACGTGAAACTGTTATAGATTTCTCATTGTGAGCAAAATCGCCTTCTCTCATTGTAGCTACGTGTGTTTTTGAGTCTTTAGACCAAGCACCCATACTGTGAGGGTTTTTCTTGGCATAATTCTTCACTGCCCTTGGGGCTCTTCGGTCCGAGTTGCCTTCTCTGAGTACAGGGTTAACTGCACTTCCTTTGATTTTATCGTAACGAGATTTAATAGATTTTAGCTTTTCACTTTCAGCGGTCTCTGGGTAATTTGGGATTCTAAAACCAAGAGATTGCAATTCATTAATAGCTGCTTTTAATTGTGGCATTGAAGCACTAATGTTTGGAAGCTTGATAATGTTAGCTTCCGGTTTTGTAACTATCATACCTAGTTCAGCTAAAGCGTCTTCTACTTTTTGATCTTCAGAAAGGAACTCTGAAAAGCTAGAAAGAATACGGGACGCTAGAGAAATATCTTTTGTATCAATTTGTACTTCGGAGCTCTTAAGAAATGATTTAATAATGGGTAAAAATGAACGCGTTGCAAGTGCTGGTGCTTCGTCAGTAATAGTATAAATTATGTTTGCCATTATGGGCTATGTAAAGTTTATTTTTTTTTTTGTTTAATTTGCTTGTAGCTAAATTAAACAGGGACGTAAATATATGAAATTGGAATGATTTTATGAGTCAATTTAATTCTTTAAATAATCAATAATATCAAAATTTGGTTCATTAAAATGATTTGCAAACTGAGCTCAAAAAAAAACCCTAAGTGATTAGGGTTTTTTGGTTTTTTTTTGTTTGAAATCTGACTAACGTCTTCTTTCTTTGATTCTGGCTTTTTTACCAGTAAGTTCTCTGAAGTAAAAGATACGAGCTCTTCTAACTTTTCCACGTTTGTTGACTTCAATTTTCTGTAAGGCTGGTAAATTTACTGGGAAAATTCGCTCAACACCAATTGTACCAGACATTTTTCTGATAGTAAATGTTTCAGAAGTTCCTGAGCCTCTTCTTTGCAGAACAACGCCTCTGTAAAACTGTGTTCGTACTTTTTCACCTTCTCTAATTTCGTAATAAACAGTGATGGTATCACCAGCTGCAAATTCTGGAAAGTCTTTTTTTGTTACAAATTCTTCTTGAACAAATTTAATTAAGGATTCCATTTTTGTTGTATATAGGTTTTATCGAAACAACATCCACGATTATCGCCAGAGGTTAATCCGAATTTGGCTGCAAATATAAGTAAAAAGTGAAAAGAAGAAACTTTATTACACTAAAATTTTTGTTTACACTTAAATATTAGTCTTTTAGTAAGTCAGGTCTCCTAATCTTTGTATTTGCGTGAGCTTGCTCTTCACGCCATTTTTCAATTTTTGGAAAGTGTCCGCTCAATAAAATATCAGGAACCTTCCATCCATCGTATTCTCTTGGTCGTGTGTATATCGGTGGTGCTAATAACCCGTCCTGAAATGAGTCTGTTAATGCAGATGTTTCGTCTCCTAAAACTCCTGGAATGAGACGAATGACTGCATCACAGAGAACTGCTGCACCCAATTCTCCACCAGAAAGTACATAATCACCAATAGAAATTTCTTTGGTGATAAAATGATCTCGTACGCGCTGATCTACCCCTTTGTAGTGTCCGCAGAGTATAATCATATTACCCTTCATTGACAGTTGGTTAGCAAGTCCTTGATTGAGCGTTTGTCCGTCTGGGGTCATGTAAATAACTTCGTCATATTCGCGCTCTTTTTTTAATTTAGAAATACACTTATCTATTGGTTCAATCATCATTACCATTCCTGCGCCACCACCAAATTGGGTGTCGTCAACAGTTTTATAATTATCAGTTGTATAATCTCTTAAATTATGAAAGTGAACGCCTACTAGGCCAGCTTCTATAGCACGCTTTAATATGGAGGCCTCAAAAGGGCTTTTAATTAGTTCTGGGAGTACAGTAATAATATCAATGCGCATAGAAAACATTTAAGTAACAAATATAATAAATTGTACTATCTAATAATAGGTGAACCGCCTTACTTTGGCAATGTATTTTGATAAGCGAATGACTTGATGACTATATCCAAATTCATTATCATACCATATATACATTATTACATTTTTCCCATCTGGTCTTACTATGGTTGCCTTACTATCATAAATAGCTGGAGCAGTACATCCTACGACGTCACTTGAAACAAGTTCGTCATTTAACTCATATTTTATTTGCTCAACTAAGTTGCCAGTAAGTGCAGCAGTTTTGATTAGATTGTTTATTTTTTTGAGCGTTGTATTTTTTTTGATTTTTAAGTTTAGAATAGCTAAACTTCCATTGGGAACAGGAACTCTAATTGCGTTGGATGTTAGTTTGTTTTTAAGTGCGGGAAGTGCTTTACTTACAGCTTTTCCTGCTCCAGTTTCTGTAATAACCATATTGAGAGCCGCTGCGCGTCCTCTTCTGTATTTTGAATGCATATTGTCCACTAAATTTTGATCATTGGTATATGCATGTATTGTTTCAAGATGACCATGCTCAACACCAAAAGAATCTTCAATAACTTTTAAAATTGGTGTGATGGCATTAGTAGTGCATGAGGCTGCAGAGAAAATATCTATTTTGTCGGGCGAATATTCCAAATGATTGACTCCATATACGATGTTTGCAATCTCTTTACATGGCGCAGTTAGCAAGACTTTTTCAGCACCTTTTGAAACCAGGTGTCTTTTTAATTCTTCTTTTTTTCTAAACACTCCAGTATTGTCTATGACTAGAGCTTTATTTATCCCGTATGATGTATAATCTATATTTTCTGGCTTGGAAGCAGAGATAACATAAACAGTCATACCGTTTATGATTAATGCTTGAAGATTTTTGTCTACACTTACTGTACTTGGGAAATCGCCATGAACTGAATCACTTCGTAATAGAGCAGCTCGTTTTTCTAAGGTTTCTGAACTAATTTTATCACGGGTAACAATGGCTCTTAGCCTTAGTTGGCTGCCGCTTCCCGATTTACCCATCAGTTCACGTGCAACCAATCGTCCAATGCGTCCAAATCCGTATAACACGACATCCTTTGGCTTTATTGTAGACTGTAGATTTGCTTTTTTTAATTTTTTTGATAAAAAAGCAAATGAACTGCTATTAGAAAGGTCTTCCTTGTGATATTCGTAAGTTAGCTTACCAATATCCAGCTTTGAAGCTGGTAAGTTTAATTGTTTGATAGCTAGTGCCATTTCAACAGAGTCAAAAATGGAGATGGGTTTGTTTACAAATTCACCAGCGTAGGCATGAAGTTTCAAAATTTCACTCACATTTTGGTCCATTAATTGGTTACGAAACATGACTAATTCAATTGAGTAATCGTACCACAGGTCACTAACAATTTTTATAAATTCAACAGCTGATTTTCTACGGTCAGATTGAAAAGTGATTTCAGAATCATAGGTAGGTTTTGATGGCATAAAGTTTGAGTTTTGTATTAACTTTACAAAAGTAAGTTTTCTCAAACGATTTCGTAGATTTTTAATTAAGTAATAATAATGATCCTTAATTTCTTATATTTTGATATAAAATATTGAAATACAATGTTTTATCTAAATCGGTAGACTACTTTTTCTCCGTTATTTTTTACAATTGAAAGCCTTATTACATTATTCGAATATTTTTGTAGTGCTTTTTGTGCATCGTTAATTGAATTAATGCTAATATCGTTTATTTCAGTCACAAAACTTCCAACATAGATTCCGTCAGATTCCCAATCTTTTCGGTTATTTTCAGAAAGCGATATAACTTCTAATCCATATTCTAAGTTAACAGATTTTAGTGCTTTTTTTTCAGGTTCTTGAAGTGTTCCAATGACGGGTATTTCAATTACAGTTCTTTTTTCTAGAGTCACAGTTAAACTTATCTGTTTATCAGCTCTTAAAATCATAACCTCTACCATGTCATTTGGATTTTTAGTATTTAAAAACCCTTTTAAATCAGAAAACTTTGCAATTGTGACCCCATCAATTTGTTGAATAATATCTCCTTTTTTAATTCCAGCTTTATCTGCACCTGTTCCTTTTTGAATATCGTTTACGTAAAATCCTTCTGTTACATTTACACCAAATTCTTTAGAATTTTTACTATTTAGCTCACCACCAATAACTCCAAGAATACCATTCTGTACATTTCCAAACTCCATTAAGTCTTCAATAACTTTTCTAGCAATATTACTAGGCACTGCAAATGAGTAACCTATGAATGACCCTGTTTTTGACGTAATAGCTGTATTAATCCCAATAAGTTCTCCATTTGTATTTACTAAGGCTCCGCCAGAATTTCCTGGGTTTACCGCCGCATCTGTTTGTATGAATGATTGTGTATTTCGTCCAGATAAATCCCTTGATTTAGCACTTATTATACCAGCTGTAACTGTAGAAGTCAAGTTGAAAGGATTACCAACAGCTAACACCCATTCTCCTACTTTAGCTGTATTACTATCTCCAAATGTTAGATATTTTAAAGATTCCAAAGGTTCAATTTTCAATAATGCTATATCAGTGTTGGAGTCAGTTCCAATTATCTCAGCTGTATAGGTTTTGTTATCATTGGTGGAAATCTCAATTGATTGTGCTCCTTCAATTACATGATTATTTGTTATAATATAACCATCCGGCGAAATTATTACTCCTGATCCAGTGCCTACTTGAGCACGTTGTTGAGAACGACCAAAAAACAAGTCTTCATAACTAGTATAGCCTTTGCTTGTTGTAGTGTTTTTTACATGTACGACCGTTGGTAATGTTTTGTCAGCAGCAGAAACAAAATTTACAGTTTCTTCAGTCGAGTTTGTATAGTTTTTTTCAATAACGGATATGGTGCTCAATGGTTGTCTTTCAACCACATCGATGGGGATACTTGATTCGATAAACAGCTTGTAAGTACTTAGAGTTATCACGCCACCTAATGTTGAAATTAGCAGAATTGATATAAATTTTTTCATAAAAATATTTTTAGACTAAATAGCATCGTAATAAAATTACTGTATTATTGAATTCATTTAATAATTTTAACGACGTTTTAACAGCTTATTTTAATATTAAATATTGTTATATTTGTTATTTATGTATAATCATTCTTTTTTTAAGTATCAGGGCACTGGAAATGATTTTATTTTGATCGATAATCGATTATCAAGTTTTGATAAAAATAATTCATCATTAATTGCTCGTTTATGTGAACGCCGTACAGGTGTTGGTGCAGATGGTCTTATCTTGCTAGAGTCCCATTCAAAATATGACTTTAAAATGGTATATTTCAATGCAGATGGTCAACAAAGTAGTATGTGTGGTAATGGCGGCCGATGCATTGTTGCTTTTGCTTATTCTTTAGGAATTGTTCAAAGAAAGGCTCATTTTTTAGCGATTGATGGACCACATTTAGCAATCTATGATAACGGATACATTGAACTTAAGATGCAAGACGTATTATCCATTTCCTCAAAAGAGGACTATTTTGTACTTGATACGGGATCTCCGCATTATGTTTCTTTGAAATCAAACCTAGATTCACTGGATATGAAATTAGAAGGATCTTTAGTCCGTTATAGTGACACTTTTAGATCTAATGGTGTTAACGTAAATTTTGTTAAAAAAATAAATATGGATACGTTTGCTGTTCGAACTTATGAACGAGGAGTAGAAGCTGAAACTTTGTCTTGCGGTACGGGATCCACAGCCGTTGCCTTAGCGATGTTTCATTCTGGTCAATCAAGTTCTGAGTTTATAAATATTAAGACACAAGGAGGTGATTTAGTTGTAAAATTTAAATCTTCTAATTCAGCATATTCAAATATCTGGCTTTGTGGCCCCGCAGTACAGATTTTTAAAGGGACTGTACAATGGTAACTTTGCATGGAGAACTTATTAATTTACGATCTCTTAAATTTCAAGATTTACCCTTTTTATATTCACTTGAAAATGATGAATCCTTATGGGAGCTAAGTCAAACTCAAAAACCTTTTTCAAAGGAAGTACTTAGTAATTATTTAAAAACAGCCCAAAGAGATATTCAAGAAGCAAAGCAATTAAGGTTAATGATTATTTCTAAATCAAATGAACCCATGGGGTTTATTGATCTTTTTGATTATGATGAACACAATAACAGGGCCGGCGTAAGTATTGTTTTAGTTGATACTCATCGTCAAAAAGGTTATGGCAAAGATGCTTTAAATTTATTGGTAAAATTTAGCTTTCATGAATTACGTATTCACCAATTATATGGAAATGTGCTAGAAGATAATTTGGCAAGTATTAGTTTGTTTAAGTCTGTTGGATTTGTTAATGTTGGTCTTAAAAAAGAGTGGAGATATTACAAAGGTCTTTTTAAAAACGAATATTTATTTCAATTAATTAGTTATGTACTTTAAAAAAATAGCAGCATTCATTGTATTACTTGGGTTAATAGGATCAGGAATTTTCTCCTATTATATTTATTCAGTTATGTTAGTGCCGAATACTAATTTTAATTCTGAAGAGGCCTATATTTTTGTAGCTACAAATGCGAGATTTTCGGATGTAAAAGCAGACTTAAATCCCCTGCTGAAAGATATAGAATCTTTTGAGGTTTTGGCAAAGCAAAAAAAATATATAAATAATATTAAAGCTGGACGCTTTCTTATTTCCAAGGGTATGAATAATAATGATATAATCAACTCAATAAGAAGTCGCAATCTGCCAATAAAAATTTCATTTAACAACCAGCACTCGATAGCAAATTTAGCAACCAGAATTTCCGGCCAAATTGAGGCAAATAGTTCTGAATTACTAAGGGTTCTGTCGGATCCCAAGTTTTTAGAGGCTAATGGGTTTTCAAATGAAAACGCACTGGCAATGTATTTACCTAATAGCTATGAGTTTTTCTGGAATTCTTCGGCATTGACATTTAGATCAAGAATGTTCAAAGAATACAAACGCTTTTGGAACAAAGAAAGATTAGGTAAAGCAAAAAACATCGGACTTTCGGCTTTACAAGTGATGGTTTTAGCCTCTATTGTACATGAAGAGTCTAAGCAAGCTTCTGAACAAAGTCGTATTGCAGGGGTGTATATTAACCGTTTGAATGATGGGTGGCCTCTTCAGGCCGATCCTACAATTAAATTTGCTGCTTATCAATTACCTGACTTTAAGAATTCAATTATCAAGCGTGTGTTAAATAAACACAAATTAATTGTATCTCCATACAATACCTACATGTATAAAGGGTTGCCACCTGGACTTATTGCTATGCCAGATTTGTCAGCTGTTGAAGCTGTATTGAATCACGAAATTCATTCTTACTATTTCTTTGCAGCAGATGCACAAAAACCGGGTTTTCATAAGTTTTCTAAAACACTTAGCGGTCACAATATAAACGCTAAAGCATACCACTCATATTTAAATCGAAAGGGAATCAAGAAGTAGTATAAAGTACTTAAAATCAATATATTGCAAATTTACCTATATTTGCATTGTTTTTTTATTTAAACTCAGTTGTATTAATTACTATTTAATGTTTACACATCGCATTCTTAACCGCACAGTACTGATTGTATTTTTTTTCAGTTTATTTATTGCATTTTCCCCTAATCCGGAGAACAATCCTACTGAGGTTATTTTATCTAATGAAATCCTTAACTACAACTTTGATGTTACACAGATTGTTGATCCAAATTCAAATTCTAAGCTACCTTTTTTAGAAAACTCATATATTGCCTTTAAAGAAGCTATAGCTTTCAAAGAATCTAGAGGTAGATATAACGCGGTTAATACGTTTGGTTATTTGGGCAAGTTTCAGTTTGGTTCATCTACTTTAAAGACTCTAGGAATTTATAATTCAAATTTTTTTTTAAATAGTCCTGAATTACAAGAAAAGGCTTTTTTAGCAAACACAAAAAGAAACAAATGGAAGTTAATCTCAGAAATAAATAGGTTTACAGGGTCAGAAATTAACGGAGTCATTATTACAGAATCAGGAATATTAGCTTCTGCTCACCTAGCTGGGCCTGGAAACGTAAAGCGCTATTTGAGAAGTTTAGGTTCTAAAGATTTTTCAGATGCTTATGGATCAGAAGTTTCTTTTTACATGCGCAAATTTGCGGATTTTGATACTTCATTTGTAATTCCAGAGAAAAAACCCAGGGTTAATCTTGACTAATATTTATGGATAATAAAAATTGCGGGACGTTTATGAAAATCTAGTTTTGAATGTTTCCATTGTTTCGCAGTTTGAGTTTTGATATATTCTGTTGGCAAAGTTAGGTCACAAGCCACGCAAATTTTTGTATCGGAGTTAAGTGTTTTGTATAGGTCTTCTAAAACACTATTATTTCGGTATGGAGTTTCAATAAATAATTGTGATTGGTTCTCATCAAAAGAACGTTTTTCAAGCTGTTTCATCTTAGATTTGCGTTCTACTTTTTCAATTGGTAAATACCCATTAAAAGCAAAATTTTGACCGTTCATTCCAGAACTCATCATAGCTAACAAGATTGAGGAAGGTCCAACTAAAGGAATGGTTTTAATATTTTTTTCATGAGCTATCTTTACAACCTCGGCACCAGGATCAGCTACTGCTGGGCAACCCGCGTCTGAGAGCAGTCCAATATTGTTTCCTTTATAACATTCTTCTAAGTAAAGAGGTATTTCTAGGGGATCAGTAAACTTATTTAGGGTAAATAGGGTTAGACTTGATTGAGATTTTCCAGAGCTAACAGCTTTGATAAATCTACGTGCTGATTTTTCGTTTTCAACAATATAGACATCAATACTCTCGATGATTTTTTTAATTGAAATTGGAATTGTTTCTAATGGAGCATTGTCTCCTAAACTAGTAGGAATTAAGTATAATTTACCAGTCATTTGGAATTATTATTTAATTGAATGATTGATTTTTGATTGAGTCTTAATAATTTTAATAAATTTTTTTTGAAGCTTTTTTTTGATGAAATGATCAAGACGTTAATAATAGTGAGAAATATGATTTCTATAATATTTGAATTTGAGAACGGTATTTATTCACAAATTCAAATTGTTAATATAGATTTTATAATTAAAAATTACACAGATAATTTTTTTGTCAAATCTTCAACGTATTTTCTAAATTGTTTATCAGTTGTGGAAAGATTATCAACTGTTTTGCATGCATGAAGAACTGTAGCATGATCACGTTTTCCAATCTGAGAACCAATACTAGCTAATGATGCTTTTGTGAATTTTTTAGCAAAAAACATTGCTAATTGTCTGGCTTGCACTATGTGACGTTTTCTTGTTTTTGATTGTAATGTGTCAATGTCCATTTGGAAATAATCTGAGACCACTTTTTGTATGTAGTCGATTGAGACTTCCCTTTTGGTGTTTTTAACAAATTTCTCAACAACATCCTTGGCTAGTGTGATGGTAATCTCCTTTCTATTGAAAGATGATTGGGCGATTAGGGAAATAATGGCGCCTTCTAGTTCACGTACATTAGTAGTGATATGTTTAGCTAGGTATTCAATGATGTCTTCAGGCATTTCAACACCATCCCTGTATAGCTTGTTTTTAACTATAGAAACACGTGTTTCAAAATTCGGTTTTTGTAGTTCAGCGGAAAGTCCCCATTTAAAACGAGATAAAAGTCGCTGTTCAATATCTTGCATGTCAACAGGTGCTTTGTCGCTTGTTAAAATGACTTGCTTCCCGTTTTGATGTAAATGATTAAATATATGAAAGAACACGTCTTGAGTCCCTGATTTACCTGATAGGAACTGAACGTCATCAATAATCAAAATATCAATTATTTGATAAAAATGAATGAAATCGTTTCTGTTATTTTTCTTGACAGATTCAATGTATTGTTGAGTGAATTTCTCAGCAGATATGTAAAGAACAGTTTTTTCAGGGTACTTGTCTTTAATATCAACTCCAATAGCATGAGCTAGGTGTGTTTTACCTAAGCCAACACCACCAAATATAAGTAAAGGATTGAAAGAAGTACCTCCGGGTTTGTTTGCGACTGCTATACTGGCATTGCGAGCAAGACGATTAGAATCACCTTCCAGAAAATTTTCGAATGTATAGATAGGGTTAAGTTGTGACTCAATCTTAACATTTCTAATTCCAGGAATTACAAATGGATTTTTTAGCTCTGGGTTTTTGGATTTAAGTGGAATGTTGGCTTCTTGAGAATAAACTGATGAACGATTTGAACTGGGTATTTTTTCAGTAAATGGTTGTTTGTTGCCATAAGTATTTTCCATCTTGATGATGTACACTAATTTGGCATTGACTCCTAACTCTTTTGTTAGAGCAACTTTCAAAATTTTGACATAATGCTCCTCAAGCCATTCATAAAAGAATTTACTAGGTACTTGAATGCTTAATGCGTGGTTATCAATTTTAATTGCTAAAATAGGCTCAAACCATGTTTTGTAAGCTTGTGGCTGGATGTTGTCTTTAATAAAATCTAGACAGTTATCCCAAACCGTTTGAGCGCTAATGTTCATTATTGTGTTATTTTTGATTAGTTAGTGTTAAACAATTTGAAATAGTGGGTGGAGTATTCAATTTGCTTAAGCTATTACAAATATGTGAACAAAATTCTTAAAAAAAAAATCGAATTTAAGTCAATATTTAATTTTTTTTTCTCATGTTTATTTATTGAATTTATATTACTAAATATGCATCAAACAAAAATTAAAGTCAGATACGGCGAGACAGACCAAATGGGAGTTGTTTACCATGGAAATTATGCTCATTATCTGGAAATAGGACGTTTAGAATGGCTTGATGCTATAGGAGTCTCTTACAGACAAATGGAAGCCAACGGTGTAATGCTTCCTGTTGTTTCAATGAGTTTAAGATACTCTAAACCAGCAGTTTACGGTGATACTTTAACCGTTTCTACTACGCTCTTGAAGCGTCCAACGGCTTCAATTGAGTTTAATTATGAAATCCATAATTCTAGTGGTGAATTACTGACTACCGCACACACCAAATTAGCATTTATTAACATGAAATCGAATTTTCCAATGCGCTGTCCGCAATATATTTTAGACCAACTGCAAATTTAATCGTTTAAAATTTCAATTTTAATTTGATGAAAGGCCGCAATTGTGATAATTAGTCTATCTAAGTTTATTTTTTTTGCTAAAACCAATACTTCACACTCCATTTCCAGTCGCTGAGATTTTATAATTATTTGATGCTTTTTTATGACTCGCATTACTTTACTTATATCTTCATAAACAAAACTCAGTTTACATGGCACCAAAATATCTAATGTCTTAATTTGGCTAGATTCTAAAGTTAATTTAGCAGTAGTTTTATACGCGCTTATAAGCCCTCCAACTCCAAGTTTAGTGCCCCCAAAATATCGAACAATTACAATCAAAATATTTGTTAGTTTATAGGCTTCTAGTTGACCATAAATTGGAAGTCCAGCGCTATTATTTGGTTCTCCATCGTCTGAGACTCTGTAATATGTCTTTTCAATACCATATTTATATGCATAGCAAAAATGTCCTGCACTAGAATGTTTATTTTTAAGATTTTTAATTGCATTTTTGACTTCTGTATTTGTTTTTACAGGGAAGGCAAGCCCATAAAACTTACTACCTCTTTCTTTATGAAGTACTTCTTTGCTTGGAGCGATAATTGTATTGTAACTAAACAAAATTTAGAATTCTTTTAAGACTGAGTTGTTAAATAAATTTATAATATCGTCTTTTTCAGGGTTATTATTCCAAGCAAGTAACCCTAATTTTTTTGCGGTATCTGTGTTTTCTTTTGTATCATCAATAAAAAAGCAGTTTTTAGCCATAAGGTTGTTTTCGTTCAACACAAACTCATAAATAGAATGATCTGGTTTTCTTAATTTTATTTCATGAGATAGATAAAATTTGTTAAAACATTTTTTGAAGCGGCAATATCTTTTCAGCGACATATTTTCAATGACTTTGTCAATGTGAAGTGCATTTGTGTTGCTTAATAGAATGAGTTTATATTTTTTTAAGGAAGCCAGATTTTCAATGAAAGTTAAACGATGTTCTGGGAAGTCTAAAATAATTGAATTCCACGCTTTTGTAAACTGTTTATCAGATATTGTTGGGAATTTTTTTGTAAATGAATTGATAAATTCATTTGTAGAAATTAAACCTTTTTCATAGAACTTAGCTGTTTCAATCATCTCACCAGTGATAGTAGAGATTCCTAACTTGTTTAGAGAACGTTCAATTGCGGGTTTGTCTAAATTAATAAAAACATCACCAAAGTCAAATATCAGAGTGTTTATCATTTAATATTATTTTTAGGTAATCAGACTCAATACGAGTTTCTTTGGTTAGTTTTCCCTTTATCTGAGGCTTTTTAATCCCTTCTTTTAGTTTATTGGAACTTGAAAATATTCGAGCTTCGTCCCAAAGACCTTCGTTTATAAAAGCTTGAAGTGTCTTAAGTCCTCCTTCAATAATTACAGATGTGATTTTATTTGCGTAAAGGGCATTGCTAACTTCACTTGCTAAGGGTTTTTTTGGGTCTATTTCAGTTTCTGTAAGCTTAATAGTTTTTGCCTCGGAATTAAATACTTGACTAGAACTAGTTAGAGTATCTTTAATGTCAATAATAATTCTGATGGGGTTTTTGCCTTCAACTTGTCTAGTTGTTAAGCAAGGGTTGTCTTGAGCTACTGTATTAGCGCCTACTAGAATAGCTTGTTCTTGTGCACGCCACTGGTGTGTTAGTTGTCTTGAACGCGTGTTGCTAATCCACACGGGCTTAATTTCTGATTTGGATAGTGGCGCTATAAATCCATCTTTACTTTGAGCCCACTTCAATATTATGTAGGGGCGCTTTTTAGAATGATAGGTTAAAAAGCGCTTATGGTGGATTTTACATTCTTTTTCTAAAACTCCAACAATAACGTCGCACCCAGCTGCCTTAAGTTTTGAAATTCCTTTTCCACAGACTTTTTCGTGCTCATCCATGCAACCGATGACTACTCTAGGAATTTTATTAGCGATAATTAAGTCACAGCAGGGAGGAGTTTTTCCAAAATGAGCACAGGGTTCAAGTGTCACATATATTGTTGATTTTTCTAAAACTCTTGGATCAATTACACTGTTGATTGCGTTAACTTCTGCGTGTGCCCCCCCATATGGACTGGTGAAGCCTTCACCAATAATTGTATTCTCAAACACAATAACGCATCCAACCATAGGATTTGGAGCCGTATTTCCTAGTCCGTTTTTGGCGACTTCGATGCACCGAGCTATGTATTTTTTGTGATTGATTATATTTTTATTTTGACAGTTTCTGTTTTATTAATTATATAGCTATGGTTAATACCAAAAGCTTTAAATAGAATTTCTCCTTTATATTTGACATTAAGAGAGGTATTTAATACACTGCTTAGTAGACCGTTTAGAAATCCACTAGAATCTTTATTAAATACATCCTTAACTTTTATCTCAATTTTTAATGGAATTGTGAAATTATCATTGGCAGGGACTTTAAATTCTTCTATTTCAATTTTGCCAAAAGAAATATCATTAACATATACTGTAACACCATTTGTGATGAGCCGTCCTCCAATTAAATTTGGATTGTTAAACAATGCGTTTGCACTCAATATTATTTTAGTTGGATTGGCAGTGATCAATTTAATACGGTCAACTTTTATTAATATTGGTCTTTGTTTAACTCCGCAGCTTGTATATGCAGCAAAAAAAAGAAGTAAAGCAAGTTTTTTAATCATTTTTTCGGGGATATATGTATCTTCGAAATACAAAAATAAGATTTATTAATTGTTATTCGTTGTATGCGTATTAGAGAAATTAAAATTGAGGATAATTTACAAATTGAATCGGTTATAAAATCTACATTTAAGGAACTTGGCCTTCCATTGGAAGGGACTGCTTACGAAGATATAGAAACAACTCGAATGTTTGAATCCTACCATGAAGAAAAAGCAATTTATTTTGTAATTGAAGAGAATGGTCAGGTCAAAGGTGGTGGCGGAATCAAATCCTTATCAACTAAAGATGACACTATTTGTGAGCTTCAGAAAATGTATTTTTCTAATGAATTACGAGGTAAAGGGTATGGCCAAAAACTTCTTAGAATTTGTTTAGATGCAGCTCAAAAAATGGGTTACAAATATTGCTATTTAGAAACACTTTTGGAGCTTAAAAAAGCAATAAAATTATATAAAAAAAATGATTTTAAAGAACTTAAGCAACCTATGGGCTACACTGGGCATACTTCATGTGGAGTTTGGATGTTAAAAACGATATAATGCAACTTAAATCACTTCAAAATTTTTTCAAAAATGGGCTTATGGGTTATTACCCAAATGAAGAGATTGATACTTTTTTCTATAGAATTTGTAGTATGCATTTAAAATTAAAACGAATTGATATATCTATTAAATCAGAGATGATTATCACTAATCATACTTTTGAGTATTTTGAAATGGTTATCGAACGCTTGTTAAATTATGAACCGATTCAGTATATTCTTGGATCTACTCTATTTTTTGGTTCGGATTTTATTGTTAATAAGGAAGTATTGATTCCGCGCCCTGAGACTGAAGAGCTTATAAGTTGGGTTTTAGAACAGTTAGACCCCGACAAGTCTATCAAAATTTTAGATGTAGGAACAGGTTCTGGTTGTATTGCCATTAGTTTGGCTAAGCAGCTTCCAAGGGCTGATGTCCATGCTATGGATATTTGTTTGGGTGCATTGTCAATTGCCAAAAAAAATGCTGAAGCTAATGGTGTCGTTATTCAATTTATTGAAGCTAGTATATTAGACTGGGAAAGCCAGGATTTATTTTTTGATGTTATAATATCTAACCCCCCTTATGTACGCAAAAGTGAAAAGGAAATGATGTCTCCTAATGTTTTAAATCATGAGCCTCACTTAGCACTTTTTGTAGAAAATAATAATCCTTTGTTGTTTTACAAAGCGATTGTTGAGATGAGTAAAAGGAACTTAAATTCGCAAGGCTTAATATATTTTGAAATTAATGAGTATTTAGCTGAAGAAACAAAGTCTCTTTTTTCTTCAACTTTTTTTGAAGCTGTCCAATTAAAGAGAGATATTTTTTCTAAATATAGGATGCTTCGTGCTAGAAAATATTAAATTTTATTTAATAAGTTGATAATAAAATCTCATTTAATTCACAGTTCAATACCACTCATTTTCATATATTGTTTATGCTAATAAGTAATCCATATTAATTTTTCAATGAAAGAAAAAGAACAGATTTTAAAATTGCGTGAAGAGCTCAGTCAGCACAATCATAGCTATTATGTGTTGGATAAACCCACTATTACAGACTTTGAATTTGATGTTAAATTAAAACAACTTCAAGATCTAGAGGCAAACCATCCACAATTATTCGATTCAACTTCGCCAACTCAAAGGGTTGGGGGAGAAGTAACTAAAAACTTTCAAACGATAAAGCATGCACAGCGCATGTATTCTTTAGATAATTCCTATTCAAAAGAGGACTTAATGGATTGGGAAGCCCGTTTGCATAAAATGGTAGATGGTCCTATCGAGTTTACATGCGAACTTAAGTATGATGGAGCATCAATTAGTTTAACCTATGAAAATGGGGTGCTGGTTCAGGCACTCACAAGGGGTGACGGAACTCAAGGAGATAACGTAACAGCAAATATTAAAACCATCAAATCAGTCCCCTTGAAACTAGAAGGGAATTATCCAAGTAAATTTGAAATTCGTGGTGAAATTGTACTACCTTTTGCAGGTTTTAAGGCTTTAAACCAGGAGAAGATCGCTGCTGGCGAAGAGCCATATAAAAACCCCAGAAATACGGCTTCTGGGAGCTTAAAGCTTCAGCATAGTGCTGAGGTTGCAAGGCGTCCCCTGGAATGTTTATTGTATAGTGTTGTTGGAGAGAATACAGGCATCAAAACCCAGTTCGATAATTTAGAGAAAGCCCGTTCGTGGGGTTTTAAAGTTCCTTCAGTTGCCAAAATATCGGATTCAATTGAAAGTGTTTTGGAATTCGTGAATTATTGGGATCTACACCGACATGAATTACCTTATGAAACCGACGGAGTTGTAGTAAAAGTAAATAGCTTATTCCACCAAGCTGAGTTAGGTTTTACTGCTAAAGCACCGCGTTGGGCAATGGCTTATAAATTTAAAGCAGAACAAGTATCTACTAGACTTGAGTATATTTCATATCAAGTGGGCCGAACTGGTGCTATAACACCTGTAGCCAATCTAACACCAGTAGAGTTGGCAGGAACAATAGTAAAAAGAGCGTCTTTACACAATGCGGATCAAATTAAGAAATTAGACATTCGTATTGGCGATTGGGTTTATGTCGAAAAAGGTGGGGAAATCATTCCTAAAATTATTGGTGTAGATATAGACCATCGAACACAAGATTCTGAAAAATCAATTTATATTATTAATTGTCCTGAATGTGAATCTCTTTTGGTAAGAAAAGACGGAGAAGCACAGCATTATTGTCCAAATGATGCGGGTTGCCCCCCTCAAATTATTGGGAGAATCCAACATTATATTTCTAGAAAGGCATTGGATATTGAAGGATTGGGAGGAGAAACAGTCGCTTTATTAGTTAATGCGGGTTTAATCCGAAATTATGCAGATTTGTATGAGTTGACTGCAGATCAGATCATTCACTTAGATCGAATGGCTAATAAGAGTGCAGATAATTTAGTCAATGGCGTTCAAGCATCAAAAGAGGTATCTTTTGAACGTGTGTTGTTTGGTTTAGGAATTCGTTATGTTGGAGAAACTGTTGCTAAAAAATTAGCAAAACACTACAAGTCCATACAGGCTTTATCTGAAGCCACTTTAGAAGATTTGGAAACCGTTGATGAAATTGGAACTAAAATAGCTGAAAGTGTCGTAGTATTTTTTAAAAACGAGACCAATATTAGAATAGTTTCTCGTTTGATACTATATGGTGTTCAGTTAAAGTTGTCTGATGAAGTATTATTCAATCAAACTGTAAAATTACAGGGTCTACGTTTTGTAGTCTCAGGTGTTTTTGACTCAGTTTCTAGAAATGAACTTAAAGAATTAATAGATTCAAACGGCGGAAAAGTAGTAAGTTCAATTTCTGCTAAAACCTCATTTTTATTAGCTGGTTCAAATATGGGGCCGAGTAAACGTTCTAAAGCAAATAGTTTAAAAGTACCTATTATTTCTGAACAAGAGTTTTTAGAGATGCTTTGACACACCAATTTATTCTACTAAATATTAACTTTAGGAATTAATTAGTAAAAATTTAATATAAAGTTAATATTTTTGTTTAATGACTGAAGAACATGTTATCCTTGTTAACAAACGTGATGAGCAGATTGGACTAATGCCAAAAATTGAAGCACACCAAAAAGCCATTTTACATCGAGCTTTTTCTGTCTTTGTCTTTAACTCTAGCAATGAATTGATGCTACAACAAAGAGCCGCACATAAATACCATTCTCCATTGTTGTGGACAAACACTTGTTGTTCTCATCAGCGTAATGGAGAGTCTAATATTGAGGCAGGAACCCGACGCTTGCATGAAGAAATGGGATTTGTAACTGAACTCAAGGAAACAACCTCATTTATTTATAAGGTTTCCTTTGATAACGGACTCACAGAACATGAACTAGATCATATTATGGTTGGAAGTTTTGAAAATTCTCCTATCATTAATCGGGAAGAAGTTGAAAGCTGGAAGTGGATGTCAATGGAAGATGTAAAATCTGATATTGACCTTAATCCATCACTCTATACAGAATGGTTTAAAATTATATTTAAAAAATTTTATAAACACATAAATATCACTGATGAAAATAACAGTAAGTAGAAAAGCACATTTTAATGCTGCACATAGATTACACCGCCCTGATTGGAGTTCTGAAAAAAATGATTCCGTTTTTGGTAAGTGTAATAACCCAAATTTCCATGGTCATAATTATGACTTAACGGTTAGTGTAACTGGTGAAATTGACCCAGAAACAGGCTATGTTATTGATGTAAAAATATTGAAAGACTTTATAAAAACTGAAATTGAAGATGCGTTTGATCACAAGAATTTAAACGTTGATGTTCCTGAATTCAAAAATTTAAATCCAACTGCAGAAAATATTGTAGTGGTTATTTATAACAAACTAAAAGCTGTTCTCAATTCAAATTTGGAGTTGGAGGTTACTCTTTTTGAGACTCCTCGAAATTTTGTATCCTATGCAGGAATTTAAAATTGGCAGTAAGAATAAAGAATGTTACATGCTTTTAAGTTTTAAATAATATTTTAAGATAAAGTTTGTTATTTACAATCAAACGAAAACTTCCATTAATAAGAACTAATTAATACCCAAACGTATTATAAATTTTTCTATTTTTTCAAATCATGTTAAACTTTTATAAGTTTATATATAAAAATACGTAATTTTGCAAAAACTAAAATTATAGATTATGGCCAATGTCAGAAATTTAAAAAAAGATATCAATTATGTGTTAGGAGATATAATTGAAGCAGTTTACATTTGGGAATATGCAAATACTGATAAAGATACAAAAAAGAGTGAAGCTTTAATTGATGAAGCTATAGCAACTTTTGATCAATTAATTGAAAAAGTGAACGCCAAGAAAGTTGAAAACCAAAAAGCACATTTCAAGTCAATCGCTCAAGATCTTGAAAATAAAGGAAAGGATTTAATCGAAAAGGTTAATAAGCTGTAAATTATCTAGACTTAATTTTCTTAATATAGTCTTGTAAAATAATACCATATTTAGAATTAGCAATATTTTCAGGCAGAACACTATTTATTGTATCTAAGTATTTTACATTTGCGTCATATACTTCAGCCACTGCCAAATAAGGAGCGACTTCACTATTTTTATTATTAATAGCAAAATTAAAACTGTATAAATAACTTCGTTTTAAAGAGTTGTCTATTTTTATCTGAATTTCTTTCACTAATTCTTGATCAGATTCCTTTTGAGCAATTATCTTGTTCTTTATAAGCTCTAGTTTTTGATTGTTAAAACGAGCCATGTTTTCGTAGTAAGATTCTAATAATTCTTGTTGAATACCCCCTTCAATTTCAGCATCAAATTTAAAGCGCTTAAGAGTTGTATTTATTTTTGTCACTTTACTACCAAAAAAGGAGATTCGATCTGCATTTACGTCCTTAGATAAGCTTATGAATAACATTTCTACTTCTTCTAGGTTGCATCCCAATTCGAAATTTTCAGTACTATTCATAATTAATGAATCCAAAGTAACATATTTTGTTTCTTCTATATGTTGAAGGTAAATTGTTCCTTTCTGAAGGCCTTTGATAGATCCATTCACTATCATTTTTTTATTCGTTTGACTACAAGCTGAAAACAGAGAAATACTGATAAATAACAAATACTTTTTCATGAATTTTTTAAAAATTTAATAATAATTATTTCTAGGAAGTTGAGGCTGCTACTTCCATAAGAATTGTACAAGCAATCGCTGCAATAGTACCTATAGCATATCCAAACACAGCCAATAAAACTCCTACGGTTGCTAGCGACGAATGAAATGCCGATGCTACAATGGGAGCAGAGGCTGCTCCTCCAACGTTCGCTTGGCTTCCAACAGCTAAAAAGAAATAAGGAGCTCTAATTAATTTTGCAACTCCAATAAGAAGAAGTGCATGAATAGTCATCCAAATAATTCCAATGACTATCAAACCAGTGTTGTCAAAAATCATAGTTAAATCCATTTTCATTCCAATAGTAGCGACTAAAATGTAAATAAAGACACTTCCAATTTTGCTGGCGCCAGCCCCTTCATAGTTTTTTGCTTTAGTAAAAGAAAGTCCTACAGCAATCAAAGTTGAAATACTAATCATCCAAAAGAACGACGACCCTAAGAATGTAAATATATTTCTGGATGTTCCAGATTTTATCGTGGAGATAAAGTCGCTGAAAAATGGCGCTATAAAACCGGAGAGTAAATGAGCAAAGCTGACGGTTCCAAAAGCTATTCCTACCATAATCATAAAATCAGGCAGGGTTGGAGTACGTTTAATACTTTCTGTAAAGTTCGACACTTTATTTTTTAAACTTTCGATTGCGGTAGTGTCTGCTTTCAACCATTTATTTATTTTATCGGATTTACCAATACCTATTAGTAATAATGCCATCCATACGTTAGCTACTACAATATCAACAAAGACCATCCCACCATATAGTTTTTGGTTGTATCCATAGATTTCTAGCATTGCGGTTTGATTAGCTCCGCCACCAATCCAGCTTCCAGCAAGAGTGGAAAGACCCCTCCAAACAGCATCAGGTCCTATGCCTCCAACGGTTTCAGGAGAGATAAATGAGATTATAAAAATTGCTATCGGGCCTCCAATGATGATTCCCAGGGTACCTGTAAAGAACATAACTAATGCTTTCCAGCCTAGATTAATTACTCCTTTCAAGTCGATACTTAGCGTCATTAATACCAGAGCAGCTGGTAATAAATAACGACTAGCTACATAGTATAAATTACTGCTCTTCGTGGTTGTATCTCCGCTAGGAGTTAGACTTTCCCACTCGGGTGCAATCCATCCAAGAGTTGTGAATAATGCAGGGAGCATATAGGCCATGAATAAACCTGGAACTATTTTGTAAAACTTTTTCCAAAAACCAGTAGGTATTGATTCTGTGTAAAAAATTAATGCAATTGCAGACATTAATAAACCAAATACAATAGTATCGTCTGTAATTAATGGAGATGTCTCTGTCATGGTTCAATTTATTACAAATATAGAAAAATCAATGATCATAAAAATACCAATTTTAGTATACCTTTTTTTGTGAAATTAAAGTTAAATTTTAATTAACACTATGATATGGCATGGATGTTGATTTTTATAAAAGGTATTGTTTTTTTAAATAATATATTTTGGTTGGTTAGTAGTTAAAAGCATCATTTATTTGATGCTTTTTTCTTTTACTCACTAATAATCCTACTATTTAATAAGTCTGAAGGTCAAATTAATTCGTTTTTCAATCATTTTTTTTGTTTTTGGTATTTGGTGAAACCAGTTGTGTTGCGTTGTACCTTTCATTAATAATAAACTCCCGTTGTGTAAAATAAGCTTGTGTTTGAGGGTCTTTATTTTTTTATGTTTAAGATGAAAAGTTCGTTCAGCTCCGAGACTTAGAGAAGCAATTACAGGGTTTTCTCCCAGTACTTTTTCATCATCAGCATGCCAACCATTACTATCCTGGCCATTTCTATATAGGTTCAGTAAACAAGATGTGAAAGTTGTTTTTGTGGCTTTTTCGATTTTCAATTTTATGCCATTTAGAATTGGGCTAAAGGGCTGAGGTGGCATTGATATAGTTGAATATCCATACGCCTTATCATTATTTGCATAAAAAGCGGTTAAACGAGGTTGTTTGTAAACCTTCCCATATACACGTATATCGTCTTCGACCCAATTGGTTTGATCATAAATATTTTTAAATAATTTTATCGACTCTTCTTTAGTAAAAAAAGCTTGAGTATACTCAATTTCAGCGTTTGGTAATTTAATTTTATGTGGCTTTGATAGATTAAATAAAGACATATTACTAATTTTCTCTAATTTAGCTTAAGTTTTATTTTTAGCCAATCTTTAGTCAAAAAAAATAAAAAAAGCGGCCTGCAAAGACCGCTTTTAATTTTAGATTAAAAATATTTATTTAATCATGTCATAACTTCTTTTGATGAAATTGGTCAAAGCTTCTCCTTTCAAAAGTCCCTGAGATAATTGAGCTAAGTCTAAACTTTGATTGATTAATCGTTCTTGTTTTTTCTTAGTTTTAGTATTTAAAATCTGACTAACAAGTTCGGAATTGGTGTTAACAACAAGATTATACATTTCCGGCATATTACCCATTCCAAACATTCCACCACCGCCAGTTTGTTGCATCTCTTTCATACGACGCATAAACTCAGGCTGCGTTATCATAAATGGTGCTGAACTACTGTCCATTGCTTCTAGTTGAACCATAAACTTTTCTGAGGGGACAACTTCTTTTAGCACTGTGTCAAGACTTTTTTTATCGTCTTCACTTAGCTTAGATACAGTTGATTCCTCTTTTTTGATTAGGTTATCTATATGATCTGAATCAACTCTTACAAATGAGATATTCTCTTTAGTACTTTCTAGTTTTTGAATCAAATGAGATACAATTGGTGAGTCTAGCAATAATACCTCATATCCTTTAGCCTTTGCAGCTTCAATGTAGCTATGTTGAGAATCTTTATTGGAAGCATATAAAATTACTAATTTTTCGTCTTTGTCTGTTTGGTTAGCTTTGATTTTATTGTACAGCTCTTCATAAGTATAGTACGTTCCATCAACTGTAGGATAGAGGGCAAATGATTCTGATTTTTCAAAAAATTTGTCTTCTGAAAGCATTCCGTACTCGATAACAATTTTAATGTCATTCCACTTGGATTCATAATCCTCTCTGTTTGTGTTAAACAGAGATTTCATTTTGTCTGCTACTTTTTTGGTAATATATGATGCAATTTTTTTAACAGCACCGTCTGCTTGAAGGTATGATCTTGATACATTCAGTGGTATATCAGGAGAATCGATTACCCCTCTGAGCATAGTTAAAAATTCAGGTACAATTCCTTCAACATTATCTGTCACAAACACTTGGTTTTGATACAATTGGATTTTATCTTTTTGTATGTTCATGTCTTCTCCCATTTTCGGGAAATATAGAATTCCAGTTAAATTAAAGGGGTAGTCTACATTTAAATGGATATTAAATAACGGATCTTCAAACTGTGTGGGATATAATTCCCGATAAAATCCTTTATAATCTTCATCCTTCAGTTCAGCAGGTTGTTTGGTCCAAGCAGGATTTGGGTTGTTTATAATATTGTCAACGGTGACTTTTCTCTTAGGCTCAGTAGTTTCTTTACCGTCTTTGTCAGTAGTTGTTTTTGGTTCATGGGATTCGTCATCAATTTCCTTTGTACCAAATTTAATTGGGATAGGCATGAATTTATTGTATTTGTTTAAAAGAGAAGTTATTCGACTTTCTTCTAAAAATTCAGTAGAATCTTCGGCAATATGTAAAATAATTTCCGACCCTCGCTCTGTTTTGTCAGAAGCTTTAATTTTATACTCAGGACTTCCATCGCAACTCCAATGAGCAGCAGGTTCATCTTTAAAAGATTTGGTAATAATTTCCACTTTTTCAGCGACCATAAACGCAGAATAAAATCCTAATCCAAAATGACCAATAATTCCAGAGTCGTCAACTTTATCTTTATATTTGTCCAGGAATTCTTCTGCACCAGAAAAAGCAACTTCATTAATGTACTTTTTGACTTCATCTGCGGTCATTCCTAGACCTTCGTCTATAATGTGAAGTTTTTTACCCTCTTTATCAATTTTTATTTCAATTTTTGGACTGCCATATTCAACATTTGCCTCTCCAATATTGGCTAGGTGTTTTAATTTTAGTGTTGCATCAGTTGCATTACTAATAAGTTCACGTAAAAATATTTCGTGGTCACTGTAGAGAAATTTCTTTATCAGTGGGAAAATATTGTCAACAGATACATTAATTTTTCCTTTAGACATAACTAGTGTTTTTATTTGTTAATTTACAAATATCATTTCAAAAAAAATACCAAATATTAAAAGGTGACAAACTGACATTTTAGTCTATATTTGTTACTCTTTTTAAAAATTATTATAGATGTTTAACTCAAAAATAATAGGATTAGGACATTATGTGCCAGATAACATTGTAACGAATGACGATTTGTCTAAGGTTATGGATACTAGTGACCAATGGATTCAAGAGCGCACAGGCATAAAAGAGCGTCGATGGGTCAAATCTGGAGATGGTCAGTCAACTTTTACTATGGGCCTAGAAGCAGCCAAAACGGCTATTTCTAATTCTGGAATGAAAAATGAAGATATTGACCTAATAGTATTTGCTACATTAAGTCCAGATTATTATTTTCCAGGACCTGGTGTTCAAGTTCAAGAAGCTCTAGGAATCAATACTGTAGCGGCAATCGATATTAGAGCCCAGTGTTCAGGATTTGTTTACTCAATTTCTGTAGCAGATCAGTTTATTAAAACTGGAATGTACAAGAACGTTCTTGTTATAGGAAGTGAACTACAGTCAAGAGGAATTGATAAGTCAACTCGAGGTCGAAGCATTTCTGTCATATTTGGAGATGGTGCTGGCGCAGCAGTTTTAACGCGAGAAGAAGATCCTAGTAAAGGAATTCTTTCAACACACATTCATTCTGAAGGTAAACACGCCCTCGAACTGGCGACTGAAGCACCTGGCATGGGAACACGTTGGGTTACTGACATCATAAAAGACAACGACCCAGAAGATTTTAGTTACCGACCATACATGAATGGCCAGTTCGTTTTTAAACATGCAGTTAGACGATTTAGTGAAGTGATTAACGAAGGTTTATATAAAAATAACTTAGAAGTTGGTGATATTGACATGTTGATTCCGCATCAAGCTAATCTAAGAATATCTCAATTTATTCAAAAAAAATTTGGTTTAGCTGACAGTCAAGTTTATAACAACATTGAAAAATATGGAAACACGACGGCAGCCTCCATACCAATCGCTCTGTCTGAAGCACATGAGAAAGGTATGATTAAAACGGGTGATACGGTTGTTTTAGCTGCCTTTGGAAGTGGATTCACTTGGGGAAGTATAATTATAAAATGGTAATAAATATTTATAAAAAACTAGTTCCTTCTTTTTCATCATTAGCTCTCTTTTTGCGCGACTTCGCACTGAATTGAGTGCTTCCGAATCGGTAATTAATACCCAAATAAACGGTATTACTCTCCCAGTTAAATTCTCCTTCTTGAAAGTACGGTTTGGTACCCTTGAAGCGAAATTTCATTGTATTAAAAATATCATTATAATTTAAACTTACACTTCCTTTACCTTTTGCAAAACTGATGCGCGATCCTATATTCACATAGAACATTGGTTTGACATCGTACTGTAAATTTGAGTTTCTACCTTGGTAGAATCCAAAGGCTGTAAATGTAATTTTTTCGTTGATTTTAAAATTATTGTAGAGTCTAAAATTCCACGCAATATTATCCACTGAGTTTGTTTCTGTAATGATGTCATTTATAGTGGCAGTTTCTAACGGAGCACTCAGCTTTTCTGCAATCCCTTTAAGGATTTGAGAATACAAATCAAAACTACCATTTAATCTCCACCAATTATATGGTTTGTAGCTACTGGATAATTCAACACCATAAGCAGTTGAATTATCGAAATTATCATGAGTGAAAATTAGACGACCTGAATTGACATCAGAACGATCAATAAATAATGCACGGTTTATTTCATCTGAAATTCCTCTAAAAAAGGTTCCAAATGTTACACTGCCATTCTCTAAACTTCTTGTGTAATTAAACTCTAAAGAGTTTGTGAATTGAGGGATTAAATTACTGTTACCATAGGAACTTACTAGTGGTGTACTCCATTCTTTTATAGGGTTAATTTGTCCAATACCCGGACGATCCACTCGTCTACTATAATTAAATTGAAATGCACTTTTCTCTGATAATTTATATGTAATATATGCTGAGGGATATAGTTCAAAATAGCTATTAGTAAAAGTGTTTTTAGAGTTTGTGTTAGTAGCGTTAGTTTGAACAGCTGTCGCAATGACATCCACGTTTTCGACTCTCAACCCCAGTTGAAATGACCATTTATTAATATTAGTATTATAATTTCCATAAATAGAATAGATATCACGTATATAATCAAAATTTATATTTGGAGTAGGAGCATTAACTCCAGCGGAGTTAAAAGATAATCCAGTAGATTCATATACAATTAGAGATTTAAAAATATTTGCTTGTAACCCAAGTTCTATTTTAGAATTTTCTGATACGGAATTTGCATAATCTATGTTAAGTGTGGTTCGTTTGCGATTTGTTTTATTGAAATCGATGTAATCAGTTGTTGCACCAACTGGAAATAAAAAATTAGCAACACTACTTCCTGAGTAATTGTTGTGGTCAATTTCGAGCTCTAAATTATGTCCGTCGTCATTAAAATTTATTTTATAATCAAGGTTATACTGACTGGTTGAATCATCTCCATCATTGGTCCATAACTGGGTCTGATTAAACAAGGCATTGTTTGTATAAATAGCATTAGTCAACCCACTATTCTCTAAAACCGATTTATTTTGATTTGTAAATACAGAAATTGTTTGATTATTATTTATGTAATAATCCAACCCAAATTTCACTAAATTATTTTTGGATTTATCAGTAAATTCAAATAACTGTTCGGAATTATTTGCAGGTCGCTGAACTATACCATTATTTATGTTTTTGGATATATTATTGCTGTAATTAGCAAAAATGTTAATTTTACCATTTCGGTAATTACTTATCACCGAGTTATTCGTCTTGGTTGATTTTTCATGTGAGATTCCTGTGCTTATGCTGCCGTTAAAACCAAGCATTGTATTTTTGTACAATACAATATTAATCAATCCACTCATTCCTTCAGGATTATATTTTGCAGAAGGGTTTGTGATAAGTTCGATTGATTTAATGGCTGTTGAAGGAATTTGTTTTAAGAGCTGAGCCGTTGGAATATTTGATAGTTTTCCATCCACCATAATTTGTACATTTGAGTTTCCTCTTAAGCTGATATCGCCTGTTTGAACGTCAACATTGACAGATGGGATGCCGACCATTAACTCTGAAGCGGTCCCGCTAGTTGCTAAATCTTTTCCAATTGTAATTACCTTACGGTCCGCTTTTTGTTGAATACTTGAAGTCTCAGCGATAATTGTAATTTCATCTAAAGTGGTATTATTTTGATCTAAATTTAGGATTCCTAAATCAGTATTCTTAGCATCTTTTTTTATGACCACTTTTTTTTCTAGCGTTGTATATCCAATGTACTGAACAGAAATGATAAAAGTGTTTTCATTTATATTTTCGATTTCAAAATAGCCTTCTTCGTTTGTATATTCTCCTGAAATAAATTTTCCTGAAATGGTTTTAATAATAACATTAACATAGGCGAGGGGCTCACCTAAATTAGAATCTATAACTTGTCCATTAATGGAGCCTTTTTCAGATTGAGCCATTGTGTGTTGAAATGGGCTTAAAAATAGTAGGGTTGTAAGTAATTTAGTAATTTTACTCATTTAAATAATCTCAATTAATTTATTTAATAACTTAGACAACTTTATTGGTCTGACGTTACAAAAAGCAACGCAAATCTACTAATTTACTGTTACATGATACCAAAAAAAACTCTTGTTTTAGGAGCCTCGTTAAATCCAGAACGCTATTCAAATTTGGTTTTATTCCGATTATCTTCAAAAGAAATTGATGTTGTAGCTTTTGGTCTTAAAAGCGGAATAGTTTCTGGGATATACATAGATACTGATTTAAAGGCTTACCAAGGAGTTCACACTGTTACCCTTTATTTGAATCCAAGGCGACAAGAAGCTTATTATGATTATGTTATTAGTTTAAAGCCTGTACGTGTTATTTTTAATCCAGGCACTGAGAATTCAATCTTTTACAACTTGTTAAAGGAAGCATCAATTGATTACGAGGTGGCTTGTTCCTTGGTGTTACTTTCTACGAATCAGTATTAAACCTATAAATGTCAATAAGCCATTTAGTGGGAGTAGTTCATAGCCAACAACGTAGCCACCTAACTCATATGCTGGAATTTTCCCAAACATAAATACAATGGTTACAGAAGTTAAGGCGACGATCCATACAAATTTGTCCTTTATTTTATAATTTGTAAATATTCCAAAAGAAAACAATCCCAATAGTGGGCCATAAGTATATCCAGCTACAGTTAATAGACTGTCAATCACATTTGAATTTAAAATGTACTTAAAGGAAATAATTACAATAACCAAAAGTAAACTCATTCCAATATGTGTTCTTTTTCGAATAGATTTTTTTTCCTTTTCGGATTTGCCTTTCATGTCAAGTATGTCTATGCAAAAAGAAGTAGTTAGTGAAGTTAATGCGCTATCCGCACTACTGTAAGCTGCTGCTATTAATCCAAGAATAAACGTAATACCCAGTGTAATTCCTAGACCACTGTTGAGTGCTATTTCCGGAAATAATAAATCTGTTTTAGGCTGTCCGTTCAAAAGTGGAATTTCGATATTATTTTTTTTGGCATATATGAACAAAAGAGCACCTAACAACAAAAACAAAAATGTAACTAAAGTCAGAACAATGCTAAAAGAGAGCATGTTTTTCTGAGCATCTTTCAACGATTTGCAGCTCAGGTTTTTTTGCATCATATCCTGGTCAAGACCAGTCATGCAAATAGTTATGAATACACCTCCAAAAAATGATTTTAGAAAATACCCCTTTTCTAAAATACTATCTGTATTAAAAATTATACTGTAAGCCTTTAGTTCTTCAGAAACTAAAAACTCTGAGAAAGTCCAGTCTAAGCTATCCGTAATAAAGTGAATAGAGAGAATAACGGCAGTGATCATAAATAAAGTTTGTAGGGTATCAGTCCAAACAATGGTCTTAATTCCACCTCTAAATGTATAAATCCAAATGAGTAAAATTGAAATAATGACTGTTATTTCAAATGGTACATTCCACTTGTCAAATATAAACTGTTGTAATACGATGGCTACTAAATAAAGTCGAAAAGCTGCTCCTAACACGCGGGATAATAAAAAGAAAAAAGCACCTGTTTTATGGGTTATAAGTCCAAATCTGTGAAAAAGATATTCATAAATTGAGGTTAAATTTAATTTATAGTATACAGGAAGAAGAACAAAAGCAACTATAAAGTAGCCAACCATGTAACCTAACACAACTTGAAAATAACCGAACTGGGAAGCCTGTACCCAACCAGGAACCGATATAAAAGTAACTCCTGATAGCGATGCGCCAATCATTCCAAAAGCGACAATATACCAGGGCGATTGTTTCCCAGCTTTAAAAAAGTCTTGATTTGAATCATTTTTACTTGTCCAATTAGAAATGAGAATCAAGATTACAAAATAGCTTAGAAGCAGTATTAGGATTAAAAAGGAATTCATTGTGCTTTTTGTTGATATAATCGTAAAACTAATAAAAATATATTTTAGTAGTTGATGAAATAAACTTCCATGAATTAATCTAGCTTTTTTAATTTTTGTTTGTATGAATTACAGTCTACAAAATAATTTTTTTAGTAAGATTGAGAACTGTTTAATTGGTTTTCATGTGTTCTTAGATTAATTTTTGATTAAATTTGTTTTATGGAATTTTCATCAAAGTTATTACAAACTGCTGTAGATGAAGTAGCACAACTCCCAGGCATCGGTCGAAGGACTGCCCTACGTCTTGTTCTTCACTTAATGCGTCAGCCAGAATCTCAAACACTCCACTTGACAACAGCCCTACAAGCCATGCGCGAAAATATTATTTTCTGTAAAAGTTGCCATAATATTAGTGACTCAGAACTCTGTGAAATATGCATCAATACAAACCGGTCTCAAGACGTTGTGTGTGTTGTTGAAGACATTAGAGATGTAATGGCTATTGAGAGTACTGCTTCGTTTAGAGGAGTGTATCATGTTTTGGGTGGTAAAATTTCGCCCATGGATGGCGTGGGGCCACACGATTTAAAAATTAATAGTTTAGTAGAAAAAGTAAGGTCGGGACGTGTCAAAGAGCTTATTTTTGCATTGAGCTCAACTATGGAGGGTGACACGACAAATTTTTATATTTTCAAACAAATTCAAGATTCTGAAGTTCTTATTTCTACCATCGCTCGAGGAATTTCCGTTGGAGACGAATTAGAATATGCAGATGAAGTTACTCTAGGACGAAGTATAACTAACAGAATTCCATTTGAACTTTCTATTAAATCTTAATTTTCCGTGAAGCTTTCTGTAGTTATTTTAAATTATAATGTTCGTTATTTTCTCGAGCTTTGCCTTCAAAGTGTAGAGGCTGCCTTGAACGGAATTTCATCAGAAATTATTGTGATTGATAATAATTCATTGGACGATAGTTGTGAAATGGTTATTTCCAGATTTCCGTCTGTACAATTAATTAAAAATGAGGAAAACGTTGGTTTTTCAAAAGCAAATAATCAAGCTGTTAAATTAGCTAATGGCAAGTATGTATGTATACTTAATCCAGATACGGTTGTTCCAGAAGATGGCTTTAAAAAAGTTCTGGCATTTGCTGAAACAACATCAAATCTTGGAATTATTGGCTGTCGATTGATTGATGGTTCTGGTAAATTTTTACCAGAAAGTAAGAGAAATATTCCTACCGTTTCAGTTGCAATTAAAAAAATATTAGGAAGTGCTAAGTACTATTATGCAAATCATATTTTGGAACATAATAATGCTAAAGTAGATGTTTTAGTGGGTGCTTTCATGTTAGTTGAACGTACAGTTTATAATAAACTTAATGGATTCGATGAAGATTATTTTATGTATGGTGAAGACATAGATCTGTCATATAAATCTTTAAAAGCAGGATATGATAATTATTACTTTGGAAATATGTCTGTAATTCATTTCAAAGGAGAGAGTACCATCAGTAACCATATTTACTTGAGAAGGTTTTATGGAGCCATGCAGATTTTCTATAAAAAACACTTTCAGAAAAATATACTTTTTGATTTCTTGATATTTTTAGGGATTAAATGGATGATTTTGTTTAAATCAAAACAAAAATTAGCCACTAAACCCCCAGTTGTTTCTTTATTGTTTTCCAAAAACCCTAATACTCAACTAGTTGATAAATTAAAACTAAAAATAGCGTCAAACTTTGATGAGGTTGTTGTTGGAAATGAACTTATTTTTGATTGTGAAGGCATCCCCTTTAAATCGATTATTGAATACATGCAAGTTTTTAAGGAACAGCAATGTTTATTTAAAATACAACCCAAGACAAGCTCCTACATTATAGGCAGTAGTTCCGCTCATACAAAAGGACAAATAATACAATTTTAAAATTCCGGTATAGTTTCATCTATTTTCGTAAATTTGCATCCAGTAATTATACACACAATCATATTATTCTATGGCAAAATTCGAACTAAAATTACCTAAAATGGGTGAGAGTGTGGCTGAGGCTACACTCACTGCTTGGCTCAAGGATATTGGTGATAAAATTGATGCTGACGAAGCAGTATTAGAAATTGCTACCGATAAAGTTGATAGTGAAGTTCCTAGTGAAGTTGATGGTGTGCTTATTCAGAAGCTTTTTGAAGTGGATGACCTAATTGAGGTTGGTCAAACAATTGCGATTATTGATACGGAAGCTGATACAGCTGGAGCAACAGCGCATGCTCCTGAAGTTGTGCAAGTTTCAAAACCAAGTGAGGTTGAGCAGCTTGAGACTTCAATCGCAAAAGTTCAAGAAGAAGTGAATGTTTTGAGTTCTAAGGACAATCGTTTTTATTCTCCCTTAGTGAGGAATATTGCAAAAAAAGAGGGAATCACTCAAGCTCAGTTAGATTCAATCCAAGGTTCTGGAAAAGACGCTAGAGTTACCAAAAAAGACATATTAGCATATTTAGCTCATAATCCAGTTACCTCACCAGAAAAACTACAGGTTAAAGAATCAGTAGCTGAATTACGATCTCAAACTACGTCTAGCGTAAACCCTGTAATAAGTAGTGGTGAAGATGAAATAATAGAAATGACTCGCTTAGGTAAATTAGTTTCTAAACATATGACAGACTCATTACAAACGTCTGCACATGTGCAGTCATTTATTGAAGTCGACGTTACTAAAATATGGAATTGGAGGAAAAAAATTAAAGAGTCCTTCATGGCACGTGAGGGAGAAAATATTACGTTTACACCGATTTTTATGGAAGCGGTAGCATATGCACTTACAGTGCATCCAATGCTAAATATTTCTATTCAAAATGGTAGTATAATCAAACACAAAAATATCAATATTGGAATGGCTGCATCATTAGATGATGGAAACTTGATAGTTCCAGTGATAAAAAATGCAGATCAATTAAACTTAGTTGGAATGACCAAACGAGTCAACGATCTTGCTCTGCGCGCAAGAGCTAATCAGCTTAAGCCAGACGATATACAAGATGGTACCTATACTGTGACGAATGTTGGAGGATTTGGTAGTATTATGGGGACTCCAATTATAAATCAGCCACAAGTTGGAATTTTAGCTCTTGGAGCTATCAGAAAAGTACCTGCTGTTATTGAAACAAGCGAAGGTGATTTTATTGGTATCAGACAAAAAATGTTCCTTTCACATTCTTATGACCATAGGGTAGTAAATGGAGCTTTAGGAGGTCAGTTTTTAAAGACAGTCAAGGATTACCTAGAGGCATGGGACGATAAAAGAATTCTATAACTATGCAACTAAACCTAAATAAACCCATTTGTTTCTTTGATTTAGAAACGACAGGCATAAATATCACTAAAGATAGGATTGTTGAAATATCTATATTGAAGGTTAGTCCAGAAGGATCCGAACAAATGAAAACATGGTTGGTAAATCCAGGAATTCCAATTCCATCAGTAGTGACAGCGATACATGGTATTACTGATGAAAAAGTAGCTAACGAGCCTTCATTTAATGAGTTGGCTAAAGAAATCTATTCTTGGATTAAAGATTCTGATTTAGGAGGATTTAATTCGAATCGATTTGATATTCCTTTATTGGCTGAGGAAATGCTTAGAGCCGGAGTTGATTTTGATATGAAAAATCGTCGTTCTATAGATGTACAAACTATTTTTCACAAGATGGAGCAGCGCACTTTAACAGCTGCTTTTAAATTTTATTGTGATAAAAATTTAGAAGATGCACACAGTGCCGAGGCGGATACAATAGCTACTTATGAGGTTCTAAAAGCGCAACTTGATCGTTACGATGATTTAGATAATGACACGAGTTTTTTAGCGGACTTTAGTACTCGAAAAAAAATCGCAGATTTTGCAGGTTTTATTACTTATGATAAAAATGGAGATGAGTGTTTTTCTTTTGGAAAACATAAAGGGAAAAAAGTAACCGAAATACTTGAAAAAGAGCCTGGTTATTTTGGATGGTTGCAATCCGCAGACTTCCCTTTGTACACCAAAAAAGTGTTAACGAGCATTAAGTTAAGATCATTTAATAACAAGCTTCAATAATGAAGTTAATTTGCATTGGGCGTAACTATGCGCAACACATTTCTGAGCTAAAAAGTGAAAAACCTTCAGAGCCTGTTGTTTTTCTAAAACCTGATACTTCAATTTTATTAAATCAACAACCCTTTTTTATCCCAGATTTTTCTAATGAAGTGCATCACGAAGTTGAAGTTTTGGTTAAAATTAATCGAGTAGGTAAATATATTGATTCAAAATTTGCTCACAAGTATTATGAGCAAATTGGACTAGGTATTGATTTCACAGCCCGAGACCTCCAACAAGAACTTAAAGCAAAAGGCTTGCCTTGGGATAAGTCAAAAGCATTTGATGGCTCATCGGTTATTGGCAAGTGGGTTCCTAAGTCTAACTATAATAACGTTAATAACATCTCTTTTAGTCTTCTTAAAAATAATCAAATTGTTCAATCATCAACGACAGAAGAAATGTTGTGGGGTATAGATGAAATTATAGCTTACGTATCTCGGTATTTTACCTTAAAAATTGGAGATATTATTTTTACAGGCACACCATCTGGCGTAGGTAAAGTTCAGCCAGATGATTCTTTGATAGGATATATTGGGGAAGAAGAATTTTTTTCTATTAAAGTTAAATAATCTATGAAAGCAGAAATTATTACCATTGGTGATGAAATTTTAATCGGTCAAATTATAGACACTAATTCTGCTTTTATTGCTCAGGAATTAAATAAAATTGGGGTATCAGTATATCAAATTACTTCTGTTCACGATGATAAGGCACATATTTTAGAGGCATTTCAAGCTGCAGAAAAAAACGTTGATATAGTTATTATTACAGGTGGGTTAGGCCCAACTAAAGATGATATTACCAAAACAACATTAGCACAGTATTTTGAGGATACTTTAGTCTATGATGAAGCGGTTCTTGAAAATATAAAGTACTTATGGAAGAATTTTGTAAAACAACCGCTCCTTCAAGTTAATATTGATCAATCGTTAGTGCTTTCAAGATCAACAGCTTTGATGAACAAGTCTGGAAGTGCGCCTGGAATGTGGATGGAAAAAAACAATACTATATTTGTTTCCTTACCTGGTGTACCCTTTGAAATGAAAGGTTTGATGAATGATGAGGTTTTACCACGTATTTCTCAAAAATTTGCGAGACCATTTATTTTACATAGGACCCTATTAACTTATGGCTTAGGGGAAAGTATTATAGCTGATAGAATTAAGGAATGGGAGTCTGCCTTGCCAAAATCAATAAAGTTGGCATATCTTCCAAATCTTGGAAGAGTTCGTCTTAGGTTGTCCTCTAGAGGTTTTGATAAGCAAGCGGTTATTGACGGGGTTGACGCTCAGGTCGCTGCTTTAATTCCATTAATTAATGATGTATTTGTGGGTTTTGAAGAGCAATCAACCATTGAGCAAATTATAGGAGATCAGTTGACTAAGTTAGGAAGAACACTATCTATAGCTGAAAGTTGTACTGGAGGTAAGATTGCCGAAAATATAACAGCAAATCCTGGCGCTTCTAATTATTTTAAGGGCGGGCTAGTAGCTTACGCGATGGATTCAAAGATAGATATTTTAAAGGTTAATCCTCAACTTATTAAGGCACATTCAGTAGTGAGTACTCAAGTTGCTGAGGCGATGGCTGAAAACGTAAGACAATTATTCACTTCGGACTACGGGTTAGCAACTACAGGAAATGCAGGCCCTACAAAAGGAAATTCTGAAGCTGAAATAGGTACAGTTTGTATTGCTATTGCATCTCCAGATGGCGTATTTTCACAGCAGTTTAATTTTGGAAAACAACGACTTAGGGTGATTCAGAAAGCAGTAACTATGGCTTTTACATTATTTCAGAAAGAAATTTTCAAAAAAATGCTAAAATAAAGTTTGCGTACTTCTAAAGAATTCGTATTTTTGCACCTCGTTTTTAAACGACAAAACAATTAAAGTTAAGAAAAATGTCAAGAATTTGTGAACTTACTGGCAAAAGAGCAATGTTTGGAAACAATGTATCTAAAGCCTTAAATAGGACTAAGCGTAGATTTAATGTTAATTTAATTAAAAAACGTTTTTATATTCCAGAAGAAGATAGCTGGGTAACATTAAAGATCTCTACTGCAGCTTTGAAAACCATAAATAAAATTGGTATTCATGCAGCAATAAAAGAAGCAAAGACGGCAGGTTTTCTAAAATAAACTACCAATAAAAGCATTGTAAAATGGCAAAAAGAGGAAACAGAGTTCAAGTAATTTTAGAGTGCACCGAGCACAAAGAGTCTGGTAAACCAGGAACTTCTAGATATATTACAACAAAGAACAAAAAGAATACGCCTGATCGAATGGAAATAAAGAAATTTAACTCCATACTTAAGAGAATGACGGTTCACAAAGAAATTAAATAAATTTAGAAGTTTACGAAAGTAATTTTCAAACGAAATAACAATTGAATCATGGCAAAGAAATCTGTAGCATCCTTACAAACTGGATCAAAGCGCCTAACTAAAGCGATTAAAATGGTTAAATCAGAGAAATCTGGAGCTTATATTTTTGTTGAATCCATTATGGCTCCCGAAAAGGTTAATGAATTCTTAAGTAAAAAATAATTTTTTTATTACATCATATTTAAAGCTGCTTTATAACAAAGCAGCTTTTTATTTTTTAATTTCCTCGCATTTAATGCTATTTTTGTAAATAGTATAATTGTTGACTTATGAGTTTTTTTAAAAACATATTTTCATCCGATAAAAAGGTAACTTTAGATAAAGGTCTTGAGAAGTCAAGTTCTACCTTTTTTGATAAGTTAAGCAGAGCTGTAGTTGGTAAATCTAAAGTAGATGCGGATGTATTAGATGATTTAGAGGAAGTTTTAGTTACCAGCGACGTAGGTGTCAATACGACTCTTAAAGTTATTGACCGAATCGAAGCTCGGGTTGCCAAAGATAAATACGTTGGGACTGAAGCTCTAAACTTAATTCTTAAAGAAGAAATCGCAGGTTTACTTTCCGAAACTAGTTCTGGAGAGGCAACCGTATTTTCTGTACCAGAAACCAACAAGCCTTATGTAATTATGGTTGTTGGTGTTAACGGAGCTGGAAAAACTACAACCATAGGTAAACTAGCACATCAGTTTAAAAAACAAGGTTTAAATGTAGTTCTTGGTGCTGCGGACACATTCAGAGCTGCAGCTATTGATCAGTTACAAGTTTGGGCAGATCGAGTTGGTGTTCCTATCATTAAGCAATCAATGGGTAGCGATCCTGCGTCTGTTGCTTTTGATACACTGCAAAGTGCAGTTAACTCAAATGCAGATGTTGTAATTATTGATACAGCCGGGCGTTTACATAACAAAGTTAATTTGATGAATGAACTAACTAAAGTCAAACGAGTTATGCAGAAAGTAGTTGATCATTCCCCTCACGAAGTTTTACTGGTTCTTGACGGCTCAACTGGACAGAACGCTTTTGAGCAAGCTAAGCAATTTACAGCTGCTACTGAAGTTACTGCTTTAGCAATTACCAAATTAGATGGGACTGCAAAGGGTGGTGTAGTCATTGGAATTAGTGATGAGTTTCAAATCCCTGTTAGATATATAGGAGTTGGAGAAGGGGTCGAAGACCTTCAAGTATTTAACAAGTTTGAATTTATAGATTCATTTTTCAAATAACCTTCATTATTAATAGCAATTTATGAGAACCAAAACACTTAAGAAGAATAAAATTAATGTAATCACCTTGGGTTGTAGTAAGAATATCTATGATAGTGAAGTATTGATGGGGCAACTTAAAGCCAGTGGTAAAGATGTTGTCCATGAAGATGAAGGTAATGTTGTGGTTATTAACACTTGTGGTTTTATTAATAATGCCAAAGAAGAAAGTGTAAATACCATTTTAGATTATATGCAGAAGAAAGAAGATGGTGAAGTTGATAAAGTATTTGTGACGGGTTGTTTAAGTGAGCGTTACAAACCAGATTTACAGAAAGAAATTCCTAACGTAGATCAGTATTTTGGAACCACCGAACTTCCTCAGCTATTAAAGGCTTTAGGTGCAGACTATAAGCACGAACTCATAGGAGAACGTTTAACAACCACTCCAAAGAATTATGCGTATCTAAAAATTGCTGAGGGTTGTGATCGGCCTTGTAGTTTTTGTGCTATTCCATTAATGAGAGGTAAACACAAATCAACTCCTATTGAGAACCTTGTTACCGAAGCTGAGAAATTAGTAGCTAACGGTGTTAAAGAATTAATTTTGATCGCTCAAGATTTAACTTACTACGGATTAGATTTATATAAAAAAAGAAACTTAGCAGAGCTTTTGGAAGCGTTGGTAAAGGTTGAAGGAGTGGAATGGATTCGTATGCATTATGCATTTCCAACTGGCTTCCCTTTAGATGTTTTAGACGTCATGAAACGCGAACCTAAAATCTGTAACTATTTAGACATTCCATTACAACATATTTCAGATAGTGTTCTCAAAAGTATGCGTAGAGGAACTACAAAAGCCAAAACCACAAAACTGCTAACAAAGTTTAGAGAAGTGGTTCCGGAAATGACTATCAGAACTACTTTAATTGTGGGGTATCCTGGTGAAACAGAAGAGGATTATCAAACATTAAAAAACTGGGTAGAAGCGATGCGTTTTGAACGTTTGGGCTGCTTCACCTATTCCCACGAAGAAAACACACATGCGTTTAATTTAGTTGATGATGTGCCAGAGAAAGTAAAATTAGCAAGAGCTAATGAAATTATGGAAATTCAATCTCAAATTTCTTGGGAGATGAATCAAGCCAAAATAGGAGAGATTTTTAAAGTAGTAATAGATCGTAAAGAGGGTTCTTACTTTGTTGGAAGAACTGAGTTTGATTCTCCAGACGTGGATAATGAAGTTTTAATAGATGCAACAAAAACTTACCTCAAAACTGGTGAATTCACCACAGTTAAAGTTACTGAAGCTGCAGATTTTGATTTGTATGCAGAAGTAGTGTTGTAAATCTTTTTGTTAGTAATTGCTTATCAAATTAACTATTTTTACGTATAATAAGTTAATGCTATGCCAACAGACTGTATTTCATTTCGAGACACTGCTTACGCTTCAAAGCTTATTTGTGATTATGTAGAAAAACATCCAAAACTTCAATCTCTATATAATCGCTATCCAACTCTAGAAAATTTTAAGCCCCAATTAAATGCTAAGAAAGCAGAGTTTTCAATTACAAAAAGAGAAGTTTTAGTTAGTTCATTGTTGAAGCAATATGCCGAATGGATACCTTCTGAACCAATAACAAGTAGAATTTTGTCTCTTGCCAAAGAAAATACATTTACTGTAACGACAGGACATCAGCTGAACCTGTTGGGGGGGCCGATATACTTCTTATATAAAATTATAACAACTATAAATCTTGCAAAGGAGTTAAAGATTAAGTATCCTGAAAATAATTATATCCCTATTTTTTGGATGGCTTCAGAAGATCATGATTTTGAAGAAATAAATCACTTTAATTTCCAGAACAAACGATTTCAATGGTCTAAAATGACATCTGGAGCTGTTGGTTTACTAGATACATCTGAATTAGTTGAGTTGATAAATTTATTTTCTAACGTATTAGGAAAAACCGCTAATGCAAATAATCTATTGGAATTATTTAAAAACACTTATCTAAATCATTCAAACTTAGCGAATGCTACACGCTATTTAGTACATACTCTTTTTGAAGGGGATGATTTAATTGTAGTAGATGGAAATGACCCAAGTCTAAAGCGTTTATTTATTCCTGCAGTCACTACTGAACTGACGTATAGTAATGCTTTCAAATTTATTTCACAGACCAATGATAAAATTAAATCAATTGATAAAGGTTATAAAGTTCAAGTGAACCCCAGAGAAATCAATTTATTTTATCTCAAAGACAATATACGTGAACGAATTATATTTAAGGAAGAGGTCTACAGAGTTTTAAATACTCAGCTGTCCTGGGATTTAAATGGTATTTTAGAAGAACTCAATTTATACCCAGAGCGATTTTCCCCCAATGTTATTATGCGTCCTTTGTATCAAGAAACTATTTTGCCTAATCTTTGTTACATAGGCGGTGGTGGTGAGTTATCTTATTGGCTTCAACTTAGAACATATTTTCAGTCTGAACAGACTAGTTTTCCAATTTTATTACATCGTAATGCAGTCCTCCTTGTGACGCTAAAACAACAACAGAAGTTGAATAAGTTAAACGTATCTATTTTAAATTTATTTGGAAATAAAAAATCATTAATTGATAAACAAATTAAAAAGATGTCAAATTTTTCCATTGATTTTTCCGATCAAAAGGCAGCATTAAAGCAACAGTTTTTGAAGTTTTACGAACTAGCTAGTCATACAGATAAATCTTTTATTGGCGCTGTATTGGCTCAAGAAAAAAAGCAAATGAAAGGTTTGGAAGTACTAGAAAAAAGATTGCTTAAGGCTGAAAAGAAATCACATATCAACTACATTACGCGTTTAGAAGAAATACAGCTAAAACTTTTCCCTAACGAAAGTCTTCAGGAGCGTTTCTCAAACTTTTCTGACTATTATATTGACTATGGTGATGAATTCATAGAAAGATTGAAACTTGAGTTATCTCCTTTTCAGCAAAATTTTCATATTTTTTATCTATAAATTTTAAAATTAGTTGCTTGATTTTATTTTTAAATATTACTTTTGAATATGCTACATGATAAGGTTTTAATACTTGATTTCGGATCCCAATATACTCAACTTATTGCTAGACGCGTAAGAGAGCTTAATATTTACTGTGAGATTCATCCTTACAATAAAATTCCGAATAACTTAGATGAGTTTAATGCTGTTATACTTTCAGGAAGTCCACAATCTGTAAGGGGAAATGATGTATTACATCCAGACTTGTCTCAAATACGTGGGATCAAACCACTATTAGCTGTTTGTTATGGAGCTCAGTATTTGGCTCATTTTTCTGGTGGTTTAGTATCACCATCAAATACCAGAGAGTATGGACGTGCTAAGCTATCATTCATTATTGAAAATGAAATCCTTTTCAATGGAGTCAGTTCTGGAAGTCAGGTTTGGATGAGTCATAGTGATACGATTAAAGAATTACCTACTAATGGTATTTTATTAGCAAGTACAACTGATGTAACCAATGCTGCATATAAAATTGAAGGTGAATCAACTTTTGCAATTCAGTTCCATCCTGAAGTTTACCATTCCACCGATGGGAAACTTTTATTACAAAACTTTTTAGTTTCTATTGCTGGATTAAATCAAGATTGGACCCCTGATTCTTTTGTGGATGAAACTGTTGCGGACTTAAAATCTAAACTTCAAAACGATAAAGTTGTTTTGGGTTTGTCTGGTGGAGTAGATTCAACTGTTGCAGCTATTCTTTTGCATAAAGCTATAAAGGAAAACCTTTATTGCATATTTGTTAATAATGGATTACTTAGAAAAGATGAATTTTCAAGTGTTTTAACTCAATATGAAGGCATGGGGCTTAATGTAAAAGGAGTTGATGCATCTGAACGTTTTTTAAAAGCATTGGTTGGACTTGAAGATCCAGAGCTTAAACGTAAAGCAATTGGCCGTGTATTCATTGAAGTATTCGATGATGAATCACAGATGATACAGGATGTTAAGTGGCTCGCTCAAGGCACTATTTATCCAGATGTGATTGAAAGTGTCTCAGCTACTGGAGGGCCAAGTTCCACGATTAAAAGTCACCATAACGTTGGTGGCTTACCAGACTTTATGAAATTAAAAGTTGTAGAACCTCTCAAGGCTTTGTTTAAGGACGAAGTTAGACGAGTTGGCACCTCAATGGGAATTGATACTAAGATACTAGGTCGACATCCGTTTCCAGGACCTGGTCTTGCCATTCGAATTTTAGGCGATATTACTTTTGAAAAAGTTCGTATTTTACAGCAGGTTGATGCTGTATTTATAAATGGTTTAAAAGAATGGGGCCTTTACGATAAAGTTTGGCAAGCTGGAGCTATTTTGTTGCCTGTTAACAGCGTTGGAGTTATGGGTGATGAACGCACCTATGAAAAATGTGTTGCTTTAAGGGCCGTTGAAAGTACAGACGGAATGACCGCTGATTGGGTAAATTTGCCTTACGAGTTTCTTCAGAAAACATCTAATGATATTATAAATAAAGTAAAAGGAGTTAACAGAGTTGTCTATGATATTAGCTCAAAGCCTCCGGCAACCATAGAGTGGGAGTGATAGAGTAAAGACCACGCTTAACTAAGTTAAATTAAAGTAAGCATATGAAGAATTTATTAATATTTTTAGCAGTCTTAGTTCTTACCTTTCCTAATTATGCTCAAAATTTAACAAAACATAGTATAAAAGCAGATGAATCTGTTGAGAGTATTGCGAAGCTATATAAAATTTCAATAGCTGACATTTATGCTGCAAATCCAAATGTGACTTCAGCTTTGGTCGTGGACTCGATTTTAGTTATTCCCGAGTTAAATTTAGTTAAATTAGATACTCTAGCTGTTGAAAAGGAATTTGATTCTTATAAAACTCATAAAGTTCGACGAAAAGAAACACTTTTTAGTATTTCTCAAAAATATAACGTTTCAATTGAAGATATTAAAAATCACAATGAAAGCTTACAACATGAAAAGTTAAGGCGTGGAAAAAAAATAAATATCCCAGTTTTTAAAAAAATCAAAAAGCAGACTAATGAGGGTCAGTTTAGTTATTACACTGTAAAAGCAAGTGAAGGGTTCTATAGACTAGAAAAAAAACTAGGACTTTCTAAAGAACTACTAATATCACTTAACCCTGAACTTGAAAATGAAGGATTAAAGTTTGGAATGGTCTTAAAGGTACCTAAATCTGCTATTAAAAAGATTGAAAATACATTTGTTTCCACAACTTCTCCCAGAGATAGCTTGATAGATTTATCTCCAAAAAACATAGCTCTTTTATTACCTTTCAAGACCAAGAGTATCAATATAAATTCTTTAAACCTAGCCAGAAAGCAACTAAGGCGTGACGGATATATTAACGTATCTACGGATTTTTATTCTGGAGCCAAAGTAGCAATTGATTCTGCTAAACAGTTAGGGATTTCAGTAAACTTAGATGTTTTTGATACCAATGCTAATACGATGGATTTAAAAGCTGTTCTGAATCAGAATAATTTTTCTAAATTCGATGTGATCCTTGGACCAATTACTTATGAGAATATTGATTTGACTGCTGAATACTTTTTATCAGATAGTATTCCTGTTGTTTCCCCTTTTGTAAAATCAAAAAGTAGTTATTTAAACTTACTTCAAACTATCCCAGACACAGAGTGGTTACGAAATAAAATGGTTTCTTACGTTAAGACAGATACTATTCCACATCAAACTTTAATTATTTATGATTCCAAATCAAAGGCATCAGCTAATTATTTAAAAACAGCATTTCCGTCAGCTAGTTTGTTAAAATCAAAATTTGATAAAAAGGGAGTTGAGCAGTTTTATTTAAGGACCGAGGATGTTCAGAATGTGCTTTTGTCAGGAAAAACTATTGTTTTTTTGGAGTCTGATAATGAAAGTTTTATTTCCAACGTTACTAGCATGTTAAATTCAATGAATGGAATTACTAGAAAAAGTCGTGGTAGAAGAAAGATTGAGCGAGAAATAATACTAATGACCACGTTTTACAATAAATCATTTCAAGGCTTATATGTATCTAATTATGATTTATCTAACTTACATTTTCATTATCCATCAGTTAATTATAATATGGATCTCTCAGAATCTTTCAAGCAAAAATATTTAATACAGTTTGGAACGTATCCTAACAAATATGCAATTAGAGGGTTTGATTTGACAATGGATATTTTACTTCGACTTAGAAATTTTGGGACATTATTTGAAAATTCCTTGAACGTCAAAACTAGTTACATTGCAAATAAGTTTAAGTATGCACGTCAGCTTAACGGTAGTTATAAAAATGAAACCGGTTTTATACTCAAGTACCAAGACTTAGAAATTATCAAAGTGCAAGATTAATTTTAATAGTTTGGTAGTAAAACATGTTAACTATTTTAGTTTCCATTTTATACTACAGCCTATACTCGGTTTTTGTGTACGTGTATTTTTTTTGTTTTTTATCAAACAACTTACAGCATGTCTTAGGTCATTTCCATTTACAGGAAGATCATTTCCTGGTCTTGAATCGTCAATTTGACCCCTGTAAGTAAGCTTTAGTTCAGAATTAAATAAATAGAAATCAGGTGTACAAGCAGCATTGTATGCCTTAGCAATTTGTTGTGTTTTATCATACAGATATGGAAAAGAGTACTTCATTTTTTTTGCATGAACCCCCATAGCTATGGGGCCATCTTGTGGATATTTTTCAGTATCATTACTAGATATTGCGATAACTTTAATTCCATTTTTCAAAAGTTCTTTAGCTATCAATACCAGTTGTTGATTAATATGAATCACATATGGACAATGATTGCATATAAACATCACTATTGTTCCGTTAGGTCCTTTAAGCTCATTTAATGATCTTTTAATTCCATTTGTTGTGTCCAATAATTTAAAGTTTGGTGCATCTGTTCCTAACGGAAGCATATTTGAAGTAGTTTCAGCCATTTAATTTTATTTTGAATTAATATATATAAAGATTTGTATTTTACTACGTATTAAATGTATAAATTTTGATATATTAGAATATAAAATTAGGATAACATGAGTACTACTATTTCATATGAAGACTTCGCTAAACTTGATTTAAGAATAGGAACAATAGTAGAGGTTTCTAGCTTTGAAGAGGCATACAAGCCTGCTTATAAATTAACTATAGATTTTGGAGATTTAGGAATCAAAAAGTCTTCTGCTCAGGTTACATCTATTTATTCTGAAGAGGACTTACTAAATAAACAAATTGTAGCTAATGTTAATTTCCCTAATAAACAAATTGCTAATTTTTTTAGTCAATGCTTAGTTTTAGGTGTTGTAGGGGATTCAAAAGTTATTTTATTATCTCCTGAACATAGTGTTCCAAACGGTACAAGAGTATGTTAAATAAGTTGTTTTCTTGAAAAAGACTCTTTTTATTTTAGTGTAATAATATTGCTAAATATCTTCAAAATTTACATCTGTAAAGTTGTCAGTTGATGGCTTTTTTTCAGGCTGCTCTATCGTAAAGTCTTTTTTAATATAATCCTTTTGATGTATGTCACTAATTACTTCATGACCTTTTTCTTCTATAATGTAGTTAGTCATTTCATTCAAAATACTGTTGAATTCATTGAAGTCTTCTTTGTAGATATATATTTTATGTTTTTTGTAGTGAAAAGATCCGTCGTCATTGGTGAATTTTTTACTTTCTGTGATAGTTAGGTAATAATCACCAGCTTTAGTAGCTCTTACATCGAAAAAATAGGTTCGCCTTCCAGCTCTTAAAATTTTCGAAAATATTTCTTCTTGTTCCATAGTTCTAGTCTTAAAAATAAATTGAATTGATATCAATCTACAATATTCAAAAGTCTAAAAAATAAATTAAGACACCAACTTATTGGAACATTTATTTTAAAGACATTATTTGTTTTGGTAACTCATCTAAATTTCCAGTAACTGATTTTTGTACAGTTCTTTATAATATCCTTCATTTGATATAAGTTCCTCATGTGAGCCCTGTTCGATGATAACCCCGTCATTTAGAACAATTATATGATCTGCATTTTTAGCTGATGAAACACGATGACTGACTATAATTGTAGTCTTTCCAGTAGTTATTTTGTTTATATTACTTAAAATTTGTTTTTCAGTTTCTGTGTCTACAGCAGAAAGACAATCATCAAGAAGTAGGATTTTAGGATTTTTAATAAAAGCTCTTGCTATAGATACTCTTTGCTTTTGGCCACCAGAAAGGGTAATACCTCTTTCTCCAAGTATTGTGTCGTATCCATCTCTAAAGCTAATAATATTGTCATGTACTACTGCTAACTTGGATGCTTCTATAATTTCTTTGTAGGATGCTTTATTTTGACCAAATTTAATATTATTTCTTAAGCTGTCAGAGAACAAAAACGGGTCTTGAGGTACAAATCCAATGTTAGATCTTAAATTATTTAGATTTAAGTTTTGAATTTCTTTTCCATCGATAAATATATTTCCTTTGTCCACGTCATACAAACGTCCAATTAGATCTAGAATAGTTGATTTCCCTGAACCTGTATGTCCTATTATAGCTAGAGTTTGTCCTTTTTTGATTTCAAAAGTGACACCTTTCAAAGCTTCTATTTCAGTATCCTCATAAGTTAAGTATACATTTTCAAATTTTATATTGCCCTCTATTTTAGTTTTTAGCTCATTCGTATTAGAAATACTGGGTTTTTGGATGAGGAATTCATTAATTCTTTTTTGAGATGCTTCAGCTTCTTGGATCAATGAAGTTACCCAACCTATTGAAGCAACTGGCCAAGTTAGCATATTTACATATATTATAAATTCCGCTATCGTTCCTAAATTATCAATCTGCCCATCCATATATTGCTTGCCTCCAATGTATACAACTATTAAATTACTAATTCCAATAAGTAATAACATTAATGGATGAAAGAAGGCTTGTATCTTGGATAAGTTTAATCGTTTTTCACGCTGTGAGTTTGCTAGATCAGAAAATTTATATTCAGTTTGTGCCTCTAATGCAAATGTTTTTGTAATCCAGATCCCGCTAAAAAATTCTTGACTTGAAGAAGATAGCGTCGATAAGTGTGTTTGTACAATCGTACTTTGTCTGTGAATAAATTTACTGAGGAAATAAATGGATATTGACAAAAAAGGAAGCGGTAATATTGTATAGATTGTTAGTGAAGGAGATTGGTTGTACATATAGACTAAAGCTACAATAAATAGTGTCAGAGTATTAATAGTATACATTACTGCTGGTCCGATATACATGCGTACTTTACTGACATCTTCGCTTATTCGACTCATAAGATCACCTGTTCGGTTTCGTTTATAAAAAGCAATCGAAAGTTGTTGATAATGATTATAGATTTCGTTTTTCAAATCAAATTCAACATATCGCGATACATTAATAATGGTTTGACGCATCAGAAAGGTAAATAGCCCTGTAGCGACCGCAGCTCCAATAATATATAATATGTAAATACTTATTTGATTCTTAAAAACCTCACTTTCTATTGGGTTTGTAACTTGATTTGTAATCAGGGTTATTGATTTTCCAATAAGTTGAGGGGTAAATAGTGCAAAAATCTTTGAACAAATTGTTATAAGAATTCCTAAAATAATTTTAAAGCGATATTTAAAAAAATATTTATTTAGATATCGAAGTTCTTTCATTGGTTATGTTATATGATTCTCAGACTAGTTTAAACTCATTAACAAATATAGTAGTTTTACAGAAAGTTGACATTGAGTAAAAAAACATTTTTTTGAATTGTTAGAAGCAAAATAATGCTATTTTTGTTTTTCAATTTATTTTTAATTGTAATCAATTAGATAAATACAAATAAAATTTTATTTCAAATAACTAAGTTCTTTATACCATGCTGAATAGAAGACATATTCGAACAAAAGTAATGCAAGTTATTTATGCCTATAAGAGATCGGAGGAACTTAATTTGTCTACTCAAGAGAAGTTTCTCAAAACAAGCATGGAAAGTATGTATTCGCTTTACTTATTAGTGATTTCGTTGCTAATTAAGGTACATGAAAAAGCAAAAGATCAACAATTAAAATCTCAACAAAAACACTTATTGACATCTGAAGATTTAAATCCTAATAAAAGATTTGTTCGAAATTCTGTTCTAGTACAGATATCTAAAAGTAAGTCTTTAAAAAATGCGTTCGAGCACTATAAAATCCAAAACTGGGAGCTAGACAATGAGTATGTAGAAGTCATTTATAGGTCTATTGTCAATAGCGATATTTATTTAGCTTATATGGACTCAAATAATTCTTTTAATAAAGATAAACAATTTGTTATTGATCTTTTTAGCGAAATAATTGCACCAAATGATAAATTATATGATTATTTGGAGGACAGGAATTTAACTTGGCTAGATGATCTACCTGTTGTAAATACAGCTTTTGTTAAACTTTTAAATAATCTCAAAGAAGCTAGTCATGACAACTATTTTACTCCTAATTTATTTAAAGATAGTGAAGACAAAGAGTTTGGCGTTGAATTATTAAGAAAAACTGTCCATAATATAGAGACATACGCTAAAGAGATTTGTTTAAAAACTCAAAATTGGGACAAGGATCGTATCGCTGATATTGATTTTGTATTACTTCAAATGGCTATTTGTGAGTTTCACGAATTTCCTTCAATTCCGACCAAAGTTTCGATTAATGAATATATTGAAATAGCTAAAGAGTATTCAACTCCAAAAAGTAACGTGTTTATAAATGGAGTTTTAGATAAAATTGTGAAAGAGTACGCTGAAAATAAAACCTTAAACAAAATAGGACGTGGATTAATGTAAATTTTTAATTACTTTTACCCTCTTATTTTTTAAAAATTAAAATGTATAATATTTAAATATCAACTTATGAAAAAATTATTTTTAACACTAACAGTAGCAAGTTTGGTTGTTTTTACATCTTGTAAGGAAAATGCTGCCGAAAAAATTAATCAGGAAAATGTAAGTAAAGCTGCTGAAAGAGATTCTCAATCAATTGTTTTTCCAAATATCTCATTTGATAAAACTGAACATGATTTTGGACAAATTATGAATGGTACTCCAGTAGAGACAACATTTTCTTACACTAATACTGGTAAATCTCCGTTAGTTGTAACTGATATCAAAAGTACTTGTGGATGTACAGTTCCTCAAGGTTGGAGTAAAGAGCCTTTAATGCCCGGTGCTTCGTCTCAATTTAGTGTTAAGTTTAATGGTAAAGGAGCAAATAAGACTTCCAAGACGATTACATTGACTACAAATACAGAAAAAGGGCGAGAACAAGTAAAAATTACAGCGTTCATTACACCTGATCCTAATGCACCAGCAGTCAAAAAACAATAATCAATATTACGATATTAAACCTCACACTTATGGAAGCTATTAATCAATATTTCCCTTTCATTCTGATATTTGTAGTATTCTATTTTTTTATGCTACGCCCTCAGATGAATCGTGCAAAAAAAGAAAAGAAATTTGCTGCAGAACTAAAAAAAGGCAATAAAGTAATCACTAAAAGTGGTATGCATGGAAAAATTGCTGAACTAAATGATAAAGATAATTCTTGCGTCATTGAGACCTTGGCAGGGAAAATTAAATTTGACCGTTCAGCTTTATCCATGGAAATGAGTCAAAAATTAAATTCGACTTTAGTCAAATAAAAAAAGCCGCTTAATTAGCGGCCTTTTTATACATAACGTTTTTGTGTTAGTTCAGCAATTTTACAAATCACTTTTGTAGCACTAAGTATACTTTCTAAGGGTACATACTCAAAGCGCCCATGAAAGTTATGTCCTCCTGCAAATATGTTTGGACAAGGCAGTCCCATAAAACTTAATTGGGATCCATCTGTACCCCCGCGAATGGGCTTAATCAGTGGTTTAATATTTAATTCTCTCATTGCTTCTTCTGCAATATCAACAATGTGCATCACAGGCACCACCTTTTCCCTCATGTTATAGTATTGGTCTTTGATCTCAATTTCATATATAATATCACCAATTTGTTTATTTAACGATTTCACTAAATCTACAAGGTATTGTTTTCGAGCTTCAAATTTAGTTCGATTGTGGTCTCTGACGATATAATTTAGTTCAGTATTTTCGACTTTTCCTACAACACTGTGGAGGTGATAAAAACCTTCGTACCCTTCTGTTTGTTCAGGAGTTTCATTTTTAGGAAGTGCATCAATAAATTTAGATGCATAATATATAGAATTAATCATTTTCCCTTTCGCATAGCCAGGGTGCACAATTTTACCATTTACTTTAATGAGTGCAGCAGCAGCATTAAAATTTTCATACTCTAATTCTCCAATCTGACTACCATCCATGGTATATGCCCAATCGGCTCCGAATTTTTTAATATCAAATTTATGTGCGCCACGACCAATTTCTTCGTCAGGAGTAAATCCAACTTTGATTGGGCCATGTTTGATTTCTGGATGCTGTATAAGGTACTCCATAGCACTCACAATTTCACAAACCCCTGCTTTATCGTCTGCCCCCAAAAGAGTAGTGCCATCTGTAGTAATTAAAGTTTGTCCTTTGTATAACAACAAATCTTCAAAATAATCAGGCGATAAAATAATATTTTCTTTCTTATTTAACACGATTGATGTTCCATCATAGTTTTCAATTATTTGCGGATTTACATTTGCAGCTGTAAAATCTGGAGAGGTATCAAAGTGAGATACAAATCCAATCGCTGGGACTTTATGCGGTACATTTGAAGGAAGAGTGGCCATGATGTATGCATTTGAATCTATAGTGACGTCCTGCATACCAATTTCTTTTAATTCTTCTGTCAGTTTATTGGCGAGTTCCCATTGCTTTAATGTGCTTGGAGTTGATGTAGATTTTGGATCGCTTTCTGTATCTATTTTAACATAGCTAATAAAACGATTTAGAATGTGTTTTTTGTTTAACATTTGATTATTTGTTTGCCCAAAAATAATTAACCCCTTTTAAAGTGGCAAGACTTGTCTAGTGTTTCTTTTTTAGTGTTGCTATTTAGTGTATTTTTGTGATCAAAATATACGTGATGTATAAATCGATTATTCGTAAAATTCTTTTCAAATTTGATCCCGAAGCTGTTCATTATTTCACTTTTGACTTAATTAAAATAGTTTCTAAAATCCCTTTTATTTCAGTTTTAATTCGTTCTATTTTTCAAGTTAACCACCCTAGTTTGGAGCGTGAATTGTTCGGATTACGTTTTAAAAATCCTGTAGGCTTAGCAGCGGGATTTGATAAGAATGCAGTACTGTACAATGAACTTGCAAATTTTGGTTTTGGTTTTATTGAAATAGGTACGGTCACACCTAAAGCCCAGGCAGGCAATCCAAAAAAACGCTTATTTAGATTGCAAGACGATAAAGGAATCATCAACAGAATGGGGTTTAATAATGCTGGTCTTGAAGGAGTAATTACACAGTTAAAAAAAAATAAAAAAAAGATAATAATTGGAGGAAATATTGGTAAAAACACTCAAACTACTCCAGATGAATATACAAACGATTATTTAGAGTGTTTTAGCGCTTTACACCCTTATGTAGATTATTTTGTCTTAAATGTAAGCTGTCCCAATGTAGGGAGTCATGCAAAATTAAATGATAAAAATTATTTAGAAGAATTAATACATGCGGTACAATCATTAAACACTACTTTTCAAGTATCAAAGCCTATTTTGCTTAAAATATCCCCAGATTTAAATAATACTCAGCTAGATGAAATCATATCTCTCGTTAAGACTACTAAAATTGATGGGGTTATTGCTTCTAACACTTCTGTGTCTAGAGAAAATTTGAAAGCAGATGCCACCACTTTAAAATCCATTGGGAATGGGGGTGTTAGCGGTCAGCCAATCACAACTAAAAGTACTCAAGTCATAAAGTATTTATCTGAAAATAGTCAAAATGAATTTCCAATTATTGGAGTAGGGGGAATTCACTCCGAAAAAGACGCCCTAGATAAACTAAGTGCTGGTGCAGATTTAGTACAGATTTATACAGGGTTTATATACGAAGGTCCCGCTCTTGTAAAGCGAATTAACAAAGCGGTATTGAAATCCTCGTTAAACGTGTAAATTGATTTTGAATACACAAATATTAGTTTCATTTATTTTTGCCACTGCAACTCTGGCGTTCTCTCCAGGTCCAGATAATGTATTTGTACTTGTGCAAACTATCTCGCATGGCAAACGTAAAGGAATGGCTATTGTTGTTGGGTTAATTCTTGGTTGTATTATTCATACCTCTGTTGTAGCTTTCGGATTATCGTCATTCATTCAGTCCAGCCCAAAGTTGCTATTTTTATTGAAACTAATAGGAGCTTTTTACTTACTGTATTTGGCTTACATAACCTATATTTCAAAACATGAAATAGATATTAAAAAACAATCTGGTAACAGGACTTCTCTATTTAAATTATTTAAAAGGGGATTTGTTATGAACGTAATCAATCCAAAAGTTTCCTTATTTTTTATGGCTTTTTTCCCAGCTTTTTTATTTAGCCCAACCCTTTCATTAACCACTCAGTTTTTTATTCTAGGTCTTTTGTTTATGGGAACCTCTTTTTTAATATTTACACTAATTGTCTTATGCTCTGGATCTGTAGCTACAATCCTTAGAAAGAATAAACGATTTGAAGTTATAGTTAAATGGTGTCAAATAGTTGTTTTTGTCATAATATCCGTTTTTATTTTGATCACAAAATAGAGGATTATTTAATGAAGATAAATGGAGAAAGTTAAACTAATTTGGGATTTCAGAGGCCCTTCAAGCAAACATACTGCCATACACTTTAAAACTCATTTATTAGAGTTTTTTCAATCTGAAAAGATAGATTGGTATTCGTGTGATATTATGAGAATAAATCAATCACACCACTACATATTTATAGTTACCGATAAAGCGCATACAGCGCTCATTAAATCAGCACTAAAACCCAATAGAGGTCAGTTGTTTACAGTTTACTAGGCCGTTATAAACAATACTATTTATACATTTTTAATAAATTGTATTGGGATTCTATTGCATCTCTAAATTCCTCTTTCATTGAAACTACAAGTTCTGCTACTGACGGGGAGTCATGAATATTAGTTACCCCTTGTCCTGCAGACCATATTGTTGCCCAAGCTTTCGCCTCACTTTCAGCCGGGGTGAGTTCTTTTCCAAAATCAATTTTCTTTTTTTGACTGAGCATATCTTCAGTAATTCCCATAGCTTCCATACTTGGTCGTAAAAAGTTAGCAGCGACTCCAGAAATGGCAGCGGTATACACCACATCATTTGCACCACTAGAGATAATCATATCTCTATACTCTTTGGGTGCCTTACTTTCTTTGGTATTTATAAATCTAGTACCCATATAAGCTGCATCTGCCCCCATTTGCATAGCTGAGGCAATATCACGACCATTACTAATGCAGCCAGAAAGAATTACGGTTTTTTTGAAAAAACTTTTAATTTCAGCAACCAATGGCATTGGATTTATAGTGCCAGCATGTCCTCCAGCACCCGCAGCTACAACAATAAGTCCATCGACTCCTGCTTGTGAAGCTTTTTCAGCATGTCTTCTTTTAATGACGTCGTGAAAAACCAACCCTCCATAACTATGCACTGCTTCTACTAGTTGAGGGACTGCTCCCAATGAAGTGATGATGATTGGGACTTGGTGTTTGACACATAGCATCAAATCTGCTTGAACTCGCGGGTTAGATTGATGAACAATTAGATTAACTCCATATGGAGCCGGTTTAGTACCTGTTTCTTTTTCAAAATTTTCAAGCTCTGTCTCAATTTCAATAAGCCATTGCTCAAAGCCTTCACTTGTTCGTTGATTTAGGGCAGGAAATGTACCCACTATTCCATTTTTACAACATTCAATCACAAGTTTAGGACCTGAAATTAAAAACATTGGAGCTGCAATTGCAGGAATTGATAATTCATTTATAAATGAAGCTTTACTCATAACGATTGTGTATTAGTTAAAAAATTTAGTAGAGATTTCTGAAACCTGTAACGATGATACTAGAAATATCTCTTATTGATAATTTTAAATAATGAAATAGTAGTAAATTAAATCACCAATAAATTTCTAAAATCTACAAGATAAAAATAACAATATTAATCGTTAATTTTTAAAATTAATTTACCAATTTTATCACCAGAAAAGAGTCGTAAAAATGTTTTGTTAAAGTTTTCTATTCCCTCATAGGTATCTATCTTGCTTTTAATTAAGCCAGCTTTTGTCCATTTCATATAATCTGCAATTGCATTTGGGTAATACTGTTTATAGTCAAAAACAACCATACCTTTCATAGAAGCACGATTCACTAACAGTGATAAGTAGTTGCTTGGTCCTTTTGGTTTCGTAGTTGTGTTATATTGAGAAATAGCGCCACAAATAACTACTCTGGCATTCATTCTTAATTTGGTGAGAGCCCCATCCAAAATAACACCTCCGACATTATCAAAAAAGACATCTATTCCATTTGGACAATGGGTTTTTAGCCCAGAGTATATATTATCATTTTTGTAATCAATAGCTGCATCAAAACCAAGTTCATTGATTAAGTAATCACATTTGATTTTACCACCTGCAATCCCAACCACTTTACAGCCTTTAATTTTAGCAATTTGACCAACTAAACTACCAACAGCACCAGCAGCACCCGAGACAAGAACAATATCTCCTTCTTTGAGTTCAGCCACTTTTAAAATTCCAAAATATGCGGTCATACCAGGCATTCCCATGGTACCTAGATATGACTTTAAAGCCGCTTTTGTTGGATCAATTATATGAAACCCGTCTCCATTAGTAACTGTGTATTGCTGTACACCTCCCCAGCCACAAACGAAATCACCTACTTTAAATTTTGATTGTAAATTTGTTTTAATGACTTCGCCTACTGTACCCGCGCGCATGACGTCTCCCACATCAACTGGATCAATATATGATTTGCCTTCACGGATCCATCCTCGCATGGCGGGATCTAATGAAATATAGTGATTTTTGACAAGAATTTCTCCTTTTGAAAGACTGGGGATTTCTGTTCTTTGGTGAGTCCAGGTAGACTCTGAGGGTAATCCAATTGGGCGTTCTGCTAATAAAACTTGTTTATTCATTTATTTTTTATTTTGCAATATAAATAATAACCTAACATACAATAACTACATTTAAGTTCAAAAAAAAACACTTCAAATATGAAGTGTTTTTTTGAATTTAATTTTTCTTAGGGAGTAGCGCAAGGCGAACTCAATTCAGGTAGGAATGTCCACAGTTGTGTGCTGTTTCCCCAGTCTGCCATACTTTCTTTAAGTTTTGAATTATCAACTCTAAATTGGCCTTCTCCGTGAGTTTCGTTGTACGCTGATACTACTTTTGACCATTCTTCAGTTCCGTCTTTTTCCATCTCAGCATGATTTTCGTGAGAAAATCCAACGAGTACATTTAATCCTCTGTTACCTGCTCCTACAGTCCATACCTCCATATCTATTTGGGCTTCTGACATCACTATTGCGTCGTATACACGTTTACGGAATGTCCAAAAATCATCTGATTTAGCAGGATCAATTGTGTACATAAGAACTTGTCTTAATGGTTTTTCACATTGATTTGGACTAACATGAGATATATTTTCATTGTAGTACCACATTTGAAATAGGTCATTATTTACGTGTGGAGATACTGTTTCATTCCACATCTGATATTCTTCTGGACTTCCATCAACATCAAATCCAGCCATATTTTGCTCAATTCTAGCTCTGAACAGCTGCCCTGAACGTGGTCCAGTTTCTACATAAAATGTGTAATGAGCAGATTTTTCCGCCGATTGATTGTACTTTTGTGTCTTTGCTTTAATAGCTTCATAGACTACTTCATTTTTTCCTTCATCGACCTTTATGTATCTAGACTTTGCAACTTGAGCTGTTAAATTTGTCATTACAAATACTAGCGCTACTAAAATTAATTTTTTCATTCTATTACTATATTTTTGATTAATATATTCAAATATAATAAAATTGATTGTACTTTAAAACTAATAAAATACATTTTAGATTTGTAATTTTCTTACCCAAATAGTTAATTTTTTGATAAACACTAATAATAATGCCGATCTAAATATTATGTTTGTTAAACACTAAATCATATTTATAATGAAATCAAATTTTTTTTACGTTCTGTCACTAGTTTTTGTTTTTTTATTTTCTACAAGTGTAAATAAAGCCAAGTCGTCACAAGAGTTTCAAGCTAAAGCTTATTATTTTTCAAAATCAAAAATGGAACTTGGTGATTGGGGAGCTAGATTAAGTGAAGCTCAAAAAAAACAGATTGCAGCTCGAATGAAAAACAGATTAGAAAAAGGATATGTGCTATCTTTCAATAAGGAAGAATCTTTGTTTATTGAAGAAGATCAGCTAGATGCCATTTCAGGAGCAACTGATTCATGGGGTAAAAACTTTGCACCAGGCAAACAATACAAAAATGTTAAATCAAATACTCAGCTACAAGAACAAGAGTTCTATGGTAAAAAATTTCTAGTCAACGATGTTTTACAAACTATTGATTGGAAACTCGAACCTGACACAAAAAATATTGGAAACTACACTTGTTTTAAAGCAACAGCTTCAATTCCAACAGATCAGCTTACTTGGTATTCTTTTTCATGGGATAATCTTAAAGAAACAGACGATACTGAAACTGATTCAACTCAACCCAAAGATGTCAAAATGACTTTAGTAGAAGCATGGTATACTCCGCAAGTTCCAGTTCGACACGGACCTCTTGAGTACTGGGGGCTTCCAGGGTTAATTTTAGAAGTAAGTGCAGATAATACTACAATGCTATGTTCTAAGTTAGTACTTAATCCTGATGAAGTAATTGAGATTGAAGCTCCGTCTAAGGGCAAAGAAGTTACTAAATTAGAGTATCGAACAATTATAAATAACAAAATGGTAGAATTTCGTAATAACCGAATGAGACGTAGATAATCTTCTGTCTCAATTTTTGGTTTTTCTATTTTAGAGATGCTAGTATTTTATAATTTTATAGCTACCAGTTTCTACTTTGTTTTTTAGAATCAAGTAATACATGCCATTTTGTATCATTGTTGCATCTACTCTAGCTTTTCCATTAGCAAATACTAAATCCCCTTTGAGAACAATTTGTGATAACTGATTTCTTAATTCAAAGTTGGTCTTTCCAATTTGATTCTTAGCGATAATAAAAAAAGATGTTTTGAATGGGTTAGGGTATATAGTCCAATTATCAATTTCATTTTGAGAAACTGACAGTGTCTCGGCATAACAGTCTTCTGGTACTGTATAATTTACTTTAATTAAATCTGTTATTTTAGAGCTTACAAAACTTTGGTTTGAAATGTTTTCAAGGAAAGTTGAGTCAATAACACTATTTGGCGCTCCTAGAAAGTCCTGCATTATCGTTGCAAACGTAGCTCGATAATCATGTTGGATTGTATGTACTTGAAAATTATTAGTTTGAACAGCTTCTGTAAGATCCACATTAATTCCAGAAACTCCGCTTTTAACAGGTTTACCAAAAGCAAACATTGGAGCTACTTCTCCATGATCAGTTCCTAAGCTTCCATTTTCTTTAGCCTTACGACCAAATTCTGAGAATGTAATTCCAAGTACATCATCTGCCAAGTTATCCGAATTTAAATCGATCATAAAGGACTCAATTGCACCTGATAATATATTCATTAACTCACTATGTGTTCCCTGTATATCTCCACTTGATTGATTTTGATTATTATGAGTATCAAATCCACCAAGCTTTACCATAAACACCTTAGTTTCAATCCCTCCTCTTATCAAACGAGCAACTGTTTTTAGTTGGTCTGCTAAATTAGTATCGGGGTAATTAGCTGTGTTGCTGTTAGCTCCGTTGTTAAAAGCAGTTGATATTACTTGTGAATATTGGTTGGATAGAATATCAGTATCTATGATGTATTGTAACTCCGACCCATAGTCAGAACTAGGAACATTGTTTGGAGGTTCTCCAGCTAATCCACTTAGTACAGAATAAAAATTTTCAGAATCCTGACCACTTAAATTTAAAGCCAATCCGTGTTCAGTTTCGCCATGGAAACCCAGAGATGTTGTATTTGATCCAACTTGTATTCCTAATGGATAGGCCGTAGGAATACTGTCAATATAGTTTTGTTCCATAAATCTTCCAATCCATCCGCTTTGGTCTCCGTTTATCCAATTGTTACCATCATTTCCAGTAGCATAAATATCTTGAGATCCAAAATGACTTTTATTTTGAGAAGGATATCCAACAGACTGAATAATACGTAGCTGGTCTTGCGCATATAAATTGTAAAAACCAGTAAGTTGTGGATGAAGTGCAATATCCTGATTAGTTCCTGTTAGACTTGAGTCTATGTCATTTAATGGAAGATATACTGAAGATGGTATGTGAATATTTGGCCTTAGAGTTTGGTAATCAATGTATCCATTTATTGGAATTACCGTATTCAGTCCGTCATTACCGCCGTTTAGTTCTACCAAAATTAATTTTCTGTTGGATAAATCACAATTATAAAACGAGTTGACCAATTTCATTGATGCCTGTAATTCGAAGGGGAGCATGCTAGCAGCCGAAGCAGTTGAAGTAAGTTTTATGAATTGGCGTCTTTTCATTTTTTAAAGATTACATTAGTTGAAATTCAGCTGCGTTTAGCATCCCAGTAAATAGGGAGTCTAGGCGTGTTTTAACTTGAACTTGATTACCAGTCTGCAGGTAATCGGTCCATGCTGAGCTCCAATAGTATGCTTCTAGTCCATCTGTCAAAATTGATACAAAATAATTAACTCTACTAGAATTAATTGACTCACAGTAAATAAGATCAGCGATTTCTTGAACTAAAGTGATGGCATTATTTACTGCACTAAAATTACCAGAATTCTCTACGTATTCAACACTGTCAAATTGAATTCTGATGTTAGCTACAGTATTATTAATTCTATTCTGACCCGTTATAAAACATTCGATTAATTTATAACGTCCTATAATAGTGTTAGAAGTAAACCAGTTTCTGTCAAAACTTGGTGATTGATACATAGCTGGGTATCCGGCTACGGTATCTGGAGAAAATGGCCTAAGTGCTGTGCTTGTGAAAAAAGATAAATATGCGAAATTGTAATAAAATCTTTTAAAATTTAGAAGATCATCATTAAAAGAGTCTGGAGGATTGTTGGCGCTTGCCTCTGGATTTGGGAAAGACATATCCAGTAAATTAATAGTTTCGCTAATTAGTTGGATTGGACTTTTTACAATGCTACCAATAATCTGATCAGAATTATCGTTTGAATCTTCATCATAAAAATGTTGAGACATCAACAAAGTTTCTAGAACCTCAAGTAAGTTAAAATTATTAGCAATTAACTGATTAGATAAGGGGATTATGATATCATCTTCTACTTCTTCGTCCCATTCACTTTTTACATAAAATCGATACAATTTTCTACAGTATGATATTGCTGTTGCTTGTTGAGAGAAAATCATTTCAACAAAGTCATCTACTTCCTGAATAACTCCTTGCTGAGTAGATTGTCCTGAAATTGTTTGATTATCAAATGCTTCTGAAAATGTTTTATCCTGAATATCATGTTGTGCTGTATTTACATATCCCATTGGAATTTGGGAATCAGGGTCAAGATTATCTCTAAGTGGTTTATTTTTTATTCCAGAAAAAACTTTTGCTGCATTTTGAACATCACTTTCTGTGTAGGTTGTATAATTTCCTTCTCCAATTTGTTCGCCTTTTAAAATTGTAAATAATTCTAAAAATTCACGGGCATAATTTTCATTTGGATTATTTTTATTATTTGTGTTATTATCTAGATAATACAAAATCGAATTATCAAAGGTAATTTTCTTGGCAAGTGTTTTAAGATCATATGCGTAGAAGTCTAATAGCCTCAAATAGTCATAAAAGTATGAAGACCTTGGTACTCCATCATGTTTGGACAAAGTAAAACAGCTGTGAAGAAAGAAAACAAGTTTATGCTTTAAACTATTTTGTTTTTGTGCATTGTACCACCACCATCCTGAGATAATGGCTTTTTTTCGAAAGTGCCCCGTAGTAAAGTTTTCAGGAGTTGTATTTTCTGTGTGCATCCAAAACCCATCAGGTACTCCAGTCTCTGAGTTGACAACCGGATCATATGGGTGTTCCCAAAATAGAACGGGTTCGTTGGATAATTCATTAACTGCGTCTTCTGGAGTTAAAGTAGCAAAATAATCAATAGTGGTTTTTGAGTAATTAAAACAAGCCCTCCTTAATAGATGTTTAGCTTTTCTATACCCTAAGGGACTTTCGTATGGATTTAATGACGGCAAAAACTTTTGTATTTAGGTGACCTAATAATTTAGAGTTAAAAACTTAGTATAATAATATGTTAATTAGATAAAATTTACTTTGAGTGATTGGTATATTTGACTGCTCGTATGTTAATAAGTTTAAATTTAGTAAATTATTGTTAAAGTATTAAATTCAGCTATTATTTACAATTAGACTCAAACTATGAACTGATTTAAATTGACGATAATTATTTGTCATTATTTATTTTAAAGCCTTATGAAAATTAAACATATTTTTGTTTTATTATTTTTTTTTAGCACTAAAATTAGTTCTCAAATTAGTCCTGACAATATTGAAATTGTCAGGGACTCTTACGGAGTGCCTCACATTTACGCATCTACAGACGCAGAAGTTGCATATGGATTCGGTTGGGCTCAAGCGGAGGATAATTTTAAGACAATTCAACAAGCCTACCTTGCTGGTAATGGTTTGTTAAGTAAGCTAAAAGGATTAAAAGGAGCATCTGCAGACTTTTTAGTACAACTGATTCAATCTGAAAAAATAGTCAATGATCAGTTCCATACACTTGACCCAAAATTTATCGAATTACTTTATGGTTTTACTGGCGGTTTAAATGCTTACGCTGATAAATATCCTGATGAAATCCTTGAAAGTTCTTTATTTCCAATAACCCCGAAGAAATTACTTCGCTATACTCAGCTGCAATTATTTATTTCTAACGGAGCAGCTGATCTTGTTGGTGGAATTGTAGCGGATGAGCTCTCTTGGCCTTATGAGATTAATCAAGACACTAAAGGTTCTAACTTGTTAGCTGTTAGCCGATCTAAAACGGGTTCTGATGAAACTTTTTTAGCGATAAACACACATCAACCCTTAGAAGGACCTACGTCTTGGTATGAAGCACATCTTATTAGCGATGAAGGGACTAACATTATAGGGGCTACATTTCCTGGCTCACCGTGTATTTTTACTGGAGCAAATGAATACTTAGGTTGGACTCATACAGTTAATTACCCCGATAAAGCCGATGTTTATGGTCTTGAAATGCATCCTAAGCAAAAAGATATTTATGTAGTTGATGGAGAGTTGCATAAACTAGAAAAATTTAAAGCTACAATTTTTATCAAGGTATTAGGGTTCAATATTCCAATCAAGAAAAAATTCTATCGTAGTATTTACGGACCTACTTTAAAAAATAAGACAGGTTATTATTCAGTAAGAACACCAAGTACTTTCAATATTAATGCAGTCGAACAATGGTGGCGTATGAACAAAGCAACAAATTTTTCAGAGTTTTACAAAGCTCTAGAAATGAAAGCACTTCCTGGTTATAATATTGGATATGCTGATAGAAACGACACTATATTTTATATTTCAAATGGTAAAATTCCAATAAGAAATAAGGGTTACAACTGGAGGGATGTTGTTCCAGGTAATACCAGAAAAACGCTTTGGGATAGTTATTATAATATCAAGGATCTTCCTCAAGTAGTGAGTCCTAAATCAGGCTTTGTTTACAATGCTAATCACAGTCCTTTTAAGTCTTCTGGAAGTGATGATAATCCTAAAGTTGAAAACTTTGCATCTGAAATGAATTTTGAAACTTACGACAACAATCGCTCTACGCGATTGTTACAGCTATTAGAAGAAAAAGATCAAATAGACTATGAACGCTTTAAGACTATTAAATACGATCACCAACTACCAACCCCGTTAAGTTATAACTACATGGATTTAAATCCTTTGTTTGAAATGAATGTTGATGACTATCCAGAAGTTGCTGCATTGTTAACAGACATACATAATTGGGATCGGGTTACAAATGTAGAGTCCTATGGAGCTGGCGCCTATGCTATATTATATTATAATTTAACTCCCTTTTATTATGAATTGCCAGAAGATCGAGTATTCACTCACAAGGCTTTATTTGAGGCTCTGAAAGTAACCAAGTCTTATATGATAACTCATTTTAAAAGTGAAAGAGTCAGGCTAGGTGAGTTTCAAAAGCTTGTGAGAGGGGACAAAGAGCTGGCAGCTTTTGGACTTCCCGATGTAGTCACTGCGATGAGAGGGGAGGATTATAAAGATGGTAAAATTAAAATTACTCACGGCGAGTCTTACATAGGATTGGTGCGTTTTACTACAACCAAAACATACTACGAATCGGCTATTTCTTATGGTAGCTCATCAAGGCCCGAAAGTCCACACTATTCCGACCAAATGGAAATGTATTTGGATTTCAAAACAAAAACAATGTCGTTTGACAGGGCTGATGTATTGGATTCAGCTTTAGATCGTTATGCTCCTAAGTAGTGAAGAAATTAGTTTTTAAGATAAGATTCTGATCTTACTCGAGAATTGACTCTAATATCTTCCCAGAACAAGTTTATATCTGCCTTGTGATAATCTTTAACTGTCGAGATTAGCATTCTTTTAAAAAGACCAACTTTTGGAGTTCTTATGAGTAATTTGTCATCAATATTTTCAATTTTTACAGTTTTTGGGTATACTTTTTTGTTTAGATAAAGAAATCCCTTGTGATCATTATATGTACTTGATTTTTTCTTGTCCCAAGTTACAGGATTGGAACAAACTGAGCCTTTAATCCATTCCTTACTTATTGTGTAAATAGCTTTCCTTTCTTTGGCTTTAGACATTAATCGATAGGAATTCCATGTTACAAACCCACCAGTCTCAGATTCATTTGTCATATGCTTTATACTGCTAAATTCATCTTTCATTACTCTGGTGCCAATTAAATAGGCAGCAATTAATTTATTTTGCAAAGGTTTTTCATCAAAAAACTCCTTCAAGAGTCTTTTGGCATGGCCAGCTCCTTGACTGTGTCCAGCAATTATTATGGGTCTATTGTTATTATACTTTTCTAAAAAAATTAAAAATGCTTGTTTTAAGTCTTGGTAAGCAAGTTCGTAAGCCTTTTCTCCTCCGTTATTCCAAAATTCAGGACCGAAAACTCTTAGATGAGCTTGTCTATAATATGGCACATACAATTTTCCAGTGGAAAACCACGCTGATGATTGGTATTTGACTGAAGACTCTAGGACTAGGTTTCTTGTTTCTTCTTTATAAATATCTGAATTCCATGAAAGATCATTACTATCTGAATGCAAAGTAGGGTAGATGAAAAAAATATCTACTTCAAGTTTAGGTTCATTTTGCTCAAAGTCAGCTAAAACATCAACTTTTTTATTTGGGTGAACTGCCCAAGAATCAATGGATTGAAAATCCGGCTTTAGGGGTAAATTATCTTTTGAAAATGTTTGACTTATATAACTGACAGGTTTATTGGGTTCGTACATCAGACCACATGAAGATATAGTGAATGTGATACCTAACAAAAGAAAATATTTCATAATTAAATCTAAAAATGTTAACACTTTTTATGTTAACGATTATTAATATTTGTTAAATATTGATGTAAAATTTAACATCTCTGTTTTTTTAACAAATTATTACAAATGTAACATTTA
>ERZ1048068.143-NODE-143-length-68744-cov-7.203570_pt1 | contig 68744 bp, 67 predicted proteins | sample MGYA00383098_ERZ1048068 | MGnify/ENA primary metagenome ERZ1048068 (study PRJEB29581, sample SAMEA5548368) | metagenome | biome: marine; feature: coastal; material: water | depth 1 m | study: Short-term variability in the microbial, nano- and picoplankton dynamics...
ACACTAAAAAAGAAAAGACCCAAACACAAAAAGTGCTTGAGTCTCGTTTAGTAGCGGGAGCAGGACTCGAACCTGCGACCTTTGGGTTATGAGCCCAACGAGCTACCTACTGCTCTATCCCGCGATGTGAGGGGCAAAATTACAACATTTAATATTTCTAGCAAAAACAATCAAGCATTAAAATTCCGAATTGTACCTTTGCAGCATGCACAAAGCGGGATATGTTAACATTATAGGGAATCCGAACGTAGGAAAGTCAACGCTCATGAATGCTTTTGTGGGTGAAAAACTCTCAATTATTACCTCAAAAGCCCAAACCACCCGGCATCGTATCCTCGGAATTGTAAATGGAGATAACTTTCAAGCCGTGTTTTCAGACACACCAGGAGTCATAAAACCAGCCTATCAATTACAAAATTCTATGATGGATTTTGTTAAAAATGCGTTTGAAGACGCCGATGTACTCATTTATATGATTGAAATTGGTGAAAAGGCTCTTAAAGACCCTCAGTTTTTTAAAAAAATTACAGCTACCATTCGCCCCGTGCTTTTGGTCATTAACAAAATTGACACTGCCGATCAAGCAAAGCTCGAAACTCAAGTTGACTACTGGAAAGAACAAGTTCCTAACGCCGAAGTTTGGTGCATTTCTGCTACCGAAAAATTTCAAATCTCCGAGCTTTTTGATCGAATTGTGGCTTTATTGCCTTCAAACCCTCCGTATTTTCCCAAAGATCAATTGACCGACAAGCCCGAACGTTTTTTTGTCAATGAAAACATTCGAGAAAAAATATTACTCAATTACAGTAAAGAAATTCCGTATGCGGTAGAAATTGAAACAGAATCTTTTGAGGAAACGCCAACCTTGATACGCATTCGCTCCAATATTATGGTAGAGCGTTCTACCCAAAAAGGAATTATTATTGGTCATAAAGGAGCCGCCTTAAAAAAGGTAGGAATGCAAGCTCGAAAAGACTTAGAAGCCTTTTTTGGTAAGCAAGTACATATCGAATTGTATGTTAAGGTGAATAAAGATTGGCGATCCAATATCCAGCAACTCAAACGCTTTGGGTATCACCAAAAGTAATTCCATAAGTTAGCAGATTAAACCGTATTTTTGAACCAAATTTTTAGAATCCATGAGTGCCATTGTTGCTATTGTAGGACGCCCAAATGTTGGAAAATCAACATTATTTAATCGTTTGATTCAACGACGTGAAGCCATTGTCGATGCTGTTAGCGGAGTAACCCGTGATCGTCATTATGGAAAATCGGACTGGAACGGCGTTGAGTTTACGGTTGTCGACACCGGGGGTTATGTTTTAGGAGGCGACGATAGCTTTGAAAAAGAAATCGATAAGCAAGTTGAGATCGCTGTTGAAGAAGCCGATGTGATTATTTTTGTGGTGGATGTCGAAACAGGTGTCACTTTAATGGATGAAGATGTTGCCCGTTTGTTGCACCGCTCTAACAAGCCCATTTTATTGGCTATAAATAAAGTGGATAATACGCAACGAGTAGCCGACACCGTGGAGTTTTTCGCGTTAGGAATTGACAAAACACACCACATTTCTGCTGTTAATGGAAGTGGAACAGGAGAGTTGTTGGATGATTTGGTACTTATGATGCCCAAACAACCCGAAGTTAGTGAAACAGAACTCCCACGATTTGCTGTTGTTGGACGCCCCAATGCTGGAAAATCGTCATTTATTAATGCACTCATTGGCGAAGATCGATACATTGTAACCGACCAAGCAGGAACCACTCGTGATAGTATTGATACTACCTACAATCGATTTGGGTTTGAATTCAATCTTGTCGATACGGCAGGAATTCGACGCAAAGCCAAAGTTAAAGAAGACATAGAATTTTACTCGGTAATGCGAGCGCTCAGAACCATTGAATACGCCGATGTATGTATGTTGGTCTTTGATGCCACAAGAACTTTTGATTCTCAAGTTAAAAACATTTTTTGGCTTGCCGCGCGTAATCACAAAGGCATTGTTATTTTGGTTAACAAATGGGATTTGGTCGATAAAAATCATGCTAGTACCAAAGAATTCGAACTAACTATCCGAAAAGAATTGGAACCTTTTACCGATGTCCCCATTGTATTTATTTCAACCTTAACCAAACAACGAATTTTTAAGGCAATTGAAACCGCTGTCGAAACCTATCAGCGAAGAGAAAAAAGAATTCCAACACGAAAACTAAACGATGTGATGTTGGCGGTCATTGAGAGAAATCCTCCACCTGCCTACAAAGGAAAATATGTTAAAATCAAGTTTTGCACACAATTGCACACCCATTATCCTCAATTTGCGTTTTTCTGTAATCTTCCGCAGTATATAAGAGAACCTTACAAACGCTTTTTAGAAAACAAACTTCGTGAAGCTTTTGATTTTGAAGGAGTTCCAGTCGATATTTTTCTCAGAAAAAAATAAAATCAAGGAAGTTCGTCCTTTAATTTTTGTAGGATAGACTTTATTTTTTCCAATCTTCGAACGGCTTTGAGTGTAGCACTTTCACCGTGTTCGAGATAGCTTTTGGCACCTTCTAGCGTAAATCCTTTTTCTTTTACCAAGTGATAAATGGTACGCAAATGTTCGACATCTTTAGCGCTAAAACGACGCGTTCCTTTAGCGTTTTTCTTAGGTTTAAGGATGTCAAACTCCTTTTCCCAATAACGTATCAACGAAGTTTTTACGTCTAAAAAAGCAGCAAGTTCTCCAATACTGTAGTATAACTTTTCTGGAAGTTGTTGGGTTTTCATTAATCCAACGATTGATTTTCAATACTAGACAATGCTAATAGCTCATCGTATTCTGCTGCAGTCAAATTCCCATTGTAGAAATGGATAGGATTGACTTGTACCTTGTCTTTAAACACTTCATAATGGAGGTGAGGAGCTTTGGATCGCCCAGTGCTTCCCACATAGCCAATGATTTCTCCTCGTTTTACTTTTTGACCACGGCGAACGTTGTATTTGTTTAAATGAGCATACAAGGTTGTATACCCAAATCCGTGATTGATTCGAATGTGTTTTCCGTATCCTGAAGAGCGACTGTCTGCACGAGTTACTACACCATCGCTAGGAGCATAAACGGGCGTGTTTCGTTTGGCAGAAAAGTCCATTCCTTTGTGTTTTTTCCTTTTTTTAGTAAACGGATCGGTGCGATACCCAAAACCAGAAGCCATACGGATTACATCCTCATTTTTGATGGGTTGTATAGATGGAATCGCCTCCAATAAGGCTTCTTTGTCTTTGGCCAATCGGTGAATTTCATCCAACGATTTGGACTGAACAACCAATTGTTTCGATAATATATCCAATCGTCGAGTGGTTTCAATAACTAAATTCGAATTGTTATACCCTTCCAAGTTTTGGTAGCGATTGATTCCTCCAAAACCTGCCTTTCGAACATCATCGGGAATAGGATTGGTTTCAAAAATAATTCGATAAATATTGTTGTCGCGATCTTGAAGATTGGTCAATACGCTCTCAATTTGATCCATTTTTTTGTCCAATAGTTCAAACTGTAACTTGTAATTTTCCAACTCTCGAGCTTGAGCCAATTCAGTCGGAGTGTTGATAATGGGAGAATTTATAAGAAATAATAAAATCAATCCACCAAAGAAGAACGAAGCCACCAAAAAGGCCAAAAAATTTCTAACTCTTCGTACATTACTGGACTCTACTTTTCGATAGGAAAGACTCTCTGAATCGAAATAATACTTTGCCTTTGACATTCGTTAAAATATATTATTTTTACACAATCTTATTCGTTTAACACGTGCTTTATTCTCAGTTGTTTTACAAATATAAAAAAAATGTTTTTTAGCATGACCAATACGAACAATCGATTCCAATTTTTATGAAATCCCAAGAGGTACGCCAACAATTTTTAGCTTTTTTTGAATCCAAAAAACATCAAGTAGTTGCTTCAGCTCCAATGGTGATTAAAAACGACCCTACATTGATGTTTACTAATGCGGGGATGAATCAATTCAAAGAGTACTTTTTGGGCAATAAAAACCCCAAAAACCTTCGAGTTTGTGATACTCAAAAATGCTTGCGAGTTTCAGGCAAACACAACGACCTTGAAGAAGTGGGGATGGATACTTACCACCACACAATGTTCGAAATGTTGGGAAACTGGAGTTTTGGCGATTATTTTAAAAAAGAAGCCATTGAATGGGCTTGGGAATTATTGACGGATGTTCTTAAAATAGACAAAGATTCGCTATACGTAACTGTTTTTGAAGGGGATTCCGCTGACGGACTTTCACTAGATCAAGAGGCATACGATTATTGGAAATCCATTGTGCCTGAGGATCGTATCTTGATGGGAAATAAAAAAGATAATTTTTGGGAAATGGGAGATCAAGGTCCTTGCGGTCCTTGTTCAGAAATACATGTTGATATTCGTTCGAAAGCTGACAGAAAAAAAATAGCGGGTGCAACGCTTGTCAATCAAGACCACCCTCAAGTGGTTGAGATTTGGAACTTGGTTTTTATGGAATTTAATCGAAAAGCCAATGGAAGTCTTGAAAAACTTCCTGCTCAACACGTGGATACTGGTATGGGATTCGAACGCTTGTGTATGGTGCTCCAAGGCGTTCAATCCAATTATGACACCGATGTTTTTACTCCTTTAATTCGTGAGGTCGAAACCATAACGCGCCACCGATACGGAGAAGATGAAAAAATCGATATTGCCATTCGTGTAATTTCGGATCATATTCGGGCTGTTGCCTTTTCAATTGCCGACGGCCAACTCCCGAGCAATACAGGTGCTGGATACGTAATTCGTAGAATTCTGCGAAGAGCAATTCGCTACGGGTTTACCTTTTTGAATCAAAAACAACCGTTTATTTACAAACTAGTTCCCACACTCACGCAGCAACTCAAAGAAACATTTCCTGAGCTTCAATCCCAAGGAAATTTAATAACCAATGTGATAAAAGAAGAGGAACAATCGTTTTTGAAAACTTTGGATCAAGGATTGGTGCTTTTGGAAAATGTAATTACCTCCATTCAAGGAAATACGTTGTCGGGTAAAAAAGCCTTTGAATTGTATGACACTTACGGATTTCCTATTGATTTGACAGCCTTGATATTACGCGAACGAGGAATCGAACTAGACCATGCTGGCTTTGAAGCTGCTATGAACAAACAAAAAGAACGTTCCCGTGCAGCAACCGAAACAACCACTGACGACTGGGTAGTGCTAAGCGAAGACAACGAAGAGGAATTCGTGGGCTATGATATGTTATCGACTCCCGTAAAAATAACCCGATATCGAAAAGTAAATTCCAAAAAAAACGGGGTTCTTTTTCAACTGGTATTCAATTTAACTCCCTTTTATCCAGAAGGCGGAGGTCAGGTAGGCGATAAAGGATATTTGGAAGCTCCCAATGGCGATGTGATTTATATCATTGATACCAAAAAGGAAAACAATTTGATTGTTCACCAAACCAAAAATTTACCTAAAAATCCACAAAACGTTTTTCAAGCAGTTGTCGATAAAAAACAACGTGCTGCTACAGCTAGTAACCATTCTGCAACACATTTGCTTCATCAAGCTTTGCGAGCTGTATTGGGTGACCATGTTGAACAAAAAGGATCCATGGTTCACAGCGGTTATTTCCGATTCGACTTTTCTCACTTTTCAAAATTAAGCAGCGATGAATTGTTGCAAGTAGAACAATTTGTCAATGCTCGAATTCGCGAGCAATTGCCTTTGGAAGAAAAAAGAAATACTCCCTATGCAAAAGCAATTGAAGAGGGAGCTGTTGCCTTGTTTGGAGAAAAATACGGAGACACTGTTCGTACCATTCGGTTTGGAGAATCTATGGAATTGTGTGGAGGTACACACGCTTCCAATACTTCCGAACTTTGGCATTGTATCATTACTTCTGAAAGTGCGATTGCTTCTGGAGTTCGCCGAATTGAAGCTATCACCGGTGAGGCCGCCAAAAAACATTTTCATTCACAATCCAAAGTACTCGACAAAGTGCAAGTGTTGCTACAAAATGCAAAAAATCCTGAAAAAGCCATAGGAGATTTGCAAAGCGAAAATAGCGCTCTGAAAAAACAATTGGATTCGGTTACAAAAACCTTAGCCAAAGCGTTGCAAGCTCAATTGGCTCCAAAACTCGAAGTGTATAACAACATCCAGTTTTTAGCAACGCAAGTGCCTTTGGATGTTAACGGAATGAAAGATTTAGCATTTGGTTTGGGTCAAGAACACAACAACCTATTTTTGGTTTTAGGAACCGTTCAAAACGACAAACCAATGTTGGCTTGTTACATCTCAAAGGATTTGGTTGCTTCTTCTGATTTAAATGCTGGAAATGTAGTGCGTGAGTTGGGGAAATATATACAAGGAGGCGGTGGTGGCCAGCCATTTTTTGCAACCGCAGGAGGAAAAAATGTTGCCGGACTTAAAGAGGCCCTTTCGATGGCCAAAAAATATATTGAAAATTAGTTGTTGGCTTTTACTTGTGGAGGATAGGCTTCCATAATTTGGGTTACAAATTCTTGAATACGAGCGTCGCGCTCTTTGGAAGATTGACTCAAATAACCAATCCCTTTTCCTTGCCAAACAAGACTTTTGGTGCTAGCATCAATAACATCAATATACAAAATCCCTTCTGTGCTGCTTCGAACGCTGTTATTGTAGTAAGCTCCATAAAAAGGACTCCAACCATACCCAAAACCATAATATCCATGCGGGTACTGATCAACGGAAATATTTTTACGTGAATCCGTAGCAATATTAATTAGCACGTCTGGATTTTCAGAAGCAGAAAATCCTTTGGTAATCAATGCATTCTCAATTGATCTAAGAATCCGTTTTTTATCCAAGTCATTGATCTCAACTTGATCAATTCCTTTTTTTAAGAATGCATACGTTTTGTAGGATGTAAAATTGGCTTCTTTATCATAATCAGAAGCTACACGAATTGATTGACAAGAGCTCAAAACAAGCAACATCAATACGGGAACAAAAAAGGTTGTTTTCATCGGTTACTATTTATGAATTTTTTAATGGTCAAGTGCAACATCTTTCAATGATCACATCAGTATGTGACTTGAGATTGATTTTGGATGTTTTTATACACATCACATTTTTACAACAATCATGCCACCTTAAGGCTTATACCCATAAGGACAATGCTTACAATTGCTTTCACAGCAGTGTCCTCTTTTCAAATGATATTGCTTAGTAAACACTTTGTATCCCTCGGGAGATAAATAAAAATCTCCTTCCTCTAAAGGAAGAATCTTTTTAAATAAAGTCATAGCTTTTTTTGTAAAGATAACAAATCAGGGGAATTTATGAGCCAAGAAATAAGTACCTTGCTAACGTCTTAAAAGAACATTCTTTAAACGTACAATGTTTTCTCAACCACTACAAACCATCAACCAAAAGCTTTTTCATCCTGTATTTGATGAGTATGGGCTTGAAGTATATGTGAAACGCGAGGATTTGATTCATCCTCAGATTTCTGGAAACAAATACAGAAAACTCAAATACAATTTACTAGAAGCCCAATCTCAAAACCATCACACACTTTTAACTTTTGGAGGAGCGTATTCCAATCATTTAGTAGCTACGGCTGCCGCAGGAAAAATAATGGGTTTTAAAACCATCGGACTAGTACGCGGTGAAGAGTTGGCTTCAAAATTCCGGCAAAATCCCACACTGGCGTATTGTGCTTCGCAAAATATGCAGCTGGAGTTTATTTCTCGAGAATCCTATCGTTTCAAACATACGTCCCAGATGTTAAAAAAAATACAGAACCAATTTGGAAGCGTATATATGCTCCCCGAAGGAGGAACCAATGCCTTGGCAGTAAAGGGGTGTGAAGAAATTTTGACTTCGGAAGATGCTTTTTTTGATGTGATTTGTTGTCCCGTAGGAACAGGCGGAACACTAGCAGGCTTGATTAATAGTTCCAAACCTCATCAACATGTGATTGGATTTTCGGCACTAAAAGGTACTGACATCCAAGAAGAGATTCGTAAATTTGCATCCAACAATCGTTGGTCACTTGAATCGGAAGATCGCTTTGGCGGATACGCCAAGATAAACACAAATTTGGTTACATTTATCAACCAATTTTACGAACAGTCAACAATATTGTGGGATCCTATTTATACCGCTAAAATGGTATTTGGATTGATTGAAAAAATAAAAGCAAACCAATGGAAACAGGGAAAAAAAATATTGCTAATTCATACAGGAGGACTTCAAAGCATTTCTGGAATGAATCAATGGCTTTACCAAAAAGGATTGCCTTCCATTCATCAAGCTGTTTGATGATTCTTGCGATTAGCTTGTCGGTACTTACGGGCTGTAGTTCTTCAAAAAAAGTAGTAAAAAACACTCCCAAAACCACCCAATCAACCCAAGACAACAAACCCTTCGTTGCTTTAAAAAATTCAAAAAAACTCCTTGCAATGAGCAACGAGGAACGCCGTAAGTGGTATATTAAGGCCTATGCTCCTGTGGCTCAAGAAGAAATGAAACGGTATAAAATTCCAGCCAGTATTACCTTGGCGCAAGGAATTTTAGAATCGCAATCCGGTGTGGGCGAATTGGCACTGAAATCCAACAATCACTTTGGAATAAAATGCCATAAAACCTGGAAAGGTCCCAAAGTGTACCACGACGACGACGCCCGAGGCGAATGTTTTCGTAAATACAAAGATCCACGAACTTCGTTTCGGGATCATTCCTTATTTTTAGTCAATCGCGAACGCTATGCCTTATTGTTTAGGCTTAAAATAAGAGACTATAAAGGATGGGCCAAAGGTCTAAAAAAAGCAGGCTATGCTACCGACCCTAAGTATGCTAACAAGCTCATTTCTATTATCGAACGCTACAATTTATCCCGATGGGATCGCGTGAAGTTTTACGAAGATCCACCACAAGTTACTTCCCAAAAGAAAACAACCACAATGCGCTATAAGGTGCAAACAGGAGATACTTTGTACTCAATATCAAAGCGATATAATGTTACTGTGGAATCATTACAACAAACCAATAATATGTCCGACACAAGTTTACAAATAGGACAAGAACTCATGATAATTCAATAATATGCGATACCAAAGAAGCAGTGCTCTTTTTTCAAAAGCGCAACAAGTTTTACCCGGAGGAGTCAATTCTCCCGTACGGGCGTTTCAGGCTGTTGGAGGAACCCCTATTTTTGTTAACCACGCCAAAGGAGCTTATTTGTTTGATGAAGATGGAAATCGGTACATTGATTATATTGCCTCATGGGGCCCCATGATTTTGGGACATGCCCACCCACCAGTAATCGAAGCGATTATTGGTAAAGCACAGAAAGGAACCTCTTTTGGGATGCCCACCGAAATCGAAACTACGATTGCTGAGTTGGTCGTTTCTATGGTTCCAAATATTGATAAAATCCGTTTTGTTAATTCTGGAACAGAAGCCTGTATGAGCGCCATTCGATTAGCGCGTGGCTTTACAGGTAGAGAAAAAATCATAAAATTCGCAGGTTGTTACCACGGTCATTCCGACGCGTTTTTGATTCAAGCAGGGAGTGGAGCGGTTACTTTTGGAAGTCCAAACAGTCCCGGCGTTACCCAAGGAACAGCTAAAGATACACTGCTGGCTTCGTACAATAATCTCCAACAAGTAGCACAGTTGTTCGAAGCCAATACCCAAGAAATTGCAGCTGTAATCATTGAGCCTGTTGCGGGGAATATGGGATGCATTCCTCCACAAGAAGGGTTTTTACAAGGGTTGAGAGACCTTTGTGATCTACACGGTGCAATGTTGGTTTTTGATGAGGTCATGACAGGATTTCGACTCGCACGTGGAGGCGCTCAAGAATTGTTAGGAGTAGGAGCAGATATTGTTACTTTCGGAAAAGTCATTGGTGGGGGATTGCCTGTGGGAGCTTTTGCTGCTCGCACTGAAATCATGGATCATTTGGCTCCAACCGGAAAAGTATATCAAGCAGGAACATTGAGCGGAAACCCGCTTGCAATGGCAGCAGGATTGGCTATGCTGACCGAATTAAACAACCGCCCTGAAATTTTTGATAGCCTGAATCAAAAAACAACATACTTACACCAAGGAATGGAATCCGTTCTCAAAAAAGAAGGAGTTCCTTATCAAATCAACCGTGTTGGATCGATGATTTCACTCCATTTTTCAGAAACTCCCGTAACCGATTTCGACAGTGCCGTATTGGGCAATAACGATCAATTCAAATCGTATTTTCATGGAATGCTCGATCAGGGAATTTATTTGCCTCCCAGCGCATTTGAAAGTTATTTCTTAAACGATGCGATCAGTTATGCGGATTTGGATACAACCATTGAAGCCCTAAAAAAAGTACTTATAAACAGGGGATAAAAAAACACTCCTAAGAGTGCTTTTTTCTTTTTTTACGAATCTTTTTTTTCATCTTTCCGTGTCTCCGCTTTTGAAGTTTTTTCCATTTTTGAAATTGATCTTCCGAAAGCGTACTTCTCATTTGATTTTGCAAGGCAATTTTGCGATCAAGCATCAACTCCATGGCATCAACTCGACGTTGCTTATTCAACGTATTCCCATTGTCTTTTGAAGCTTTGCGCTGCTGCTTCATTTTTTGACGAAAAATAATTTCGTTCAATTGAATTTTTTCCACTTGAAGTCGTTGGGCTTCGGAAAGATCCAATGCCAATGTCATTTTTTTTGATTGAATACGCGCCAGTTGCTCTGGCGATAAGTCACTTTTTTGGGCTTGTGCTTGCACTTGTAACCCCAAAAAGCATAGTAGGATAAAAGAAATTACTGTTTTCATTATTGTGTGTTTTTATACCATTAAGACGTGTCTGCTGTCAAAAGGTTTAACAGGCAAAAATTATACAAGTATCCTACACGAGTCGTTTTCATAGAGGCTAATTCGAACCCTATGAACACTTATCAAAAATAAATCTTCTAGAAATGGATAGTAAAAAATCAGGATTATTGAAGAATGACAAAAAGCCCTTCTTCCGTTTTTTCAACCTTAGTAAGGTTGTTTTTGTTCAATGATTTTATCGATTTATCCCATTTTTTATTGGAAAGATCAGACTGCGATTTTAAATCATTGAGGAGCATTCTATTTTCTTTTTTAAGAATAGTAAGGATTGCTTTTTCGTCATCATTTAAATCGATTGTTTGCCCGGTTGGGGCTTCGGGTTTCATTTGAGGAAAAAACAACACCTCTTGAATCGAGCTGTTGTTGGTCAATAGCATGACCAATCGATCGATTCCAATACCAATTCCTGAGGTAGGTGGCATTCCGTATTCGAGTGCGCGTAAAAAGTCTTGGTCGATAAACATGGCCTCATCGTCTCCTTTTTCTGAAAGTGCCAACTGATCCTCAAACCGCTTGCGTTGATCAATGGGGTCGTTTAGCTCCGAATACGCATTGGCGAGTTCTTTTCCATTAACCATCAACTCAAAGCGTTCGGTCAGTGCTGGATTGTCTCGATGTTCTTTGGTAAGCGGACTCATTTCTTTGGGATAATCAGTAATGAAAGTGGGCTGAATGTAGTGATGTTCGCATTTTTCACCAAAAATCTCATCAATCAATTTTCCAACGCCCATGGTGTCATCTACTTCCAGTCCCATGTTTTTTGCTGTAGTTCTCAACTCGTTTTCATCCATTCTCGAAACATCTACTCCGGTATGTTGTTCAATAGCCGATAAAATAGGCACTCTAGGATACGGAGCCTTGAAATCAATGGTATGATCTCCCACCGTTACTTGCGAACTTCCGTTACTGTCAATAGCTACTTTTTCGAGCAACGTCTCTGTGGTTTCCATCATCCAGTGGTAATCCTTGTAAGCTACGTACAGTTCCATTACGGTAAACTCAGGATTGTGGGTACGATCCATTCCTTCGTTTCGAAAATCTTTCGCAAACTCATACACTCCGTCAAACCCACCAACAATGAGTCGCTTGAGGTACAATTCGTTGGCAATTCGCAAGTACAATGGAATGTTCAGCGCATTGTGGTGTGTCAAAAAAGGACGAGCGGCTGCGCCTCCGGGGATGGGTTGTAAAATAGGCGTTTCTACTTCCAAATAATCCTTGGCATTGAAAAAGTTGCGTATGCTATTGGTAATTTTAGTTCGTTTGACAAAGGTGTTTTTCACCTTTGGATTGACAATCAAATCGACATACCGTTGACGGTACCGTTGTTCGGCATTGTTGAATTCGTCGTAAGTATTTCCTTCGGCATCTTGTTTAGGCAACGGTAGGGGTCGCAAGGCTTTGCTCAGTAGTGTAAACTTTTTAACCAAAACGGTTTTTACACCCACTTGGGTCGTAAACAAGGTTCCTTCTACGCCAATAATATCCCCGATATCGAGCAGTTTTTTATAAACATCGTTGTACAAGCTTTTGTCGTCGCTTTCACAAATTTCATCGCGGTTAAAATACACCTGAATCCGTCCGTCTTTGTCTTGAAGTTCCGCAAAACTAGCTTTTCCTTGAATTCTTCGCGACATCAATCGGCCTGCAATAACAACCGTTGCTTCTTCTGCAAAATCAGCAAGAATTTGTTTGCTAGTATGTGTGACGGGATACAGCGCAGCAGGGTAGGGATTGATCCCCATTGCCTTGAGCTGCACTAGTTTTTCTCTTCGAATTTGTTCCTGTTCCGACAAAATTGACATAGGTGTAATTTTAATGCCCCAAATATACGGAATAGAAAGCAAGGTTTGGCTTCTCAATTTGCGAAACCCTGTGATTGTGTATCTTTGTTAAAAATCTGACATCTATTGAGTTTTTTTCGTGTACTATTGGCAATTGTATTTCCTCCTTTAGCGGTTTTGGACAAAGGATGCGGTTCGGTATTGATTGTATTTTTGTTGACGCTCTGTGCCTGGGTTCCGGGAGTAATTGCCGCCTTGGTCATATTGAACAATCCCGATAATCAATAGCTAGTATGACTGCTTCAGTTTCTCCAAAAAAAAACAAAACAGTTTTGTTGCAAGATCTGGGATTGATGGATTATAAAGAGGCCTGGGATTTTCAGGAATCTTTGTTTCAAGAAGTTGTCAATACCAAAATGAGCAACCGCCGCTCGGAGACCCAACAACCGACTCAAAACCATTTGTTGCTTGTCGAACATCCGCATGTATATACACTGGGAAAAAGCGGTGATATCGATCATTTGTTGATCAACAACAAACAGCTAGCCGACAAAAAGGCTGCGTTTTATAAAATCAATCGGGGAGGAGACATTACCTATCACGGACCCGGACAAATGGTGGTGTATCCTATTTTGGATTTGGATAATTTTTTTACGGACATTCACAAATATTTACGCTTGCTCGAAGAAGCGGCCATTTTGACGTTGGCTGACTTTGGTATTTCCGCCACCCGAAGCGTCGGTGAAACAGGTGTTTGGCTGGATGTTGGAACGCCCTTTGCTCGAAAAATTTGCGCATTGGGGGTTAAGGCCAGTCGTTGGGTGACCATGCACGGATTGGCGCTCAATATTCAACCCGATTTGGGGTACTTTGATCATATTGTACCCTGCGGTATTCAAGGAAAAGCCGTTACTTCAATGGCGGTGGAATGCAACACGCCTTCAATGGATATACAAAAGGTTAAAACCCATTTTTTAAACCATTTCCAAGACTTGTTTGGGGCGCAATTGCAAACAAATTCCTAAAACGCATACACCAACATGTTGTCATAATCGCCTTGAACGGCAAAACGAACACCGCCTTTTGAGCTTGCAGCGGTCATACTAACGGCATGGGATCCATACACCGGAAAGTTGGGAAGCAACTGCGCATTGGCGTCGTACAGATATACTTTTTTTGCCTGTCGATCGGTCACTGCCACGTAGGTTTTGTTGTGAATCACAAAAATTTTAGGAGCCGTATAGGCGCCAAATTCGAGTTCTACGGTTTGGCCGTTGATGGTCAATAAATTTTCAGAAAGCATCGCCAATGTTTGGTTGTTGGCATCCATCATATAGGGCGTTTCTAGAGGAAGCGTAGTTTTGTACACCTTGCCCTGTGTACTCATCTGAATCAACTGTTGTTTGGCATCAATGGTAGTAAATCGGTTTTTGTGAACATAGATATCGTTTTCAAACAACTGAATGCTTTGTTTGTTTGCAATGCGAACGGCTCCTTTTCGGTTCAAAATTTCAAGCGGTGCATTTCGGCTTCCCAACACAATATAATCCCTCGACCCAATTCGAAAATGCTTGGGCGCAAACAACACGGGTTTTTTTGTTTTTGTTTTGGAAAATCCACGGACGGCTTTCATTTTTCGATCAAACATTTGAATGCGATTGTCCTGTGTCAGTAGCAAGCGATAATTCCTGCTTTGGTCATAATCAAATACAGCCAACGGAAGCGGCGGAGTTCCTTTTTTAAACGATTTACCAAAACCGCGTACTTCTTTTCCGTTTCGATCCAATACCAAAAACTCTTTTTCGGTGGTAAAAGCCAGTTGCAGGCGTCCGTTTTTGTATAAATCTACTTGATAAATCGGCCCTTGAATGGCACCAGAAAGCTGCTTTTTCCATATCAATTTGCCTTGATGCGAAATCAGGTACAAAGCATGATTTTGATCCTGAACTACCCATTCTTTTTCTTTGGTTCGGTGATTTACTACCGATTGGGGTTGCATAGCAATCGGAGCTTCTAGTGTGTAGCTAAATCGTTGCGAAACTTTTTGGTTTTCTTTTGATTTGGGAAGCGCTTTCCGTAAAGAAAAATAAAGATGAGCAACTCCTTGTTCCAAGGTTCCCTGCATTATGAAATAGGGTGTTTTTGAAAAATCAGCAGCTTTAATGGGTTTTTGAAGTGCCTCGCTGAGTTGAGAAACCAGTCGGTTTTGAAACTTGGGTTGCAGCCCCATCAATACGAACGAATTTTCTTCGGGCAATTGTTTTTTGATAGCTTCAAACGAAGCAGATTTGTTAAGCGTTGTCCCATTTTGAAAATGAGTAATGAGGGATTCCACAGCATTTTTATCGGCGCTTGCCACCAAAATATTGTCAATAAAAGCCATGTGCTTTGAGTATATATTGTCAAAGAACGGAATGGATAGCGAATCGTTTGTTAACGATTGCAGCTCGTAATCCCGATAGGTGTCTTTGCTAAAATCAAATTGTTGCAAGTATTTTTTTGCGCTGTCGGTGCTTGTAAATCGAACAGCAAAAGCAGTAGCGTTTGCAGAATGAATGGCGCTTATTTCAGCGGTGTGAATCCATAACGAATCCACCTCTGACAAACCTTGGTTCTGGGCAAATTCATAGGTGTTTACATTGTCAACATACGCATCGTACGAAAACGAATACGATTGAAAAGATTGGCTTTGCTCAGGAATAACGGCATCGGTTTCAAAAGCAGTTGGGGGTATATTGTTGAGCAAATTGATTTTTCGAGGAAGGGAATCCTGAAGAATGGCAGCACCGTTTCCATAAACTCCCTCTGGAGACAATTGTACTTCCAACAAACTCCAATCCGAAAGTTCGTTAAAAAGTAGCGGTGCTTTTGCAAACTTTGAGCTTGCATAGCTCGAAAAATCTTCGTGAATCAGTAACGAAAAAGAACTGTCATTTGTTTGGTGCAGTTTGTTAAAATTATCCGATAACAGAGCTCTGTTTTTGGTGTGTGTTCGAATGCTGTTTTCAATTAAAAGCTGCGAAGGAGAAAGCAGTTGAATGCCTTCGAGTTGAGTTTGATATACAACATCCTCTTTGATGGCCAATTTTTCAATCAATTGCTTGTTATAATAAACAGAATCCCGTTCAAAGGGAGTTACCGTATCGACTTCAAACTGACGAATCAGCACATATTCTAGTTGATTTTTTCCTACCGAATGGTAACTGATTACGGCAGGGTCATGATGGGAATTAGGGAGTTTTTTGGGAATCAATTCTTTAAAAAAAAGAGAAAGCTCTTCCAAAAAATGAGTATTGCTCATTTGACTTTGCACCGACGCCAAATCGGTTGTTTTTACGATAACTAGTGGGTTGGGAGGAATAAAATCAATCAGTTCCTTTTTGGAGTTCGGAGCATACTCGCAGGCGGCAATTAGTAAAACTCCAATAAAACCAATTTTAATTTTCATCGCGTACTATTTATTTTTATAACGACCCAACTTCATTTTTGCTCAGCGCAGGATAAAAACTCCATATGATATGATGCAAACGAAATCATGGATGCTGTATTGTACAAAAGTAAGAAACTCAAAACTCAATTTCCAATTGATTGGGCAGCAATTGAAAGCTTTTTCGATGTTCGTTTGTGGCACCGTATTTTTGAATGGCCAACCGATGCGCTTTTGTGGGGTATCCTTTGTTGTTTTCCCACTGGTACTGCGGGTATTTTTGAGCCAGAACTTTCATAAAATCGTCTCTATAAGTTTTTGCCAAAACCGATGCGGCGGCAATATTTAAAAAACGAGCGTCTCCTTTTACCATACATTCGTGAGGGATGTCATGATAGGGCTTGAATCGATTGCCGTCCACCAACACAAATTCGGGGCGCAAACGGAGTTTATCTAACGCCTGGTGCATAGCCAAAATAGAAGCATTGAGGATATTGATTTCATCTATTTTTTTAGGATAAACGTGTGCTACTCCAAAGGCCAAAGCTTCCGCTTCTATAATCGGACGAAGGAGTGTTCTCTTTTTTTCGGAAAGTTGTTTGGAATCGTTCAATAGCGGATGCCGAAAATCTTTCGGTAAAATTACGGCTGCTGCAGTAACTGGACCTGCCAAACATCCGCGTCCCGCTTCGTCCGTTCCACATTCGATAAGCTCAGAAAAATATGGCTTTAACACGCTTGGAGTTTTCACAAATGTATAAAAATTTACTTGTTACATATTTTATAAAGTCTATTCTATAGATAAGCAGCAAAATTGATACCTTTGCTGCAAACTCATTGTTTGTATGCGTACCCAACCCTTCTTTTATTTAATCCTGTTTTTGGCGTCGTTTTTTATGGCAGCTCAAGAGCGTCCCGACATTGAAAAGGAACTTTCGAAAAATTCAGAATTGAAAATTGCAGTGGCACAAAAGGATACGGTTCCCGGCTTCACTACATCACCGAAGGCTGCCAACTCCAAAAAAGAAAAACCACCCGTTACAGATTACAAAATCATTTCTGTAGATCGGGACACGACCTATGTAGATACATCTTTAACTATCAAAAAAGAATACCGGTTTAATTATTTGCGAAAAGATACTTTTGAATTGTTGCGGTTTTCCAATACCGGCCAAACATACAACCGATTGTCGCTTGCACCGGTTTCAAATTCCATATTCCCGTCAATGGGTTTTTCTGCCAAACAGTTTCCGTACACCACTGCTGATGAGGTAATGTACTATGAAGTTCCCACCCCTTTTACGGAGATGTTTTACAAAACCGTGATGGAACAGGGACAAACTACCGATATTCTATTTACGACCAATACCTCACCGCGGTATAATTTTTCAATTTCTTTTAAAGGAATACGATCTCTGGGGAAATACCAACACGTTCTAACCAGTGGAGGGCAGTTTCGATTTACATCCAATTACCGATCTCCCAACGAGCGCTATTTTCTTCGATTTCATTACGAAAATCAACGCAGTGACCAAGAAGAGAACGGAGGCCTTACTGCCGAATCTGTAGACGATTTTGAGTCTGAAGACAAAGAATTTGATGAGCGTTCGAAACTGTCAGTCGAATACGAAGATGCGGATAATGGTTTTAATTCCAAACGGTATTTTTTGGATCATTTCTACAAACTGACGCCCAAAAACGACACGCTCTCGCGTTTTCCGCTATCAGTAGGACACCGTTTTGAATACCAATCCAAAACAAACTTTTTTTCGCACACTGTGGCGTATGCTCCTTATGGAGATTTGGTCGCAGAGGCAACAACTGTTTCTGATCGAACAGAACTGCGAACAACAGAAAACAGCTTCTACGGCCGTCTCGATTCAAATTTGTTGGGACAATTTGAAGCCAAATGGACACAGTATAATTACAAGTACAGCATTGTTGACACCTTAGTAACCGCAAACCAATTCAATAAACATATTGAGGCAAACGAATCTGCTTTGAGCGGTTCTTGGCGAAAAAAAATAGCTAATATTCAGTTGCAAGCTTCTTTTTCCAGAAGTTTGGTAGGAATTCGTGGTGGCGATCGATTTTCGGTAGCAGCTGAGGTGCCAATTTCTCAAAAGATAGTCCTGAAAGCTGGGATGAATCGCTCTGTCCAACATCCTGGATTTTTATTTGAGCGTTACCAAAGTGATTATACATCGTTTGATTGGCAACTCGACCCGAAAAATATTCGAACTACGCAACTGTATGCATGGGCCAATATACCCTATGTCGGTAAATTGTCAGGATCCTTATCCAATATCGAAAACCATTCGTATTTTGAAAAAACACCCTCAGGCGATCCAACCGTACAATCTCTTTTAGTAAATCCAGCTCAAGCGGATGCTTCTATTCGACACTTACAACTTTCTTGGAGTCAAGAGTTTCGTTTTTGGCGATTTGCGCTCGACAACAGGGTCATGTATCAAAATGTAGCACAAGACACAGCTGCTTTGAATGTTCCCGAAATAGTGACACGTAATACATTCTATTATTCAGATAGGTTGTTTGAAGGCAGAATGTTTTTACAAACAGGCGTTACGCTCAACTATTTTACCAAATACTACATGAATGGGTACCATCCGATTATTGGAGAATTTTATTCACAAAACGATACGCAATACGGAGGGTTTCCCTTGATTGATATTTTTGTGAACGCCAAAGTCCGACAAACGCGCTTGTACCTAAAAGCGGAGCATTTGAATTCGGGTTTTACCGGAAATACTTTTTACAGTGCTCCTGGATACCCTTACCGCGATTACATCATCCGTTTTGGCTTGGTGTGGAATTTCTTTATGTAAATTTCTTAAACCGAAGGCAGGTCTCCATTTTCTTTGGTAGGAAGTGTTGAAGTCCCCATCAAAAAGGTGTCAATCTGATGAGCCGCCTCGCGTCCTTCTGAAATGGCCCAAACAATTAAAGATTGTCCTCTTCGAATATCGCCTGCAGCAAAAACATGTGGAACATTGGTTTGGTATCCGTTTGATTTTACGTTGGTTCGCGCATCGGTTTCGACTCCCAGTTGATCAACCAGTGTGTTTTCTGGGCCTAAAAATCCTAGTGCCAATAGAGCCATATCACAGGGCCATTGTTTTTCTGAGCCTGGTTTTTCTTTTAGCTCGGGACGTTGCCCAGGAGTTTTAACCCACTCAACTTCCACTGTTTTTAATCCAATAACGTTACCGTCTTTGTCCCCAATAAATTCTTTTGTTAAAATACTCCACTCTCTGTGAATTCCTTCTTCATGCGAAGAACTAGTTTTGAGTTTGAAGGGCCAAAAGGGCCAAGGGTGCTCTTCGGATCGCTCTTTGGATGGCATCGGCATAATTTCAAAATTGGTTACCGAATTCGCTCCATGACGATTGGAAGTTCCAATACAATCGGATCCAGTATCACCACCTCCAATAACAATAACGTCTTTTCCTTTTGCGTTCAAATCAGTGGTTGTTTTTGCTAGCTTGTCAACCACTTGATTTTGTAATTTCAAGAAGTCCATAGCTTGGACAACTCCCTTAAGGTCGGAACCAGGAATGGGGAGCGGTCTTCTGACCGTTGCACCTCCAGAAAGCAAAACAGCATCAAATTCTTCGAGTTTTTCGACAGGGTAGTTTTTACCTACTTCAATTCCTGTTTTGATGATAATACCTTCTTTTACCAAAATCTTTACACGACGATCGATGACATTTTTTTCCATTTTAAAATCAGGAATTCCATATCGCAACAATCCGCCAACTTTTTCATCTCTTTCGAACAAGGTAACCGTGTGTCCTGCTCGATTGAGTTGTTGAGCGGCTGCTAATCCAGCTGGACCAGAGCCTACAACAGCTACTTTTTTGCCTGTACGAGAAATCGGAGGAGAAGGCTTAATCCATCCTTCGCTAAAGCCACGCTCTACAATGTATTTTTCAATCAACTCAATAGAAACGGGTGGATTGATAATTCCCAATACACAAGCCGCTTCACAAGGAGCAGGGCACAAACGTCCAGTAAACTCCGGAAAATTGTTTGTAGAGTGTAAAATACGAAGTGCTTTTTGCCATTCGTTGTTGTACACAGCATCGTTAAAGTCAGGAATCAAATTTCCTAACGGGCATCCGCTGTGACAAAATGGAACGCCACAATCCATACAACGGCCGCCTTGCTCTTTGAGCTTTTCTTCAGAAGGAGCTACCGTAAATTCTTTGTAATTCTGAACACGTTCTTTAACAGGAAGGTTGCTTTCGTCTTCTCGGTTGTATTCTAAAAATCCTCTTAATTTTCCCATGGTCTTATTTTGTTTCCGCCAATTTTTCTGCTTCCAAACGCGCCAAAGCTCGCTTGTAATCGGTTGGCATAATCTTTATAAACTTCTTTACACTTGTGTTCCAATCGGATAAAATCCTAGCTCCCAATTCACTTTCAGTATGGTGCACATGATTTTCAATCAATTGTTTGAGTTGTCCTTTGTCATCCTTAGAAAGATCTTCCAATCCAATCATTTCCATATTGAAGTTTCGATCGTCAAATGTTCCATCTTCTGAGTACAGATAGGCAATTCCACCACTCATTCCAGCGGCAAAGTTTCGTCCTATTTTTCCGAGTACTACAGCGACTCCTCCTGTCATGTATTCACAGCAGTGATCGCCCACACCTTCGACAACAGCAGTAGCTCCCGAGTTACGAACACAAAAACGCTCTCCAGCGATTCCGTTGATATAGGCTTCACCGTTAATGGCTCCGTACAAAGAAACATTTCCAGTAATGATATTGTCTTCAGCTTTGAAAGTAGCTTCTTCGGGTGTTTTTACAACCAAAGTAGCTCCAGAAAGTCCTTTTCCAAAATAGTCATTGGTGTTTCCGAGTACTTTCATCGTTATTCCACGTGTTGCAAATGCTCCGAAACTTTGACCCGCAGAGCCTGAAAAACTCAGATCTAAAGTACCTTCAGGCAATCCTTTAGAACCGTGAATTTTAGAAATTTCGTTACTCAATATAGCACCTACAGCACGATCAGTATTTTTGATAGGATACGAAAGTGAAGTTTTTTCAAGCTTTTCGATTGCAGCCTTGGCTTCTTTGACAATGGTCATATCCAATACGTTTTCCAACTCATGATCTTGAGTGGTTTTGTTTCGTAGAGAAACTTCTTCTCCTACATTGGGTTTGTAGAGGATATTGGACAAGTCAACTCCTTGTGCTTTGTAATGCTCAATGGCAGAATTCATATTCAATTTTTGACTTTGCCCTACCATTTCATCAATTGTTTTAAATCCTAACTGCGCCATGATTTGTCGAAGTTCTTCGGCTACAAAGTGCATAAAATTGATAACGTTTTCAGGAGTCCCTTTGAAGTTTTTTCTCAATTCAGGATCTTGTGTTGCAATTCCAACAGGACAGGTATTGAGGTGGCAAGCACGCATCATAATACATCCAGAAGCAACAAGTGGTGCCGTTGAAAACCCAAATTCTTCAGCACCTAATAGACAGGCTACTGCCACATCGCGTCCCGTTTTGAGCTGACCGTCACATTCCATAACCACACGTCCGCGTAGATCGTTCATCACTAAGGTTTGTTGCGCTTCAGCAATTCCCAATTCCCATGGCAATCCTGCGTGTTTTAGAGAGGTAAGTGGAGAAGCTCCCGTACCTCCATCAAATCCAGAGATTAAAATGACATCAGCTTTTGCCTTTGCTACACCTGCTGCAATTGTACCAACACCTACTTCAGAAACTAACTTTACATTTACACGTGCTTCGCGGTTGGCATTTTTTAGGTCGTAAATCAGTTGCGCCAAATCTTCGATCGAATAGATATCGTGATGAGGAGGTGGAGAAATAAGTCCTACATAAGGAGTTGAATTTCGCACTTTCGCAATAAGCGGATTTACTTTTGGCCCAGGAAGTTGCCCTCCTTCACCTGGCTTGGCGCCTTGCGCCATTTTGATTTGTATTTCTTTTGCGCTACTCAAATAATGCGAGGAAACACCGAAGCGCCCCGAAGCAACTTGTTTGATAGCACTGTTTTTCCAATCTCCATTGGGCTGTTTGATGAAACGAGCTTCGTCTTCACCTCCTTCTCCAGAATTGCTTTTTCCACCCAATTTGTTCATAGCTAACGCTAAATTTTCGTGGGCTTCTGCGCTTATAGATCCGTAAGACATCGCTCCCGTTTTGAAGCGTTTTACGATTTCTGTCCAAGGCTCTACTTCTTCCAACGGAATTGGATCAAAATCCGAAAATTCAAACATACCTCGAAGAGTCATCAATTGCTCGCTCTGTTTGTTAATCAAATCAGAGTAAACTTCATAAGTCTCGTATTTGTTTTGTCGAACGGCTTGTTGAAGTTTGGAAATGGTAGCCGGATTGAACATGTGGGCTTCTCCATTTCTTCTCCATCGGTAGCTACCGCCAATTTCCAAATCCATAGTTCCGTCTATGCTCAATGCTTTGTATGCACTGCGATGACGTTTTGAAATTTCTTTCTCTACTTCATACAGTCCAATTCCTTCAATTCGAGTTGGCGTATTGGAAAAATATTTATTTATAAATTTTTCATTCAACCCTAGTGCCTCAAATATTTGAGCTCCCCGGTAAGAAAGCAGGGTTGAAATACCAATTTTATTCATAATCTTAATAATTCCTTTGGCAATGGCTTTATTAAAATTATCTATGGCATTTTCGACAGTGATGTCTTGAAGTTTTTTGTTTTCTACTTGGAAAGTAATAATTTCATTAACCATGTAAGGGTTAATTGCACTAGCTCCGTATCCGAAAAGAACGGCAAAATGATGCGGTTCACGCGGTTCAGCAGATTCGATGATAATTCCAAATTGGGAACGAATTTTTTGACTAATACTGGAATGGTGAACATACGAACAAGCCAATGCCATAGGGATTGGTGCCATGGATTTTGAAACACCTCTATCGGAGAGAATCACAATATTGGCGCCTTTTTCAACAGCTTTTTTGACTTCCAATACGATGTCGTCCAATGCTTTTTCAAGACCGTTGAGCCCTTTTTTGATGGGGTACAAACAGCTTATTGACACAGTGCTGAAATCTTCGTGTTCAATGAATTTTATTTTATCCAAATCTTCGTTAGAAATAACAGGGTTTTGGATTTTTAATTTTTTACACTGATCAGGAATCAAATCAAAAACATTAAAATCGCTTCCTAATGTCAAACTGGTATCGGTTACAATTTCTTCTCGAATTCCATCCAAAGGAGGGTTTGTAACTTGAGCAAACAATTGCTTGAAATAATTGTAAAGCAATTGAGGTTTGTTTGATAAAACCGCTAGCGGAGTATCGGTTCCCATAGATCCAATAGCTTCTTTACCTAAAGAACTCATTGGATTGATGAGTGTTTTTATATCCTCTTCGGTATATCCAAAAGTTTTGAGTCTTTTTTCAAAAGGCTCAGCTTCTATTGGGGTGTTGTTTCCTGTGTAGGCAATATCTTTTAGTTTTAATAAATTTTCGTCAAGCCATTTTCTATAGGGTTTCTCAGAAGTTACCATTGACTTGATTTCTTCATCTTCTACGATGCGTCCTTCGTTCATGTTTACCAAAAACATTTTTCCCGGCTCCAATCGACCGTGTTGAACAACGTTTTCAGGGGCAATTTCTGTAACTCCTGTTTCGGAAGACATTACGACATAACCATCTTTGGTTACGGTATAACGAGAGGGGCGTAATCCGTTTCGATCCAATAAGGCTCCAATAAATTTTCCGTCCGTAAAAGGAATGGAGGCAGGACCGTCCCAAGGTTCCATAATACAAGCGTTGTATTCGTAAAAAGCTTTTTTCTCATCCGACATGGAGTGGTGTTTTTCCCATGCTTCGGGAACCATCATCATCATAACCTCAGGAAGTGATCTTCCAGTAGCTATGAGCAATTCAACAACCATATCCATTGATGAAGAATCGGACTTCCCTTTGAGAATAGTAGGGAGTATTTTTTTGATATCGTCACCAAATAAATCGCTTTCCAACAATTCTTCACGGGCTTTCATTCGACTGTAATTCCCTTTGAATGTATTTATTTCACCATTGTGGCACATATATCTAAAGGGTTGTGCCAAATCCCAAGTTGGAAAGGTGTTGGTAGAAAATCGTTGATGAACCAGTGCCAATCGAGTTACCAGTTTGGGATCAGCAAGATCTAAGTAATACTTTTCAATATCCTCAGGGACTAGTAACCCTTTGTAAATAAGTGTTCTAGTATGGAGGCTTGGTAAGTAAAAATATGTTTTTTGAGACAACTTGGTTCCGTAAATTGCATGCTCAGCTTTTTTTCTAGCAATAAAAAGCTTGATGTTGAATTCAGCTTCGGTAAGCTCCAAATTGTTTTTACCAACAAAAATCTGACGAATGACAGGCTCTGTTTGAGCGGCGATTTTACCTACAACGTTCTTGTCCACGGGAACATCTCTCCAACCAAGAATGGATAGACCTTGACTTGTTATTTCTTTTTCAAAAACATCGATGCAAAATTGACGTTGATTTACTTTCTGAGGAAGAAAAACCATCCCTACAGCATATTCTTGTGGCTCGGGCAAATTAAAATCACAATGAGCTTTTAAAAAATCGTGAGGAATTTCAATCAATATTCCAGCACCATCTCCTGTTTTTCCGTCGGCACTAACAGCGCCTCTGTGCTCTAACTTGACAAGAATGTCAAGCGCTTTGTGGATAATGTCGTTTGTTTTTTCTCCTTGTAAGCTGCAAATAAACCCCGCACCACAATTGTCGTGTTCGAAATTAGGAGAATATAAGCCTTGTTTTGGTGGTAGCATCTTTTTTCAATTTTTACAAAAATAAACTATCAATTAGGGATTTCATACTTGTGGGCATACAAAATTACCCATAATGCAAACTCTACAATTAGCAGGTGTTGTTTTTGACAGATTGCTAATATTCCCCTCTTAAATTGATAATTCGACGTTTTTTTAATTATAACAATTTACAACTCTAATTTGGAGGGGGCAAAGCTACTGAATTAATAAGTTTTTTAAAACAAATTTAAATTAATTAGGGGGGCATTGATCTAAATAAATAAAATTTCTTTTGTATTGCTTTTTTATAGGGGGGTATTCTGTAAATCATTTAAATAAAATTACAGCAAAAATGTTAAATTTTACGTTCTGTGAGTTAAAAAATTAAAATCGCACTTGTAAAATCTATTTCACTGATTATATTTGCTCTTTGTTGTTATGAAATAAAGCAATTTTTATGGAAACTCTTATTATTATCATTTTTGTATTAGGCTATTTGGCCATTACCCTTGAACACAGTTTAAAGTTAGACAAACTCATTCCTGCATTGGCTATGATGGCAGTTTTATGGGCTATTATTGCGCTCGCGCACATGGATGTTTTTGAGGTAAACACTTCGCTTTTAGAGCTCGAATCGACGCACTTGGAGGAGATATTGTTGCATCATCTTGGAAAAACAGCAGAAATACTAGTCTTCCTTTTGGGCGCAATGACTATTGTCGAAATCATTGATTATTTTAATGGTTTTGCCACTATAAAAAACTACATTCACACTAGGAAAAAAACGAAGTTATTGTGGATTTTTTCAATTTTGGCTTTTATTTTGTCGGCAATCATTGACAATCTAACTGCGACCATAGTTCTGATAACCATACTTCAAAAAATTGTAAAAGACAGAGAGTCACGTTTGTGGTTTGCGGGACTTATAGTTGTTGCAGCAAATGCCGGAGGTGCTTGGTCTCCAATTGGAGACGTAACGACCACTATGCTTTGGATTGGTAATAAAGTGAGTACTGTTGAGCTTATCAAATTTGTGCTTATCCCATCTATTGTATGTATGATCATACCCACGATAATTGCTTCTCGGTTGAAAGTTTTCAAAGGGCAGTTACCTGCTATAAAAGAAGAAAACACCGAAACAACTTCCAAGTTTGGGGGAACCATGCTGTATTTAGGTTTGGGATCCATATTGTTTGTTCCTGTCTTCAAAACCGTTACGCATTTACCTCCTTATGTGGGAATGATGCTTTCTTTAGCGGTAGTAGCCACTTTTGCAGAAATATACAGTCGAACGAAATTTAGCCTGTCTGAAATTGATTCTGAAAGTGATGCTGCTGCACACCATAGCCCTGTCCATACCTCACTTTCTAAAATTGAGCTTCCCAGTATTTTATTTTTCTTGGGAATTTTAATGGCAGTAGGAGCTTTGGAGTCGTTGGGGATTTTATTTGAATTTGCTCAAGATATGAATACAGCCATACCCAACACAGACATCGTTGTTGTTCTGTTAGGAGTTGGATCGGCAATTATTGACAATGTTCCTTTGGTCGCTGCCAGTATGGGAATGTTTGCGGAGCCTATTGATCACCCACTTTGGCACTTTATCGCTTTTTCAGCAGGAACAGGTGGAAGCATGCTCATTATTGGATCAGCTGCTGGAGTTGTAGCCATGGGTATGGAAAAAATCGATTTTGTTTGGTATCTTAAAAAAATTACCTGGCTTGCTTTTATTGGCTTTTTGGCTGGATCAGTAGTGTTTGTCGCCCTAAGATCTTTCATTACAGGATAATGAATTACGCTCAAACAATTGATTGGTTGTTTGAGAAGTTGCCGATGTATCAACGGCAAGGTGCTGCTAGTTACAAACCCAATTTGAATCGTATTCATAATTTGTGTGAATACCTAAGGCAACCGCACTCTAAATTTCCTTCAATTCATGTGGCGGGAACCAACGGAAAGGGATCTACATGCCATATGATCGCTTCGATCTTACAAACGGCTGGCTATAAGGTGGGTCTTTATACTTCACCGCATCTTCATGATTTTAGGGAGCGAATCCGTTTGAATGGTGAAAAAATTTCAAAACAAAATGTAATCGATTTTGTTGCTCAGCATCAACATTATTTTGAGACCCATCAAATGTCGTTTTTTGAAATGACCGTAGGGATGGCATTTGACTTTTTTTCCAAACAATCGGTTGATATTGCCGTAGTAGAAGTTGGGCTCGGAGGGCGATTGGACGCAACCAATGTCTTGAGTCCCGAAGTATGTGTTATTACCAATATTGGATTGGATCACACACAATTTTTGGGAAGTACTTTGAGGGAAATTGCTCGAGAAAAAGCTGGAATCATCAAAGAAAACATTCCTGTCGTGATTGGCGAGTACCAAAAAGAAACGTACCCTGTTTTTGAAGAAATTGCCAATCAAAAAAATGCAGAAATACATCTTGCTTCTGAACAGATTAAGCAACTCTATATGTCGGATTTACGAGGGTTATATCAGGCAAAAAATACTAAAACTGCAGTACAGGCTGTTCGGTTAATAAAGCAGCTTTCGGTTTCGGAATCTCAAATAAAAATGGGTCTAAAACAAGTGGTTTCGCAAACAGGACTCAAAGGAAGATGGTCGGTTGTGAGCGATTATCCTAAAGTAATTATGGATGTGGCTCATAATTTTGAAGGCCTATCTTTGGTTATGCATCAGCTCGGAGAAGAATCGTTTGAGAAGCTTCATATTGTTTTTGGAAGTGTTTCGGACAAAAGCCTGGAGCGTATCTTTTCAATATTGCCCAAAGAGGCTCAGTATTACTTTTGTGCTCCTGTTATTTCTCGGGCAATGTCCGTATCTTCTTTGGAAAGAACAGCACAAGAATATAAGTTATCCAATCAAGCTTTTGACAGCGTTACCGAAGCGTATCGCTCTGCTCTTAAAAATGCCTCGCCAAGCGATCTTGTATTTGTTGGGGGAAGTACTTTTGTAGTTGCTGAAGTGGATTGATTTTTATTAAAAAACTCTTTGTTATTCAGAAAAACGAATCTATATTTGCACACCTTTTGGGGCGATTAGCTCAGTTGGTTTAGAGCACTTGGTTTACACCCAAGGGGTCGGGGGTTCGAATCCCTCATCGCCCACCACTTCAACCTCACTTTCACAGTGGGGTTTTTTTATTTTTTTGAGTTTTACTTATATTAAAAAAAAAATATTTTATCTAATGGGAGGTATAAGTAAAAATCACAATTCAGTGGAAAAATTATGGAATGATTTTTTAAATAAAAATCCACAGAATAAAATAAAAGAAACTCCTTTATCATTCTATTTTTGTGATAATAAAAAAGATGCTGACCACTGTGCTGAATTAGTTGTTAAAGGAATAAAGCAGGCAACTGCGACGTCTCTATGGTGGTATGAAAAAAACGACACTCCACTTCCAAGAGTTGGAGACAAGTACATTGTGACTGATTGGGATGGAAATGCAAGAGCAATTATTGAAACTATTAGAGTTGAGCAAGTTCCATATAATAAAATTACGCCAGAATTTGCAGAAATTGAAGGTGAAGGGGACAAGTCTTTAGGCTATTGGAAAAAAGTTCATAAAGCATATTACAAGAGAGAAATGAAAATTCATTCTGAACAGTTTGATGAAAGTATGATCATCGTCTGTGAATATTTTAAAAAAATATATTAGAAAACCAATGCATATTGACTTATGAAAGTTATCTTACACGCTCCCTTCTTCACAAGTGCTTTAAGCTCCAATTGAAATTAAAAGTCATTTTTATAAATTAAAAAACGACTTTACATCTTTTCAATTTTATTAGTTTTTAGAACAAAAAAAACCCAGCAAAACTGGGTTTAATTTTTAAAATATGCTGTAAGTTTAAAAACTTCCAAAAAGCTTTTCCATTTTTTCTTTTTCTTCATCTGCAAGAACCTTGTCAACTAAAATTCGACCGCTGTGTTCGTCAGTAATGATTTTTTTGCGGGAAGCAATTTCTAATTGTATTTGAGGAGGTATAGTAAAAAACGATCCTGCCGAAGCTCCTCTTTCTACGGGAACGACTGCCAACCCATTTCGAACACTCGCCCGAATCTTGCGGTATGAGGTCGCCAAACGATCTTCAATTTTTTTCTCAAACTCTTCTGACTTTGATTGAAGCAATTCTTCTTCTTTCTGCGTTTCTGCCATAATAGCGTCCAACTCTTCTTTTTTGTGCTTCAAGTGATTGGTGCGTTGATCCAATCGTTCTTGTGTTTGAACGATTGTTTCTTTTTTCAACTCAATTTGTGCTTTGGCTTCTTTGATTCTCTTTTCAGACAATTGAATTTCCAATTCTTGGAATTCAATTTCTTTATTTAATGATTCAAAAGCACGATTGTTTCGAACGTTTTTTTGTTGTTCGTTGTATTTTTTAATAAGGGCCTTTGATTGCTCAATATTTTCTTTTTTGGTTTTGATATCCGTATTGATATCTTCCAACTCAGTATTGATTTTTTCCATTCGTTTGGTAAGACCGGCTACTTCATCCTCCAAGTCTTCGACCTCCAAGGGAAGTTCTCCTCGAACATTTCGGATTTCATCGATGCGCGCATCGATGAGTTGTAAATCATATAAGGCTCTTAGGCGCTCTTCTACAGTGACTTCTTTTTTCTTACTCATATTTAAGAATAGTTAACCGGATTTGTGTTTGTTTCAGACAAAACGAATGCAAAATTAGGCATTTTTTTCGTAAGATAGTCCATCATTAATTTTTTTGTAAACTGCTCACTTTCAAAATGGCCAATATCCATTACTATCATTCGGTTTTCTGCTTTGTAAAAATCGTGATATTTAAGGTCAGCAGTAATCAGTGCATCTGCACCTTTTTGCAATGCTTTTTCAATAGAAAAACTTCCAGAACCTCCCAAAACCGCTACTTTTTGAATGGATTTACCTAGTAGCTGTGAATGCCTAATTAAAGGAGTATTCATGTGCTTTTTTACAAAACTAAAAAACTCGGTTTCAGATAATGGTTGGGGTAACTCACCAATCATACCCATTCCAATTTTTTGAAAACTATTCTCTAACGTACTTAATTCGTATGCGACTTCTTCATACGGATGATGTTCAAAAAGGGTTGATAGTACTACGGATTGTAGGTGTTTGGGAAAGGTCAAATGCAAATTGGCTTCGTTTTCTTGATGCCATTGATTTTTTTCACCCAAAGTGGGATGGCTCTGATCATTTCCTCGAAAACTACCCATTCCCTCATTAACAAAGCTACACTGATCGTAGTTACCTACATTGCCTGCACCTACATCAAAAAGCGATTGACGAACTCTTTCCAAGGCGTTTAAAGGGATATAAGTAGATAATTTTTGGAGCGTGCCCTTTTGAGGTTTAAGAATACTGCGATTGTTCAAGCCCAATTGCTCACAAATTTGATAATTCACTCCATAAAAATGATTGTCCAATGCGGTGTGAACCGCATATATGGCGATATCATTTTGAATAGCTTTTTGGACAACACGCTCTACATAAGTAGCTCCAGTGATTTTTTTCAATCCATCAAAAACAATAGGGTGGAAGCTGATAATAAGATTGCAATCTTTTTCGATAGCCTCATCCACAACAGTTTCTAAAGTGTCTAATGCAATCAAGGTTTTACTGACTTTGTTTTCAGAATTTCCAACCAGAAGCCCGACATTATCAAAGTCTTCAGCATAAGCCAATGGAGCCCATTTTTGCATTTGATCAATTACATCCTGAATTTTCATAAACACTATTTTTTTCAAATGTAAAATTTTTCAAATAAAAATGGGCTAACAGCTTCCGTTTAATTGATTAGTCAAGGACTGGGTAAGTTTTTAAATCCTTAAAAGATGATTTTTGATATTAAATGTATATTTTCGTTTTGTGAATTATTCATGGAGAAAATTATTGTTTCCTTTTTCTTGGATATACCAAGGAGTAACTTCCCTTCGAAACAAAGCTTTTGATTGGGGGATATTCGAAAGCCAGTCGTTTAGCGTTCCGATAATTTGTGTTGGAAATTTGAGCGTCGGAGGCACAGGAAAAACACCTATGATTGAATGTTTGGTTCGTCAACTTTCAAGTACCATGGAGGTCGCTGTTCTGAGTCGAGGATACAAACGAAATTCTTCTGGATTTCAGTTGTTTGATTCTCAATCGACGGTTGCTCAAATGGGCGATGAACCCTTTCAACTAGCTCAAAAATATAAAAACATAACCGTAGCAGTGGATGCCAATAGGCGCAATGGTATTGAAAAGTTATTGTTGCTTCGCCCTAATGTGGAAGTGGTATTGTTAGACGATGCTTTTCAACATCGTTGGGTGGCATCTGATTTGAAAATTCTTTTAACTACCTATGACAATCCTTATCATAAAGATTGCGTATTACCCTCGGGAAACCTTCGCGAGTCAAAATCTGGAGCGCATCGTGCTGATTTGATAGTAGTGACTAAGTGTCCCAAAGAGCTTTCTAGCCAATCTCAATTAAAGTTTCAAAATCAACTTTCGCTTCAGGCGAATCAATCGTGTTTTTTTGCTACCATTGGATATGCTTCTCGCTTAAAGGGAAAAGAAACCCCTTCGGTAAGTGATTTCGTCAAACAAGATTTTGTGCTTGTAACTGGAATTGCCAATCCTTCGGATTTAATTCAACATTTGGATTCTTTGGGGGCAACATATACGCATCTATCGTTTTCAGATCATCATCATTTTTCTTCAAAAGATGTCCATCATATTCTCAAGACTGCGGGCCAAAAACCTATTTTGACTACTGAAAAAGATGCTGTTCGATTGCGATCGTTGCTTCCAGAGGAATCACTTTTTGAATTGCCCATAGAGACAGTCTTTCTCAATGATTCAAAAGCATTGACTGCGACAATCAAGCAGCATCTTACCTAACTATCGGTCCGTTTTAGAGGATGATAGCCATTTGTAAACAATTCCTGCCAACAAGGCTCCCACTATCGGTGCGGCCCAAAAGAGCCATAGTTGTTCGATAGCCCAGCCTCCTGCAAAAACGGCTTGACTTGTACTTCTTGCTGGATTGACAGATGTATTAGTTATTGGAATACTGATAAGGTGAATTAAAGTCAATGCAAGTCCAATTGCAAGCCCAGCAAAACCTTTGGGAGCTTTGGAGTGCGTAGCTCCTAAAATAACCAGTAAGAACATAAAAGTCATTACTATTTCGGTAACCAATGCTGCTGTCATACTGTATCCGCCAGGAGAATGGGCTCCATAGCCGTTTGATGCAAAACTTCCTAGATATACATCGGGTTTTCCTGTTGCAATTACATATAAAATGGCTGCTCCCACAATTCCTCCTATTACTTGCGCAATGATGTAGGGAAGCACTTCTTTTCCAGAAAAACGTCCACCAATCCACAGTCCTAAAGTTACTGCCGGGTTGAGGTGACATCCTGAAATGTGCCCAATAGCATATGCCATGGTTACGACTGTTAGTCCAAAAGCAAATGCAACACCAACAAATCCAATACCTAAATCAGGAAATGAGGCTGCTAATACGGCGCTCCCGCAACCGCCTAATACCAACCAGGAGGTGCCAATGCCCTCCGCAATTAATTTTTTCATGTCTTTTTGAGTTTTAAGATTATTATTTTCAGTTAATGAAAATGCATTCAAATCTTCCAACAAGCATATAAAACAAGCCAATACGTAATACAATTAACCGAGTAAAGGAATAATCTGTAGGTGCTGTGTTCATTTATTGAAGATGATTTGGGTGCAAATTCATCTTAAAGATACTCATTTTTTACAAACAAGTCTTTTTTAGTAAAACCAACAAACAGAAAAAATCAATCGATGTGTTTATGTGCTTTGTATGAGGAGCGCACCAAGGCGCCGCTTTCTACATGACGGAAGCCCATTTCTTTTCCAAACACTTCGTATTTTTTAAACTGTTCAGGCGTAATAAACTCTTTGACAGGTAAGTGAGTTTTGGAAGGTTGAAGGTATTGTCCAATGGTTACAATATCTACGTTAGCATCTCTTAGGTCACGCATGGTTTGGAGAACTTCTTCTTCGGTTTCACCCAATCCCAACATAATTCCGGACTTTGTTCTACGAACTCCTGCTTTTTTGAGGTACCGCAATACTTCAAGGCTTCGATCGTATTGAGCTTGGATGCGCACTTCACGGGTAAGTCTTCGAACCGTCTCCATGTTGTGTGAAACCACTTCTGGCATCACATCCACGATACGGTCTAAGTGTTTTTCGCTTCCTTGAAAGTCAGGAATTAGGGTTTCTAGTGTGGTGTTGGGGTTCATTCTTCGAATTGCTTTCACGGTTTCCGCCCAAATTAAGGTTCCCATATCTTTTAGGTCGTCTCGATCCACAGAAGTTAAAACCGCGTGTTTGATATTCATGATTTTTATAGAGCGAGCTACTTTTTCGGGTTCGTCCCAATCTACAGTTTCAGGACGGCCAGTTTGTACACCACAAAATCCGCATGATCGTGTACAAATATTTCCTAAAATCATAAAGGTTGCAGTTCCTTCTCCCCAGCATTCTCCCATATTTGGGCAGCTTCCTGAGGTACAAATGGTGTTGAGCTTGTACTTGTCCACCAATCCGCGTAGTTCGGTATATTTTTTTCCAGTAGGGAGCTTTACACGAAGCCATTTGGGCTTGGCGGCTTTTGTAGTTTTGGCGGTAACAACAGTATCAGACATAATCGTGAATTTCGCGACAAAGATACAAACAAAAGAGGAATCAATCGATTATAAAACACTCAAATACCAAACACTGAATCCAAGTAAAAAAACAATCCCCATAACACTAATTATTTTTATAAAAAGAGAGGGTTGCCATGCTTTTGGGGTGTGATGACTTGTTATCAAGCGTAGATTTATGATGGCATAAAAAGGGGCTGTTAAAAAAGATAAGACGGTTGCAATCTTTACAAGCAATCCCATTTCAGAAAGAAAAAACACAAGAACAATTAAGGTGCTAATAGCCAAAATAGCGAGCCAAACAGTGTATTTTTTCACAAAAGAAAACTTTAAAAGTTCACTGGTTTTTGCCATAGCGCGTGGAGAGGCATCCAAACACGTGAGTGTTGTGCTGAACATGGTTGTAAAAGCGGCCAAAGCAATTACATAAAAAGCCCCATCCCCTAGGTGCGTAGTGTATAAATCAATGAGTTGTTTTGAAAAAGTAACCCCTTGGTTAGAAAATGTTTCTCCAGAGCCAAACATAACTAATGCGCCAAGTGATAAAAAGCTAACTCCTAAAAACACAGTAGTAAGGTATCCAATCTTAAAATCTAGCATGTTTTTGTTTGGTGGTTTCGAAAGGGTTTTTTGTTTTTCAATAGCCCATAAGGAATGCCAAACAGACACATCCAACGGCGCAGGCATCCACCCCATAAAGGCTATTAAAAACACCCATTGAGTGCTGTTTTCAGGAAGAACTTGTGTCCATTCTATTGGAGAAACGTTGAAGCCAATGGCAGCAGTAACCGCAATAATTGTAGTAAGGGTAAGAATACTAATAATTACCTTCATGACCGTATCCAATAACTTGTAGCGTCCAATAAGTAAAATGCCAAAACATATAGCAATAATCAAAAAACTCCATAAATTGACATCAGTGGTAAGGCCAAACAATTGTACTGCCAATCCAGCAGTGACAATGGTTACTGCAGCCTGAATGGTAACCATTGTTCCTAGGTTCAATACAAAATAAGTAACCAAGACTCCTTTTCCAAGTTTTTGATATCCTTCGAGCAGACTCTCACCAGTAGCCATTGCATAGCGGGGACCAAATTGAAAAAAAGGGTATTTAAATAAATTGACCAATAGCAAAGCCCATAACAAGCCAAAACCAAAATCAGCTCCTGCGCGTGTAGATTGAACCAAGTGAGACACGCCTATTGCCGCCCCTGCAAACAGCAATCCTGGACCTAATTTTTTAAGAAAACTCATTGATTGTTTTGTATGATTTCTGCTAAAAGTTTTTTAGCACGAAGCAATTTAACTTTTACATTTCCAATGGGTTGAAGCGTTTTGCTTGCAATTTCTTTGTAAGTGAGTTCGTTGAAAAACCGCAACTGAATAACTTCCTGATAGTGAGGTTTTAGCTTTTTAATATTAGTGAGCAACGTTGCCAAATTTTGTTCTGAAATCAATAAGTCTTCAGGGCTCAAAGCTTCAACGGGAACTTGATGCGAATATTCTTGAACTTCTTCAAAATGGGATGTTTTAGCATCCCTCTTTCTAATCAAATCGACATGAATGTTTTTAGAAATTGTGGTAATCCACGTCTTAAAAGAATATTGATCGTCGAAGGTTTGAATTTTGTTAAAAGCTTTGGCAAAAGTTTCGATAGTGATGTCTTCTGCATCACTTTCATTTTGTGTCCTTTTAAGTAAAAACCCGTATAGATCGTTCCAAAAAAAATTGAGAATAAAGTGAAACGCAGACTGGTCTCCTTGTTTTGCAAGTTGAATTTTTTCTAGGATAGTAAGCTCGTTTGATGCCAAAACTAGAGGTGTTAAAGTTCCATAAACGTCCCAATCAGTTACTGATAGGATTGGGCTGTTTGCAATCTTGTTCATCAGGAAGTTTTCCGCACATCCCACAGGCCTCACCTTCTTTGTTTAGAAAAGGACTTTGACTTGCACAGGTTCCTGAAAACTTACCGTCTTTTTTTGCCCATATTTTGATGGCGATTCCTGCAAAGGCAAGTGCAACAAGAAGTAAAGTGATAAAAAAAAGTTTCATCTATTTAAGAGTATTGATGCAAAGATACTAAAACCTATCTACTCTATGATGTTTACTTCGGGATCTAAAGTAATACCAAATTTTTGTGCAACGGTTTGTTGAACTTTTTGGGCAAATTTCCACAATTCTTTTCCAGTAGCGTTTCCATAATTTACCAAAACCAATGCTTGCTGAGCATGCATTCCTACATTCCCTTCTCGAAGACCTTTCAATCCTGATTTTTCGATCAGCCAACCGGCAGAAATTTTATAAAAATTACCGGTAAATTCGTAGTGAGGTAAGTTCGGATGCTCTAGTAAAAGCTTGTCGGTTTTTTCTTTAGAAACAATAGGGTTTTTAAAGAAACTACCGCTATTTCCCAGCTCTTTGGGATTGGGTAATTTGTTGTTTCGAATTTCTATCACAGCATCGGCTACGTCTTGAATACTTGGGTTCGAAATATTTTTTTTGATCAAGGTTTTTTCGATTGCTCCGTATTGAGTGTTTATAAAATGATTGTTTTTTTGTAACATCAAACGAACGGATGTAATAACATATTGATGGCTCCATTCATTTTTGAATTTCGAATCTCTGTAACCAAACTCACAATCGTTTTCATCAAAAATATGTGTTGAGCAATCATCAATAGACACAGCGATTAAGTTGTAAAATACATCTTTGAGTTCTACGCCATAAGCACCAATATTTTGAATGGGAGCTGTTCCTGTATTTCCTGGAATTAATGCCAAATTTTCAATACCTCCATAATTGTTTTTCAATGCCCACAATACCAAATCGTGCCATTTTATACCGGCACCTGCTGACACAATAACACTGTCGTCATTTTCATCAATAATTTTTATGCCTCCAATATTGATATGGATCACTGGTCGGGAAATGGAATTGACAAACAACAAATTGCTTCCACCTCCAATCAGGAAAGGGTTTTTAAAACGAGGATCTTTTAATACTTCTTTTAATTCGAGTTGATTTTTAACACTAGCAAAGAGTGATGCCTTGGCATCTACTCCAAAAGTGTTGAATTCTTTTAACGAAACGTTTTCTAAAACGGTCATTTTTAAGGCCTCTTTTTTCGCTCGGAAAAGATAATCATATTTTTATGGATTGGAATAAAGGTCCAAAGCCTTTTTTAATAAATCAACTGACCTATTAAGCGCTTTTTCATTTAAGACATAAGCAATGCGAATCATGTTTTTCCCTTCGTTGCTCGAACTGTAAAATCCATTTGCTGGCGCAACCATGATGGTTTGATTGTTGTCATTGAATTGTTCCAGTAGCCATTGAGCAAAATGTTCTGCATCGTCAATGGGTAATTTTACCAAACAGTAAAAGGCGCCTTGAGGTTTGGCAACGGTTACTCCTTCAATGGATCGCAATCCATTTATTAGTGTGTTCCGTCTGTTTTGGTATTCCAAATTAATTTCTTCAAAATAATTTTTGGGAGTATCAAGAGCCGCTTCGCTCGCAATCATAGCATAGCTTGGTGGAGAAAGTCGCGATTGTGCGTATTTCAGCGCAGTTGCAATTACTTCTTCATTTTTTGTAACAATACATCCGATCCGTGCACCGCACATACTGTATCGTTTTGACATCGAATCAATTAAAATGCCATGTTGTGCTATATTGGGTATCTGTAAGATGGAGAAATGTTCTGCTCCATCGTACACAAACTCACGATATACCTCATCCGAAATCAAAAAAATGTCGTGCTTTATGGCAATTTCTCCAAGCTCACGAATTTCTTTTTCGGAATAAAGATATCCTGTTGGATTGTTGGGGTTGCATATAAGAATTGCTTTTGTTTTGGAGCTAATAAGTGCTTCAATTTCGGCAATAGGAGGCAATGCGAATTGATTTTCAAGTGACGAAGTAACAGGACAAATACGGATGCCGTTGGCCGCAGCAAAGGCTCCGTAATTTGCATAAAATGGTTCAGGAATAATGATTTCATCTCCTTCATTAGCAATACAGCCTAGGGTCATGGTAAGTGCTTCACTAGCTCCTGTAGTTACTAAAATTTGATCGGAGGTAATAGAAATTTGATGCCCAGCATAGTAATCAGACATTTTGCTTCTAAAGGCCTCAGATCCTTCTGAAGGGCCATAAGAAAGAATTTCTAAAGTGTTGTTTTTTACAGCTTCCAAAGCAACTTTAGGAGAGGCAATGTCGGGCTGTCCTATATTGAGATGAAAGACTTCAACACCACTTTTCTTAGCTTTATCAGCATATTCAGTGAGCTTTCTTATGGGTGAGGAAGGTAGTTTTTTCCCTTTATCAGAAACTGATGGCATCGTTCAAAAAATTAAGCGACAAAGATGCAAAAAATATGGGTTTATTTGGTAGCTTTATTTAGACCTCACAGATTTGCAATTAATCGTTAAAAAATCGAGATTTAAAAACGTCGCTTGAACGTGCGTAAGATTGGATTTGTTGAAACTATCCTTTATCCTCGTCGGGAGGCATTACTTCGCCTTTAATTTTGAGTGCTTTTGTAGCTTCGGTAGCATTTGAGTTTACCGTAATAGTCTTTCGAATGGGTCCCGTACGTTTGGTGTCGTATTTGACTTGAATTTCTCCATTTTCTCCAGGTAAAATAGGAGCATCGGGTTTTTTAGGGATGGTACATCCACAAGAAGAATACACACGGGAAATGACCAATGGCGCATCGCCTGTGTTGGTAAATTCAAACACTCGAACTCCGTCACTTCCGTTTTCAACTTGCCCATAATCTATTACATCGGACTTGAATTCGATTTTAGCTACTTTTTCTTGAGCAGCAGTAGGTATTACAAACATTGCTACTAAAAATACTGTAATAATTTTATTCATAACGATTTAGATTTTATTGGTTATGTAAATATATCAAATAAAGCAACTTATACAAAACCTACAACTAACTTTTAAAATCCTGTAGAGTTACCTATTTTTGTATCGTCTTGCAAAAACGAGACCATTCTATGAACATTCCTTCTAAATTTGATTCCGAGGCCTCAGAAGATAAGTGGTATTCCTATTGGATGCAACACGATTTTTTTCATTCCGAGCCAGATCATCGCATACCCTATACGATTGTTATTCCACCTCCCAATGTGACGGGAATTCTTCACATGGGACATATGCTCAACAATACCATTCAAGATGTGTTGATTCGAAGAGCTCGTATGAAAGGGCTTAACGCCTGTTGGGTTCCTGGAACCGACCATGCTTCTATTGCAACTGAAGCAAAAGTGGTACAACGACTCAAAGAACAAGGAATCGATAAAAAAGATCTCACTCGCGAAGCGTTTTTAGAACATGCTTGGAGTTGGACACACGAACACGGTGGGATTATTTTAGAGCAGCTCAAAAAATTGGGATGCTCCTGTGATTGGGAACGCACAAAATTTACTATGGATCCGGAACTTTCCGAATCCGTTATTCAAGTGTTTATTTCTCTTTACGAAAAAGGAAAAATATACCGAGGCCACCGAATGGTCAATTGGGATCCTGAAGCTCAAACTACACTTTCCGATGAGGAAGTTATATACGAAGAACGCCAAGGCAACTTATACCATCTGCAATATGCGGTGGTAAATTCTGATGAAAAAATCACCGTTGCTACAACGCGTCCAGAGACTATTCTTGGAGATACCGCTGTTGCTGTTCATCCAGAAGACGAACGCTTTAAGCACCTACATGGAAAAAAAGTGATAGTGCCTATTGTTGGTAGAGAAATTCCAATAATAACTGACTCATACGTTGATATCGAGTTTGGAACGGGATGCTTGAAAATTACCCCAGCTCACGATGAAAATGACAAAGCAATAGGTGAAAAACACAACCTAGAAATCATTGATATATTTAATGCGAATGCAACTTTAAATAGTTTTGGACTTCATTACGAAGGAAAGGATCGTTTTGTAGTTCGTAAAGAAATCTCAAAAGAATTATCAGAAAAAGGATATTTGGTTAAAAAAGAACCGTACCTTCATAAGGTGGGAACCTCTGAGCGCACAAAGGCAGTTATTGAGCCGCGCTTATCCGATCAGTGGTTTTTAAAAATGGAAGAATTAGCACAACCTGCTTTGGAAGCAGTTCTTAATTCCAATGACATTCGGCTTTTTCCAAAAAAATTCAACAATACCTATCGTCACTGGATGGAAAATATTCGTGATTGGAACATTTCACGACAGTTGTGGTGGGGACAGCAAATTCCAGCCTATTATTATGGCGATGGGAATAACGATTTTGTAGTAGCAGCTTCTGCGGAAGAAGCCTTGCAAAAAGCAATTGTAAAAACGGAGAACTCGTCTTTGCAACTATCGGATTTGCGACAAGACCCAGACACTTTAGATACATGGTTTTCTTCATGGTTATGGCCTATCAGTGTTTTTGATGGAATCCGATTTCCTGACAACGAAGAAATCAACTATTATTACCCTACCAACGACTTGGTAACAGGTCCTGACATTATTTTCTTTTGGGTAGCTCGGATGATTGTTTCTGGCTATGAATTTAGAGACGACAAGCCATTTTCTAATGTATATCTTACAGGCTTGGTTCGCGACAAACAAGGACGAAAAATGTCAAAGCAATTGGGGAACTCTCCCGATGCTTTGGGGCTTATTAAAGAGTTTGGCGCAGACGGCGTTCGCGTAGGACTTTTATTAAGTGCTGCTGCTGGAAATGATTTATTGTTTGATGAATCTCTATGTCAGCAAGGAAAAAACTTTTCCAATAAGATTTGGAATGCAACACGGTTGATTCAAGGATGGGAAGTTTCTGAGGATGTCAAACAACCTTTGTACAGTAAGCAAGGATTGGATTGGTTTGAGTCCAAATTCCAATCGACTTTGGTAGAAATAGAAGACCATTTTAGCAAGTACAGGATTTCGGATGCTTTGATGGCTATTTATAAGTTGGTTTGGGACGATTTTTGTTCTTGGTTGTTAGAAATTGTTAAACCTCCTTATGGAAGCCCTATCGATACGGTTTCTTATCAAAAAGCGGTTTATTATTTGGAGCAAAATTTAAAATTACTCCATCCCTTTATGCCGTTTTTAACCGAAGAAATTTGGCAGCTATTGGATCAAAGAACTCCCGACAAAGCTTTGATAGTTTCACAATGGCCCGAAATAAAAACACCGGATACAACTCTTTTGAAAAATTTTGAAACTACGGTTTCGTTGGTGACAAATATTCGATCCATTCGAAAAGAAAAAAATATTTCTTTTAAAGAAGCATTGCCTTTAGTGTGTTTTGGTGATTCATATACCATCCCTAACATAGAGATTGTTCAAAAACTTGGAAACATTGATGCAGTTAGTTTTGTCAATGAAAAACCGTCCAAAGCAGTCTCTTTTCGAGTAGATGCTTCGGAATTTTTTATTCCTATGTCACTAGGAGACGTTGCCGGGGAGTTGGAAAAAATTCAAGAAGAATTGAAATATGCCAGAGGATTTCTTAAAAGTGTTCAGAAAAAATTATCCAACGAGCGTTTTGTTTCGGGGGCCCCAGAAAAAGTAGTGGTTCTTGAAAAACAAAAAGAAGCAGACGCGTTGGCTAAAATTGCAACACTTGAAGCTAGCTTGGAAAGTTTAAAAGGCTAGGATTTACCAAAATATTCGTTAACCAAATCAACATAGGCTTTTTTTGCCTCTTCAATAGGCATATACCCCACTTGAAGCAATGCATTGATTTTGAATCCGTTTATGAGTGGTTTTTTACTTCCGGGATGGGCACTATTTTGGTTGGCCTTTTTATAATAAGCATAGAGTTTGAGTAGAACATCCGCTTGGATGGGCTTCTTATAGCTGTTTACAACAGCCACGGCTTCTGTAAACGACTTTTCTAGAGCTTTGTCTTTCATTTCTCAGCGATTACATCAACGCCTCCTTTGACTTTTTGGTTGAGTTTTACGTTGATTTTACTGTCCAAAGGTAAAAAAAGATCTACTCTTGAACCAAATTTTATAAAACCTGCGTCAGTACCTTGTTCAACAGTTGTTCCTTCTTGGGCATAATTAACAATTCGTTTTGCCAATGCGCCAGCGATTTGGCGATATAAAATTTCTCCGTAGGTATTGTTTTCAATAACGACCGTTGTTCTTTCGTTTTCTTCCGATGATTTAGGGTGCCACGCCACCAAAAACTTACCCGGATGATACTTGCTAAACTTAATCAGTCCACTTAGAGCATATCGGGTTACGTGAACATTTATGGGAGACATAAAAATTGAAACTTGTAGTCGCTTGTCTTTAAAATATTCTTTTTCAAACACCTCTTCAATTACAACAACTTTTCCGTCTACGGGAGCAATGATTTGGTTGTCATTAACAACCGTAGTCCGCGTTGGATTTCTAAAAAACTGAAGAATTAAAATCAAAAATCCTAACAAGATCAGTTTTATACTAAGACTAAGCCAAGCTGTGGTAATCCATGTATCGGTAGCAATGGTAGCTCCCGCAACGATGATGAAAGTGATTAGAATAATTTTAAAACCCTCTTTATGAAACATATTTGATAATTTTTATTGTGAAAAAAACAAAAGGCGCTGCAAATATAATACTATCCATTCTATCAAAGAGCCCTCCGTGTCCAGGCATCCAAGTTCCACTGTCTTTTACTCCAGCAGCTCTTTTGTATTTTGATTGGACCAAATCACCAAGGGTTCCAGTAACACAGGTAACCAGGGCTATAAGCATCCATTCTATTTGAGAAAATACAGCTAAAAAATCATATAAAAACCACCCTATGACTAAGGAGGCGATTAATCCACCAACAAAACCTTCGATAGTTTTTTTGGGAGAAACGGACTTAAAAAGCGGTGTTTTTCCAAGTCCCTTGCCAACAAAATAGGCGAAAGAATCGGATGTCCAAACAATTAATAAAAACCCGAGCACTATTTTTGGCTCATAAGCTCCTAAAATTGATGGTAAAGCGGCCAAAACATTTAATGAGCCAACAATATAAAAAGCCGAGATGACAAAAACCATAAAATTGGGAAACGACAGCTCTTTTTTAGTTATAAGTTCAATTCCAAGCAACAAATTGGTAAGCAAAGCACTGATAACCAAGATCCAAACAAAGACTTCATGTGGAGGGCTTACAACTCCAAAATATAAAAAGATGGGAAACAATGTAAAAAGCCGCAGCTGTAAACTTTCTTGGAATTTTTGAAATTCATATATTACTATGTAGCAGGCAATGCTTACCAATGTGTAAAATATATATTGATCAATAAATAAAGATGAAATGAGAATACTCACATATATGATACCAGTAAAGGTTCGATTCCAAATTTCTTTCATCTTAAAGGTCTTCTAAAAGGAGTAGATAGAGATTTTTGGCAGTACTTCCGTAAGTTAAAAAATCTTCTTGATCTGTATCTTGATTGAAATGCTTGATAGTGGTAATATTGGTCGGAATATTTTTTACATATTTTCCTTTGATTCCTTTGAGCCCCTCGCTCAAAGTTTCGGTAATTTGACTTGTGGTAGCAAATACCACAAAGTTTTTAGGAAGATCTTGCAATTTATGCGATTGAATTTGATTTGCACTAATAAGCAACCCGCCATTTTGAGCTACTAAATATTCACAAGGTGTTAAGAAAAAAGTAGCATTTAAATTGGTCCTTGTTACGGTCAATGATTTTTTTTTAAAACGTTCAGTAAGCTTTGAATCAAAACATAACATTTCAGACTGTACCCAGTCATTATCATGAAGAATCATATCAAATGAATGCTCAATTTCTTGGGGATTTTCACAATATAAAAACTTACCACCGTTGTTGTTAAATTCAATAGTAAAACGCTCTTCAACAGGGGCTTTTACCTCTGGCATGTATTTGCTTTTCTTCGCAGATGTTTCTTCAGGAGCATCTTCGGAAGAACTCTTACTAAATAATTTAGAAAAGAAACGTTTCAAGTTTTTATTTTTGGTTTCGTGTAAAGATAAATATCTTCACACAAATTAGGAAGTTATTTTGACTTTACTTCTTTTTTAACTTCTTTTTCTGCGTTTGGAGCGTTATCAGCTTCATCGGTTTTTTCTTTTTCATCAAAAGGTCTTTTCCCAAAAATACGCTCTAAATCGTCTTTAAAAATAACTTCTTTTTCAAGCAAATATTCTGCAAGTATACTAAGTTTATCGCTATTTTTCTTTAGAATATTCAATGCTCGCTTGTATTCTTTTTCTATGATATTCGAGATTTCATCATCGATGGTTTGTGCTGTAGATTCGCTATAAGGCTTTGTGAATCCATAACTGTTTTCACCACTAGAATCGTAGTAAGTTAAATTTCCGATTTTGTCATTTAGACCATAAATTGTAACCATTGCTCGTGCTTGTTTGGTTACTTTTTCCAAGTCACTAAGTGCACCGGTGGAAATTTTATCAAAAATCACTTTTTCTGCAGCTCTTCCTCCAAGGGCAGCACACATTTCGTCCAACATTTGTTCGGGACGAACAATTTGACGTTCCTCAGGAAGATACCAAGCCGCCCCTAAGGATTTCCCTCTAGGAACAATGGTTACCTTTACAAGTGGTGCGGCATGTTCCAGCATCCAACTAACAGTAGCATGTCCTGCTTCATGAAAGGCAATGGTTTTCTTTTCTTCAGTGGTAATGATTTTGTTTTTCTTTTCGAGCCCTCCAACAATTCGATCAACGGCATCTAAAAAGTCTTGCTTGCCTACAGATTTTTTATTATTACGAGCAGCAATTAAAGCAGCTTCGTTACATACATTGGCAATATCAGCTCCCGAAAATCCAGGGGTTTGTTTGGATAAAAAATCCGTATCAAGTCCTCTTTGAGTTTTGATAGGCTTTAGATGAACTTCAAAAATTTCTTTACGTTCGCGAATATCTGGAAGATCCACATAAATTTGACGATCAAAACGACCTGCTCTCATAAGGGCTTTGTCCAATACATCGGCTCGGTTGGTGGCAGCCATAACAATAACATTGGTGTTGGTTCCAAAACCATCCATTTCGGTCAGCAATTGGTTTAGAGTATTTTCTCGTTCGTCATTGGAGCCTGTCATATTGTTTTTACCTCGAGCTCGACCAATGGCATCTATTTCATCAATAAAAATAATTGCTGGAGATTTGTCTTTTGCTTGTTTGAACAAATCGCGAACACGAGATGCTCCAACTCCCACAAACATTTCAACAAAATCGGAACCTGATAAGGAAAAGAAAGGAACTTTTGCCTCTCCTGCTACCGCTTTTGCGAGCAATGTTTTTCCTGTTCCAGGAAGACCAACTAACAAAGCACCTTTGGGAATTTTACCACCCAAAACAGTATATTTTTCAGGATTTTTAAGAAAGTCAACAATTTCTTGAACTTCTTCTTTTGCCCCTTCCAAACCTGCAACATCTTTGAAGGTTACTTTGATATCTGTTTTTTCATCAAAAAGTTTAGCTTTGGATTTTCCAATATTGAAAATTTGTCCTCCAGCGCCACCAGCACCTCCTCCTGACATTCTTCGCATTAGAAAAATCCACACGCCGATAATTAATATTAAGGGTAGAAAATTTAATAAAACGCCAAGCCAGCGATCTTCAATTGTTTTGAAATCATAAACAAACTGAATGTTGTTTTGTTCTGCGGCCTCTAATTTTTTTTGAAAAAGCTCAAGATTTCCAACTTCAAATTGGTAGTGAGGTCCTTTGATATTGAGCTGTCCTAACAAATTTTTCTTTTGTGCTAATTTGTGAGTAGGGTTATTAAATGCTTGTTCTGTCAAAGTCACCTGAGCCAAACTTTTATTAATAACCGTAACGTTGCTTACGTCGCCGTTGTTAAGGTATCGTTCAAATGTTGAAATATTTATTTGCTGACCGTCTGCTGTATCGTCACCACTTGATAAAAAATTCAAACCCAAGAAAAAAAGAGCAATCCCACCATAAATCCAGTATGAATTGAATTTAGCTTTCGGGGGAGTTTTTGAGTTTTTCTTTGCCATATTTTAATATTTTGTTTCTATGGATGTTGTCTTTGCATCACCCCATAAGGATTCTATGTCGTAATATTCTCGAATGTGTTTTTGAAAGATGTGCACCACTACGTCCACATAATCCATCAGTACCCACTCGCTGTTATCCAAGCCTTCTATGTGCCATGGTTTTTCGTGAAGTGACTTGCTGACTTTCTTTTGAATGGAGCCCACCAATGCATTCACTTGAGTGTTTGATCCTCCGTTACAAATCACAAAATACTGAGTTACTGTATTTTCAATCTCTCGAAGATCTAAAATTTTAATATCTAAGCCTTTTACATCTTCGATTCCATCAATAATTTCACTAATCAATGAATCAACATTGGTTTCTTTTATCATTCAGTATTTTTGTTTGTGCAAAGTTATCATTTTTTGTGCATACATTTCTGGTTTCTTGTAGTTTTGTAGCATGATACTATTAATCAAACTTAATGCCATTGATTCTACCAATGAGTTTTTAAAACGTTGGGTTGAAGAACACTCTTCTGAGTCTGCTGTGGCAGCCTTGGCAGCCTATCAAGAACAAGGCAAAGGTCAACGTGGAAATCAATGGGTTTCTGAACCTTCCAAAAACCTTGCTTTATCAGTGTATATCCCTTTGTCGGGAGTTTTAGCAGTGTCTCAATTTTCTTTAACTAAACTGATTTCTTTGACCGTTATAGAGGTGTTGGAGGAGCTCAAAATCCCTGAATTAGCAATTAAGTGGCCAAACGACATTTTGTCATGCCAACAAAAAATAGGGGGAATTCTTATCGAAACAGCTATTAAAAAGAATTCTTTGGAATACGCTATTGTGGGAATGGGTTTGAATGTTAATCAACTTGTTTTCGACGGTCTTCCTAAAGCAGCTTCAATGGCGTCAGTGACAGGCAAAAATTTTCAAGTTGACACAATTTGCCAACAAATTTTAGATCGTTTGGAGGCAAAATTTCCTATCCATTTTTTATCCGATTCTTCCGAACTGGACCAAGCGTATTTGTCTTATTTGTTTCAATACCAAAAAAGTGCACAGTATATGGATTCAAAAGGAAATGAGTTCGAGGCAACCTTGGTCGGAGTCGCCCCAAATGGCAAGCTTCAGTTAAAAACAGCAGCTGGGATACAAAGTTTTTTAATGAAAGAAATTACCTTTATTTGGTAGGCAGAGTTAATCAATATTGCTGACCAAAGTTTCAACAAATGCCGTAATCGGTTTTTTGACCATCATGGCCATCATGGGGTTGAAACTCCCTTCAAATTCTAGATAAACAGAACATGAATTGCTGTCTTCTTCCTTTATATGACCTGTTAGCTGAAAAGGAATTTTTCCACCTCCAGCTTTGAGGACAATTTTTGAATGAGGAATTCGCTCTTCAATTTTAAGAGCAATTTCAGGCATTCCTTGGATAACAAACACAAATTGATCATCGTCAATAACCTCAAATTTTGTAAGGTTTTTGGGCATTAACTTTTTAAAATCTTCGGCTTTTGACAAAGATTCAAACAATTGTTGCGCTCCGATGGAAACGTTTTTTTGAGAACTGCTTATTTTCATAGACTCATCTTTAAAGGGACCATTCTTGGGGCGCTTTGCTCCAAGTTGATAATATATCAAGTTCGGTAGGCGAAATAAAATTGCTTTCTAGAGCATGTTCCAACAAACAGTCATAATCGCTTAGTGTATGGAGTGCAAGCTGGTGTTGTTCAAAATTTTGGGTAGCTATTGGAAATCCATAAGTAAAAATAGCAATCATCCCCAATACATTTGCATCGGCTTCCTTCAAAGCCTTAACCGCACTGAGACTGCTTTTACCAGTACTTATCAAATCTTCAATAACAACCACGTTCTGACCCGATTCAACAGTTCCTTCAATTTGGTTTTGCCGGCCGTGTTTTTTGGGTTCTGGACGAACATACACAAAAGGCAAGTCAAGATAATCCGCCACCAAAGCTCCCAATCCAATAGCTCCTGTGGCTACTCCAGCAATCACGTCGGGCTTTCCATAAAGCTCCAAGACTTGTTCGGAAAGCTGTTTTTTTAAATACGTTCGAATTGCAGGATATGACAAGGTAATTCGGTTGTCACAATAAATTGGAGACTTCCATCCGCTAGCCCATGTAAAGGGATTTTTTGGATTCAATTTAATTGCATTAATTTGTAGGAGATGATCGGCTGTTTTTTTAGCAGTGTGTTTGTTCAATATCATATCGCAAATGTATAAAGTTTTTGTCAATCAAAATGTAATAATTCTTACAGATCAATCTAGTTTTGAAGATGATTTGTTTTTTTTTCCAATTAAAAAAATCAAACTTCAACACATTTTAAAATTATTCAGCAAAGGAATTACAAACCGGATTTATTTATACCATTCCAATCCCAAAAAATTACAAAAGCATTTTAAGAAAAAAATCGATGTAGTTCAAGCTGGTGGTGGAATTGTTAGGCACGAAGACGGTAATTTGCTGTTTATTTTGAGAAAAGGAAAATGGGATTTACCCAAGGGAAAAGTTGATAAAGGAGAAACCATTGAAGCTGCTGCCCTCCGAGAAGTTGAGGAAGAAACAGGCGTTCAAAACCTAAAGTTAGGAAAGCTAAAACAAGTCACATATCATATTTTCAAGCGAGGTTTGAAATACCGACTTAAAGAAACTTTTTGGTATGAAATGCACACTGATTTTACAAAAAAATTAGTCCCTCAAACCAAAGAAAACATCACAAAAGCGGTTTGGAAAAATCCACTAGAGGTAGAAAAAGCGCTTCAAAACACTTATCCTAACATTAAGTTGTTGTTAAAAAAAGCAGAAAAAACCCAAACCTAGATTCGTACTGATGAAGGAACGAGTTGTTTGTAATCTCCATTGTTATTGATGAGTTCGCGAACAATACTGCTACTGATAAAAGAAGTTTCGGCGGAGGTTAGCATAAAAACGGTTTCTATTTTAGAAAGCTTTCTATTGGTTCTTGCAATGGCTTTTTCAAACTCAAAATCACCGTGATTTCGAATGCCTCTTACAATGAATTCAGCCTCTATTTTTTTGCAAAAATCCATAGTCAGTCCTTCAAAACTTTTAACAATGACTTTGGGATTTCCTTGAAAAGTTTTTTCAATAAATCGAATACGATCTTCCAAAGAAAACAATTGTTTTTTAGAAGCATTGATCCCAATTCCAATGACTATTTCATCAAATAATTTGAGACTACGCTCTGTGATATCCAAATGCCCCAAAGTAAAGGGGTCAAAAGTACCGGGAAAAAGTGCGCGTTTCATTGTTAGTAATTGTTGAGTGTAAAGATACTTATTTTTTGATGATTGCTTGTTTTGCCATGTCTTCAAACAGTTTTTTTAAGGAGATTCCTGCTATTTTGGCTTGTTGTGGCAATAGGCTTTCATTTGTCAATCCTGGAATAGTATTTATTTCAATAAAATGAGGAATATCACCAACAAAAATAAATTCACTTCTGCTGAATCCTTCCATTTGTAATGATTCATACACTTTTTTTGCCAACGTATTCAAATTAGTAAGCTGAAGAGGAGTCAGACGAGCAGGGGTTATTTCTTCGGATTTCCCCAAATATTTTGCCTCATAATCAAAAAAATCGTTTTCAGAAACAATTTCTGTTGCGGGCAATACCAACACCTCATCTTGATAGCGAATCACACCAACGGATACTTCGATTCCATCCAAAAAAGACTCTATAAGTACCTCAGAACCTTCTTTGAAAGCAACTTCAATTGCTGCGGTCATATCACTTGATTTGTAAACTTTAGTAACACCAAAACTACTTCCCGAACAGTTGGCCTTAACAAAGCAAGGCAACCCTACAGTATCTAAAATCGCAGTGACATCAATGGTATCCCCTTGATTAAGATAATAGGAAGTGGCCGCGGGAATATCAAAAGGTTTTAGGGCAGCGATACAATCTCTTTTGTTGAAAGTAAGAGCAGAAGCATAAGAGCTGCATCCTGTGTAAGGCATTCCAACCAAATCAAAATAAGATTGTAGCTGACCGTTTTCTCCTGGCGCCCCGTGAATGGCATTGAAAACCGCATCAAATGTTAGCTTACCCGAAGGAAGCAGTACAGAAAAATCGTTTTTATCAATCGCAAACAGTTTTCCATCATTATCAATATAAGTCCATTCATTTTGAGCGATGATTACTTTATGTGTTTGAAAATGATCTCCATTAAGGTGTTTCATAACCACACTTCCGCTTTTGAGTGAAATTTCACTTTCCGAGGAGAATCCTCCCATCACTACAGCAATATTTTTTTTCATGCACACGATTTTGTAATCAAAAAGCCCGTTTTAGCAGTGTTTAGCAATGAAACACGCGTTGGCTAGCCTCACAAAAATATCATTTATTTTTTGCACTGCCCTCTCACGGTTAGATTTTATATCTTTACACCTCAATTTTTAGATTATGGGTCTGCTCCGATTTTTATTCAGTAAAACTTTTTTACGTCAAATTGCCCTCACAATTCCAGTTAGTATCGGAATAATTTATGGCACCTTGTATTTGTTAAAAATATCTACCCATCACAACGAATTTATCAATGTCCCTAACCTCAATCGATTGGGCTTGGAAGAAGTTTCTAAGGTTTTGAAAGAGGCATCTCTTCGTTATGAGGTCATTGACTCTGCCCATTACAATCCCAACTACAGTCCATTTTCTGTGATTGAACAAACTCCAGTTGCTGGAAGTCAAGTAAAAGAAGATCGAAAAATATACCTGACGGTAAACCCCTCTAACTATCGAAAAGTTACGCTTCCAAATGTAATCCAAATAACTCAACGGAGTGCAGTTGCTACTCTTAAAGCTGTTGGATTGGAAGTTGGTCAAATAACCTATCGTGACAATATTGGAAAAGACATGGTTTTACAACTCCGCCTCAATAACAAACCCATTGTTCCTGGAACGATGGTTCCCAAAATGACTTCAATTGACCTTGTGCTTGGTAATGGAATCCGAACTCCTTAAATTCAAATTTTTGAAACAAACCACTCCTTTTACAGAAGAAGATCAAGACGATTTATACGAACATTACGCTTTTTCGGCCGACGCAGGTCAAGAACCTCTTCGCGTGGATAAATTTTTGATGAATCGAATTGAAAACGCTACTCGAAATAAAATTCAACAAGCGGCAAAGGAGGGATGTATTTTTGCAAACAATTCTGCCGTTAAGTCCAATTATAAGGTCAAAGGCGGTGACACTATCAAAGTGATGTTGGCACATCCTCCTCACGAACATTTGTTGGTGGGTGAAAAAATGCCTCTCGATATTGTTTATGAAGACGACGACTTATTGGTGGTTGATAAACCAGCGGGGATTGTTGTTCATCCCGGACATGGAAATTATAGTGGAACACTTATTAATGGGTTGATTTATCACTTGGAAAACCTTCCAAAAAACAGCAATGGCCGTCCAGGATTGGTACATAGAATAGATAAAGATACGAGTGGCTTGTTGGTCGTTGCCAAAACAGAAGAGGCAATGACGCACTTAGCCAAACAGTTTCACGACAAAACCTCTGAGCGAAAATATGCAGCCTTGGTGTGGGGAGAACCCAAAGAATCCGAGGGAACCATTGAAGGTAATTTGTCGCGTGATCCCAAAAACCGTTTGTTAATGAAAGTCTTTCCAGAGGGTGATGTAGGAAGACCTGCCGTAACTCATTACAAGATTGAGGAACGATTTGGATATATAACGTTGATTTCCTGCCAACTGGAAACAGGACGAACGCATCAAATTCGGGCGCACATGAAGTTTTTAGGACATACCCTATTTAATGACGAGCGATACGGTGGAGATAAAATTTTAAAAGGAACCACGTTTACCAAATACAAACAATTCGTTGAAAATTGTTTTAAAATATTGCCACGCCAAGCGTTGCACGCCCATACTTTAGGGTTTGTTCATCCTCGCTCAGGCAAAATGATGCGCTTTACCAGTGAACTGCCAGCAGACATACAGGCGTGTATTGAAAAATGGCGACAATATGCGCAGCATCAAACGATGTAATGCCTTGCAAAAGTAGTTTTGGAACGCTATTTTTGATAAAAAAACGGATTATGAAAATTGTGATTTCTCCAGCCAAATCGCTTGATTATAAAAAACCTCTTCCAACAAACCAATGCACGCAGCCTTATTTTTTGGAACAGGCTACTCGTATTAATGGATTATTGAAAGAAAAATCTCCCCAAGAACTTTCATCGCTTATGGGAATTTCTGAAAAATTGGCGGATTTGAATTGGGCTCGTAATCAATCGTTTTCGGTGCCATTTTCGCCTAAAAATGCCCGTCAAGCCATTTATGCTTTTAACGGTGATGTGTATTCAGGGCTTGATGCTTACTCACTAAATGAAGAACAATGGCAATCCATGCAGCAACAACTTCGTATTTTATCAGGATTGTATGGAATGCTAAAACCGTTGGATTTGATGCAGCCCTATCGATTGGAAATGGGAACACGATTTGCCGTTGGAGATAGCAAAAATCTACACACTTTTTGGAAGCCTTTGGTCACAAAACAATTGAATGATGAATTGAGCGAAAACGAGCTTTTTGTCAATTTAGCTAGCAACGAGTATTTTAGTGCAGTGGACTCCAAAGCACTCAAAACCTCCGTAATTACTCCTATTTTTAAGGATTACAAAAACGGAAAATTGAAAGTGATTTCTTTTTTTGCTAAAAAAGCACGCGGACTCATGGTTCGATATATATTGGATCACAATTCCAAAACACTCGACGATTTACTAGGTTTTGACCGGGACGGATATGCGTACAGCCAGCCCGACACTGTCAATCCTCTTCAACCTGTTTTTGTTCGTTAGCGCGTCGTTGCTTTTTTTCGAGCTTTTATTTTTTTGCGGCTGCGGCGCACGCCAAAAGCTTTGTTTACGATTTTACCTCGACGGGTTTTTTTGTCTCCTTTTCCCATGGCTTTCGATTTTGTGCACTCATCAATATTTATATTAGAGAGTAGCAGGTTTTACATCGGTTTTTAGAAAACAACCCAACAGCTGGTTCTAACAATCATTACAACAAATGAATGGTAATCGAACGATTGGGGTCTTTCTGAGAACTAATTTACAAAAAAAACCATTCGAACTATCGAATGGTCTTAACAAAATCGGCAACGCTTTGCGCTCCGTGTTGATCCAAGTGCTTGATAAAGGCTGAACCAATAATAGCACCACGTGTATGTTGAGTAGCGGCTTGGAAAGTTTGCGCATTGCTAATACCAAATCCAACAATTTGAGGAGTTGTTAGCTGCATCGCCTCAATGCGTTTGAAATATTCCGTTTGTGTATCGCCAAAAGTATTCTTTGCTCCAGTCACACTCGCACTGCTTACCATGTAGATAAAGCCTTTAGAAACCTTATCAATATATTCAATTCGACTGTCAGGCGTTTGCGGCGTAATCAAAAACATATTTAATAACCCATAAGATTCAAAAGTTTTTTGATACCGCTCGTGATAAACGTTTACAGGCAAATCAGGAATGATAAGTCCATCAATTCCGACTTCTTGACATCGTTTACAAAACTTTTCAATTCCGTATTGCATCATAGGATTAAAGTAGCCCATCAACACCAGTGGAATGTGAATTGTTTTCCGAATGTCTTTGAGTTGGTCAAAAAGAACATCGGTTGTCATACCGTTTGTTAGGGCACGTGTTGAGCTGTCTTGTATGGTAGGGCCGTCTGCTAAGGGATCACTAAAAGGCAATCCAATTTCAATCATATCTACACCCGATGCCTGAAGTTGTTCCAATACAGGTACTGTGTCGTTTAACTGAGGAAAACCTGCTGTAAAATAGATGGAGAGCAATTTTTTGTCTTGCTCAAAAGCTTGTGTAATTCGATTCATTATAATTTAAAATAATCAATGTATGTGTTCAAATCTTTGTCACCTCGCCCCGATAGATTAAAGACTACAATTTCTTCAGGACCAAATTTTCTGTGATCTAAAATCGCAAAGGCATGAGAAGTTTCAATGGCTGGAATAATTCCTTCGAGTTGAGAAAGAATGATTCCCCAATCCATAGCTTCTTGGTCAGTAACGGAAATGAATTCTGCGCGCCCGCTTCGAAATAAGTGGGCGTGCATAGGTCCAACTCCTGGATAATCGAGTCCTGCTGAAATCGAATAGGGTTCGGTAATTTGTCCGTCAGGAGTTTGCATTAATAAGGTACGACTTCCATGAATGACTCCTTCTTTTCCAAGCACTGAAGTTGCTGCACTTTCTCCGCTATCAATTCCTTTTCCTGCGGCTTCAACAGCAATGATGTTGACATCGGGCTCGTTCAAATAATGGTAATAGGATCCGGCAGCATTGCTACCTCCACCCACACAAGCAATAACGTGATCTGGGTTTTCTCTCCCTTCTTTTTCGAGCAATTGCCATTTAATTTCTTCACTAATAACGGATTGAAAACGGGCTACCATGTCGGGATACGGATGCGGTCCAACTACCGATCCAATGATGTAATGAGTGTCAACGGGATTGTTGATCCAATCTCGAATGGCTTCGTTGGTAGCATCTTTTAAGGTTTTGCTTCCTGAGGTTGCTGCGCGTACTTCTGCTCCAAGCATTTTCATGCGTGCTACATTGGGAGCTTGACGTTTGATGTCAACTTCTCCCATATATACCACACATTCTATGCCCATTAGCGCACAAACCGTAGCCGTTGCTACACCGTGTTGACCAGCACCAGTTTCAGCAATAATTCGATTTTTGCCAAGTCGTTTGGCAACCAAAATTTGTCCAATCGTATTATTGACCTTATGAGCTCCTGTATGGCATAAATCTTCTCGCTTTAGGTAAATTTTTGTATTGTATTTCTCCGACAATCGCTTTGCAAAATACAAAGGCGTTGGGCGACCCACATAATCGCGAAGCAATTGATCAAATTCTTTTTTAAAGGAAGCCTCAGCGGAAATTTTTAAATAGTTCTGACGCAGTTCCTCAACGTTAGGAAAGAGCATTTCGGGAATGTATGCACCTCCAAAATCACCGTAGTATCCTTTTTCATCAACATTGTAATTTACTTTCATAGTGTTATGCTTTGTTTGAACTTTTTTAGCGTTTCTTCATTTTTTATTCCGGGGGCTATTTCAAATTTACTGTTTACATCTAGCGCATAAACAGGTAATGTGGTTTGGCAAATTTCGTGAATCTTTTCGACACTATCGATTCCAATACCTCCACTTAGAAAAAAGGGTTTTTGAGAAGGATAGGAGCGGAGTACTTTCCAATCAAATTCTTCACCATTGCCACCGGGTAGCTTTCCTTTTGTGTCAAACAAGTAATAATCACAGACTGTTTCGTAGGGAGACAGTTCTGAAAAGTCAAAACGATCTTTAATTGAGAAGACTTTGATTACCGTTGTTAAGGGGTTTAGTTGCGCGCAAAATTCCGGAGTTTCTTGCCCATGAAGCTGCACTGCTTGCAAATCAAATGATTTTATTTTTTCTAAAATAAAATCAAACGAAGCATTGACAAATACGCCTACTTTATCAACATTTTTAGGAAGGTTTTGAGGCACTTCAACACAGAATCGAGGTGATCTCTCCCAAAAAATAAATCCCAAAAAATCGGGTTGCAATTTTGCTACCAATTCAACATTGCTAGGCTCCTTCATCCCACAGATCTTTAGCTTCATAATTGCTGAATAAATTGTTGAGCGCTGAGCCCAGGATTTTCTGTTTTCATAAAATGCTCTCCCATTAAAAATCCATCAAAACCGACTTTTTTTAATTCTTTGACCGCGCTTATATCACTGATTCCACTTTCAGAGATTTTCACAAACTCATTGGGAATTTGGTCAACTAGCTGTTTGCTTGTTTCTAAACTTACCTGAAAGGTTTTTAAATTACGATTATTAACTCCTATCAAATTTAATGAAGGCATTATGGCTTTATCCAATTCTTCTTGGTTGTGAACCTCTAACAATACCTCAAGTCCCAATTTTTGCGCTGTCTCAGAAAAACTTTTAATTTCATTTCTAGATAAGCAGGCTGCAATGAGCAAAATTGCGTCAGCGCCATAAGCTTTGGCCTCGAGAATTTGATATTCGTCGATGATAAATTCTTTTCGTAATAAAGGCAATTGAGTGGTTGCTCGTGCTAGAGTTAAGTCATCCAATGATCCGCCAAAATATTTCGTATTGGTTAGTACAGACATTCCACTTGCCCCTGCTTTTTCGTAGCCTTGTGCGACTTCGTGTATCGATGTGTTGAGATTGATGTTGGGCTTGGAAGGGGATCTTCGTTTGTGCTCTGTGATGATTCCCGAAGAACTGTTTCGAATACGCTCACTTAACGAGTAAGAAGTTCGCTCAAACAGCACAGAATGCTCCAATTGCGAAATGGGAATGAGTTGTTTTTTGAATTTCAACTCGGCATACAAATCCGATACGATGAGGTCTAAAATAGTCATTGGGCGCTTAGTTTTTGAAGTTTTTTAAGAGCCTCAAAGGCTTTTCCGCTGATCAGTGATTCGTTGGCTTTTTCAAAGCCTTCTTTAGGGGTTATTTGCAAAGCTGTTGCAATAGCCATTCCAGCGTTAGCACATACTACTTGATGTTGTGACTCGCTTCCTTTCCCTTGTATAACATTCATAAAAATTTTGGCAGAAGCCTCTACGCTGTCACCTCCTCCAATGGAAGATGCTGTAAGTTTTTGCACACCAAAATCTTCAGGATCGAGAGTGGTTTCTCCGCGGTTGGTAACAAGTTTGGTAGTTCCTGTTAATGAAATTTCATCGTAACCATCTAAGGCATGAATAACACTAAAGTTTTTGCCTGTTTTTTGGTATAAAAAGCCATACAATCGCAACAATTCCAAACTAAATACGCCTACCAATTGATTGTTAGGAAATGCAGGATTTACCATGGGTCCTAACATATTAAAGAATGTTTTTACACCCAAATCGCGACGAATTGGCGCCACATTTTTCATAGCGGGATGAAACAAGGGTGCATGAAGCACACAGATACCTGTTTCTTCAATACAACGTTTTAAAAAATCTGCTTCGTTGGAAAATTTAATACCTAAATATTCCATAACGTTGCTTGAGCCACATGACGAGGAAACACCATAATTGCCGTGTTTTGTTACGTGAATCCCTGCGCCAGCAGTTACAAACGAAGAAAGCGTAGAAATGTTAAAGGTGTCTTTTCCGTCACCTCCTGTGCCACAAAGATCAATAGGGTTGTAGTCAGACAAATCAACGGCTATACAAAGCTCCAACAAGGCATCTCTAAACCCTTCAAGTTCGTCGAGGGTAATGCTTCGCATCATAAACACAGTCAAAAAAGAAGCGATTTGCCCAGAATTATAAGAACCATTGGCAATATTGACCAATATTTGTTTGGCCTCTTCTTTTTCAAGTGTTTCGTGTTGAATGAGTCTGTTTAAAATATCTTTCATTGTTAGGCCTTTAACCAGTTTTTTAATAAATGTTTTCCTTCGGGAGTAAGCACCGATTCGGGATGAAACTGAACTCCTCTAACATTATACGTTTTATGCCGAATTGCCATCACTTGGCCGTTGTCGTCTTTAGCCAATACCTCAATGGTGTCGGGAAGTGCACCTTCGACTACCCAAGAGTGATACCTGCCCACCATCATTGGATTCGAAAGCCCTTCAAAAAGAATATCCTCAGCGGTAATGTTGACAGGGGTAGCTACCCCATGATACACTTTTTCAAGATTGGCAAGCGATCCTCCAAAAACTTCGCCAATGGCTTGTTGTCCTAAGCACACGCCTAAGATGCTTTTTGTTGGAGCATATTTTTCAATAATAGCCTTTAGCAGTCCGGCTTCTTCCGGAATACCTGGGCCAGGAGAAAGTACAATTTTTTCGAAGGCATCGACTTCTTCGAGTGTCAGCTGGTCGTTTCGTTTGACAGTCACATCGCAATCGAGTTCTTCCAAATAGTGAACTAAATTGTAAGTAAATGAGTCGTAATTATCTATAACGAGTACTTTCATAATTAAATATTTTCAGCAATTTCGAGCGCTGATGTCAACGCACTGGTTTTGTTAAATACTTCTTGCAATTCACTTTCCGGAACAGATTCTGACACAATTCCTGCGCCTGCTTGTAAATGAAGTTGTTGGTCTTTTGACAAAAAAGAACGTATAATTATTGCATGATTGAAATTTCCATTAAATCCCATATATCCAATGGCGCCTCCGTAAAAGGCACGGCTTGTTTTTTCATATTCCTCGATCAATTGCATAGCCCTGTGTTTGGGTGCTCCGCTAAGAGTTCCTGCAGGAAAAGTGTCAGCGACAATTCGTGTCGTTGGAATTTCGGGTTTCTTTTTCCCAGTTACTTTGGAGACCAAATGAATGACGTGTGAATAAAACTGAACTTCGCGGTAGTTCACCACTTTGACATCGGATCCATTTCGACTCAAGTCGTTTCGAGCCAAATCGACTAACATAACGTGTTCGCTGTTTTCTTTTTGATCTGCCGAAAGCTTGAGAGCAAGGGCTTTGTCTTGCTCATCGTCTCCTGTTCGCCGGAATGTTCCTGCAATGGGATGAATTTCAGCGATTTCATTTTTAACTACAATTTGAGCTTCTGGTGAACTTCCGAAAATTTTAAAATTACCGTAGTCAAAATAAAACAAATAGGGAGATGGATTGATTGACCGCAGCGCACGGTAAAGGTTGAAATCGTCTCCTTTAAACTGTTGTGAAAATCTTCTAGAAAGGACTATTTGAAAAACATCTCCACGCTGACAGTGTTTTTTGCCAAGTTTCACCAAATCTATAAAGTTCTCATCAGTCATATTGGAGCTCAGGACTCCTTCTTTTTCAAAGGCGTATGTCGCAAAATTTTTCGCAGTTATGATTTTCAACACTTCATCCAAATTGCTTTGAGACTCATAGTTGTGAGAAAACACATAGGCTTCGTTGTTAAAGAGATTGATAGCGATGATATTTTGATATACGGCATAATAGATATCAGGAATATCCAAATCACCTTCTTTTTTGTGCAAATCAATATCTTCAAAATAGCGCACTGCTTCGTAAGAAATATAACCGAACAATCCGTTATTAATAAATTGATGTGGACTTTTTTCAGAATCGAATTGCTGCGCAAAATTGTGAATTTCATCTGCAACGTCAACATCGCTAGTAATAGCAATAGTCTCCTTACTTCCGTCGGGAAGGCTTTTCACAATGCTTTCGTGTTGTACCTTGATTTCAGCGATTGGATTAAAACAGATATAAGAAAAACTATTGTCACTAGCTCCGTATTCACTGCTTTCTAAAAAAATAGCATTGGAAAATCGATCTCTAATTTTGAGATAGATGGAAACAGGTGTCAAAGTGTCTGCTAAGATCCTTTTGTAATGAGTCTTTAAAGAGTATTTATTTTTCATACAATCAAAAAAAGGCTTGTCGCAATTGACAAGCCTTTTATATTTTAAGATACACAAAGGGATGTTATTGCGACAAAGCGTTTCGCAATTTCCACCAACCTATATGTATATTGTTATTTTTCATTTTGAATTTCCAAAGATAAACATGAGAATTGAAATTTTCAAATTTTTCTTGTGAGAATTATAAAATGAAGCTTATTTGTTTGCATTGGCATGAGAGCCATCGCAGTATCCTTCAGCATTTTGTGTGTTACCACAGCCGCATTTTGGTCTGGTTATTTGCATTGATTATAGTTTTAATGTTACTGTTAAATTAAAATCATCACTGATGGCTTTGTTTCCAAGGTTGTCAAAGAAACTTCCTGATCCATAACGAATATCGTGTTTGCTACGATCTATGGTAACTTCGGCGACTAAAGCGTCGTCAGTGGTTTCTAATGTAAAAGGAATACTTTGTGTAATCCCTTTGATGGTAAAGTCTCCAACAGCCGAATAGTTTCCGTCTGCATCGGCACTAATTTCACTAATGGTTAGTGTTGCTTCAGGATGCGATGCTACACCAAAAAAATCATCGGATTTTAGATGTTTTTCTAATTTTTTCTTGTAGCGTCCCTCCAAATCGGTACATACCATTGAGTTCATGTCAACTACAAACTCACCTGCGCTTAAAACATCATTTTCATAAGTTAACGATCCGCTTGAAAAGTTTAGTGTTCCATCGTGTGATCCCGACACGACCTTGGTACCTATCCATTTTATAGAACTTGTCTCTACGTCAATTGACTGAGTTTGGGCGGTTAACGAGCTCACTGCAAAAGTGACTAATAAAAGCATTGCATTTTTCATTGTTGTTTTCATTTTTAAGATTTAATTTTAATTAATAAATTGAGTAATGTATTTTTTTCTTCTTCGCTGAGTGAATGAATTATTTCGTTTTCGAATTCTTGAATCACTAAGTCGATTTGCGATAACAGATTCAAGCCTTTGTCAGTAATTGAAATATTCACTCGGCGTCTATTTTCTGGACAAACCACCCTTTTGACTAATAACTTGTCAATTAACTTGTCCACTAGGCGAGTGGTATTACTCATTTTGTGAATCATTCTATTGGTGATTTCATTAAGATTCAAAATATTGTCTTGTTGACCTCTCAGAATTCTTAATACATTGAATTGCTGAATGGATAATCCGAATGGTTTCAAACCACGTGCCAATTTGTCCATAATACAATTATTAGCTTGCATTACACTAACGACAACATCTTTGTTTAGAGTTTTACTTTTCATTGTTGTAGATACGACTATTGTATATACAAATGTAATAATATTTTTACAACCACCAAAAAAAAAGTATATTTGTTTTTATAAAATTAAAGCAATGTCAAATCTATCGCAAGAAGAATGGGCGGCTCAAAAAGTCACCGATTCACAATCCAAAATTATAGATGTTCGCACCCCAGAAGAATTTGAAGAGGGCTATATTCCTCATGCACAAAATATAGACATTCGCATGGGTCAAGGTTTTTTGGAAGCCCTTAAAGAATTAGACACTTCTGTACCGTATTATGTGTATTGTCGGTCGGGAGCGCGAAGCAATCAAGCTTGTCAATTGATGTCACAGTTGGGCTTTGAAAAGGTTTACAATTTAGAAGGAGGTATTTTGGATTGGGAAGGAGAAGTTGTGAGCTGATTTACTTGCCCCCAAAGTCAACCTACTTATATCATGAAAGAAGAGTTTCTTCATTACTTGTGGCTACACAAAAAGTTTTCATCGGATTTGCTAACCACCTCTGATGGTTTAGGGATTGAAATTATTCGAACAGGCACTCATAACCTTAATTCGGGACCTGATTTTTTCAACGCACAACTTACAATAGGAGGACAATTTTGGGCAGGAACTCTTGAGGTGCATTGCAAGTCATCGGACTGGTATGCACATCATCACGAAACCGATACTGCCTACGATAGTGTGATTCTTCATGTAGTTTGGGAGCACGATGTGGAAGTGTTTCGATCGGATCGAACAAAAATTCCCGTTTTGGAGCTTAAAAAATTTGTTAACCCCAATCTTTGGAATCAATACAAGGTATTAGTTGAAGCTAATGAAGATTGGATACCGTGTGAAAACCAGTTTCCACAAAACAGTACTTTTTTGACAAAGCATTTCTTGGAGCGTTTGTATGTTGAACGATTGGAGCTTAAAACCGAGTTGTTTTATAAACTATTGGAGCGCTCCAACAATAATTGGGAAGCAGTTTTGTTTCAGTCTTTAGTCAAAGGTTTTGGGCTTAACTTAAATGGAGATTCGTTTTTGGCATCAGCACAATCGATTCCATTTTCTTTGGTTAGAAAAACACAAGGAAAACCATTGGCCCTAGAAGCTATTTTAATGGGACAATTGGGCTTGTTAGAGAAAGACCAAGATGCAGGTTTTTTTCGAAAGCTAAAAACGATTTATACATCTTATCAACAGAATTATTCATTGGTTGCAATAGGAATTCCTAAGCCGCATTTTTTTAGACTTCGTCCTAGTAATTTCCCAACAATACGAATTTCACAAGTAGCGAATTTGTATCAAAATCAGACTTCTTTATTCGCCAAAATCACAGAAGCCAACACGTTAGAAGATTTTTATACCCTTTTAAAAACAAAAACCAGTGAATACTGGGAAACACACTACACTTTTGAAAAAAAATCCAAAAAACGAGTGAAGTCTGTATCCCAATCGTTTATAAATTTATTAATTATTAATGTGATTATTCCTTTGCGTTTTTGTTACGATCAATACATAGGGAGAGACAAGACAGAACAGCTTTTTTCGATAGTTAGGGACGTAGCAGCGGAAAAAAATAGTATTATCCAGAAATTCAAGGCTTTGGGATTGACTGCATCGGATGCCTTGGAATCGCAATCACTCATTCAATTAAAACAGCATTATTGTCAGACCAAACGATGTTTGGAGTGTGCAATTAATTCGTTGTTACGGGCTTAATTCGTATATTAGCGCTATGTCAATGATTTATAAAATTCGCCATTATTCAGAGCGACGAGGTTTTGAGGTTTGTTCTCGATTGGCAGAGCGCCTAGGAATGAAAGCTAAAAATGTTCGATTGTTCTTTATTTATATCAGCTTTTTCTCCTTAGGAGCTTGGTTTGCCATCTATTTAATTTTGGCATTTTGGCTGCGCCTCAAAGATTTTATTTATTCCAAACGCAGTTCTGTTTTTGATTTATGACCCATGCAAAACCTACTTAAAAATCAGCTTTTATTTGCGTTGTTGCTTTTACTGCTCCTTTTATTAGTCGGCAGTTTGGGTTTCAAACTCATTTCAGATCTTTCATGGCTCAACGCGCTATACATGACCCTTATTACAGTCACTACTGTAGGTTTTGGCGAAATAGGAACCGTTTCCGACACCTCGAAATTATGGACAATTGTCCTCATCATTTCAAGTGTTTTTGTTTATGCATATTCTATAAAAATTATTTCGGAATACCTACTTATAAGAAGTACTTCAGAACGTTTAAATCAAAGATTTGTGAAAAAAAAGATTGATAAATTATCCGACCATGTAATTGTTTGCGGCTATGGAAGAAACGGCCGTCAGGCAGTTCAAAAACTTCAAGAACACAAGCAACCTTTTGTTGTTATCGAATCCAATTCAGAGTTGATTGATTTTGATCAAAACAATATTTTATTTTATCACGGCGATGCTAAGGATGAATCCTCACTAGTAGCCGTAGGAGTCGAAAAAGCACGTTGTTTGATGTGTTGTTTGCCAGACGATTCCAACAACTTGTTTGTGGTGTTGTCTGCTCGACAAAGGAATTCTAACATGTTAATTATAAGTCGTGCCTCCAATGAAAGTTCCGTTTCCAAACTTGAGTTTGCAGGAGCCGATCATATAGTAATGCCAGATAAAATAGGTGGCGGTTATATGGCTAGTTTGTTGGTTTCTCCAGATTTGATTCATTTTGTAGGGCAACTTTCAAACTTTGAAGTTTCCAAAACGCATTTGGAAGAACTTTCTATCAGTCAGCTTTCACAAAACTTTATAAACAAATCTATCAAAGATTTACAAATAAGAGAGAAAACAGGCTGTACTGTTATTGGGTGTAAGACAGCAGATAGGGACTACGTCATCAACCCAGCTTCCGATACTGTTTTGACAGGTTCAACCAAGCTAATGCTGTTAGGACAAAAGAGTCAAATACAAAACTTTAACAACCTATTTTTAGACAATTAAAAAGAAAATTATTCTAAAAATTTGAATTCCCTATTTTTAATTGCATCTTCGAAATGTGATTTATTTAACAATTTTCAATCATTATGAGACAAATACTAAATGCCCTATTTCTCCTTTTTTCACCTGTTTTTTTGTTTGCACAGGAAAAAGAAAAAGGCTTAGACGAAAAAATTAATGACGCTTTTACTCCTATTGCTGATTGGTGGGGAGGAGTCGTTTTGCATAATTTTCCAGGCACCGAAATTCCGACAATTATTTTCTTACTTGTTGGCGGAGCACTCTTTTTTACTATATATTTTGGTTTTATCAACGTTGTGAAGTTTCCGCTCTCTATTTCTGTAGTTAGAGGAAAATACGATGATTTGGATGGACACGGTGTGGTTGATCATGCAGCGATTAATGTTGTAGATGGAGATATTCCTGATACCATTAAAGATGAAAGTAAAGAAGGAGAAGTCAGTCATTTTCAGGCATTAGCAACAGCAGTTTCAGGTACCGTGGGTAATGGGAACATAGCAGGAGTCGCACTTGCAATTGCCATAGGAGGACCTGGGGCCACCTTTTGGATGATCCTATGCGGACTTATTGGGATGTCCACCAAATTTGTTGAATGTACCCTAGGAGTAAAATACAGAGACGTTGGAGAAGACGGTACTGTTTACGGAGGTCCTATGTATTACCTTTCCAAAGGGTTAAAAGAAAAAGGATTTGCAAAACTCGGAAAAGCTCTTGCTGTGATTTTTGCAATTTTGTGTATTGGTGCTTCATTTGGAGGCGGTAACGCCGCACAATCCAATCAGGCAGCTATGCAGTTGGTAGAGTCTTTTGGAATGACTGGAGGAAGTGCGCGAACCATTATTGGATTTATCATGATGGTGTTTGTAGGTATTATTATTATTGGAGGAATCAAGCGTATAGCCTCTGTAACTGAAAAAATAGTCCCCTTTATGGCCCTTATGTATGTTGTTGCCTGTTTATACATCATCCTGACAAATTTTAGTTTTGTTGACGATGCATTTGGACAAATTTTTACGCAAGCATTTAATCCTCAAGCAGGATTGGGAGGACTGTTAGGAGTGTTAATTACTGGATTTCGAAGGGCTGCTTTTTCCAATGAGGCAGGTGCTGGATCGGCTTCTATTGCTCACTCAGCAGTCAAAACAAAGTATGCTGCATCCGAAGGGTTGGTTGCTTTGCTCGAACCGTTTATTGATACGGTTGTTATTTGTACGATGACAGCCTTAGTTATTATTATTTTTAATGGTGACGGATCGGTGTTTGCTTACGGAGGAGAAGGCGGAAAAGTGCTTATTGATGGAGTATATCAAGAGGGAGCAGGAATAACTGCAGCTGCTTTTGCAGAATACATTTCTTTTTCTGGACCATTCCTTACCCTAGCGGTAGTGTTGTTTGCTATCTCAACAATGATTTCTTGGTCTTACTACGGACTGCAATCCTGGATGTTTGTTTTTGGAAAAAGTAAAATATCTGATTTGACATACAAGATCTTATTCTTACTATTTATAGTAATTGGAGCAGCAGGAGATATGTCTGCCGTTTGGACTTTTTCAGACGCTATGATTCTCGCTTTGGTGTTCCCGAATATGATAGGATTATTTTTCTTATTCCCTAAAGTAAAAGAAGAATTAAGCCGTTATTTGAAAGCTATCAAAAGTGCCTAAAACATGAATGAAACCACGCTCCAACTTTTTTAGGATTTCAAAACAACAACAACGGGGATTACTACTGCTCATACTTATTGTATTAGCAGTAGAAATCCTTTTGCTTTATAAAACAGAAAACATTCCAAGCCAATCAAATAAAAATGCTCAAGATTGGAAACGGTTCCAAAATCAAATTGATTCGCTGAAAAGCATACAAAAGCAAAAGGAATCGTTTACCATTTACCCGTTCAATCCCAATTACCTGACTCAGTATCGAGGATATATTTTGGGATTATCACCTCAAGAAGTTCAGCGAATGATTGATTTTAGAAAGCAAAAAAAGTTCGTAAATACGGCAAAAGAATTCCAAAGAATAACTAAAATTAGCGATTCTTTATTAGAGCATGTATCGCCCTATCTGAAGTTTCCAAAGTGGGTCTCAAAATCCAATAAAAAGTTTGTAGCCAAACCGCTAATCAAAAAACCCCTAAACACAGCCACTGCAGAGGATCTTAAAAAAGTATATGGGGTAGGCAATGTGTTGGCAGATAGAATCATACAATTTAGAAATGTAATAGGCGGTTTTGTGTTGGCAGATCAACTTGGCGATGTATATGGCTTGGAGGATGCTACAATTATTAATATTTTGACAAAGTTTGAGATCAAAAATCCACCAACTATTCAAAAAATAAACATCAATACAGCTTCGATTGATGAGCTCAACGAAGTGCCTTACATGACTTATTCTATGGCTCGAGATGTTGTGATATATAGATCGCAACATGGAAATATTACAAGTTTTGAGGAGATTCAACAACTGGAAGGATTTTCTATTAAAAAAACAAAAAGAATTGCCTTATATTTGTACAAAGATAACTGAGCAGAAAGATGAATATTGACATACAGAATTCTTTAAGTTTTGATTATAGCGAAACCCAACAAATGGTTGCTTCTTCGGCCAAGGATTTTGCTGAACAATATATTCGTCCGTATGTGATGGAATGGGACGAAAAACAAGAGTTTCCTATTGAAGTTATGCGCAAAGCAGGAAGCTTTGGTTTTATGGGAATTTTAGTTCCAGAAATGTATGGAGGTTCGGGCTTAGGGTATCATGAGTATGTTGAAATCATCACAGAAATCTCCAAAGTAGATCCTTCAATGGGACTTTCTATTGCAGCTCACAATTCATTGTGTACCAATCATATCCTAGAATTTGGCGATGAAGACCAAAAGCAACGATGGTTGCCTAAGTTGGCTTCTGGAGAGTGGATTGGTGCATGGGGACTGACAGAACACAATACAGGTTCCGATGCTGGAGGAATGAATTCAACAGCAGTTCGAGATGGAGATAGTTGGATTCTAAATGGAACCAAAAATTTTATTACGCACGGCAAAAGCGGTGACTTGGCTGTTGTGATAATGCGAACTGGAGAAAAAGGAGACAATCATGGAATGACTGCCTTTGCTGTAGAACGCGGAACTCCTGGTTTTTCATCAGGCAAAAAAGAAAACAAACTAGGAATGCGCGCCTCCGAAACAGCTGAATTGGTGTTCGATCAATGCATAATTTCGGATGACAATCGATTGGGGGAAGTAGGTGCTGGTTTTATACAATCTCTAAAAATATTAGACGGAGGTCGGATTTCCATTGGTGCTTTATCATTAGGAATTGCCAAAGGGGCTTATCAAGCGGCTTTAGCTTATTCAAAAGAACGCGTACAGTTTGGAAAACCCATCAGTCATTTTCAAGGAATTTCATTCAAACTTGCCGACATGGCTACTGAAATCGAAGCCGCAGAACTACTCGTTCATAAAGCCAGTTTTGAAAAAAATGCAGGCCGCAAAATGACCAAATTGAGTGCTATGTGCAAAATGTATGCATCCGAGTTGTGCGTTCGAGTAGCCAATGAATCTGTTCAAATCCACGGAGGATACGGCTATTCAAAAGAGTTTCCGGTAGAAAAATTTTATAGAGACGCCAAACTCTGTACCATAGGAGAAGGCACTACTGAAATTCAAAAAGTAGTGATTGCAAGAAATATTTTGAAATAACTTTTTAGAATAAAAAAATCATCTATATTTGCGCTTCTAAATGAGAGGAGGTTAAGGACTATGTTAATTATACCCATAAAAGAAGGAGAAAACATCGATAGAGCACTAAAGCGATTTAAGCGAAAGTTTGATCGTACAGGTACTATGCGTCAATTGCGTTCTCGTCAAGCATTTATCAAACCCTCTGTTAAACAACGTGCTCGAATCCAAAAAGCACAATATATTCAGAATTTGAGAGACCAAGAAGATCTGTAAAGGTCATTTTTTTCAAGATACATTTAACATCGATTCAAAAAGTTTTAGTAACTTAGAGTCGATGTTTTTTTTTGGACATCAGAACCCAAAACAAAATTCTTTGAAAAAATTCTTTGACTACTTAACGTTCGAGAAAAAACTTTCCTCCAATACCATTGTTGCCTATCGCAATGATTTGGAGACTTGTTTTTCTTTTTGTCAAACCGAGTTTGAAATTAATGATCTTGCAGAAGCTGAATATTCAATGATTCGTAAATGGATTGTTAAACTTTCCAACGATGGATTGTCTGAATTGAGTATCAATCGAAAAGCCTCAGCTCTAAAGTCATATTATAAATTTTTAATTCGAATCGGCGATTTAAAAGTTTCCCCAATGCAGGCTCACAAAAAATTAAAAACTCAGAAAAAACTCCTTGTACCCTTTACCGAGGAAGAAGTGAATAGAGTAATCAATGAAGCTTTTGACGACACTTTTGAGGGACAACGCGACTCGTTGATGATCGAAACGTTTTATTCAACAGGAATCAGGAGAGCCGAATTGATAAAACTTAAAGTAAGTGATGTTTATTTTTCCAAAAAATTAATTAAAGTACAAGGAAAAAGAAACAAAGACCGGTTGATACCTATGCTTCCAGGATTGATGAAAAAAATTCAATCCTATCTAGAGTATCGTAAAAAAGTTGTTACAGACCCTTCACAAAACGAACTGTTTGTAACTTCCAAAGGAAAACGAATGAACCCAACCCTGGTTTATAGAAGAATTCGAGCCTATTTTAGTGTAGCATCTACCAAAGTCAGAAAAAGCCCTCACATTCTTCGTCACACATTTGCCACACATTTGCTTAACAAAGGAGCTGATATCAACACAATCAAAGAAATATTAGGGCATTTAAGCTTGGCATCTACGCAAGAATACGCTAAGGTAAGACTTCCTAAAATTGTTAAAGATTACCAAGAAGCCCATCCTAGGGAGCAACTGCATAAAGAAACTTCTTCTTCTCCAAAAAACAATAAGACAAAACACAATTGGTACTAAAAAAACCGTTTAATAAAATTTTAAAATTATGATGATACAATTTCAAGCCGTTAATTTTTCACTCAAGTCCAACGTATCAACCTTTATTAACAAACGATTGCAAAAGTTAGAAAACTACCACGATCATTTGATTAAAGTTGATGTGTACTTGAAGGTTGAAAATACTTCCGAGAAAGAAAATAAAATGGTTGAATTGCGTGTTCATGTGCCTGGCGATGAGTTTTTAGTTAAAAAAGTTTGCAAAACTTTTGAGGAGTCAATAGACGCTTCAGCCAAAGCTATAGAACGCCTTTTGATTAAGAGTAAAGAAAAAAACCGTGCTTACTAAAAAAAAGGCGTGATTTTTTTTTGAAACAAAAAGAATAAATCGATACATTTGCAGTCCGTTTGAAAAAGCGGACTTTTTTTTGCAGAAAAGCCGATGTAGCTCAGCTGGCTAGAGCAGCTGATTTGTAATCAGCAGGTCG
>ERZ1048068.144-NODE-144-length-68453-cov-10.394281_pt1 | contig 68453 bp, 41 predicted proteins | sample MGYA00383098_ERZ1048068 | MGnify/ENA primary metagenome ERZ1048068 (study PRJEB29581, sample SAMEA5548368) | metagenome | biome: marine; feature: coastal; material: water | depth 1 m | study: Short-term variability in the microbial, nano- and picoplankton...
ATGTTTGGGGATTACCAGTTTGCTCTGACTGTGCAAAAGGAATTATCCAAGTTGGTGTTAAAAGAGTTGTAATGGGAACTGATGGAGATATTCCAGAGAAATGGGTAGCTTCATCTGACAAAGCAGATGAAATGTTTTCAGAAGCTAATATTGAAGTTGCCAGCATTTGCTATTGACAATAAATAGATTATAGTATATAATGGATACCCTATGAAAAAAGTCGTCGTAATTGACAATCTTACTGAAACCTTTCAAGGTTCTATAGTCAGATCTGGTCTTCAAAAAAGTTCTAAGCTGGATGCTCGTGCATTCGCTAAGCTTGGCTATGATACTCACTACATCTACTGTGGTAAACTCGAAGACGATTATGGTTATACACACCATGTCGTTGATGAGCTTGGATCTAAAGAACGTGCAGTAGTTGAAGGAAAGAATCCATCTCGTGTTTCTCGCTATTACATTAAAGGATACCTTACAAAGGTCCAAGATGTAATACAGTCTGCTGACTATGTAATTGCTCATTGTCACAGTGTTTCTATGATTACCAACATCAATCAACTCGTTAAGAACAAGCGTATTATGTTTGTGATTCATGATGTAATCGATTTGATGTGGTGTTATGGAACAAGTGATGTCATTCGTCGTATGCGTAAGTCTGATCGTAATATGGTCTACATAGCTACGAACTCAAATTACTCAATACAACGTATGACTGACATACATGAGCGAGCAGTTAAAGCAGGCTACAAGGACATACCACTTAAAGGTGAAGATGCTTTTGATGGATTTATCGAGCATTTTGTTTGGACTGATGAAAAGATTACCGATGAAGATATTCGTAAGCTGGATACTAGAAGTGCCATTATTGGACGTTATGAAACTTCTAAGTTCCATCATAAAGTTTACGGCTACTCGAATCCATCGAATACGATTGTACATTATGGGATACAAGATCCGCGGCGAGATAAGAATGGTAAGTATTTTGCAAAGCTACAAGTTCATGCTAATGCTTACGCTGAGAATCTTTCCGATGAGGAACTGTTTGAACAAATAAAATCTTCGCAATCTATTATACTACCCTGCTTCCATGAAGGCTTTGGCTACACTGCTTTCGAAGCAGGCATCTATGGTGTCTGCCCAGTCGTATTCCAACGTGAACTCGAACATTTAGGTATCTGGGCTCATGCTACTTCTGAGTATCTCACTCGAGCGAATGTCAAGCACTTTGTCGCAGATTTTAATGATGCAGATGACATATATAAAGCTATAGACGACAGCGTCGCAATTACCATAGAAGACCGGTTTGAGATCTCTCGCAACTTACTAAATTATTTTACTGTTGAAAAATATGTAGATGAACGTATCGAAAAACTCGATAGCATTCCAGAACGCATGACAACAGAAACTGACCTTGAGGATTTTTTTGTATGATTAAACACGCATCCATTGTTCCACTTATTGGTGGTGAAACAATTGGTTCTGAACTTGCTTTCGGCGAGAAACCTACCTACATGATGTCATACGAAGCTTTCGAGGCTAATGACGCACACGCCCGTAATTACTATAGTGGTACACCTTACTATGTCTTAGATCGACACGAGAGACCAACTGAGAGTGTAGATGTGGTATCATCTGTATGTCCATGTGCCGGTCTATCTCAACTATCTCACGGCTTTGGCGATGACAATCCTAATAACCAATGGATGGGTATCACTGCTCGGCATGTTCTCGAAAACGTTAGGCCTAAAGTATTTTGGGGTGAGAATGCTCCAGGATTTGCCGGTAAAATCGGTGAAACAGTTCGTAATGAACTCAAGCAAATCGGTAAAGAAAATGGTTACACGATGTCGGTTTATCGAACTAAGTCTTTACTGCATGGAGCTCCTCAGATTCGCGAAAGATCCTTCTATTTCTTTTGGCGAGATGACAAAGTTCCACTATTAACCTTTTACAAACGAGAGCATAAAAAGATAGAAGATGTTATCAGAAATGTTAGATCAAATTTCCAAACTGAACCCATCAACAAAAAGACACCTAGCAAGGACGATCTTTATTACAAGTATATACTTGAACATATTCATGGCGGTATTACTCATCGTGAGTTTTCTGCTATGGTAGAACCTCAAAAGGTTCGAACTCAAGACGTATTTTCATATATAGAACGTATGGGTTTCGATTACGCCACAGTCGGCGAATGGATGGAGGAGCATGGATATGAACGAGAAGTCGAAAAGTGCGCCAGGCGGCATGCTAAACTCGCATCGGGTGGAAACATTATGCGACGGGGTACTATCATACCTAAAGATTACATTGGCGCTTTCGTTGGTCATTATCCTACCATGCTTACTCATCCTGACGAAGATCGTTATATCAACTATCGCGAGGCTATGGCAATTATGGGATTGCCTGAGGACTTTGAACTTCTCGACGCTAAGAAATCAGCAAACCACATCTGTCAAAACGTACCCGTACAAACAGCCAGAGACATGGCTGAAGAAGTAAAAAAATACCTTAATAATGAGTTGACAATGGTAGATACAGATTATATAATACAATATAATCACAAGCAACGTTCTGAATACGTTGAGCGACACAATACACTTGAGGCCTTTATAGCATGAGCACAAAAGATTTAATGTTTGATTTTGAAACAATGGGGACTGAGCCGACAACCTGCGCTGCCCTTGACGTTTCTGCTATGGTGTTTGATTGGGATCGTATGACTTCATCGAATCCATACACCGTAAAAGATATCAAAGACACTCGCACATTTAAGCTTTCTGTGGGAGATCAAGTTAAGAATTATGGATATGCCGTTGAGCCCAGCGTCATCGAGTTCTGGCAATCACAACCTAAAAATGTAAGAGCTAAGATCAAGCCTCAGGCAGATGATCTTACGGTTGAGCAATTCGTAAAAGACTTCCACAACTATATTATCGATGCCGGTGTTAAGCACTGGTGGTCTCGTAGTAATACGTTTGATCCAGTCATTCTTACAAGACTATTTGATTCTCAAGGTAAGAAAGAACATCTCCATAGCTATCTTAAGTTCTACCTCGTACGTGACACTCGTACGTACATTGATGCTAAATTTAACTTCGAACAAAAGAAGAATGGATTTTGCCCAGTGGCTGATGAAAAAGCTTGGGATAATACCTTTAGACCACATGATAGTTCATGGGATATCCTAGCTGATGTTCTACGGTTGCAAGCAATTGTAAGAGCAGAAAATGATTTGGAGCAAATTACAATATGAAAATTAAGATCAAGGCAGACGATCTGCGTGAGCATAGTATCTTTGTAGGTACACCTATGTATGGTGGTCAATGTGCTGGTATGTTTACTAAGTCGACTAATGACTTGAGTATGTTATGTGCAGCTCATCAGATTCCACTTAAGTATTATTTCTTGTTTAATGAAAGTCTTGTTCAACGAGCACGGAATTATGTCGTTGACGAGTTTATGAGATCTGAATGTAGTCACTTGCTATTCATTGACGCTGACATTGGATTTAATCCTAAGGATGCATTAACTCTATTAGGTATTCAAATACAAGATCCAGAAAATTACGATATCATTTGTGGACCTTATCCTAAGAAAACAATTGCTTGGGAAAAGGTAGCAATGGCTGCTAAGGCTGGATACGGAAAAGAAAATCCATTTGAACTTGAAGCATTCACATCTGACTTCGTCTTTAATCCTGTAAAAGGAACAAAACAATTTGCATTATCTGAACCAGTTGAAGTACAAGAAGCTGGTACAGGATTTATGCTTATTTCTCGCAATGCTTTAGAAAAGTATCGGGATGCTTATCCTGAGCTTCAATACAAGCCTGATCATGTCCGTACCGACAAGTTCGACGGATCACGAAACATTACTGCTTACTTTGATTGTGTTATCGATGAAGAGTCCAAGCGGTATTTGTCTGAAGATTATTTTTTCTGTAAGAAGGCTAGGGCTATTGGTCTTAAAGTTTGGATGTGTCCTTGGATGCAACTGAACCACGTGGGATCCTACATATTTAAGGGGAACATGGGATCACTTGGCCAGCTAGGCGCTGCAGCAACTGCTGACGCTTCTTCTAGCAAAAAGAATTATAAGAAAAACAGTTGACATTTGCACTCAACTATTATATAATACCCTGTATACAAAACAATCGGAGAAACCTTATACTATGAAATTTTCAAGTGAAACTTTGAATGTTCTCAAAAGCTTTACTTCTATTAACAAGTCAATCTTGTTGCAAGAAGGTAATACTTTGAAAACAATTACTCCTGAGAAAACATTGATTGCAATTGCTCAAATACCAGATGAGATTCCATCTCAAGCTTGCGTCTATGATCTTTCTCGCTTTCTATCAATTCTAAGTCTCTACGATAATCCAGATGTAGAGTTTGGTGATAAGTTTTTTACTATTGCTGAAGGTAAGCGTCGTACTAAATATGTCTATGCAGATGTAAGTATGATCCATACACCTCCAGAAAAAGATATAAATATACCGTCTGAAGACTTTGTAGTGAATGTTACCCACGATGATCTTTCTTCAGTTCTTAAAGCAGCAGGTGTATTACAATTTTCAGAGATCGCATTTGTAGGCGAAAGCGGCAAGTGCTATCTGAAAGCGATCGACAGTGCTAATCCAGGCGCAGATGATTTTGGCGTCGAGATTGGTGAAACTGACGATACATTCAAGGTAATCATTAAAACTGATAACCTTAAACTAATGCCTTTAGATTATCAGGTTACTCTTTGTTCGAAGGGTATCTCTGAGTTTAAAGGTAATGGCGTCACGTATTACGTGGCAATTGATTCCAAGTCGACTTATAACAAAGGATGAAGTAGTTATGAACGAACAACAAATGGGCCAAGGCGGCCAGCAACAACAGGAACCGATCTCCATTACTCTTGGTGATCTCAGCACGCTACTACAGATGATAGATGTTGTATCAACTCGTGGCGGGTTCCAAGGGAACGAAATGGCAGGTGTTGGTATGCTTCGAAATAAAATCGAAGGTTACCTCCAACAGAATGCACCACAGCAGGATCAATCTGCAGCGGAGCAGGAAGTTGGTGTTGAAGCACCAGCTGAAGGTTCTTTAGCTGACAAGCTGGTAGGTTAATTACCAGCTTGACCTTTCTCGAGAATAGGGGGGATCTTCTTGATCCCCGCCTTTCCGAATTTTTTTATATTATGATTATTGGTGAACTATGTCTATTGATGCAAAATCAAATGAAGTGCTATGGGTGGAACGCTATCGCCCACGATTAATCGAAGATACAATTCTTCCAGAACAAATGAAAAATACCTTTCGCAAGTTTGTAGCTGACGAAAGCGTACCCAATCTATTACTAACCGGAGGCCCTGGTGTCGGTAAAACTACAATCGCAAAAGCTATGCTCGACGAGCTTGGTTGCGATTATGTTGTTAAAAATGGCTCACTCAATGTCAATATTGACACACTCCGATACGAAATATCAACGTTTGCCTCCTCCGTTTCCCTCTCAGGTGGTAGGAAATATGTTATATTCGATGAGGCGGACTACCTCAACGCTACATCTGTCCAGCCAGCCCTCAGGAATTTCATTGAAGAATATTCTGCTAACTGCGGATTCATCTTTACATGCAACTTTAAAAATCGAATCATCTCTCCTCTCAGGTCTCGTCTTTCTGAAGTAGACTTTTCTATTGAACAGACTGAACGGCCTGCTCTTGCTATGCAATTCTTTAAGCGAGTCAATGCTATCCTTCAACAAGAAAATGTTGATTATGATAAAGCTGTTGTCGCTAAGGTAATTGAAAAGCACTTTCCTGACTTCCGGCGTGTACTCACTGAGCTACAATCCTATGCTGCCTCTGGTAAAATTGATGAAGGTATCTTCGTTAATCTCAAGCAAGAAAGTATTGATGAACTCTTTGCTTTACTCAAAGCTAAGAACTTTACTGAAATGCGCAAATGGGTAGCTAAGAACTCAGATCAAGATATGAACGAAATGTTTCGTCGAATCTATGATGCAGCAACTAATAAGATCATGCTCCGTAGTCTTCCAGGGTTCTGTGTAACAACTGCTGACTACATGTACAAAGCAAACTTTGTCGCTGATCAAGAAATCAACATGGTTGCTTACCTAACCGAGGTGATGATTGAAAGTGAGTATAACTGATTTCTTTTCGAAAGACACTAGTTGTTTCTTTTGTCACGGCAAGCTTAAAAAGAAAGAAGCATTTACTGCAAACGTTGATACCGCTGATGGCCGACTTAAAGTAATGATGTGTGGACCATGCGGTAAAGATTTTGATGAACTAATGGAATCTATTGAAGAGGTAAAGAATAGTGGACTATAACCCAGCATTAGACAAACCCTACATACAATTGATATGTAACCCATACGAGCATGCATCATCGGTGAATACTCGTGTTACTATTGACGTAATGCAAAAAGACTTATCACGTGATGATATGATTCAAGTACTCGAAGACTTTATGAAGGCAATGGGATATACGTTTAGTAATAAAGAATCTCTTGGTATTGAGGTACATGATTACGATGGCTAAAGAAGAGTACAATCCATTTGATTTTATGAACGCTGCTTCTTTTAGTAAAGAAGATATCATAGGTGATGCAGACAATCCCGAGCTTATTGAAAAGCAATATAACGCATATATAATTAATCGTGGCTTCGCTAATTTCGAAGATACGATATTACATGCTAATGAGATGAACCAACGACATGGTGTCTTTGCTGCTGCTCAATTTGATTACTATCGTAGTGTATTACGCAAGCGAAAGCGTTTTTCAAAGTGGCCTAAGGCAGACAAGAGCGTAGACCTTGATGCAATTCAACAAGTCTATCAGTGTAATCGCACGGTAGCTAAACTGTATCTAAAGGCGCTTAGCAAAGAGCAAATGAAGGAGGTTCATGGTAAATTAGTAACAGGTGGTTAAGATTCATTTAGAAATAAATAAGTCTGTATGGCTCTATGTCATTACCGCTAATTACTATAATAAAGGTGACTATGTATCATGAATAACGAAGATATTTTTCGGGGAGTAGGAGTTGAAGTCGAGTTGCCGACTCCGGACAGTTTCCTCAAAATTAAAGAGACCCTCACAAGGATTGGAATCTCATCTCGTAAAGATAAGAAACTTTTTCAGTCCTGTCACATCTTACACAAGAAAGGACGCTATGCAATTCTTCATTTTAAAGAATTGTTTATACTCGATGGCAAGCATAACACATTCACGGAAGAAGACCAAGCACGTCGAAATACTATCGTCAACCTTCTAGAAGAATGGGAACTGATTAAGATCGTCGATCCTAATCAAACAAAAGAACCAATCGCTTCTCTTAATCAAATTAAGATTATTTCTTATAAAGAGAAAGACAATTGGGAACTTACGGTGAAGTATAATATTGGTAAAAAATAAATTTAATTAGGTTATATTATGATGAGTAATAATGGAAACTTTGTGCCGAAGGCAATTCCTTGGCGTGAATTTGTGAACTTACCAAATTTAGAAGGTAAGACAATTCTTGAACTTGGAAATAAAGGTAATAAGAATGGTCTTTATCGAGATGACTACCTCAAAGCCGGAGCTATAAGTTACCACTGTACAGACCTTAATGGTTTAGACGGTGCGATTTTTGTCGACCTGCGTAGTGAATCAGCTGCAAAACAAATTAAAGAAGCAACCGGCATAGAATCATTTGATATTGTAACTAACTTTGGAATGAGCGAACATATCCCTGTTCAGAGAACCTTTTACCAATGCGTACACAATTTAGGACATGTCGGTTCTGTATTTGTACATTGGACTCCTCGAGCTCGAATGTTTCAGGAACATGGATATCATGGCTCCATTTTTCACGCCGAAGATAATTTCTTTGATAAATTGATTATAGCCAATAACTATAAAGCAATATCCCCACCAAAATTTGCAGCAGAAGTAAATAGAATAGTTACTTGTGTCTTACAAAAACAGGAAGATACTCCTTTCGTATGGGAACCTGGTTTTAGAGAACTCTTTTGGTACAATAAATTATGGGAATCATCGCCTGATGCCGAACTATTTAAAGAATATATCCAAAAACAAGATTGGTTTACACCTATCCCTTAAAGGAATACTACATGATGAATATCTACAAAACAAGAGAAGAAGCTACCTTACCAAGTTATGCAACCAAAGGATCTGCAGCATTTGATGTTAGTGCATGTTTTGGATTAGGAGAAAAGATTAAGTCCTACAATCCATGGAACAAGCAAATCAATATTATCACCAAAACAATAGGTGGTGTTACTGCTTTTCAAATCCATCCCGAGTCTCGAGTACTCGTTCCAACAGGACTAATCTTTGACATACCTGAAAAGTATGTAATGAAGATGTACGTACGAAGTAGTGTTGCAGTTAAGAAAGGATTGACACTTACAAACGGAGTTGGTATAATAGACAGTGACTACGTGGAAGAATCTTACATCCTCCTGCATAACGTGTCGGATAGTTTAGTAACCATTGCCAACGGAGAAAGGTTAGCTCAGTGCATTCTAGAGCCTGTCAAGCAACACAAGTTAGTAGAAATTAGCGAAGCACCTGCTCAAAAAACTGATCGTGACGGTGGAATTGGAAGTACTGGCGCATAAGCCTTATAAATAAATTTCGTAGGATGCCGATAGGGTCCTGCGTAATCGATGGGTACAACCATCATCACAATACAATCTTGCTTAATAGGAGATACAATCATGACAAGATTTACAAACGGTTTTGACGCTAATAACTTTGCACCATTTGCAGTTGGCTTCGATCGCATGTTCAACAGGTTAGCAGAGTTTCCTCAACCACAAGCCTCCACCGGCTTCCCTCCATACAACATTCGTCGTCACAGAGATGAAGAAAAGTTCGCTATTGAACTTGCTTTGGCTGGTCTCTCAGAAGATGATGTTGATATTGAAATGAAAGAACAAGAGTTAATCGTCCGGTCCACATGGGATGAACAACCTCAGGATGATACCGTCCTGCTTCACAAAGGAATTTCACATAAGAAATTTACTCGCAGCTTTACACTAGCTGATGATGTTGAAGTTGTTGGTGCTAACTTTAAAAATGGTTTACTTACCATTGCTTTGGAACGCATTATTCCAAAAGAAAAACAGCCTAAAAAAATCAAGATCGATAACAAAAGAGATCTATTATTCACTTAATCTAATGACGTAAGGAAATTTAATTATGAGCTATGCTGGCAAACAATTGCCCAACATACGGTTTCAGACTCGAGCTTTGAATTCTGAAACAAACGAGTATGATTGGGTTGAAATAGAAACCGCGGATTACTTCCTCGGTAAACGTGCAGTAGTCTTTTCGCTACCTGGGGCTTTTACGCCCACGTGTTCAAACACTCAGGTGCCCGGATATGATGTTTTGTATGACGATATTATTGCGGCAGGTATTGATGAAGTATATTGTATTTCTGTTAATGATGCTTTTGTTATGAATGCTTGGGCAAGAGACTTGAATGTTCAAAATGTTAAAATGATTCCTGATGGATCAGGGGTATTTACTAGAGATATGGAAATGTTAGTCGTTAAAGACAACTTAGGTTTCGGTAAGAGATCTTGGAGATACGCTATGGTCGTAGACAATGGCGTTGTTGAAAAGATCTTTGTAGAGCCTGGTAAGTCTGATGACTGTTTGACAGATCCGTATGGTGAAACATCACCTGAAAGGGTTTTGGAATACCTTACTACTGATTAAAAACTATTGATAATGGACGACACTGATAAAGTCGCACCCATCCATCATGAGTTTTTTGAGGGATCCTTCGGGGAGAAGGGTCCCTTTTTTTAATCCTACATTACTCCTTGAGGAGTCAATCCATTAGCTGGATTACCACCACCACCGCCACCACTACCATCAATTTGAATACTCGTGGGTGAGACATTTGATTTTGAACTCATGTCATTTACATGGCTGCTTTGATCCTTAGCATCAATCACGACATTGACCTGACCATCACCACCGCTTTCCAATGCGGTCGCAATCCTTTTAGTAACTGATGCTTTAGTATCATCACTTGGGCTTATATTCTCACGATTTCCTCTTATCTCACCTACTGCATTAGTTGCATATTCAGTACTAGCCGCAAGCTGAGCTTCAATTCTTGTAACCTCAGATCTAAGTCGTTTTGATAAATCTACATTTCTTCGTATATCTTGTTCTAAGGTTGCTGCAAACCTCGTTTTCCGCTTGAGTATTTCACCATCTCCATATCTTGCTTTTTCAACTCGACCATCTGCACGAGCAGCATCTATCATTTCTTGCGTCAATACTTCACCAGTAAATCTATCTACTTCACCTACCACAGCATTAATTTGGTATTTCATGAGGCCTTCTTGATTGAAGGAAGTGGGTCTGACTTCTGTTCGCTTACCCATTTGTTTTGTTACACGTTCTCGAGCTTGAGCGAGCTCTCCTTTTAATCTTTCTTCCTCAGCGGCCCTTGTAGTTTCGATATCAGCAGTATGTTGATTAACCAAATCCCTTTGAGCTTGTATACTTGCATCATCTAATCCCAAAACTCTAAGTTGAGCTTCCACCATGTCTTTGCCCATATCTGCTCGCTCTTTAAGTTTTTTATCCAGTTCAGCCTGAGCAAGCTTTTGGTTTTCTACTGCTTCTTCAACAGCATTTGTAACTTTACCTTTATCGAGTAAATCGTTTTGTACTTTATCTCGTATAAATTGTCCGGCTGTCCATACCAAGCCAGCCAATGCACCAATGATAGCACCTTTAACTCCACCAATCATAAGTCCAAGAGTAGCACCTTGTATAATATTACCACCCGCGTCAAGGATATCAACACTTTCTTTTTCTAGTTCACCTTTAGTCATACCTAATTTGTCACGCAATATTTCTTTAAGAGGATCCATTAATGCGTACATAGCGCTGAATACAATCCCAGCAAAACCTATTCTTAATAATCTAGCTTTCCCTCCAATTTTACCAGCTGCAGTCACAGAGTCTGCGTCAGGCGTAAGCATTTTACTAATTAAAGTAGTTAGTGCTACACCCTGTAATACGTCAGTACCAGTTTCAAGCGCCTGTTTTGCTAGAAATCCACCAGCAACAGCAGACACTATAGCGCCGACATTAATGGCAGACAATTGCGCGAAATTCTCTTTAAGCTTTTCCCAATCTGTAGATGATATTAAATCGCCTAGCTTAGTAGTTGCTTCTGCTAACGTTGGTAGAGTGACACCAAATCTTTCTAAGAATCCTGCTGTTAACTCGTATAGTATACTACCGGTGATACCAACAAACAATGCTTTCTTAATAAGACCAAACGCACCACTAAAGATATTTTTAAAGAGTCCATTTTTACCGAATAGACCTTTATCTTTCTTTTCTGCTGCATCAGCTGCTTTTTCTCTTGCAGCTAAATCTCGTTCAGCCAAAGCGTTTTCTCGATTTGCTCGATCAGCTTCGGATCTTAGAATAGCATTACGTTCGTCTTCATTCAGTTCAGCCAACTCAGCAGCTCGCCTTGCCATCTCAGTTTGTTCTTGTGCTCGAGCATCTAATCCCGAGAACGCATTTTGCATAGCAGCAAAAGTGTCATGAAACTTACTGAGATCTTTTTGTCGCAAAGCTTTAATAGAATATTCTTCGCTTTTGTGGCGAGTATTATTCGCCTGCTCTCGAATCTCTTTAATTATACCTTTAGCGTCGTCTGATAATGACATAGTTATTGTCGCTCTTCGTTTTGTTTTTCTATAAAGTTAACTAACATTTGAAAATATAAATCTCGCTCAAATGGTAACATCCTTTCAATCTCGTCTATAGAGTATTTATGGTGCTGTGCCAAGGAGAATACCATTTGATAATAGTCACTCAAATTAATATGGCACAGCGCTAGGAAAAAAAAGTTTGCATCCCCTCTATAACAAATGTTTTTTCGTCACCGTTTGAGTTGGTGTACTTAATCGAATTTTTTAACCTAGGCATAGTTTGAAAGAATAATGTAATCTGTTTAATTACGTCACTCGTCAAACTTTCCATAAACTCGTCTACTTCTTCTTGTGAATAATCTTCAAATTCAAATACCTCGTCATCTGATGCAAGCTTATCAATACAGCTACATAGCATAACATAATCGATCATAGGATCATCGTTATCCATAGCAGCCAACGTAGCAAACTCATCAATCGTTGGGTACTTTAAAAATAAAGAATAGTCATCGTTTACTTTTACTTGATTTGTATGGCCATCATATCTTTCGACTTCAAGCTCACTAATATCAATTTCTAGTGGAACAACTTCATCAGTATCTGGATCTTTAATTTGAAACGATATCTTATTGTCTACTGATGCTGACCTTAAAGTAAGTAAGATAAATTCCAAATCAAACATAGCTAAATTGCTTACTTCAATATCGATCAAACAATTATTAGTAATCTGTTTAGCAGCAAGAACTTCTTGTACCGGATCTCCAGATTCCTGTGCCATCAGCATGATCTTTTCTTCTTTGACCGTAAATGGTCTATACTTTACTATTTCACCGGAAGATGGAAGAGTTAGTTCCATAATCGGTAAATCAATTTTTGGCAAAGCCATAATAAAAAACTCCTATAATATAAATTAGCCGTCTAAGAAACTCGTTAGGTTTCCGTAAGAATTACGCACTCGCTGTAATCGGTTTACAGCATCCTGAATACTGTCAGGCTTTCCTTGGTTCACTGTCTGTCTTACTACATCCACAAATCCAGCAAGATCTCCAAGAGTCTCAAGTAAACCTCGACCATTTGCAAATGTCTGTCTACCTGTTCTGTCTCCGGAGTACGATATTTTGTCGTAGTAAAAATTAACAGGAAGTCTCATGTACTGATCGTTTTGTTCCCATGCAAGTTCTACATCACCGATGTTATATGGATAAACATTTTCTAACAATACCTCATAAAACTTTCCGCCGGTACTTTCTGTCGAGTAATGTTTAATTGACATATTACAACTGTATCCACCAGCACCAGTTTTATAACCCATCTCGTAAGGTAGTTGTAAATCACCTTCAGAACCAATAGCACCCATTGGTCCATTAGCAGAACTATAATTCGTAACACGCTGAATCCAGTTATGCATGAAGGTAAGTACTTGGTGGTTTGAGTCAACTAGAAACGAAGCGTTAAGAGGTTCAGTCTGAACGCCGGTTGGAAAATAAATTGGTCGTTGAGCAACCGCAGTCATAGGGACTGCTTCGATATTAACACCAGGCATATTAACAGAGCTACAAAAGAACGTGAGATCACGACTTGTAATTTCTGCATTGACTTCTCGGGTTTTTGTAATGACAACTTCAAATAAGGAAACCCGTGCTGGACCACCAAATTTGTCTAGTGTTGATTTGAAATCACTAATGTTGAATGCCATTGAATCTTTATCCTCTTATGATTTTTCGAGAATCTGCGTAAACTTTTTGCTTTGAAGCTCCAACGAACTTCGCAGTAGGTAAGAATAAAGCAATATCCCATTCAGCCGGATTTACGTAAATTAGTTTAGATCGCATTTGTGCAGTTAGATAATGTTTAATTGCAGGCTTAAAAAATCTGTACTTAGATGTACTGTTAAGCAAATCATACGATACTCTTAATCTTGTTGTCTCATCATATTTCTTATTTGTAGTAATACCATAGAGAGCATCCATAAGCTGGGCTCTCATTTGTGGCGGCAAATAATGAAAGTTTAATCCTAGAAATCCGTCTTTAGCCTTATTTATTGGAAATATGAGTGGAAACTTGTCGTAATAGGGAAGTGTTTCTTTATGCTTAGGATCATAAGCAAATGTATACATTTCACCGAAGAACTGAGGACTACCACTACGGCCTATAGGCTTAAGTCGACTCTTATCTTGTTGAGCTGCTCGGATAAATGCTTCACCAGTAACTCCACTTTTTTCACCACTCTTTGTAATAGATTGTGCTTGATCTCGATACCATTCTCGAGAAGCCTTAGTCCTTGCAGGTACTTGACCTTGCCGGATACCTTTAGCTAATATGTCTGAAAATATTTGCGCCATTACTTGGCTCCTGGTATATGTTTTTCTGTCATAATAACAAATTGCCAACCTCTATCGAGGCAATAGCTACGAGCTGCTTTCCATTTTGCTTCGTTGATACCCCATGTTTTAACTTCGTTGAGATATCGTCTTGAAATTCGTCCTGTCTTTGTCGCATTTTTCTTTTTAGGATCTGGAGGAACACATTGACTACTTGGTTTAATTTCAATCATAATCGTTTCGTTCTTACCAGTTCCAGGATTGCGCTTATGTACTATAACATCTGGAAAATATCTATGCATGCGATTATCAATTGGCGACCGGTAAGGTACGATCACTTCTTCTGATTGCCACCATATTACATCTTTATGTTTGTCCACCCAACTAAAAACCGTTCGTTCCCACCAAGAACGATAAATAATCTTAGTTGGATCACCCTTGTACTTAGCAGGATTCACTGGACGAAAACGACCTTTGTACGCCATAAATAATCTTCTAGCTATTCCATATAAATAATTGACAGTTGTCCGAAGTTATTTATTAAATAAGCCATAGCTTAATAGAGAGAATCTAATGTCAGAAAATCAAAGTGGATCAGCAGCTACGTCAAGCAGGCCTGAACAGGTCCGTAAGACCGGTCGCTCTTCTAGGTTAGGCGGAACTAGTTATGTGTTTCCTTCAATCCCTCATCCGCATGGCCTTCAACTAATTTTCATGGATTACGATTATAATCGATTCATTAATAACATGACCGAAGGTTCTACACTTACTACTTCAAATGCTGACGATCCTAACGCAATTAAAAAATTAGGATTCGTTCCTGCTGCTAATGTTGCACCTGAAGTTGAAAGTTATGTTAATGTTGAACTACCCTTTCCAAGAACCTTGCAAGATCAAAACCGTATTAATAACCAAGCCTACGAGCGCAGTTTTATATTCGAAAGACTGACTTCTTCTCTTGCGGCTGCAGGAGATACTTCTGGAATCACAAAGCAGATTGGCAGTATTGCTAAAGACGTTTTAGGTGCGATAAGAGAAGCAGCTGCAGGAGGAGGTGATACGACTGAAGCAATTGGAAAAGCACTATCTGGAAATAAACTAACACAAAATCTTGCGGGTGGTGCTCAATATTTAGCTCGATCTTTTCTACCAGGTGATTTGCAAAAGCAGGCAGCTGGTGTAGGTGGTATCGTTGCTAACCCACTTCAAACTTTAGCATTTACAGGTGTTGATCTTAAAAGTTATAGTTTTACATGGGACTTATTTCCTTCGAGTAAAGCAGACTCTGAACGTATTAAAAAAATCGTAAACCTACTTAAGAATAAAGCATTACCTCAGGTTGGTGCTGGTGAAGCTACTGTTCAAGGAATGAATAGAGCATTTCTTAAATACCCCAGTGTTGTAAGGTTAAATCTTTTAGGAGTAGATGAAAGTCACTTTGTACGATTTAAACCAGCTATGCTAACTGACGTAAGCGTAGATTATAGTGGGCCTGCTTCGCAGGTTGGAATAATGAAAGGTGGACGCCCCGCCGCGGTTACTCTTACGCTTTCATTTACAGAACTTACTATTCATACTTCGGAAGATTATCCTATTACTCCAGATGAGGCAGACAGCAGTGCATCAGAATCTGCTACATCTAAAGGACAGGGAGAAGGTTCAGTAGATTCAAAAATTAATTCCGGCACTACCGGTGCCGGCCAAGCTCAGGCGTAACAAATGACTAAGTATTTTAAACCTTTTCCAACTATAGAATATCAAGGAAGGCGAGTTCGAGATATTACTCGACGAAGTTCTTTCATGAGTGCTATACAAAACAATCCATTCCTATACTATCCTTATACGGTACAAGAAGGTGAGCGTGCCGAAGACATTGCTCAGTTTTATTACGGATCCGTTGACTATATCTGGTTAGTGTATATGGCAAATAACATTATTGATCCATATCACGAGTGGCCGTTAGATCCACGAACATTTAATGCTTATCTTGTCGATAAGTATCAAGATCAGTCTGGTGAAATTGGTGAAAACGTTCTTGATTGGATTAGTGATGAAACGAACGACGACAATATTTTATACTATGTGAGGAGAGTTGACTAATGGCTGCAGTAGATGATATTATATTAGCACCGGAATCTTTTCGAACAATTTACCTTCGTCGAGAAGACAGGGTTATTCTGCGTACCGAGCTAGGACGTAAAATTATTGTTAAGCGAATTATTCCAGAAGAATGGAAGCCATACCGAATTGCTGATTACGAATATGATTTAAACGAAAATAAGAAAGAAATATTCTTGTTTGACAGTAAATTCTTAGGCCAGTTAACTAAAGATTACGTTAGGTCTATGAGCGATAATTAATGGAAAAGTTTAATCCTGGCATTTGCGAGATTACACAAGCTATTATAATACCCTATCAAGGGTACAAAGATGGGTACACGGTGCCGCCTCTTGAAACTGGAAAAGATATCACACCTTTAATTATTGGGTTTCAAATTAACCAAGGTATGAATAGTGTTTCAATGTCAGGTACCATTGATTGTCTCGATAACGTAGGATTCTTAGAAAATCTACCACTACGTGGAGAAGAAGAATTACATTTTGAAATTAAAAGCTTTGACCTCGGAACCACAAGAAGTGTAGTAGCACGTATTATCAAAATTAATAATGTGTCAAGAAGTGAAAGTGGTAATGGTATCGGATATACTTTACAATGGATCTCTAAACTTTCTTATAACGCAAACATTAAAAATATCATTACGTCATATAATGGTAAAGAAGGTCAATCAGTTGTTGAAGATCTATTTAGTAAACATTATAGTAAGCTTATAGCAGGTGCTGAAACTTGGCCCGATGGATCTGTAAAAGAACAGCCAAGTGATACGAAATCTTTTAAGATCCAGTCTGATCCCGGCCGGTTTTTGTGGATCGCTCCTACCCGAGGAATACTAAGAGTTACTATACCAGATTATAGTCCGTCTGAAGCAATTCAGTTTATCACTAAAAGGATATATTCAAAATCAACCATTGGTCCATCATCAACATTTCGTTTCTTTGAAAGATGGGATGGCTTTCATGCAGTAACCGATGAATGGCTACACACAAAAGCTAAATTACATGCAGACGTACCTACTCTCAACTATTTTACATATTCGAGTAAGCAGCCTGAAGATGCTGCAATTCAAGTGAGTACAATACAACAATTTCAAAATGATAGACGAGTAGATGTTGCTGACGAAGTTTTAAGTGGTTCATATACAAATTCGTTTTTAGAAATTGATTTGCTGCGACATAGAACAAAGCGATACACGTATAAGTATAACGAAGAAGTTAATAAGTATAAAGATTCTGGCGGAAGAACCGCTAGCTTAAAAAATGATATCCATTCAGAAGAATTTATAAAAGACACATTTAACCAAAATAATTCTAAACAGTTTATGATTATACGAGAGTATAGTGATAAGGAAAGCGGATCCGCTCAAACTGCAGACGAGAAATTCTATCGAGAAACAACTGCACATAAAATCATGTATAATCAACATGCTAATGCAACGAGTGCTACTATTGTTTTAAAAGGTCGATTAGATTTAATGCCTGGTATGGTAACTGATATTAATATACGAGAGCTTGATGCTAGTAATAAATCAGGTAGGAATAAACAGTTAAGTGGCAAATACCTTATCACCGGAGTAATAAACAAAGTTGAAGGTAACGTTCTAAACACCGTTTGTAAAATAGTTAAGTATGATTGGAGTGATGGAGCCGGAGACCTAGGAAAGGAATAATATGAGAGGAATTGGTATACCTAATCCGATGTTCTTCATCGGAGTCGTAGAGAATAATGACGATCGACAATTTCAAGGTCGGGTGCAGGTGCGCGCGTTCGGTGTCCACGGGACCCACGCGGACATTCCTACCCAAGATCTTCCTTGGGCTATATGTGTTTCAGGTCACTACGATCCAAACTCTCCTATACCACCAATCAATTCGTTTGTATTCGGTATATTTACTGATGGTGACGAAGCTCAACATCCAATGATTCTGGGAATGATTCCTACTCAGTATGTAGAAGAAATGTTTCCAACCGCTGACGGATATGGTGTCATTCCTGTTAAGGACGGACAAGTAGCACCTCTATTAGCAAAAGGATTTACACCTGAAGATATTGGTTATCATCAAAAATCTAAACTTGCTCGAGGCGAAGACATTCAAAAAACTTTCCACGCCCAAGTATCAGCAAATGCAAGTGTTAAACACGAAATTGCAGGTAGCGAAGAAAAGTGGGAGCAACCACCATCTGCTTACTCTGCGGTATATCCTTACAATCAAGTAATCGAAACCAATCACCATACTATAGAATTAGATGATACACCTGGTGGTGAACGAATTATGATTCACCATAAAACTGGTTCCTTTATTCAGATTGATGCGAAAGGTACTACTACTGAGCGCGCTCAAGGTGATCGTTATGAGATCAACATCGGAACAAAACACGAAGCTTCAGCAGGTAGTATCATTACAATTAATGGTGATGCTTTTGTTAAGGTCATTGGTAATAAAACGGAAGAAGTTACTGGTAACTATAAACTATTAGTAGGTGGCACAACTGAGATTGGTTCAGGCGCAAACCTATTCTTAAATAGTAGTGATAGTGTTAACGTCCGAGGTTCAACTGTTAAAGTCGAAGCGAATACCGATACACTTACATTGTTTGGTAAAAAGCAAATTAAGATCGAAGCAGAACAACAGATTAATAACGTTTCAAATCATATTAAAAATAATGCATTGCAAGACTTTAATGTCTATGCTTCAAAAGGTATTAAGCTTACCTCACCAATGGATTTCCATCTTCAGGCTTCGAATGGCTTAATGACTTTTACTGGATTAGTTCCTCCGTCACCATCTGGTACGCCAACATCTCTTGCATCTGGCACTATTGGTGTTCCTACTTCAGCTGGTTTAAATGTTATAGCACCTACCGTAAACATGGTTGCTGCTAATGGAAGCTTTACCGGTTTATGGAATGCAACTGGTATGAGCACTGGTATTTTAACAGCAACCATTGCTGTCAATACGAAGCTTGTAAATGCTACTGCGGTTCAAGCGACAAAGGTTGGTGGAACTCGAGGAGACTTTGCGACATTAGGTGCTCCAATGCCAATTAGTGCAGCTCCTGGAAGTCCTTGCGCGCCTGGGCCCGGCCGGCTTGTTCCACTTACTATACCTGCCGTAAGCATACCATCCGTGCCATTATTAAACGTACCGGCCATTAGTAATCCAGCCCCACCGGTGTTTCCGATGGCTTCTGGGTTGGCTTATCCGAACGGTAATGGTCCTTTATTCCTAGCTCAAGTTCTCACCTCTCCGTTCACTGCGTTCTTTGGAGGAATCATTCCTCCGCTATTAGGATCAGGATACGGTTTAGAAATGTGCAAAATGCCCGAGCCTCCAGCAAAAAATACGTCGATTCAAAAAAATCCTTTTGTAAATCGAGTAGGATCTGTTCCTGGCATCTTTAATACGAATACGGAGGATTAAGCAGTGGCTAATTGTATTGACTTAAGAGATCAAGTTACTCAAAATACCTTATCACTAAGTACAGGTCCTACCGTTAATTTTAATGGTGAGTATACAACATCTCAAATCGCGGTTTTTACCGAAGAGCTTTCGAAGAACATTGCAGAAAATGCTAACAACAATGCTTTAACTCGAATGACAAATGCGTTTGGTGATGGACTTAATGATACAACTTCGTATTTAAACGGATTGTTTAAAGAATTAATGGAAAACAATTTAAACGACTATCCTGAAATACAAACTCGTTGGGCTTCTGGAAATATGACTGCTATTGAAGTAGCGGACTTTATGGAAGCATTTAATTATACGCCACAAGGTATTGCAGATCAAACTGATTTTACTAAGCTATTACGAGAGCTGAATAATTATTATACTTCTTCGTTTAGTGATAGTTTACTCGGTGGATTCTGTAGTACTATGACAAATATATTCCAAAAGATCGACCAGTTCTATGATCTAATAGGAGTAATTGATGGCATCATTACCGATGCATTAGCTTTCATTCAAAAAATTAATGAGTTCGAAGGATATCCTCCTGAAATCGCTGAGCAAGGTCTTATCAAGTTTTTAATTGAGCAAATTAAGAACAAGATGGAAGATATCGCTGAACAAGTATTTCAAGAAGTTGAAGATGCAATCGCAAACTTTAATGTTGAGAATATTATCGGTGAGTTTACCGAAGGATCTTTGGCTAGCGTTAAAGCAATTATGACTGCTAAAGAACAATTATGTGCAGTACTTACTGATGAGAATAAAAAGAGCATTAAAGATAAACTCAAAGGATTCGTCGACTATGCGGTGAGTCTATTAGAAAGCCCAGGATTAGAACAGATTCGTTATCTCGTCTTTAGGTTCTGCGCCCTTGCAGCTAATGTCGAAGCATTACTCAAAGATATCATGAATCCACTTGATGATTATGGATTAAGGTTTCAACGTATTGTTCGCCGAATGGAAGCAATCTCAAACATTAATACATCCACTGCAATTCGTAATGGAGCGATAAGATATTCTCCTGAACGTCGTGAAGAAGCCATAAATAGATTAAGAGCTATGTGGGATGGTGATAATAACGGAGAGGTCGTTACCTCTACCGGCGAAAAGCCCATAGCAGTAAAACCAATTACCGCAAAGGAATATCAAGAACTTCCTGTGTGTGGTAAAGTATTCAAGTCCGGTCATAAAGGGATTAAAGTTTCAGGTGACTGGGTAGAAGATCTTGGAATTACAGGTTATACACGAATTGATTTAGATGTTAAAGTATATCTAATGAGATTGCGAAAAGAACTTGGTAAAGATATTACTATTACCAGAGGGTGGTACAGCCCAGAATATAATGAAGCAGTGGGCGGGGATCCAGAAAATAGTCACTTGAGTGGGCTTGTTATAGATATAAAGAACGATTTTAGTTTTGAAATTCCGAGCGAAGATTTGGATATTATTACTTCAATCGAAACCATAGAAGACTTTCAAGAACAAGCATTTAAAGCTGGATTTAAGTATATCGTCATCAAAGACGATGAGATTCATCTAGACATCAGGAACGTACCAAGATGACAGTAGTAGTTAAAACGCCAGTCAGTAAAAGACCGACACTCTATACGGACTTTAAAAAGGACCTGCAGATTTCTCCTGTCTCTCAAGACCTGACTGTAAATAAAGACGAAGCTGCTGTTAAAGAAGCAATTCGCAATTTGCTATTAACTGATCCAGGCGAACGTCCTATGCAGCCTTTTTTAGGTGGTGGCATACGAGCTTTATTATTTGAAAATGTCACACCAGGTACTCTCAAGTTAATAGAAGAAAAAGTAAAAAACACTATAAAAAATTACGAACCTAGAGCTGAACTCATTGATGTTTTGGTTTCATCTATTATTGATGATAATACAGTAAGCGTGAGGGTAACATTCTACATTAAAAATACCAGCGCACCAATACAACTAGACGTCATACTAGAAAGGATAAGATAAAGATGGCCAATCCAAAAACTCCAATTACGGAACTTGACTTTGAGGGTATTAAAAGTCAGTTAAAAACGTATTTAGCGCAACAGGCTCAATTCAAAGATTACAACTTTGAAGGTAGTAACATGTCTGCCTTGCTCGATGTACTATCTTTTAATACGTTTCAAAATAACTTCTATACCAATATGGCAATCAACGAAATGTTTCTTGACTCGGCCGTCATTAAGAACTCAGTTGTTTCCCATGCTAAAGAATTAAATTATATTCCAAGGTCACGCCGATCAGCTAAAGCAACTATAAGGGTCGTGATTACAGCACCTGATGAAGAAAATTCAACCATTACGATTCCAACCTATAGCAGTTTTAGTTCGAGCTACCAGGGTGAAACATTTAATTTTGTTACTGAACAAACATATGTTGCTCGTAAAAATATTGATCCAATTACACGTGAAACAACTTTCATCGCAGAAAATGTAGATATTTTCGAAGGTCAGATGTTAACGAGCTTTCAGCGAGAAGGATTTATTATTGATGCTGATGGAGTATTACGAGTCTATCTTTCAAACAACGAAGTTGACACAAACAGTATTGTAGTATTCGTTGATGCTGAAGCAACTGAAGATCAAAACGTCTTTACACGAGCAACTACGATTTATGGTGTAAGACCTACGGATCGAGTATTCTATATAGAACCTTATTACGATGATCGTTATTCAATTTACTTTGGTAAGAACGAGTTTGGTTTACAACCTGAAGAATTCGAAGATGTACGTGTAAGGTATCGTATTTGTTCAGGCAACGAATCAAATGGTGCTAATCAATTCTCAGCTGGATTTTTAGAAAACGCTACTATTGAATGCCAAACAACTTCTGCCGCAGCCGGTGGTGAAGAACGAGAAAGTATTGAGAGTATTCGTTACTTTGCACCCAAGGCATTACAAATTCAAGAACGAGCTTGCACAACTAAAGATTACGAAATCTTATTACAGCAAAAATTCCCAGAAATTAAAGCAGTTGCAGCTTATGGTGGTGAAGATCTCGATCCACCTCAGTTTGGTAAGGTTGCTATTTCAGTTTATTTAGATAGTTCCACTCAGTTAATTAGCTCAACATTAAGTAATGCATTTATTGCTTACCTATCAGAAAAGAGTCCTCTAGGTATTGAGCCTGTATTTGTACAAACTAAGTTTATTTACGCTGAACTTGACGTTGATACTATATTCACAGTGAAAGAAACAGAAAAGAATGCTTCACAGCTTGAATCACTTGTACGTCAAGTAGTACAAGTTTATTCAGATAATAATCTCGAGAACTTTAATACTTCTTTACGTAAGAGTAGATTGGCAAGTCAAATTGATGCTATCGACACTGCTGTTCAAAGTACATCAGTTGTAGTCACACCTTATATTGAGTATGCTCCTATTCTAAATGTACGATCCGCACCTTCATTTAACTTTGAAGCCGAGCTGGTTAGGCCATACCCTTTTAGAGCTGCTAACGGATTTAGTGGTTATAAGCCTGCGGTTACAAGTACTCCATTTGATGTAAACGGTGTATGTGTTTATTTGCAAGACGATGGTCTTGGTAATATTATGACAGTTACTGATGATGCGACTGATCCACAGGTTGTAAACCCAACAGCAGGTAGTGTCAATTATAACACAGGTAACGTTGTATTGTCAAACTTTGTTGTTGAAGAATATACTGGCAGTGCAATTAAGATTAAAGCAAACATTAAGAGTAGTGATGTTAAATCTCCTCAGGGTCGAGTATTCCTATTGAGAGATGAAGATATATTTGTTTCGGTAATGGAAGAAGCAACAATGACAACTGGAACTTCTTCGAGTTCGACTATTGGAACTCTGCAATCAACAGGATCAAGCAGCGGGAGTTCATCTTCCGGTGGCGGCGGTTATTAAGAGAGATAATTCCTAATGGAAATAGAAAAGAATATATCGTTTTTTATCGATCAACAATTTCCGGATATCTATAAACAAGATGGTCCAGAACTTGTTGCGCTTACGAGATATTATTATAAGTTTCTAGAGGAAGCTACAAATCAAAGCCACTATGTCAATCGAAGGTTATTTGATTATAAAGATGTAGACTCCACTATTAAAGAATTACTCGTATTTTTCCACAAAAAGTTCCTTGCTGATTTACCACTCAAAGAAAAGACTGTACCATTTCTAGTAAAAAATATTTTAGATCTTTATCGTCGAAAAGGTACACCTGCAGGTATTGAAACGTTCTTCTCAATATTCTATAATGAGTACGAGATTGATATTACGTATCCTGCAGAGAAGATGTTAAAGATATCGAATTCAAAATGGAAGCGTGGTGTTTATCTTCAACTATATTCTAATAATAATTCCTTTGTATCGTCGCTTGGTAAAAAATATAGCTATGCAGATTTAATTTCAAAAAATATTGAAGGATCAGTTTCTGGTGCCAAGGCAGCTGTAAGCCGTATTAACTTTATTCTAATCGAAGGTACACGTACTCCTATTATTTACATTGATGAAGTTCAAGGTAACTTCCAAAAGGATGATGACGTTCTTTCAAGTATTGATGGCGAGCTGGTTGACTTTGGTCGAGTCAATGGATCATTAAATTCTTTTGACGTTGACACTAATAAAGATCGAGCAACAAACAATCGCATTGGTGATATTTTAAATGTTGTATCAGATCAAGGCCGAGGCGGTAAAGCAGTTGTTAAGGGTCTTTCAGATAGTATTTCAGGAGAGATTGATTACGAACTCATTTATGGAGGTTATGGATACAGTGTTGAAAATACGAGACTTTTAGTTTCTCAGCAAACATTGATTCTCGATAACCCCGGCTTAGAATTTGTATTATACGAAAGAGTAAGAGACACTCAGAATAATGAAGGTATCGTATTAGGCCAAACAGAAAACGCTGTAGGAATATATGTAACAAACATTATAACTTATCGTGGTGGCTTCCCTATTGCATTTGAAAATACTCGAAACATATTTGCAATTGACAGAGATCCAAGCAATCCAATTGATGTGGACTTAGTCACACCTTATAATTCTAGTTCGCCAGGAACACAATACGCTGACGACAGTTTAGGTACAAGTGTTATTGCTGAAATTAAGAACGCAGTTTCAATATCAGTTATTACTGATCCTATCCAGCCTTATCTTACAACAACTCTTGATGCCGCAGATTATGAAGCGGCTGCACCAATGACAGGTACTGCTTCTCCAGTTACACTTACTACTCCGCTTGAAGATGCATTTGACTTAACACCGATTACAATTGGTCGTATCGATCTATTCCGTAATATTGCTTCAGGTGAGAATTATACTACACAGGTTTTTGCTCGAGCTCAAGATGATGTGATTAAGAGTCTTGAACGTAAAGGACAAATAATACGTTTTGAAACACCGGCTGATGCAGGTGTATTTAGTATTGGTGAATTGATCACGGAAAACTCTACTGGAAAGAGTGCTGAAGTAAATGCAATTGATACTACGAAAGGAACGATTAGTATTACACCATTTGCGTATTACGGATTTAATGGTGTTGATGCAGTTGTAAAGTTAAACGGAGATACTTTCAGTGTTGATGCAGTTCAGACAGATTATGAAAGCAGAAACTATGGTGACAACGCAGTTATAGAAACTGAAACAGAGTTTGCTATCGGACAAATTAGTCAAGTTGAGATTATTAACTCTGGCTTTGGATATGTCGCAAATACTGTAGGTGAATTACAAGACGAAGATGGTAACTTTAAAGCCTTTGGTATTATTGAACAAAACACACAAGGTTTTACAGAAGGTTATTGGGCAGATTTTACTTCTCATCTAAATGGATATCAGCAACAACAAATTACGATAGAAGATCCTATTTTACCTACTCAAGATTTTGTAGAACAAACACAAGCTTCCATTGTTGGTGAGACTACAATTCTTCCCATTGGTAGTATATGGAATATTGCTGGATTCCAACTCATCTTTGGTGGTGATCCTACAAACATATTCCCAGATCTAGCGCCTCAATGGGCAGCATGGATGGAAAGTGTTGCTTCTGATGGATACGCAATATATGATATGACTAAGCAAGGATTTGCGTTAAATGTTGGTTCATTAATACAATTCCAGCTTCTATCTACTGGATCAGCGAGTGAAGAAGTTACTCAAAGATGGAATAATATTGTTGCACCTAACTTAAAGTCTCAGTCTTGGTATGCAGGTCAAGAAGATGTTCTATGGGTTACATTCCAAACTCAGTATCTCTGGGATGAAGATTTCTCTACGTGGGGAACAACCATAAGTTCAGACGGATTTGCTTATTTAGATGCAGATCAAGATGGTACAATTACTCCTGATGACGTTATAATTTATGAGCGAATTGTTGCTGGAGGAGGTACGCCGGAACAATTACAAAGATGGAATAATATTGTTGCACCTAGCATGAAACAGCAGGGCTTCTTTGATTTGAGCCCTGAGTTATACGAATATGTTACACAGTTCAAATACTTTAATGCTGGTGTACGTATTCAAGATAGCGATTTCTATCAAGACTATTCTTACTTAATTAAGTCAACATTGCCATTAAGTATGTATGAAAGTACACTCAAAGAAAATGTACACTTAGCAGGAACAAAACTATTCGGTGACTTTGTTTATAAGGTTGAAGTACCGAATGATGGAAGAACTCGATTCTTACGACGCTTCAATGACGATGGTAGAGGTTCGCCGTTAGACTCAGCGAATACTGACCAGCTTGAAGCATCTATAACAAACTTTACAGTTGATAATTCTTTCATCACAGTTGACCACGAACCAACTAGTTAATAAATATTTAGTTAACCAAACTCTAGGAAAAAAATGCTATGGCCAAGCAGATAATTAATATCGGTGCATCAGCTAATGACGGAACAGGTGATCCGTTAAGGAATGCATTCGATAAAGCAAACGATAACTTCACGGAATTATATTTCGCGTTAGGCAGTTCTACAAATGCAGAAGTTCTTTTCGATCAAAATGGAGCATTCGATCTTGTTGGAAAACCTCATAAAATTTCATTCTTACATGATACGGAAGAATCATTACTTGCTCTAAGCCCAAGTACTTATCACGGATCGATTGGGCATGCTCACGATACAGGCGCTTTATATTACGCTCACGGTGAATGGCGTAAAGTGTTAACAGACACTTCAGCCGGTGCTGTATCAAACTATTCTGATCCTTTAAACAACATCGTTTACTCGACTAATATTACTAATAATGAAACTGTTGATTATGTACTTAAGTCAAATGGAGATGGTACTTATAGTTGGGTTGCTCAGTCAGGTGGTGGCGGTGGTTCAAGTACTATAATCGGTTTATCTGATACTCCAAGTTCGTTTGGCACGGCCGGCCAAGCATTGGTTGTTAACAGTGGTGCTGATGGTTTAATATTCGACGACATTTCAGGTGGAGGCGCATCTTATGCTGATTCTGATGTTGACGCCCATATTAATGTAGGCGGCGCAAGTACAAATGATATACTAAGCTGGAACGGTACTGATTATGCTTGGATCTCGCAGTCAGGCGGTGGATCATATAATGATAACGCAGTAAGTACTCACCTTAATGTAAGTGGAGCATCCGCAGATCAAATATTAAGTTGGAATGGTTCTGACTTTGCTTGGGTTGATGATGCTACAGGCAGCGGCGGTGGTTCTTCAACCTTCGCAGGTTTAACTGAAATTGATAATGCTGATTTGGATGTACATGATATTGCGTTACAAGCAAAAAGCAATTATGTAATGACAGGACCTGATAGTTCTAAATACTTAATTGACCAACTGCCTGGAAACAATCCAACAATTTATGCAACAGCCGGTGAAACGATCGCAATTAATGTTGACGGTGTGACATCAATGCATCCATTAGAAATAAGACAACCTAATGGAAGTACACAGTATAACACAGGCCTTATTCACTATGCTCCTGATGGAACAAAGTCAACAGAATCAAACGCACAAGGTAAAACCACAGGAACATTATTCTGGAAAATACCAGGCGATATAAGTGGTACATATAAGTATATCTGTAGCGCTCATTCATCAATGATTGGTGATATTGTTATTGCAGATCCATCTGCAAGCGGTAACAGCGGAGGAGGTGGTTCACTATCTCGAGCTACCGAAACTGAACAAGCAACTAGCCTTGGTGCTGGAGCAAGTACTAACTTAACATTCGGAGACTTAGGTGTTTCATATGCTTTATATACATGTGAAGTAAATGCACCTTGTTGGGTTCGTATCTATAGTGATACATCATCTCGAACAGCCGATGCTTCTCGAACTCAAGGTGAAGATCCACCAGAAGGTGGTGGCGTTATCGCTGAGTTTATTGCGACTCAAACGGGAACAACTGAGTTTAAAGTAACACCAGCAATTTATGGATATGTTGATGATTCAGAAACAACGGTTCCAGTTGCTGTTACAAACATAGACACGAGCGCCGCATCAATCAACGTATCCTTAACAGGGTTAGTATTAGAGAGCTAATATGGAAAAGCGTAAGCATACAGTTGTTCTAGTAAAAGGAACAAACGAAACAGAGTTTCTAGCAAATGAAGCTGCAGGGATGCAAGTCAAATCTAATCTAAGTTTATTAGATAGTTTGATTTCAATGATGCTGACAGACGAAGAGGCTGCTACGCTTAAAGCAAGTGAAAAGGTTCGAGATGTAGTAAGAGAATTACCGGTTGAAGATGCTGCTTATAATACAATCGGATCACCTAATTATCAAAGAGGAAGTAATTCCGGTACACCACAAAAAATAGTTGCTAATGATTGGGCTTCAAACCTTTCCTCCGAGTCAGGTGAAGAATACTCTCCAATGGCATTGTTATATACTGGTGGGGCAACACCTTCAGCTACAGAAGAATCAAATTTTCTAAGTAACAATTATACTAGCTACGGATATTATAATGCTGCAGAAGCAACAGACCGTAGCACATCTACAAATGAATCCTCCACCATGCTAGGTGAGATATTACAAAACTACGCTGGTGAATATGTAGATATAGTTGCGGTTGAAGCGGGTACGCCGTTATCGTTTTATGATGACTGGCACGAAGATCCGCATCCGGATGCTAGAGGGTGGGGAGCTAACTCAGGTACATCAAGATTTGTTCCGATGAACTGGGAAGACTACGAAGCTAACTTAGTGAGCTATAACCAGGTTGATAACGGAGGTTCATATTTTAGCTCTCACGCAATTGGTGTATTAAGTGCAGCAGGCGGCAGATGGGGTGGTTGGGTTCCTAACGCATCTCTAAGAGTCGTATACTTAGGCGACGGTGTTGCTGAAGCAATGAATGCAGTATTAGCTTGGCATCAAAGCAAACCTGTTAATCCTAACACCGGTGTGCGGAATGCAACTGTAGTAACAGGAGCTTGGGTTTACACGGGCGATGGGATGAATGGTGCTATTCCAGTAGATAATATTGCATCTATAAAGGTTTATCCTGATGGACCAAATGACAGCAGTGGAAATCCTACTGACCCGTCTACAGTAATTAATCGTGGTGATGAACAACCGCTAACAGTTAACTATAAAATGACTGCCAACGGATCAAGTGCTTATCGTCTTGAAGGATCTTGCCGAACATTTTGGAGAGTGGCAGGCACTGCTTTAGCTAGCCAAGATAATCCCGCTATATCGTGTAAAGCCGGTGATACACTTATTTTAGATGCAAGTAGTGTAGGTTCTCACCCTGTAGAAATTATTGACTATAATACTGAAAATGTAATAAACCCAGCGTGGATTACAGGTCAAGGAACTGATACTATTACTATTAATTTTCCGTCTGGCTCATCACAAATTCTTAAGTACAGGTGTACATTACACCCCGGTATGGTTGGAACTATTACTGCAATTTCATGGAGCAGTACTACTTGGGCTGATGACTTTAGACCTTTTGTAAATGCTAATCTCGCGCCTCGTTTAATAACAGATCCGGTTGACAGCACACTTAAGTGGATGATACCATATAATATAGAAAGTCGTGAAACTGCGTTTGATGCTATTTTAGATAACTATAATACTGCAGGTGGCATATATTATTTCCAAAGTGCTGGTAACAATTCAATAGCTGGTGAGGTAGGCCCAGAAAATCAAATGTGGTGGAACGAGATACAAGTTGCACAAGGTGATGGTTATGTAGGAATCAGCACATCAGCAGGACAATATACTTTCAGTACTGAAAGTGCTGTTCCTAGTGGCTTTTCTGGTTTTGAATCATTTTATCCTAACCGCTGTTTCAGAGGATGCTATTCAAATGAGATTACAGTTTCAGCATCACAAATCTCGCGAGAAAATCCTTATTTGGATGGTTATAGTGATAGAGGACCGGGCATAGACATTTCAGCTCCAGGGTCTTACACATACGGTAGCTACCCAGTCGGCTCACTCGCCGAAACCGATCAAAACGGTTATAAATGGTCAGGCTTTGGTGGAACAAGTTGTGCAGGCCCTAGGGCTGCTGGTGCTGCCGCTGTAATGGTAGACGACTTTTTCTTAAAGCGCGGAACATATCCAAGTATAGCTCAACTTAAAGAGCAAATACAAAATGATAGTAAAGATGTTATAAGAGGCTTTGAGTTTACAAGATCTAATTGGATTATGAATCAGTTCAACCCTTATACTGAGGTTGTGCAGGATGACTCCAAAGAAGTGCAAATCATAGCAAATAAAGATACGCCTGTTTATAGCATATATGCAGGCACATATAAAAACGGTGGCAGTGACGTTACTGATTTACACGGGAATACTAGTAAACTAATTAATGTTCCGTGGGCTGTTCGTAATTCACCAGGAAAGTACATGAATCATGGTGCGGCATATGCACCTCGACATAAAGAAAGGCCTGCAAGTGGAAATGTATTTCCTAGAAGAAAGAAGACAATTGAGGTATAGAAGATGATAATAAATAAAGTAAACCAGCATCGAACAACGGGGCAATCATGCCAGAGATTCTAAGCACCAATCTAAAAAGTGACTTGAATAGACTCTTTCTCGAAGAATCAAGAGCGAACGAAGATTACTATCTTTTTGTGTCGTCAATCGGCCCGTTCGATCCTTCGGATTCTTTATTTTCAAAAAATGAATTTTTAGAGAAAACACTTTTTGGTAAGAAAATATCGTCTAACGATATGCATTACATGATTAAGTATTATCCTTGGCAGAAAGGATTGGTATTTGAAGAGTATGACGACCAAATCGATCTAACTGGTGTTAAGTTCTATGCTGTTGTCGGTCCAAACGATAATGACACTGGAGACTATCGAGTTTATAAATGCTTAAACAATAATGATCGAACTGTAGTTTCAAACCCACCTAACTGGGCTGAAACAACTCCTAATCAAATATATGAAACAGCTGACGGATATGTTTGGAAGTTTATGTATAAGCTTACCGACCTTCAATTTGAAGCATACAACGCTGTTGGTTATATTCCATTACTTGACGATTACGTTATTGATCCTCCTGTAAGTACGGGCAGCCAAGTCTCTGACATATTAGTTGTTAATCCTAATGATAACTTTGGATATAGAGAAGAGCGCGGTGCTTTAGTAGGTAGTCCATATTCGAATGGTATTATTATTGTTGATCCTTCAACTGTAGTAAGTCCAACAACAAATTATTATACCGGGCAATATCTAATAACAACGAATCCCGATGGTGTAACAACTCGAATATTTAAAATCACTTATTACTTCTATAATAAAAATACAGGTAATGCTCAGATACGAGTTGATGGAGAGTTAATTACTGGTGCATCAAATCCTGTTGCAGCTGGTGTTACTCAAAATGCTTCTTGGAAAATCACACCAGAAGTTAAGATTGAAGGTGATGGTACAGGTGCTATTGGAATACCTAATATTGTCGACAGCCAAATTCGAAGCATTCAATTAATTGAGCCAGGCACCGGCTATCATAATATTACAGTTACTGTTACAGATCCTCGAGTTGACTTTAGACCTGGTGCGTCAGGAAGTGATGAAGTTCGGTGTATTTTGCGAGCCAGGCTAACACCTGATGGCGGTCACGGATATAACTTTATCGACGAATTTAAATGTAAGCACTTTTTGTTCTACGCTTATGTTACAGCAAATGATAATACGCAAATTGGTGATAGCAACACTTACACAGGGGTAGGAATTGTAAAGGAACCAATTTTTCATGATACAGCTCCAATTATCTTTGATAATCGTATTGCAATTACAACTGATGATATAGATAAGGTATCTGCAAATACGGTTTTAACACAACTAAGTAGTGGTAATAAAGTAACATTCTCAGGAGTAGTACACGCGGTTGATGAAGATAATAATACCTTCTATTTAGCTGAATACATGGGACCTTATCCTAACAATTCAGCAACAGGAGACGGTGACACTTCATTAGATCTTACTTTACCACTCAGAAATATAACAGGCCAAACAATTACTATAAATAGTCCAGTAGGAGACAATACCGTGATGTCGATCTACCAACAACGCTCAGGCGAAGTGTACTTCATGGAAAACTTTTTCCCACTTGCGAGAACGGACCTTTCTAGAGAAGAATTTAAGTTTGTACTGGAACTTTAAGGAATTTAATTAGATATGCCTATAAACACAGATCTTAATAAGTCACCATACTTTGACGATTTTGACGTCGAGAATCAATACTATCGCGTATTGTTTAAGCCAGGATTTGCTGTTCAGGCTCGCGAACTGATTCAACTTCAGTCAATGCTTCAAAATCAGGTTGAACAATTTGGAGATAATATCTTCAAAGAAGGAAGCGTTATTAAAGGTTGTAACTTTACAAACCTTGACAGCTTGCAATTCGTTAAAGTAAATGACGCCATCGGCGGTTCTGACATTAATCCTTTAGCATATATCCCTAAAGTTGAGATTGAAACTATTGGTGGTGTTGATGTAGAAGTCGATTATGTTTACGTTTTAAGTAATGCTGTAGGTCTGCGAGCAGCCATTGTCCAGGCAGCAAATGGTTTCCTCGCTGATCCAGTTAACAAGAAAACATTCTTTATTAATTACTTAAACACTATTCCAGGACAAGAAAAATACAATAAAGGTGATACACTTACTATTACCTTATTTAGATATAAGCGTGGTACTACTGACGAAGTATTTGCTCCAGCCGATGTTACACCACCTACTCTTTCTGTAATTTCTTTACCGTCGGATGATGCGGTTGGTGATTCATTTGGTATTCAATCAGCACCCGGTGTTATTTTCCAGAAAGGTCACTTTATATTTGCAGGTGAGCAAACACTTGTTGTATCTAAATATAATCGAATACCAGACGGTGTTTCAGTAGGTTATAAGATTACTGAGCGAAATGTTAATGCCCTTGAAGATGGACAACTTTTCGACAATGCAAATGGATCCGCTAACGAAAACGCTCCTGGTGCTGATCGACTCAAGCTTACACCAGAACTTATCGTTGTTAATAGCGAAACAGGTAATAATGATGTCGAATTTTTCTCTTTGATTCGATACCAAAATGGTAATGCAGTAACAATTCGAGACGTTTCTCAATATAACGTTCTCGGTGAAGAGATGGCCCGCCGGACTTATGAAGAATCAGGTAACTATGTACTTGATAACTTCGACGTAATTTCAGATGACCTTGTTCCTTCAGGATCAGCACAAGGTACACCAGTATCAGCACATGCAGTGTTAGGAACTGGTGTTGCTTATGTTAAAGGTTATCGAGTTGAGAATAATGCAGAACGCGCTTTCCCTATCGATCAAATAACCGAAACAGAAACTGCAAGCAACCAAGCGGTATCAACTGCTTATGGTTACTATCTTGATGTTACTGGTTTCAGTGGTAAAATTGATTTGAATCGAGCAGCGGTTGATATTCAAGATGCCGGTGGTTCTTCTATCGGTTCTTGCCAATGTATTAACATTACACCTACTAAAGCCTATATCACAAATGTAGTAATGGTAGGTGCAGTACAAGATATTGCTAAGCTTTCAGATGGAAACGGATTTGTTTCAGTAGGAAATGTAATTCGAAATGTAGGACTCAAGCCACTCATTTTCCGCACTGGTTTGGTAAGCTTATTCTCGACTTCAGATACTTTGATTCCAGTACGGCAACAGGTATCTGCAACCGCTTCAGCTAACATCATCACAATTACAGCCGGCCCAGGTGAAGACTTTGTATGTGATAATAACGACGTATTAGTTGTTGCAGCAGGTGGTGCTTATCCAACGATCAGTCAAGTTACTACACAGACTAATAACAGTGAGCTGGTGATTGAGCTGGATCCATCTGGAGGTCCTTGGAGTTCAGTAGAGGTTTACTATAACGTTCGTTTAATTGGCTCCACGGATGGTGTAGAGCCTTATGGTAAGGTAGTCGAAACACCATACGTACGTGTCGATCATACCCTAGGTCAAGGCAAATACAGCCTTGGCTTCCCAGACGTATTTGAAATTATTAGTATTGAAGATACATTAGGAACCGATTACACCAAGAGCTTTAAGCTACATAATAACCAAAAAGATACTCACTACGATATTTCATATATTGAATACATCCAAGGTCGAGCACGTCCTGGTAACCAGCGATTAATTATTAAAATGAAATGCTTTAAAGTAATTAGTTCATCTGGTGATTACTACTTTACAATTAACAGTTATCCTAATACAATTCAGCCATCTGATATTCCAGCTTACGTAGCTGATGCAGGTGATTCATACAGTTTACGAGAGTCTTTTGACTTTAGACCAGTCGCAGATAAAGCAGCTAATGCAAACTATGGTGCAAACGACGGGCCAACCGCTCCTATTATTGCTGGAACCGTAGGTGGCGCAGTTACTACCTTTGGTGCTGATGGTCACGGTACACCTCTCATCCCTGCAGTCGATCAAGGAATTACAACTGACATCGAATATTACTTAGCACGCATCGACAGTATTGTTGTTGATTCTTATGGTGAAATTAAACTTCTCAAAGGTAAAGAACAAGATAACCCAACACCACCACGAGTAAGTCGAGAAGAGTTTGCCATTGCTGAAGTTCGAGTCCCTGGCTTCCCAGCTCTATCAGCTCGAGCAGCTGATGCTCAAAACAAACGAGCACATGCAATTACTTGTAAGAGTACAGGTGTTAAAAACTTTACTATGAAAGACATGCATTCTCTTGAAAAGAGAATCGACAATATGTCTTATTACATCTCATTGAATCAGCTTGAATCTGATACACAAAATATGCGAGTACTCGATGAGAATGGACTTAACAGATTTAAAAATGGATTTATTGTAGATCCATTTAATGATGTTTCTCTTTCAAACATCAAGGATCCTTTATTTAGTGCGGCGATTCCTCACGGTCGTAAAGTACTTACTCCTTCGGTCAAGCAATTCCCTATTGATCTTAAATACAAGACAAGCTCCGGCGCTTCTTTGTTCCCTTCAGCTACAAGTGCTAAAGTAGGTACATTAGGTCGAGATTCAAATGTCGCTTTCATAGACCAACCTTCAGCAACTGGTTTTAGAACTTGTGCAAACAACTTTTACCAGTACAAAGGTAACGGTTACATTTCACCTCCTTACGATGTGAACTATGACACCACAGTCAATCCAGTAACAATTGATGTTGATATGTCTGGAGCATTTAGCGAACTCATTGATAACATTCAAGAAGTACTACCACTTACTGATACTCGTTACGAATATGTTCCTGGCGAATATTGGGGTGGTGATTGGTGGTGGAACAGATGGTGGCATGGCGGATGGCATCACCCACGTTATCGTAACCGTTGGCATGGATACAATCCCGGCACATTCCGAGAAGTTACTACTCAACGCGACATTGATATTCAAATGCCTGAGAATACTAGCGTTTCAGTTCCTGTTGGAGACTTTGTTAGTAATGTACAGTTCAAGCCATTTATTGCTGGTAAGGATGTTAAGGTCTACATGTCAGGTCTTCGTCCAAACACTCAACATTATTTCTTCTTCGACAAGACAGATGTTAATGCTAATGTAATCCCAGGAAGTGCTGTTGACGATGTTAACCTCGTTGAGCGATTAGGCGAATACGGTGATGCAGTATCTACTGATGCAAATGGTGTATTACGTGCAGTCTTTACGATTCCTAGTGAAACATTCTTTGTCGGTGATCGTGTATTAGATATTGTGGATGTTGATTCTTACGACAATATTGATTCGGCTGCAACATCTACAGGTTTCGTTACATACCGTGCTTATAACTTCTCAATGGAGCGTACATCTCTTACTCAAACAACTCGTAAGCCAGATGCTGATGTAGCTAAAACAACTACTGTCCGCAATGTTGTTCGAAGACCAGAAGGTCGCGATCCACTTGCTCAGACATTCTTTGTTAAGAAAGGTATGGGTGCAGGAAGCAATACAGTATTTTTATCTCAGGTTGATGTATTCTTCAAGCGAGTTAGTACAGAGAATGGTATTACTTGTCAGATACGAGAAGTTGTTAATGGTTTCCCAACAAACGAAATCATTCCGTTCTCGAAGTCTCGTAAACTACCTTCTGATTTGGTAGGGGCTGCATCTGATGACGCTTCGGTTCCAACTACATTTACTTTTGAAGCTCCTGTAAGATTGGATGTAGAAAAAGAATATGCATTAGTATTACAAGCAGATGCTAACGATCCTAACTATTTGTTGTTCATATCTCAAATCGGACAAAATGATCTTACACCTGGAGCGAGTCAAGGAACTGCTATTGTACAGGACTGGGGTGATGGTGTTCTATTTAGTTCAACAAACAACAGTGCCTGGAAGTCATACCAAGACGAAGACTTAAAGTTCAAGATTTATCGACATAACTTTAATGAGGCTGCTGGCTCAATTACAATGACAGCAAATGATTGTGAGTTCTTGACCATTGCCGATGTTACTGGCCGATTTAACACTGGTGAGCTTGTCTATCAGCAAAAACCTTTTGCAGGCTCGACTCAAGCAACTGTAAGTATGGCATTAAATACAGCAATCATTACTGGTACAGATCTTGATGATACGTTTAACGAAAATGACTTTATTCTAATAAGTAATGCTGGTGCTACTCGTACCGATATCTTTAAAGTTATCAGTGTCGATTCCGCATCGCAACTTACTGTGAATAAGCCAACATCGTTTGCGGTAAGTGGAGGAACATGTGCAGCGGTGGTAGTAGGTAACATAAGCTACTATAATGTACTAAGACCATTTACTATGCACCTTGAGCACAGTTCAGCTAAGACATCACGAGTATTCCAAGCAAGTGATGTGAATGACGCAACAACTAAGATTGTTGGACTCGACAGTGGCAAGACTGCTGACATTACAACAGTTAATGATATTAATCTAAGCTATGTTCAAGCAATGATTCAGAAAACAGAAGATACTGTTGCAACCACAACTTTTGATGGAACATTCGTTTCACCTGCAGATGTAAGCAGTACTTATAATAAAGGCTTAAAGTTTAATGGTAACAACCACTTCCCAGAAAAGGGTGTGGTAGTATATAGTAAATCTAATGATGTTAATGAAACTAAAGCATTCAACTTTACAATTAACTTAGAAAACAGTGGCAACGTAACATCTACACCTGTAGTTGATATTGAGATTGCTAAGCTATTCGCATATCAATATAACATTAATAATGATACATCTGATCCTGATGCGGTGTTTATTTCAAACCGTGTAGAACTGGCTGAAGACCTTGACGCTGAAGATATGGAAGTAACTATTAGTGCATATCGACCAACCGGAACAGACATTAAAGTTTACATTAAGCCACAAAATGTTTACGATGGTCAAAGCTTCGGTGAAATGGAATGGGTAGAACTAGAAATGTTTGAAGGGGTGAATTTATTCTCTTCAAATATTAACATTGGTGATTTTAAAGAGTACAAGTATAAGGTAGCCGAATCTGATAAAGACGTTAATGGACTACTAGAATATACGAGCAGTGCCGGAACTTTCTCGGGGTTTAGAAAGTTTGCGATCCGCATTGATATGCTATCACCTAACATCCACAACGCGCCTACATTAAAAGATTACCGGGCTATAGCGTTATCCTAATAGGGGTAGGTTTATCATGCAAAGTAAAAAAGATCCAATAACTGGCGCAGTTCTCAATACCGATGTTGAAGCGCTGAATAAATATAAAGTAGAACGTAAGTACTACCGTAAAGTTGACAGGCTCCACGATGATATCGTAGAAATTAAGAAGAGCATAACACTTATTTACGAAAGAATACAAAAGTTGGAATCCGAATAAAATGGCAAAACCACAAATAACCGAAGTAACTACCAGTCAGACGTTTGAGAATTGGCTTGCTAAGACTAATGAAATGGTCGGCATATTCAAAGACGAAGTAATGACTGCGTCAGGCTCTGGGGATACAACCGACGGAGACGCTACGTTAACCGGTATTTTTACAGCTGATAATCTTGTTGTAGATGCAGGTAACGGTGGTGATCTTAAAACTGATCTTATTAACTCTGCATCAAGTTCCGGTACGGTTGCATTTGGATCTCCTGTTGAAATTACAGCTGCTGCTAATCCTGCTGCTATATTTAATAATGCTGCATCTGGTGGCCAAGTTCGTTTTACCGATGGAAGTTTTAGTTGGGATGTGGGTATTGATGATACTCAATCAGATTCAAACTTTATTATCGACACTGGTGTTGCTCCTGTTAAGTTTGAACTTTCAACCGCAGGTGTATTAACAATTCCTAGTATTGTATGTACTGGAACTATTACAGCATCAAGCTTTGTTGGTGCATCTCAATTCTCTGATACTGATGATGTTCCTGAAGGCGAAAATAATCTTTATTTTACAAATGAAAGAGTTGCGGACGCACTTACAGAAGGTGCAAGTATTGCTAATGTGGGTTTATCATATAACTCTAGCACTGATGAAACTACAATAAACACCAAAAAAGATATACAACAACGAAAGATCAGTTTCGAAGGTTCAGGTTATAACTCACATGTTAGAGGAACTCTCAACGGTAATAATCCTGTTGGTCAACTACGAGTTACACTTGCAGGATCAGAGTACTCAACTGCTGAGTGGACTACCGGAGGGTTTAATGTTCTGGGTGATCTTGACGTTTCAGGTACCGCTCAAATCGATACTAACCTAACGGTTACTGGTAACATTACTGCATCAGGCAACGTTGTTACCGCATCTGATCAAAGATTAAAAGAAAATTTAACGATTATACCCAACAGCCTAGACAAACTCATGTCGGTGAATGGGTATACATTTAATAAAATTGGTAGTGATACTGTCGAATCCGGTGTTGTAGCACAAGAAGTTGAAAAGGTCCTGCCTGAAGTCATTTATGATATTCAAAAAAATGATGGAGTGTATAAAGGTGTGAACTACAATGGCCTTATCCCTCTATTATTAGAAGCAATTAAAGAATTAAAAGAAAAAGTAGATGATTTAGAAAGTCGCTTACCCAGCGAATAGTCACATTAGTCCAATAACGGTCTTATAAATATAAAGTAAAAAGGAAAGGCTAGATGGCGAAGATTTCAGAATTACCTCCGATTACCGGTGATAATACTAGATCAGAAGATCTATTTGTTATTGTCAATCTGGTACAAGGTGATGATGGCACATCAAACATCACTCGTAAAGAACTCGTACAGGCCATTCAGTACGAGATTTTTGATCGGATCACGATTACCGGCGGAGATATTTCCGGCGCGTTCATCCACGACTTGCGCATTGATCGAGTCATTATCGACAATTCTGACATCGAAGATACCAACTTTGAACGAGGAACTATTGACGATACTGTCATTACGAACTCAGATGCTAACAACCTAATTATTACCTCATCCGAATTTAATATCGGTGAGATTAACGACTCTACAGCAAATAACGTTATCATTACTCAGTCTGAGTTCAACGATGGCGAGATTAACGATTCTGATGCTAACAATGTAACCATTACAAATTCAAGACTATTTGATAGCGAAGCGAATAACGTTGTCATAACTAATTCTGAATTTAACGATGGTTCAATCGAAGATTCTACTGCTAACAATGTCGTAATAACAAATTCCGAGTTTACCGATGGAGAAATATTTGACTCTACCGGTAACAATGTAGTACTTACAAGTTCTGAGTTAAACGACTCCACAGCAAACAACGTAGTTATTACCGATTCTCAGTTTAATGACGGAACCGGCAACAACGTAGTACTTACCAGATCTACCATTGATACTTCTGTCTTTACAAACGGTGAAATTGAAGATTCTGTTGCAAGCAATGTTGTTATAACTGATTCTGAATTTAATAATGGTACTGGTAATAATGTAGTACTTACAAATTCTACTATTGATGATTCTACAATCACCGATAGCACTGCTGATAATTTAGAAATTGCCAATTCATCGTTTACAGATGGTGCAATTGAAAATTCAACAGCAAATAACGTTACAATTACTCAGTCTGACCTTGATGATGTTGAAATCATTAACTCAGACTTCTCTGATGGTACCGGCAACAACAACGTCTTTACCAATACTACAATCGACCAAGGTACAATTCAAAATTCTGAAATTGTCGATTCGTCCTTTACAGGAACTATGGACAATGTAGTAGCTCAGAACATGACCATCACGAGTTCAAGTGCTGATGGATTTAGTCAAACAAGGTCAACGTTCGACAGTGGTGATGTTACTAAGTCAACGTTCGACAATGGTATCGTTCAGGATTCTACTCTTGTCGACTTTGACATGGATCTCAACAATACGTTTGAGCCACCTCTTGATGAAGATAGCTACTTCGCTATTAAGAACGAAAAGACCGGTCTAACGGAACAAATTTCTTACAGTCAATTATTTGACGAAGTATCGAAGAGTACTGCACAGGCTCTTAAGGTTCACGCTGATGCAGCATCAGGTAATGATGACAATCCAGGAACTCAGTTACAACCCGTAAAAACATTAGAAAGAGCATTTGAGCTTTGTTTAGAAAAGGCTGGTGGATCGTTTGATCGAAATGCTTTAAACAACGCTGTTCATATTTCAGTAGGCCCAGGAACATATTACACCAAAGGTAACTTGATGTTACCGGATGATTGTTCATGTACTTCTACATCTGGTCAGTATGCTACGGTTATTGAAGCACTTCCAGGATATGAAAACAATAACGGAATCTTAGTTGGTTCTGGTGGTTATGTACAGGGCTTCTCTTACATGAACTGGAAGATCGATAACTTCGATTTCCCAGAAGGTGGATTTGCGGTTGCTTACCGACCAGGTGCTAAATTACTTCGTTCTCCATACTTGAGAGACTCAACTCAGCTTTCAAACTTTGTTCGTTCTGATGTTGAACCACCTCTTAACCCATACAACACCAAAGGTACACTAGCTGACCTTGGTAGAGAGTTTACTCTTGAAGTTGGCATGACAGGACAAAATGCTAACCCTGCATTGTCATTGTGGCAAGAAGGTGATGAGGTTACATTCTCATCTGGTGCGGTTGGTTATCTCTCTTGGGATGACAGCATGGATGCGGCCAAGGGTATTGATCGTGACATCAACCAAAATCGTAAGATTCGAGTACGAAACCTTAAGAACAATCGAGGGTTTGCGGTAGGTGATACCGTATCATGTGAATCAGGCGGAACAGCAACAGTAGAGTATATTGGCATCGACGACTTCCCTAACAGGTTAGTAGGTCGTGGTGGTGGTTGTGTACTTGCAGACCGAAGAGTCCTAGACCCAGACTCACTTTATACTTATGTACTATGTTTTGGTTTCACACCTCGTACTCAGAACGGTATCGGTTATGTTGCACGGGATGGTGCTGGTGTTAACGGTATTGGTTCTCTGTCAATCTTCGTACGTATTGCATTCTACGCCTTGAACGGCGGACAAATGACATTGAACAACTCAGGTACTCAGTTCGGTGACATCTCAATGCGAGCAAAAGGTACCACAAGGTTCTTTGCTCCTAAGTCTACTAACGTTGCTAACATATTTGGTAACACAGCCTTTGCCGATACTATCGAAGCAAATGAGCCACTTATCATTGACGACATGGTCGAATACATAACTGCAAATACTGCTTCGGGCGGATTGGGTTATAAAGGATATGATGCTGATAAGTGTGAGAGAGATTCTAAGATTATCCTCGATGGTCTTGGATATGATATTGCTCTTGATAGTAACTACTGGGGACGTTTAGCCGGTATTTCTTATCGTTCACCAATTTCATATGTAGTCCCAGGCGAGCAGCTTGAAGAAACTCTTGGTGCTAACGAGTACATGCAATCTCGAGTACAAGATCTCTTTGAAGGTGATCCAGCAATTGTAGGACGAGCAAATACCTCGATGCAAGAACTGTACAATGTTCTTCAATATGGTGAAGAAAACATTAACCCAATTACTTGGGTACCAACATCTGTTGAACAAACTGCAGCTCGGGAACTTCTCCAAGATAATAGAACATTCATTCAAACTGAGTTGACCGATTGGATTGACAACAACGACCAATTCTACTCATATGATAGTGTTGCATGCCGTAGAGATACTACTGACTACATCATGCCAGCAGTTAAGAATGACATGCTTCTTGACACAAACTATAATGCAGTAACCGCCGGTAATGCATATTACATGGCATCTGCATCTAAGGTTATAGGTGAGCAACGCAATGAAACAATTGGTGCTTACCGATTCCTGAAAGATCGTACTAACGAAATTCTTGATGCGAACTCTTACATCAGTTCAGCTCGAGTCGATGGTGCTTTCGACGAAATCATTACACAACTACGAGCTAACGGTGCTACATTTACTCCTACTGGTGTAGATTACGATCACATTACCGGTGTTATGATAATGACCATCGGTACTCATAATTTAGAACCAGGTGATAAGATACTATTCAAGCCAGAAAGTATTCTTCTTGCTTGTGAAGGTGATGGAAGCATTGGTCAAATTGCACATCCACGAGCATTAGGTGGGGCAGGTCGTCCAGATCCATGCTACAACACACCATGTGAAATTACAGACGTTGGTGCAACCACTATTACAATTAATGCTGGTGTAGCAACAGTCGATAAAGCCCACACCTTCGTATCAGCTTTACCAAATGCTATCTCGGTACTTGGTGCTGAAATTACATTCTCAGACGATGCTGGTATTTTGGAAGCACGACGAGATTCTCGAAAGCTTCTCCAAGCTAACAGAGAGTTTATGCAAGATTCAGTATTGAGTTATATCGATACTAACTACTTCCATTACGATAACATCGCATGCCGCAGGGACGTAACAGATTACATCTTACCTGCTGTACAACGTGACATGATCACTGGTGGTAACTATAACGCAATTCAAGCTGGTATCGCTTATCGTCAGAAAACTGGTGAGTCAACCATACTAAATGAACTGCCACAAACCGTTGCAGCAATTGAAGATCTTCAGTTTAATACACGACAAGAAATTACCGACAATGTTGGTGTTGAGTTTGGTGCTCAGTTTACTCCAAGTGATGCAACCTACGATCCTAATACTGGAATCTTTGTTGCAACGGTAGGAACTCACAGTTTAGAACCTGGCGATTATGTCTGGTTTGAAGATAACGGTATTACAATGAGTTGTGACATGGGAAGTGGTGCTACTAACCATACTTCACCAGCAGCTCACCACCCATTCTATCGTAAGCCATGTTTGGTTACCGAGGTTGATGCAACTACAATTACTATGAATGTAGGTACTGGTGGAACAGGCTTGTTCCCACATACATTTGTATCATCGGTTGCTAATGCTATCTCTGAAGTTACTTCGGTTGGACGCAATGCTGAATCCACTCAAGCAGATCTCTCGTTCCGTCAACTTGTTGACATTGTTAATAATACCGGAAAGACATATACACCAACTGGAGTAACTTACGATCCTGTAACAGGAATGATGATTAGCACAATTGGTGATCATGATCTTCAGCCCGGCCAAGAAATTGTATTTGCAGATTCTTGCATTACATTTACATGTCCAGATGAGAATGGTAACCCTGTTTCAATTACTCATCCACGGCCAACTGATCCAGTTTATCGTAAGCCGGTCAAGATTACTTCGACGTCTTCTACTACGTTTACTTGCTACATTGGTCCTGCAGGAACAGATAAAGTACACACGTTCGTAAGTGCTACCGATGATTGTGTTAAAGAGTTTGGTTACTCAGGTACTTACACTCCACAAAATGCTACTTACGATCCTAACACTGGTATCTTCGTTGCTTCAATTGGAAAGCACAATGTTCAGGTTGGAGATTATGTAGAGATCAAGCCAGAGAGTGTGGTATTTAGTTGTGACAATGGTAATGGTCCAGAGGATCATGCAAGTCCAGAACAACACCACCCATTCTATAAGAAACCAGTATTAGTTACTGCGGTAACTTCGACGGCAATTACTATGAATGTCGGTGCTGGTGGCGGTTATACCGGTGTTCATACATTTGTAAGTGCTGATGTTGGTGCTATCATTGCTGATCCACTCGTTTGGACTGATCCATCGTCTTACTTAAGCTACTACACACCAACAACCGCTACATACGATCCTGCAACTGGAGTCAGTGTTGTTACTATTCCTGACAATGATTTTGCAATCGGTGATCGCATTGAGTTTACACCATATAGCTTTACATACACCTGTTCTTTGGATGGTAATGCTACTGAGCACTCATATCCACGAGTTGGAGATGGTAATTACAAGACTGCAATGGAAATTACAAACGTTGCAGGAAACAATATTACTGTCAATGTAGGTACAGGATCTGGAGGGACTCACACCTTCGTGAGTGTGGCTAATGACGCGGTTATAAAGGTAACAACCAATACAGCCGGGCAGTTGGCTAGGGAGCAACTCCAAGCAAACCGAAACATGATTCAGACTGAGATCATGGAATACCTTGATACTCAATACTTCGTATTTGATGGTGATAAGTGTTCTCGAGATACTGGATTTATTGTTGATGCAGCAAGACGTTCTGTTGCTACTGGTTCTAACTATCCTGCAATTTACATGGGATTGGGATATCGAATTGGAACCGTAGGTGCAGACAAGGTCGTTAATGACCAGCTCACAGAAACTGTTGGTTCAATCAACTACCTTAAGTCAGAGATTGGTGAGGAACTTACCGGTACTGCTTTAACTCGAAGCGATGATGCTTTCGACGAAATTATTGATATCTTATCAAACGGTTCAGGTAATGCTGATGCGATTGTTTGGGGTACCAATGCAGTTGATGTAGCTCATGCTAATGCTCGAGTTGCACTACAAACAAATAAGACGTTTATCCAAGCTGAGACAATAGCACATATTGCTGACACCTATCCAAATCTTACTTATGATACTGCTAAGTGTCTTCGTGATACTGGATACATGATTGATGCAATCTCTTGGGATATCCAACACGGTTCAAATGCTGGTGCGGTTAACTTTGCAAGACTTTACTTTGAAAACGCAATGGCTGTATTACCCGAAGATCAAGTTGTTCCAACTGTTCGTACTTGGGAATACATTGCTGAAGTCTGCTACTCGGTTATTCGAGCAATTGCAATTACACCTACAACAGGAAACGTTCAAACACAGGATGTTTCAGGTGGAGATTTAGGAATCATCCTAGGTAATAAAGGTCGGGATCTTGTTACGGTTGTTACTAAGACAATTGAAGCAGACACACTTGATTGGTTACCTTCTTATGTTGAGCCTACCATTGAAGCTGGATTCGAGACCGCTGTTTCTAGAATGGATGGCAAGACTGAAAATCTTCAAACTGATGTTATTGAACACATCATCAATGTATTCAACGGTCTTCCATATAATAAGGCTAAGTGTTTTAGAGATGTTGGTCATATCATCGATTCGGTATCTAAGGATATTGAGTATGGTGGCAATGCTTCTACTATAGAGTCTGCTGCATTCTACTTCTCACGTGATGATGAAACATCTGGTGATTACGAGCAACTACGAAGCGTTAACGTTCTTCCTCTTGAAGTAAAAGGACAAATGAGAGATACTGCTGAAGAGTATCCAACTGCTAACGTTTCTGGTCTACGTACACTTATTAATGTTTTACCAGAAATACAACGAGTTCCAACTAGATTGGCATTCGAGAGATTAGCAGATGTTGCTGAAAAGGTAGTAACAGAAACTGCAATCACTCCTTCATCTGCTGATGTACCAGCTCAGGATACAAGTGGTACAGCCGCTCCTGCTGCTACCGGTACTACGGTACATGATTTAATCCAAGCAGTTGCTGACCTTGTAGATGATAAGACAGCTGATTACATTCCTGAAGCTACCAACCCAACAGTTGATCCTAACAGGACTGTAGCACGTAAGCAAATCCAAATGAACAAGGACTTTATTGCTGAAGACGTTGTTGAATATCTGAGAGAGCGTTACTACACCTTCGATGGTGAAAAGTGCTTTAGAGATATGGCAATTCTGATTAATGCAGTTAAGCGAGATGTTCTAACCGATTCAAACTTTAATGCGGTATTCAATGGATTAGCTTATCGAATTGGTACGCTTGGAGCTGATGCTGTAATCACTGAGCAACTGACAGAAACTGTTTCTGCAATTGAATATACTCGAGATGCTGCGGTAGCCGCGGTAACCGATGCCACTGCTAAGACAAAGACTTTGAATTCATTCAACGAGCTTATCGACATTATGACCAACGGTGAATCAGCCGCTGACAATATTGTATTCGGCCCATCAAGCTCTCGTGGTCTAAATGGTGTTAATGCTCGGGAACAGTTAAAGAACAACAAAGCATTCATGCAGGCTGAAATCACTGCTTACCTTGCTGACAACTATCCTTCATATACTTATGATGTTGCTAAGTGTGAGAGGGATGTTGGTTACCTAACAGATTGTGTAATCTTTGACACTTACCACGACGGTAACTCGGCAGTTCGAGGAAATGCTAAACTTTACTTCGAGAATGCTGTAAGTGTATTACCAGTTGATCAACAAGCTAAGACTGCTGAAACATTCATTCATATTGCAGAGGTTGCTAAGTACATCGTACAAGATCAAGACGTCGATGCACTAGGACTCAAGTCTGCTTCAAATGGTGCTACACAGAATAGAGATTCAGGTAGTGCTGGTCAAGCAGTTGGTAATGAAGTCGAAAGACTATACTCTGTAGTTGCTAACGCAATATTGAATAATTCACTTGAAAGTATGCCTGCTTTGGAAGAGCCAAACAGTGCATCTAATGCTTATGTCGATGAATTCAAGACTGCATTCACTGAGTTAGAAGCTGTAATCCCAAGTGTACAAGACGGTCTTTATGCTCACCTTGCTGAGTACTTCGAGATTCTTCCTTATAGCGAAGACAAATGTCGAAGAGATACCAAGTACATCTTGGATGGAATCTCACATGATATTCAGTATGGTGGTAATGCAGCAACCTTGGGTAATGCTAAACTCTACTTTGATAACGCAGTTAATACCCTGCCACTAGAACAGAGAGAAGCTTCTAAGTTTGCCTTTACTCATATGTCTGGGTTGGTTGAAAAGATTGTACAACGTCAAGAAATTCCATTACGACCACTTGATCGATTCGGTGTAAGTACTGTTGCTTATGATCCAGTATCTGGTGAGATGGTAACGACTACTTTGGCACCACATACATTAAGTGTTGGTGATTACATCGTCATCGAAAAGGAAGGTATTACATTTGAGTGTAATAACCCAGCCGTTGAGATCTCGCATCCACGAGTAACAGATCCTGTTTATCGTAAGCCACTTCGAGTATCTGCTGCTACTGCATCTACATTTACAGTTAACGTTGAACCTGCCGGTGGATACACTCAGGCTCACTCATTTGTAAGTGCTAAAGCAAATGCTATCATTAAGGTTTCAAATCCATATCGACAAGAACTCGGTACTGTTGCTGGTAACCCAATGATCGCAACTCGAGCAAAAGCATTAGGTATGATTATTACCAATGTGGTTGAGACTGGATCTTATGCTACATTCCCAACTCGAGTCGATCCATTACAAACATGGCAATCACCAACAGTTATTGCTGGTAAAGAAGCGGTTGAAGATGCTGTACCTACTCTAGCAGATAACGTACTTACATACTTGACTGCAGTTCAAAATGGATTGGGCTTCCCAGGAGCGAAATGTCGAAGAGACCTCGGTTACTTAATCGATGCAGTATCACATGACGTTCAATATGGCGGAAACTTTGCTTCTAGACAATCTGCAGGAATCTACTTTGAAAATGGAGTAAGTGTACTTCCAGCAGATACCCGTAAGCAAACTGCAGACATTTACGATTACCTCAGTCTTATAATGTCACAAGTCATTCAAGAAAATGATGTATCACAGTTTGCAACTTACACTCCAACTAATGCAACTTACGATCCAGCAACTGGAATATTTACTGCAACGATCGGAAGCAACAACTTTAAGGTTGGAGATCTTGTATGGATGGCTCCTGAAAGTGTTGTATTCTCTTGCAATATGGGATCTGGTAACCAGAATCATAGATCACCAGAAGCACATCACCCATACTACAATAGAGGATGTCCAATTACTGCTGTAGAGGGTACTACGATTACGATGAATGTAGGAACAGGCGGAACAGGCCAAGTTGCTCATACATTCGTAACGGCTGATGCTGATTCACTCTCTAACGGTCCTTATCAACAGTTCCTTGGATCACCAGGAACAGCTACTGAAGCAGCGACTGCACAGTCTCTCATCGGTATTGTTGAAGATGTTATTCGAGCAAATTCAACTGCTGCACTACCAGGGCTTGAAGGACCTGATCTTTCTTGGGTCAACTCTGAGTTAATTGGAGCTGCAGAGCAAATCGAAGATAATGTCGATCATCTAGCAAATGACTTGGTACACTTTATCAACACTGAGTTTAATGCTCTTGATTATAACCGAGCCAAGTGTTTCCGAGATGTTGGTTACCTACTCGATGCATTCAGCTATGACTTGAACTACGGTGGTAACATCGCTTCTCGTTGGAATGCAGACTTCTACTTCTGGAATAACGAGTATCGAGTACCAGAAAATCAACGTGAAGCAACCGCTAAGTCTTATAGACAACTTGGTGTAATTTGTAAAGATATCGTTCTCGGTAAGTATGAAGGACAGATTGCTAAAGGTGAGCTTGGTACTCAGGTTGAAGCTGATAAAGTTGAAAAGCTTGCAAATGTATTCTACCTGACTCAGATAAATAAAGATACGAAGTATTTACCAGTTAAGGAAGAACCTGATTACACTTATGCTGGAGACAAGTTTACTGGTGCTCAGTTTATCATTGGTGAGAATAAGATTAATCTCGCTGCTGATACCGTAAGATATGTAAGTGCTGAATACGGATTTATCAACTTACCTCTTACTAGACGTGATGCATCTAACTTGCTTCAAGCAATAGCAAATGACTTCAAGTATGAGGATGGTACAGAAGTTAATTCACCATCTTACTCTGGTAGTATTGCGGTTGGTGCTCAGAATGCAATAAGAACCTTTACATCATCGTTCTTCGATTATAGAGGTCAACATGCATTCCCAGTATTCAATCCAACAACACCAGGCTTGAAGTATCAAGGTTCTTTACAAGGTCCTGTTGGTAGCGGTATACTTGCGTCGGTCACTGGTCAAAAACCAAATCACGCTTACATCGTTGCTACTAACATGGCGGATAGTCACTACGAAGGTGATATATATTATTGGGATCCTACAATCAACGATTGGAGATACGATGGTCCTAATAACACTGAGCTTCTAGATTCCTTCGTAGGGGCATGGGAACGAATGAGAGATTACATGATTAGTAACCTTTCACCTGATGCGGCTCACTCAGCAATGATTGCCGGATTGTTTAATGATTGTTTGATTGATAACGTGGTAAGACCAGAAACACTGATCTTCGGATCGTTGGTTGAATCCATTGCTCACCAGTTCAACGGTGCATCGGCAGGTGTTAACAGAAACGCATTGCCACTGAACTTTAGAAACTTAGGTCAGCCAATCTCTGCTATCGCTTCGGTATTGAATGAAGATGGTGGGCGTATCAGATGGTCAGGTGCGGATGAATTGAACAACCAGTACTTTGCAAGAGGATTAAGAATTAACGGTCGTACAGGACGAATTGAAGGTCGACCATTTACATCTTCTGTTAGAAAACTCGCAAGACGTGCTTCTAATAGTAGAGCGTCACTTTAAATAGGATAGAATAAAATGGCAACAATTACTACCAGTCAGGCGCCAGACGCGAAACCGGTATATAGTAGTTTAATACTTGAAACTACAGCAAAGGAACTAATGAATGTACCTAACTATGAGGTGCCTGAATTAGTCTTTGGTGGTAGTACTACTGTCGAGCCGGGTGTTGGCGAAGTTATTTCTCCATTGCTCCTGTGTAACACAACTGCAAACACGGTTACGGTTGATGTTGAAATATATAGAAACGTAGAAAACCAGTTTTTTAGCCTTGTTAAAAACTTACCTGTTCCGGCTTTCGATACAGTTCCATTGCCATTGAACGGTCAGTTTCTAAAAACTGGGGATATACTACAAGCATCAGCTTCCGTAAGCTTTGCGATTCATAGTACCTTATCGTTCACACTTGGACAATCAGAAGAAGATGACGTTGTTTAAACAACATATATAGTATAATAAAGGATCACGGAGAAATACTAAATGGCCAATAGATTCGGCACACTAACAGGAAGAAGTAAGCTAATAGGCTTCGGAACGCCTCATGCGTTTCCGATTACATTAGATCCTGTCGTCCACGAGGGCTCTCTCGTTTATGCCGACAATGATAAGGTATATTTTTCCGATGGCACTGCTTGGATAGAACTAGCAGGAGCAGGGCAAGGAGGAGAAGTTAATGCTATCCTTCCATTCGCATTTATTCGAGTAAATCAAACAGGAGACTTCTCAGGTACTGGAATATCAATGTCCAACTGGGATGGAGCTGCTGGAACCGCAGACTTTACCTTTGATGTTGCTCAGCCTGACACTGACTATACGGTTATTACTGACGGCGAATTGAATGACGATGGCCGGTTAGTTTCTATTCAAAGTAAAACAGTCAATGGATTTGAAGCTTCGTTCTATGATGGCAGTAGTAATGCAACCGCTCCAACTGGTGCAAGTGCATTTGGTATCATGGTATTTGCATCAGATCCAGTTGTCTCGGTTGGTCAAGGTATACCAGGCATACAGGGTGTTCAAGGTACTCAAGGTGAGTATGGTCCCGGCTTTACTATTGTCGGTTCAGTAGCAGATGTTGATGCAGGTGGCGATCCTCAAGCAACATTAAACGCAGCATTTGCAACTCCCAATACTGGTGACGGTGTTATTGATGAAGCCGATGATGAGCTCTGGATTTATGACGGAGCCGTTTGGATAAACATTGGTTCATTCAGAGGAATTCAAGGTTTACAAGGTGTACAAGGTAATCAGGGTCCTCAAGGACCAACCGGTAATACTGGTGTTCAGGGTTATCGTGGTGTTCGTGGTTTCCAAGGCGCACAGGGTACTCAAGGTCTTCAAGGTTTCCGTGGCTTCCAAGGAACGCAGGGTGTACAAGGTAAGCGTGGACCACAGGGTGTTCAAGGTGTACAAGGTATCCAAGGTGATTTAGGTAACCAAGGTACGCAGGGTACACAAGGACCTCAAGGTACTCAAGGCTTTACCGGTCTTCAAGGTGACGAAGGTTTACAAGGATATAACGGCACAGACTCAGGTGGTGTTCTAGACTTTGGAATGATGAATACGAGCGGAGAGTTTCCTGCTCCTCCCGGTGGATTCTTCCAAGTTAACGGTCAATCAAATCCAACTGACGATTTTAGTGCTGTAACTAAGCTTTACATCAGTGAAAATGATACTTATAACATTGACATCCAGCCTTTGCTGTTGAGTCTCTCACAGTCTACATCCGCGAATAAAGCATACCTAAAAATTACAAGACGTAATGAACCCTCAAGATATGTTATCTTTACCGTTCAGGATATGGTTGATGACGGATCATATTGGGAACTTGATGTTACATACGTTTCCGGTGCCGCTGATAAAGAACATTTTGTATATGAATCTGCTCCTAGTTCTGGAATATACATTTCTCAACCTTTGGTTGTTGCATTTAATATTGCAGGTGACCAAGGTATCCAAGGTATACGTGGACCGCAAGGTGTTCAAGGTTTACAAGGTGACTTAGGACCACAAGGCGTTCAAGGTGTACAAGGTCCACAGGGACTACAGGGTGTTCAAGGCTTACAAGGCTTACAAGGACCTCAGGGTGTAACTGGTTCGCAAGGTACTCAAGGAACACAAGGATTACAGGGTGCTCAAGGTACCCAAGGCTTTACCGGTGCTTACGGTGGAGTTACATTTAGATTTACATATGATGCTACCGACACAACAGCATCTGATCCCGGCATTGGTTTTGTAAAAGGTAACAATTCTGTCTTCGGTAACTCTACTCAACTTTACTTTGATGTTGAAGATGCTGACAGTGTACAAATTGCAGGCATGCTTGCGGATTTCTTTGCATCAACTAACCCAGGCAATAAGGGTTACTTAAAGTTAGCAGACGCTTCAAACGTTTACAATTATGCCCTGTTCGAAGTTACTGGTGGCGCTCTGAATGGTAACGCTGGTTCAGGTTGGTATCTCATTGACGTTGATACAATGTCTCTTGGGCAAAGCTATGCTAACGCTACTGATTTCCGAATCTCGTTTGTCAGAACTGGTGATCAAGGTATTCAGGGCTTGCAAGGTCTTCAAGGACTACAGGGTGTTCAAGGTACGCAGGGAACACAGGGTACTCAAGGTTTACAAGGTCTCCAAGGCTTACAGGGTCTTCAGGGTGTACAGGGTGAAGCAATCCAAGGTATCCAAGGACCTCAAGGACCACAGGGTACTCAAGGACTTCAAGGCCTTCAGGGTGTTCAAGGCGAAGCTATTCAAGGTATACAAGGACCGCAGGGTCCTCAGGGAATGCAAGGCCTTCAAGGTGTTCAAGGCGAAGCTATTCAAGGTATCCAAGGACCACAGGGTGTGCAGGGTACTCAAGGAACACAGGGTATTCAAGGTGTGCAAGGTGAAGCAATCCAGGGTATGCAGGGACCACAAGGTACCCAAGGCGCTCAAGGATTGCAGGGTTGGCGCGGCTTCCAGGGCGACCAAGGTGAATATGGTGGAATGACCTTCAAGTGGAATTGGAGTTCTAACACACTGGGTGGAACAGACCCAGGCACCAACAACTGGAAACTAAATAACGCAAACACAACTCTAGCTGATCTATTAACACTTGATGATGTTCCTTTCGATCAATATGATACAGAAATTGATGATTTCTTAGACTTCATTGATAATCAGCCTGGTACTGTAAAAGGTTACTTGTTTATTCAAGCAGGTGCAGGCCCAGGAGGAACAGGACCTGGCGGACACCATTGGCTCGTATACGAAATTACAAACTGGTCTTGGGATTCAGGTTCTAAGAATTACGGTTACTTTGACGTTAACTATGTTGATGGTAATGCTACATCTTGGACTACGGTTGCTGCGTCTCACTCGGCAGAAACATTAATATCGTTTATCCCACGCGGCCCCGCTGGTACGCAGGGTATTCAAGGTATGCAAGGATTCCAAGGTCTACAAGGTAGAACAGGAGCTGGTACTCAAGGCGTACAAGGTGTTCAGGGTGACTTCGGTATTCAGGGTGCTGATGGTTCGTTTGGTGGTGTTACATTCGACTACACATTCGACAATACAACAAACAATGCTGACCCAGGCTTCGGTAAGTTAAAAGTCAATGATACAACTGATGCTGACATTACAGCAATGTTCATTGATGATCGTGACGATAACTTCGTTAACATCGAACCTTTCTTACTTACTATTGATGATAGTACAAGTCCTGTTAAAGGTCACTTCAAGATTACTAAAAAGTCTGCACCACAAGACTTTAAGATCTTTACTATTAGCGGAACGGTTAACCAAGGTGGATACTTCATTGTCAACTGTGACTTTGTAAGTGGAAACGGATCGTTTGCAAACGGTGAAGATGTTACAATTACGTTTGCTCGAACTGGTGACATTGGTGCTACTGGTGCGGCAGGTCCACAAGGTGCTACTGGTGGTACTGGTATCCAAGGTGCTCAAGGTTTACAAGGTGCTGGTGGAGGAATCGGCATACAAGGTATTCAAGGTACACAGGGTCTTCAAGGTGTTCAAGGTGGTGATGGTCCTGAAGGTGCTGGTGCTCAAGGCTTACAGGGTCCGCAAGGTCCACAAGGTACTGAAGGCTTACAAGGTCCTGCTGGTGACGAGGGTGTTCAAGGACCAGAAGGTATACAGGGTTATCGTGGATTCCAAGGATTTAATGGATCTGGCGGCATAGGTGCACAGGGACCACAAGGTCCACAAGGATCACAAGGTACGACTGGTAACGACGGTATTCAAGGTCCTGCAGGTGATGAAGGTCAGCCAGGCGGCCCAGGAACAGATGGTGCTCAAGGTATCCAAGGACCACAAGGTGCTCAAGGACCAAGTGCAATTGGTACACAGGGTCCTGCTGGTGAAGAAGGTGCTCAAGGTATTCAAGGACCACAAGGTATTTCTGGTCTAACTGGTAACGGTGTACAGGGTCTTCAAGGAACACAAGGTGTACAAGGTATTCAAGGAGCGTTTGGCCAAGGTCAAGAAGGTCCGCAGGGTGCAAGTGGTACTCAAGGTCCTCAAGGTCCTCAGGGCGAACAGGGTGATGCATCTACAGGTATTCAAGGATATCGTGGGTTCCAAGGAACACAAGGAACAAGAGGAGCTGGTGACCCAGGACCACAAGGTACTCAAGGTGTTCAGGGTGAAATAGGTATTCAGGGCGCAATCGGTAATGGTGTCGAAGGTGCTCAAGGTGTTCGTGGATTCCAAGGTTTCCAAGGTGTTCAAGGCGCTGAGAGTGGTGGACCTCAAGGTATTCAAGGTGTTCAAGGTGAACGTGGCTTCCAAGGACCTCAGGGTGCTGATGGCGGAACTGGTGGAGTTGGTGTACAGGGTGAACGTGGATTCCAAGGTGCTGATGGTGGACAAGGTCCTTCAGGATTTGGTTTACAAGGTGCTATTGGTGCACAGGGTGTTCAAGGTTGGCGTGGTTTCCAAGGACCAATCGGTGGATCTGAACAGGGTCTTCAGGGTGAGCAAGGTTTCCAAGGATTCATAGGAGCACAGGGTGGTGCTGGTCCTTCTGGCGGTGGTGGGGTCCAAGGTTACCGCGGATTCCAAGGTTTCCAAGGACCGTTTGGTGTAGGACCACAAGGTACTCAAGGTGCTGATGGTGGCGGTGGTGATGAAGGACCGGAAGGACCGCAAGGACCGGCTGGTGCAACTGGACCACAGGGTATTCAAGGTCTAACTGGTACGACTGGTTCGGTTGACGTACAAAACTTATATACCAGTGCTCTTCAGGGTACTGCAATGTTTGTTAACTTGGTCCAAGGTGGTTCAGGTGGTAGACCAATCTATGGTACAACAGGTCCTAACCCACGCCCACTACCAAACGGCGGAAACGCTAACCTATTCTATACAGGTATCGATGACGAATTAACTGTTGAGAACGTAACGGTCGAAGGTGGTATTACACTGGGTGGTGTTACTGAAACTGCATGGCCTGCTGGATATGATGGCGGTGGAAACAATGTTCAAGTCGGCGGTGACTTAACGTTTAATGATAATATTAAGCTTAACTTCGGTACTGGTAAGGATATTGAATTCTATAACAATGGCACAGCAATGTACATCGATGCTGATGCTAGCTACGACATTTATATCCGCGAAGGAACAACTGAAAGGTTCAAGTTCGATACAGGAACCGGTGAATTAACCGCTGCAGACTTTAACTCAACTTCTGATGCTCGAGTTAAGGAAAACGTAGAAACGATCGAGAACGCACTTGATAAGGTACTTTCCTTAAGAGGTGTTGAATTCAACTTTAAAGAAATGACTGGTAAGAAGATTGGTCTTATCGCTCAAGAAGTTGAAGAGATTGTTCCACAGGTTGTTGGTGAAGACGATTCAGAAGATAAGATTAAGAATGTTTCTTACTCTAACTTGGTCGCACTATTAATTGAAGCCGTTAAGGAACAACAAAAACAGATCGATGAATTAAAGTCTAATAAGTAAGGTGGGGGATCACCATGGCGAGACTTACAGCTGATGCCCTCAGCAACGCTGACTTCACGCTCGCTGACCTTGAAAATCGCCTTAAGCTTTTAAACTATAATAATCTCAAAAGAGATTCTGGTAGAACAATATCGATCTTGACCGACGGCAATCGTCTTGAAGTCCTTCAGCTAGTAGAAGAGGGACTTCGAGATATTCAAGCTGTATATGATCCCAACAAAGGATCATCATCTTTAGGAGCAGTTACCGTAGGTCAATTCACAATTAAAGCAAGACCCGCATCCAAGCAAGGGAACTTTTCTGCCGGTATTCAAAACGAGCTTTTAATGATAAAGCTTGTGAAACAATATACAGCAGGCGGCCCTATCAATATTCGAATCACAGACGGTGTTAAGAATAAACTCTACAAAGATATAGCTGGCATCGAAGAGATGGGACGAGATACTGTTGGTCGCAAAAAGGCTGACATTAATCTTGTTACTACTTCAAATCAAAAAATACCAATATCGATTAAAAAAGACAATGCTGAGACGTGGGAGTCTGCGGACAGCTATTGGGCTTCAAAAGCCAAAGATATTATAGATAGTCTAGAACAAAAAAATAAAATTGATGTAACAGAAGCCGGTTCTGTCTTTAAGATAAAACCAAGTGTTGCAAAAGCAGCCACAGCTCAAGAAAAAACCGATGTGGTGTTTGGAAGCGATATACTCCAAAGAAGAGGCTGCGTATTAGTTAAAACATTTAATCAGAGAGATTTTAATATTGTAGGTGATGAACTAGTAATTACTGGCACTAAAGTTATCGATTCAGTAACTGATTTGACCGGTAAATATGAAATATTCTTTTTGATTCGTAATGACTCCTCTCGAAGAGGATCGAAGATACGTCCTGGTTTACGGGTTCTGGCTGTACAGTCTACTCGAATAAATAGAAACGTATTAGTAGTTTAATAAATATAAGAAACAGGATCAACTAAGAAGGTTCATCACAATGGCATCCAGAGCTAACATATACATTGACAAAGGAACTGACTTTAGAACCGCTATCGAGCTTTTTAATGACGAAGGGCAAGAATATTCTGACGTGACGATGGGTGTTTATAACTTCTATAGCAGTTTACGAAAGGTATATTCAGGCACGAGTTTAGCAGATTTCACGATAGAAAAATCCAATAATGACATCACTCTCGTTCTGACTGATCAACAAACCGATGCTCTCAAACCTGGAAAGTATCAATACGACGTAATAATGCAAAAACAAACAGGAGAATTGTCAAAAATAGTTGAAGGCTTAGCAATCGTAGTCGATACTATCACGGAGGTTTCGTGAGCATAAAGGTCAAGATTGGTAGTGGCCGAAGTATTAAGGCCATACCTAAGGAAGGTTCTAAAACTAGCATAGTCGCTCCAGCAGAACGAAAGCCGCAGATCGTTCCAGATTCTGTCGTCCTTGGCATTGATACAATTGGTAATTACGTTCAGCAAATTGAAAGTGCCAATGGTATCATCATTACTCAAACAGTTAATGATCAAGCCGCAAACGTCGTTATTGGTCACGCAAATACTTCTTCTGAAGTTAGTACAGTAAATGGAAATCTTCAGTTTCCAAAGAATATTAATATTGATCAGTTTGGTCATATTACTCAATTCGAAAATACAAGTTTTAACCCACTCAATTTCTCAGCCAACTCGACTGTTATTATTTCAAATGATATCACGATTGGTAATACCTCTCTAACTCTCGGTGAATCTGTTGATACGCTTGTCGGCCTATCATCTCTCGACATCGGTGGTCCAGTATTAGCTGACAGCCTTACAATAAGAGATAAGATCGAAGGTCGTATTCTATATGCTGGCGCTAATGGTGCTATCATCGATACGGATGGGTTACGATACGATGGTACATCATTAATTGCAGATGGTGGTGTATTCCTCGATGGATTACAAGTTCCCGGCCAGTCTGGATTGGGAAGTGTTAATGTCACTGATTTAACTCAAGGCCGTATTGTTTATGTTGGTGCTAACGGTGAGTTGATAGATTCTAGTAACCTACGGTTTGACGATACAAGTATTATTGCAACAGGTGGTGTCTTCTTAGACGACTTATCTGTTCCGGGCCAAGCGACATTCGGTAGTGTAAACATTGAAGACCTTAACGAAGGTCGAATCATGTACGCTGGTGCAAACGGCGAGCTTATTGATTCTGCTAACTTAAGCTTTGATGGTGTTTCTATTACAGCAACTGGCGGTGTGTTCCTCGACATACTTTCTGTTCCTGGCCAAACAACACTGGGCTCAGTTAACGTAACAGACCTTACATCTCAACGAGTTGTGTTTACCGGTTCTCAAGGCGAGTTAGTCGATAGCAACGCACTCACATTTGATGGGACAACATTTGTAGTTGATGGTAATGCAGACATCACTGGTAATATTACGATTGGTGGTAATATTATTCTTGGTGATGCTCCCATTGATACAATTAATGTTGTTGCAGACTTTACTTCAGATATTATACCTGACGCTTCAGGCCTATACAGTCTTGGTACAATAGGTAAAAACTGGTACCGAGTTTATACAGAAAATCTCAAGAGCGATAGTGAAGTTATTACTATCGACACATCTGGTGCATTAACTTTACCAGCCGGTTCGACTGCTGAACGTCCAGCTAATAGCGCTTATGGAATGATTCGTTATAACCTTACGGATGACAGATTCGAAGGTTACGATGGTAATTCATGGGCCGAGTTAGCAGGTAGCGTAAAAGACGTCGATAAAGATACGTTTATTCGAGCTGAAACCGGACCGGGCGATGATGGTGATGATCTCGACTTCTTTACTGCCGGTGTACAAAGATTACAAATTAATCAAGACGGTGAATTTAATTACGCTAACGGTGCGGTAATATTTGATTACAACACTCGTGATGCTACATTTGAAGGTGTTAAAGTTCCAGATATTCCTCTCAGTGGGATCGTCTACGCGGGTCCGGACGGAGACCTACGCGGGGAAGCTAACCTTGCATGGGATGGAACCAATTTAACAATCCTCGGTGGTATTACAGTTGATGGTGACTTTAGTACTTCGGGTGGTTTATCAGGCGACAGCTTATCAGTAGGTAACCTTCAAGCGAACACAATGATGTTCGTATCGGATACCGGTGCATTATCATCGAATAATAATATTCAATTCGATGGTTCGCATATGACTGTGAATGCAACTTCTGCATTCATTACAGCACCTACAATTGAAACAGTTACACAAGGTCATGTATTTGTTGCTGGAGCTAATGGGCAATTACAAGGTACTTCTGGATTTACTTATGATGGTGCTAATCTTGATATTGTAGGTAGTGTTGATATTAGTGGATCACTTACTATTGGAGACGGTGGTGTCTTTGGTGGTGATCAAGTAACTGTACCAAGTATTAATGTTTTAGATCTTACTCCTCAACGAGTCGTATTTACCGGTACCGATGGCGAGCTTGAAGATTCTGCAGGGTTATCATGGGATGGTTCTACATTCTATGTTGATGGTAGCGGAGAATTTACAGGTGATGTAACGATTGCTGGTAACTTACAGCTCGGTGACAATGTCGTAGATACGATTAATGTTGTTGCAGACTTTACTAGTAGTTTAGTTCCAAAGGATGACGCGACATACGACTTAGGTTCTACTGGAAGTAACTGGGACACACTATATATAAGAGTACTGGAATCGGATACTGGTGTTATCGGTGTTAATACTACTGGTGCATTTACTGTTCCGGTTGGTACGACATCAGAACGGCCAGGTGATCTTGCTTCTGGTATGGTTCGTTTCAACTCTACTGATGGAGTATTTGAAGGATATAGTGGAACGGCCTGGGCTTCTTTAGGTGGCGTTAAAGACGTTGACCAAGATACATTTATTGATGCTGAAAGCACACCAGGTGCGGATAACGACGAACTTCGTTTCTTTACCGCCGGGGTTGAACACTTTAAGGTTAATGCTAACGGAGAGATCCAAACTAGCAACACTGACCTAGTCCTGAACCTTGATGGTAACTTTAATGTTGGTAACAGTATTATAACAGGCGTAAATGCTCCTGTCAACAGTTTTGATGCAGTAAATAAAGATTATTTAGAAAATACTTACGCTCGTACCTTTAACGTAACAAAAGGTGCAAATACTTACCCTCTCGACCTATTAGATTCTTCTGACCCTGGTGCTATCGAAATTGGTACCGCTCTTACAATTGAATCATATAATAACACAGACAATACGCTGCAGATTGGATTGGATCCAGTTTGGCAATCGTTTACTGGTTTAAGAGAAGCAGGTATTGAAGGAACGGTTCCAAACTTTGAGTTTGACGTCTATGGACGTGTTCGTTCATTAATTAACGTTCCTCTATCTGTATCATCTAATGCGGTTGTTGACTTTGCCGGATCGATTTTTGATGTAATTGAAGACGCTGTTCGTAATGGTAATGATGAGCGTGGTATTCGAGTAACTGCTAATACAGCAAATCTTAAACTTGATTTTGCTACCAACAGTTTTGACATATTCTTAGATGGTGCAATCACCGGATCGAATACTGTTGTTAACAACTCAAACGTACATATTGAAACAACTTTAGATTTTAACGCTTCAGGTGCTGATGAAAGGTACATTAACGTAACCGGTGATACAATGACCGGTGATCTTCAAGCACCTAAGTTTATTGATTCAGATGATAATGATTACTTTGTACAACCAGCATCAACTTCTAAAATTAAGAACCTTATTGTTGGTCACCAGTTATCTCAGTCACAGATTGAAATGTCTACTGGTCCATTCAGTGCTCAGTACATATATGCTACATCAACACGAATTGGTTACTTAAGTAGTTCGTTTAACTTTGGTACTTACTTTGATACTCTCAACAACAGTTGGAAGGTACTAGACGGATACATCTACTCTCAAAGATTCTATGATTCAAACGATCAGGCTTACTATCTTGATATGAATCAAAGAACCTCTCGAATGCTTGCGTTGAATCTCGACGAAGAAGTTACGATAGGTGGGAATTTAGAATTAGCCAATAACCAATTATCTACATCGGCTGGTGATTTTACAATATCCCCGGCTACTAGTATTATTGGAGTGGATAATAGTATTATAACAGGTTTGAATGATCCTGTCAACAGTTTAGATGCAGTAAACCTACAATATTTACAAACAGAATTAGATTCAATATCATCAGCAGGTATTTCTATATCGGCTGAGAGTGGTACTACAGATGTGGTAGCGCTTGGTGAAGAGATCTCATTTGCCGCAGGTGAAGGGATCAATACGACAGTCAGCAATAATCAAATATTAATTGCTGGTGAATTAGCAACAAGTACCAACATTGGTGTTGCTTCATTTAACATAAATAATTTTACAGTCTCTAGTGGTGATGTTACGGTTACAGCACTAGATGGAGGAACTTTTTAACTCGCCTTTATAGGTGTGACAAAGGGACATATATATGTCAACGTTAATTAAGCTTAGAAGAAGCGCCGTTGCAGGCCGCATTCCGACTACAGCTCAGCTGGAGTTAGGCGAACTTGCTATCAACACGGCCGATGGAAAAATCTTCATTAAACAGGACGTCGGTGGAACTCAATCCATTGTCGAGTTTAGTGCTGACCCTCAAGATCTTCTTGATTTAATTAAAACCGTTGACGGGGCAAACTCAGGTTTAGATGCCGATCTCTTTGATGGACTTGACTCCTTACAATTCTTACGCTCGGATGAAGATGATATCTTTGATGGTAGTCTTACGATTACGGGCAACCTCACAGTTACTGGTAATACCACCTCCGTTAGCACAGAAGAAATTCTACTTGCTGACAATAAGATAACTCTTAACTCTAATGAAACTGGCACTCCTAGTCAAGATGCTGGTATTGAAGTTGAGCGTGGTACAGAATCAAATGTTGTTCTACAATGGAATGAAGCAAACGGTTATTGGGAAATTGCTTCAGGTGGAACAACAGGACGCATCATTACTACAAGCGATGCTGGTGCTGGGAATGGATTTGATGCTGATCTATTAGACGGACAAGAAGGTTCGCATTATTTAGATTTTACAAATGCAACAAGCAAACCTGATCCAACAATTGATGTTAATATTACAGGGAAGGTAACTGGTTCAGGGACGACCACTTTAACTGACCTTGCTGATGGTACAATTAACATTGCTGCTGAACTAGCAAACACCACAGTTACAGCAGATTCATACGGTTCGGCTTCTCAGATTCCAACATTTACTGTAGATGAAGATGGACGATTAACTGCTGCACAAAATGTAGATGTAGCAGGTGTATCTGATACAGAATGGTACACAGCAAATAATACTTTCCAAATTAACACGGTTGATGGCTCTTCGTTTGATGAGCAAATATCTCAATTCGATTTAAATGTAGACTTCGGTGCAGGCATTGATGTAACAGGCGATGTTACTGTTACCGGCACTGTTGATGGTCGTGACATATTAGCAGATGGTCAAAAGCTTGATGCTATTGAATCCGGCGCAACAGCCGACATGTCGAATACTGAAATCCTCGAAGCTGTTAAAGCTGTTGATGGTACAGGCTCTGGACTCGATGCCGATTTACTTGATGGTGAAGAAGGTACATATTATCTCGACTTTCCTAACTTTACGAATTTGCCCGATCCAGTAGTTGATGTTACTTTATCAGGTAAAGTTACTGGTACTGGTACAACTACACTTACAGATCTTGCTAATGGATCGATTAGCATAACAACAGAACTTGCAAATACCGCGGTTACTGCTGGTGTATACGGTTCAGCTTCTGCTATACCAATCATAACTGTCGATGAAGATGGTCGATTAACTAATGTTAGCACTGGTGCTGTAAAAGGTGTAGATTCAACTGCATGGTACCAAGCAAACAATACATTCCAAATCAATACAGGTGACGGCTCTCAGTTCGATACTGTTATAAACCAATTTACAGGTTTAGATGTTAGTGGTGATATTACAGTTACAGGTACAGTTGATGGACGTGATGTTGCTGCTGATGGAACAAAGCTCGATGGTATAGAGCCAGCAGCAACTGCAGACCAAACTCCGGCTGAAATACTTTCAGCTCTTCTTACTGTCGATGGTACAGGTACATTACTTGATGCTGATTTATTAGATGGTCAAGAAGGTACATACTATCTCGACTATAATAATTTTACCAATGTTCCGGCAGCTACATCGAATACAGAACTTCTTGAAAATATTAAATCTGTCGATGGCGCCGGATCAGGTTTAGATGCTGATTTACTTGATGGTGAAGAAGGTACATATTATCTTGACTTTACTAACTTTACAAATCTGCCCGATCCAACTATTGACTTAGCACTTACCGGTAAAGTTACTGGTACAGGTAATGGTACACTTACCGACCTTGCTAATGGATCAATTAGTATTGCCACTGAGCTCGAAGATACAGGTGTTGTGGCAGGCACTTATGGTAGTGCAACGTCGATTCCTATTGTTACCATTGATGTCGATGGACGTATTACTGTAGCGAATACAGCAGCCGTTGCCGGTATCGACTCAACTGCTTGGTATAATGCTAACAATACATATCAAATTATTACTGGTGACGGTACACAGTTTGATACAAATATTTCTGTATTTAATGATGGTATTTCAACAGGTAACATTGGAGTTACTGGTGATATTAATATTACTGGAACTGTTGATGGTCGTGATGTTTCGGTTGATGGTACTAAACTCGATGGTATCGAGGCTGGTGCTGATGTCAGCTTATCAAATACAGAAATCTTCCAAGTCATTTTAGATGCAGACGGTGTCGGCTCAACTTTAGATGCTGATTTACTTGATGGTCAACATGCTCTCGACATTATTAACGCAGCTTCAGCACAAGCAGCAAACAATGTAAGTAATGCAACAATAACAATTACTCCTGGAAATGCTATAGCAGGTGGAGGATCGTTTGGTCTAAACCAAGTTGCTAATGTTGCAATTACAATTGACCATGATGATACCTCTTCGGTAGCCGACACTTCTAATGCCGATGGTAATGTTCTCAGTAATATTACATTCGATACATTTGGTCACGTACAATCACATGCAAATACAAATCTTGATGATCGTTATTATACAGAAACTGAATTAGATGCGGGCCAATTAGACAATAGGTATTATACAGAAACAGAATTAGATGCCGGTCAGCTTGATAATAGATACTATACAGAAACTGAAGTTGATGGTTTCTTAAGTAACACTGTAGGTAATGATGTACATATTATTGCTGGTGACGGATTAGCAGGAGGAGGTCAACTTACTGCTAATGTTACTATCAGTCACGCTAATACTTCAGGTGTTGCAAATACCGGATCTTTGGATCTAGTTAATGCTGAGGTTATTCAAAGTTTAACCTTTGACGAGTTTGGACATACAACTGGAGTTACTACAGGTAATCTTCAAGTATTAACAATTGCAATTGCCGATGCAAGATATGTTAATGTAACCGGCGATACAATGACTGGTAACCTCACGGTTCCAGATCTCATAGCAAACAATGTTATAACTGATCATACAACTCATACTTCAGGATCAGGCACTACTTCAGCAACAACTAGTACTGTCATATTTCAATTTGATTCTGCAACTTATAATTCAGCTGAGCTCGTGATCACTGCTACTCAAGGAATAAATAGACATGTCACCAAGTTGTTAGTGGTGCATAATGATACAACCGCATCTGCTACTGAGTTTGCTACAATATATACTAACAACTCTTTAGCAAATTACGATGTTGGAATAGCAGGAGGAAATGTAGAACTGTCAGTATCAGCGACATCAACAACTGCAACGGATTACAAAATAGCCGCAACGCTTATTAAAGATTAATTGAATAATTTAAACCGCCAATCTGGGGAGAGTGAACCGTATGGCAAATGATAAAAAGTTTATAGTCAAAAATGGACTACAAACGTCGCAAAACGTTGTCATTGGAACAACCACCGACAACGGGAAAAGACTACAAGTAACTGGAGACTCTACGTTCTCGGGTGAAGTCGTAATCGATCAAAACGATTTTAGCGCTCCATCATTAAAAGTTACTAATAGTGCCGGCAGTTTATTTTCCCCACCGATCGCAGAATTTGTAGGAGACTCTGATTCACTCCAGATTCTCAACTCAGGTACGGGCGACTATAAACTTGTCAACTCTCAGCAAAACAATGGTATCATATTCTACGACTCCACACCTGGTGTTCGTATACTTTATAACAACTCTCCTCGGCTAGCAATCAGTTCTTCGGGTAACCGATTTTACGGATTAGCAACCACCACCATTGACAACAATCGTATTATTACAACTGCTGATGAAGGCTCAGGAAATGGGTTTGATGCAGATACTGTTGATGGTCTTGAAGGAATCCAATTTGTTCGTGCTGATGTTTCTGATATCATGGCTGGTAGCTATACCATTCAGAACAATTTAACGATCAGCGGGGACCTTACTGTTTCGGGTAATACGACAACCGTAAATACCGAAGAGATTCTTCTTGCAGATAATATCATTACACTCAACAGCAATTATGCTCTTAGTGCTCCTTCAGAGAATGCAGGTATTGAGATTGAGCGTGGTACCTTAAACAATCCAAAAATTCTATGGGATGAGAGTACAGATTACTGGAAACTCGTCTCGCTTGCAGCTAACGGCGCGCTTGTAGACTTAGGTCGAATCATTACGACTGCTGATGAAGGTTCAGGAAATGGGTTTGATGCGGACACTGTTGATGGCTTAGAAGCCTCTCAGTTCCTTCGTAGCGATACAGATGATACAGCAACAGGTAATATAACCATTGAAGGCGACCTTACTATCGGGGATGATGGTGGTCCTGCGCAGATCGTATTTAATGGATCTGGACAAGATCGAGCAATATACTCAACAACCGGCACCATTGGTTTCTTGAATGCGTCGTTTAATTATGCAGCTCGATCGACTGGTGATGATGACTGGCTTGTACTTAGAGACGTATCCGCAGGTCGGGACGTAATTGCTACGACTGATGTAACTGCAGGTCAAGACATAACAGCAACCGCAGGTAACATTACAGCTTCGGCCGGTAATATTGAAGCAACACTCGGTTCAGTAACGGCTGGTACTACTGTTACTGCTAATACTACTGTTACTGCTGGAACCGATGTTATCGGTCAACGATTTATAGATGCAGATAATAACACATACTTAGCAAATCCTGCAAGTAATTCAATATTCAGTGGCTTAGGATTAGATGATAATCTTTTCCATAATGGTAACACTGACACAAGGTTACGTTTTGAAACCGACAATATTCTTTTACAGACTGGTGGAAATACACAATTAGATATTAACTCCACAAGAGTCTTAGCTAACCTTGATACGTATGTTCCTAATCTCTTTGTTAACGATGCTATCATTCATAACAATGATGTCGATACAAAGGTCACATTTAGCGCTAATTCTATTGGTGTAGATGCTGGTGGCTCTACTCAATTAACTGCAAACACCAGTGGAATATTTGTAACGAATCTGAGTGCTTCAAATAGTATCACTGGTGATTACATCACTGGACTTACAGAAGTACAAGCACCTGTTTACTATGATTCAGATAATCGTAGCTTCTATGGAGATTTTGCTGGTACATCCGTAATTAACGGAATCGCATTAGAAGGTTCTATTAGCCACAACGGTGATGCAGACACTTATATTACATTCCCAACTGCTGATACGTTTGGAGTATACACTGGTGGTACTCTTCGATATAGTGTAGATAATGATAGTGCAGACTTTACTGTAAATGTTTATGCACCAATCTTCTACGATTCAAACGATAACAATTATTACGGAGACTTCCATGGTACCTCCGTAATGAATCAAATTGATCTTGATTCTTATATTCGTCACATTGGCGACACAGATACTTACTTTGGATTTGTTGGTAATAATCAAATACGATTAGCTACTGGTGGTGTTGAGCGTTTGTATGTTAGCAACACAAGTGTATCAGCTAGTGTTGCATTTGATTCAACGGTAAGTGTTACAGCACCTATTTTCTACGATGGTAACGATGCTACCTTCTATTTAGATCCAAACTCAGGTTCACGTCTAAACACAATTACAATGACCGGCACCATTATTCATGATGGTGACACCGACACATTCCTTAATTTCCCGGGCGCTAATCGTTGGGAAGTTCAAACGGGTGGATCTCAAAGATTAGAAGTTAATGATGCCGGTGTAGATATTACTGGTGATCTTGACGTATCTGGAGATATTTCTGCAAGCGGTGACGTTTCAGCTAATACTGGTACATTTACTGGTGATGTTACTGCAGCACGATTTGTTGATGCTGATGATAATAACTATTTTGCAGACCCTGCTGCTTCTTCAGAATTCCATGAATTACAAATTGACGATTATTTAAGACATCGTGGTAACGCAACTACTTATCTTGGGTTCCCATCAAACAACAATATACGATTTGCAACAGATGGGACTGAGAGATTATTAATTGATACGACTTATGTCACTTCAAGTCTTGATGGTATTTTCCCAAATCTATATGCAGGCAGATATTACGATAGTAGCAATGCTACTTACTACATGGATCCAGCTTCTACATCTCGTGTAAATGATATTAGTTTGGTCGGTGAGATTATTCACGATGGTGATGCGGATACTTACTTAGAATTCCCAGCAGCAAATCAGTTTGCTGTCGTAACAGGTGGAGCTCAAAGACTACGAGTTCAAAATGGTTATGTCTTAGCGAATAACTCAATGCGTTCACCCATCTATTATGATAGTGCTGATACTCTCTACTATGGTGACTTTGCTGGTACATCTCAGTTATCTGCACTCGCCATTGATACTTATATGCGCCATCGTGGTGACACAACCACCTATCTAGGTTTTGATGCTGCTGACAGTATTACTTTTGTTACTAATGATGTCGAACGTGTAAACATTACTAATACAAACACGACAGTCTTTAGCGACTTACTTGCAAATAGATTTGTCGATAGAAACGATACAGATTACTATGTAGATCCTGCTAATGCAACAACCTCTGCCACATTATCTGGTAAGGTCTTAATTGGTGGAATTACTGACGCTGCAAGATGGGATGATACCACGGGTAATGGTGGCATCTCGTTAATGAGCCACGGTTCATACGCCGCCGGTCAAAATACCACAGTAGGAATTAGTGGTAATGGTGAATACGCGTTAATGTATATGAACATTATCGATCCAAGTGCGAATCCTTATGCTAACGGTAATCGATACATTAATTTCTATCATGATGGTACTAACGGAACTCAATTCAGAGGTGACTCAAGCGGAAACTTCTATATTGTTCCACCGGCAGGCACAACCGCAGGATTCTGGGATACAGGTGGCGGTGAAATTCTTGTTGCTGATGAAACCAATAATGACGTCATAGTTGGTGGTTCTTCTGTAACATATACCTCAATGGATAATACTCCATTGGTTGGTAATATAACAAATAGCAAACTGCATGTCAACGGTGGTATTCAACTTAATGGTAATGATGATGCCATTGTATTTGGACGTGGTACATCTTCATTCCTGAAAGATGAAGAACTCGGCTTTGGT
>ERZ1048068.145-NODE-145-length-67503-cov-13.495834_pt1 | contig 67503 bp, 53 predicted proteins | sample MGYA00383098_ERZ1048068 | MGnify/ENA primary metagenome ERZ1048068 (study PRJEB29581, sample SAMEA5548368) | metagenome | biome: marine; feature: coastal; material: water | depth 1 m | study: Short-term variability in the microbial, nano- and picoplankton...
GGAGCTGCCTTGCCACAATACCTGCTGTTTCTGTATATGCTGTGTGCTCCATCGCCTTCGTATTCAATCAGAGTCATGATAAAATGAGAATTTCAGATTTGGTATTTCATCAAGAGCCACTAGACTCATGCACATGGCTCTCCCCCTCAAAAAAAGCGAAGTAATCTGTTTCTACGATCTCCAGTATCGCTGGGCCAAGCGCAGCACGGAACGTGGTGTCGAAGTCAAAATTGAGCTTAATGAATTTCCCGACGGCCAGATGATCATTGCCCAGTGCCCGCGCGTATTCCGCCCCGACATGGTCGAGGACATTATCGAATACGGCCGTGACAATGGCTGGGCGCCAGAAAGAACCGGTGACCCGATCACCGTGCGCCTGACCAAGCGTGGAATCACGCCAGTGGTGTAAAAACCGACTTATCAAGTGCAACGCTTCGAGCTAAGCCCTTCTCACTTGTTCACAGGATCAAAAGGAAAGTCGGTCTCTATCTGCTTGAGCAATACATCGGGCTCATCAGACAGCTGGCAAGTGACGTCTCCCTCAAATTTGCACATTCCGACGTTATCACCACTCAATTCCCACATCTCGTCTTCAGCCACCCAGTATTTTTCGATGTCATAATAGATTGACACATGCAATGCCATGATCACAGAGGCTGATACATACAGAGGGACCAGGAGCTGTCTCCTAACAGCACGGAACAAGCCGCGCCTACCCTCTTTCTTATTTCGTCTATAGCTACCAATCAATGCCGCCAAGACCAGCACACATGCCAAGATCTGCATTGAATGGCTGAGGATGACCAGCGGCATTGACAAAAACACACCCGCCAAACCAAATAGTGCCATAGCCAAAAAAAACGCCGTCGGAGGAAATCCCCCGACGGCGTGTTTGTTGAGTGTTGTGAGTAAGCGCTTGGCTTATTTCTCCTCGTCTTCGTCCTTGGCAGTTGGGCTCCACTCCTCAGAGGAACCGGATGATGCCAAGTTGAAGGCCTGCTCGAGACCGACAAGGTCACCTGATGGGCGGAGTGTTTCGAAGCTGGCTGACTCTTTCTCGAGCTGCTCAGGATCGTAGCTGACCGCCTTGATGGAAAGACCGATACGACGCTCGACTTTGTCCACCTTAATAACGCGGGCTTCAATCTCGTCGCCAACCTTGATAACGTCCTTAACCTTCTCCACGTGATCTTCACTAAGTTGTGAGATGTGGATGAGACCGTCGATGTCGTTCTCGAGGTTAACAAAGGCACCGAAGCTAGCAATCTTGGCAACACTTCCCTTGACGAGATCGCCAACCTTGAAGCTGCTAGCAATTTCTGCCCACGGATCACCGTCAAGCTGCTTAACGCCGAGCGAAACACGCTGATTTTCCTTGTCGATACTGAGAACGATAGCCTCGACCTCGTCACCTTTCTTGATGACTTCGGATGGGTGGTTGATCTTGCGGGTCCATGAGAGATCAGATACGTGAATCATACCATCGATACCCTCTTCCATTCCGAGGAATGCTCCGTAAGGTGTGAGGTTACGCACTTCGCCTTTGACTGTAGCACCGATTGGATACTTGGCCTCGAGCTCGTCCCATGGGTTGGACTCGAGCTGGCGGACGCCGAGCGATATTTTCTGCTCCTCGATACTGATACCGAGAACAACAGCTTTGATTTCCTGATCGAGTTCCAAGACATCGCTTGGACGGTTGATGCGCTTGACCCAAGAAAGCTCGGAGACGTGCACAAGACCTTCGACGCCACTTTCCATTTCGATGAATGCACCATATGGAAGAAGCTTTGTAACTTTACCTGTGACCTCTGTGCCGATTGGGTAACGTGCCTCGATGTCCTCCCATGGATTGTCCTCCATTTGCTTGAGTCCGAGAGACACACGCTCTTTGTCACGATCAACGTCAAGGATAAGCACCTCGAGCATTTGACCAATGTGGAGCAATGCGGATGGGTGGCTGATGCGTCCCCAACTCATGTCAGTTACGTGAAGTAAGCCGTCCATGCCTTGGAGATCAACAAAGGCACCGAAGTCAGTGATGTTCTTAACCTGACCCTCGACCTTGTCGCCAACCTTGACGCTCTGAAGGAATTCTTGACGTAGCTCTGCACGCTCACTTTCGATCACTTCACGGCGAGAAAGAACGATGTTCTTACGTTCGTCGTTAACTTTAACAATTTTAAATTCGTAAACCTTGCCAAGATACTCGTTGAGATCTTTTGGAGGTATAATGTCGACCTGTGAACCAGGAAGGAATGCTTCGACTCCAACGTTGACCATAAGACCACCTTTGACGGCACTTTTGATCTTGCCTTTGACGAGTCCACCTTCGTGGTAAACAGCAACAATTTTCTCCCAGTTCTTGCGATGGGCAGCTTTCTCCTTTGAGAGCACAACCATGCCTTCATCGTTTTCAAGTTTGACGAGAAGTACTTCTACTTCATCACCTTCTTCGATTTCCTCATCTTCAAATTCAGATGATGGGATAGCTCCCTCGGATTTGTATCCGATGTCCACGAGGACAACTTGGGGTTTAATAGCGATAATGGTTCCGTTGACAACGGATCCTTCTTCAAATATACGGAACTTTGAATCGATCAAAGCATCCAGTTCTGCAGTAGCAGGCATAGTGTTATGTTTTTGGGTTAAGGTTAGGTTCCTTGGTTAATTTTCTTCTATTTTAACAACCTCTGTATTGAAACATTGGAAGTTGCCCCGTTTGATATCGGTGGTAACGGGGCGCCAACACCCACCGATAAAAAGAAAAGTGAGGGCGCAATCTACAAGACACCCCAGTTTTGGCAAGAAGAATACGCTTATTTTAAACGACAACAAAACGACATTAAGTCACTTAAAATGATCTTATTAGGTGTTTTCTGCATGACATGAAAAGCCATCAAGCAGAGATCAAATCACCCACTCTAGATTTTCGGCCCTCATTTTAGTGTTCTGAGCAACAATCAGCTCACATTAAAACATTCATCTGGTGGCAGCTTTATGAGCCCGCTCACATTACGCTACTTGCCAAACTTACGATCAAGTTCATTGAGTGAAATATGAATCAGCGTCGGCCTACCGTCTGGAGTGCAATATGGCAAATCACAAGCAAACATCGAAGCCAAAAGCACATCCGCATGATCAGTATTACACGGCTCATGTTTACCCGCCCTTCTCGCTAGCCCCTGAGCGAATGCTTCATAGGCCACTGCCTTACCTTTACGAGCTCCGACCGTTTCATGAAGTTCATCCACCAGCTCCAACAAAAAACCTCTTACATCAGAGACCTTAAGAAAACTTGGCACGCTACTAACCTTCACCGTTGATCCACCAAAAGCTTCGACCTGAATTCCCGCATCAGCAAAATGATCAGCATGACGAACCACTAAATCTGCATCAATAGCTTCTAGCTCCAACAGCTCAGGAACGAGTAAACCTTGTGAGCTCATAGCACCTTGCTCGGTGGCAGCCGCGATGATCAATTGCTCGTAGACAATACGCTCACGTGCAGCGACAGGATCTAACAAAACAGCTCCTTCAACCCCCTCAAGAACAATATAGCGATCATGCAAAGGCCCGATCACATTGAAATCTGGTCGTTCACAAAGCTTACCTCCACTTGTATCCACTAAATCTGGTTGTTCCTCAGCCCGATAAGGAAACGAGCTCAGCCCCTGTTGCCTTGCAACTAGCTCAGCATCTTGGTCTTTGCCCGGTTGACTGAGTTTATTGTCTGCTGCGTGACTTTCTGAGGCCTGCAGACTGGCGTCCCGCCTATCTAAACTTGCAGGAGCAGTGTTGGATTCCTGAACTGGAGCGAACTCTTCGTAGCCACTCGGCATCTTCAATGCAGATGAATCCAACTCACCACGCAATGCCTGCTCTACGGCCTCTGCCACTAGCGCTCGAATCTCATGAGGACGATGAAACCTCACCTCCTTTTTAGCCGGGTGAACATTTACATCAACCAAACTTGGATCCATATCTATCCACAGCCATGCTGCCGGATTCGACCCATCGACAATAGCTCCTCGATACCCATCTCTCAATGCTCTAGATATAGCTGAATCTTCGACAGGACGCCCATTAAGAAAAACAAATTGCTGGCGCTTTCCCTTGCGGGCGAAATCGGCGGGAAGCAAATAACCGCGCAGCTTCATTCCTTTTGCTGATGTAGCGGGCACCTCAATAAGACTTGTTGCGGCTAACTGCCCTGCAAGACCAGAAATGCGCACGCGCCAGTCTTTGGTCGCGGCTAAATCAAAAACCTGGCGACCATCCTTCATCAAAGTGAACCGAACCTCTGGTGCTGCCAGTGCATGCAATCTGACCTGATGCTCCACATGTGCTGACTCCGTGCTCTCAGCTCGCAAAAACTTTCTGCGAGCTGGAACATTATAAAAGAGTTGCTTCACCTCCACACAAGTGCCCTCAGACATTCCCGCATCCCGCACGTCACCCAAGCGACCACCATCAACCACGATTTCGGTTCCCGCCATGCTGCCATGCTCCCGTGTCATTAGACGAAACCTCGAGACGCTGGCAATACTTGGCACTGCTTCCCCTCGAAAACCCAAGGTCAATATAGCCGCCAGGTCCTCGCTCTTTTTCAGCTTGCTCGTAGCATGCCTTTCAAGCGAAAGCAGGGCATCTTGGCGACTCATACCACATGCATCATCAGTCACCTTAATTAAGGCTGTACCACCACGCTGCAGTTCCACCGTTATGTGCCGAGCACCAGCATCAATACTATTCTCAACCAATTCCTTCACCACACTTGCTGGACGCTCAACAACCTCGCCCGCAGCCACCTGACTGGCAAGAGTGTCATCGAGAATTTGGATTTTAGACATGACCGTGTGCATTAACTGGCCGAGACATATACCAGCCAACGTTGGAACTTAATATGACAAATCATCATTAGCCAACAGTAGTTTTGACTTCTGTCTATTTTTTAATTGTTGATCTCGAGCAATCCATTATCCATTCACCAGTAATGCCGAGGGAATTTCAATCATCTACCATACAGCACATGGCCGACAGCCGGCCTCCGTGGTTTTGGTGGTTTGTTGCTCTCACCCTTGCATCTTGCTTTTCAATCCTCACGTGGTCGCTTTGCATCTCGATTTTCAATAATCCCGAGATACCGCGTAATTACGAGATACTGAAGAAACTCGAGCGCATTCCCACGCCACGCGCCTACACTTCGCAAACTGCGCCCAAGCATCCCGCTCACTCTGCACCGACTCTGCGTAAAAGCTACCTCGCATACACTCCTTCAGAGCTTACAACGATTAATCGAAGCCTCCTGCATGGCTATCTCACTAATTTTCGAGAGAGCACCTTCTCAAGTTATTTGGAGGGAACATATCGAGTCACACAGACACGCAAGCTCACCAAAGATGACCTGATCACAGACGGCTTTGCCATCCAACTGCGCGCATACTCCCAGCCGGATCAATACAACGAACCAACGCCCTATCCCGTCATCGCAGAGATTATAATACCGACCCCTTATTCTGATTCTTATCGCGGTTATCATAAGGGAGACACATTAAAGCTGGGCATCACCCCTTATTTTGCGTCCCTGCTTCATGTGGCAAAACTCACACAAACCAATGACGACACCATTATTGTCGTCACAGCGGTCAGCCTAGCGAGCAAACTAAGACCACCGCATGCTGGCCCATTTGATTTGAGCCCGCCCAAAGAGCTCCAGCTAAAAGCCAAAGTCCCTTTTTTTGATTACTAACTGCAGCGCGTTGCGCTCACTAGGGCATGACCTCATCTTGCCATGTCAGGCTATCGCCCGCTGCGCCCATGCGATCCAGCATTCGCCGAAGTAACACACGTTCCGCCTCTTTACCAATGTCGCTAAGCTCAGCATCTCTTCGCGCTTGATTTTGGAGATAATTAAAGGCCTTGGCATGATCCTGCGCATTCAAGCGGTTGATGGCACCATTCTCAGCATAATAAATCTCAAAGTCTCCCATCGGAGCAACACTCAAGACCTTACCCCGCGGCATAGCTCCATTGATTTCGCCGTCCAAGATCCCCCACTGTCCGCCTTCGCTCAGATCAAACCCCGCCTTCACCAAGAAATCGGCTTTCACAATGAGAGTCTTCTCGCTACCCAGCCAAGTTGTCTGAAACTTAGTGATGGCCTGCGTCTTTCTTTGCACCAGAGCGAGCTCCCCGATCTCCGATTTTTCCAACACAGCAGTTGAACCACTAACTACCACCTCAGTGTCGAAAACATCACTGAGAGCAACTGCCATGCGATCCACTGGGTCTTGCGCTACCTTAACATAGAGAAAATAAAAACAAGTAGCACCAACGATCATCAACAAGGCCAAACCTCCAAAAACAGCTAAAATAGCTCCTGGCAGCCGTGAGCTTCTAATACCCGACTTCGATTGTGACTCAGGTTGTGGTGCTACGTTTTCTGGTCCAGACATACTTATATGCAATACCTTACCGAACAACCTTTGAAAACCTTACAAATTATTTACCCCACATCGGGCCAATGAAGCCGAGCACACTTTTTGGGTTTTACCCTTGCTCCATCGTTTTCCCCAAGCCATTGATTATTTTGCATATATCATTAGAACCATTGGATATGGTTGATTAAGATACATAACACAGCCAGTTAACAAGCTCATGAAAATACAACACCTCATCAAAACCTCTATCGTAATCACACTGGGTATGATCAACCTGGCTCAAGCCGAAGAATCCATCCAAAAAGAGCCCATCAAGGTATTGCAAATCGTCGGTGAAAATCATCACGACTACGAAAGTCAAAAGGTCATCATCGCAGAAGGTGTTGGCAAACGTGTCAATAGCACATGGACAACCTTGCACCACAAAACCAAAGAAGATGCCAAGCAATTCCTGGACAACCCAGACTTCGCTAAAGGTTATGATGTGGTTCTCTACAACATCTGCCACGCACGTGAGCCCGATGCTGAATTCATTGAGCGAGTTTGCAAAGTTCATCACGACCAAGGCATTCCTGCCATCGGTTTGCACTGCACGATGCACTCCTACCATATTGTTCTCCCGGGAAACCCGCTAGAAAAAGAATGGAACAAACTCCTCGGCGTGCACAGCCATGGACACGGTCGCCACATACCAATCACCATCACCAAAACGGACCAGAAGCATCCCGTTACCAAAGACATGCCTCACCAGTGGAAAACAACCGAGGGTGAACTCTACTTTGTTAAGAAAGTTTTAGATGGCACAACGGTATTAGCAACAGGAGTCAATGGTGATAAGGATGCTGGGACTCAACCCGTGGTATGGGTGAACAACTATGGCAAAGCTAAAGTATTTTGCACCACACTAGGACACCACAACTCCACAGTCAAAAACCCAATCTATCTGGATATGATTGCCAACGGGCTGAAATGGGCTGTTGAAAAGTAGAATCTGATCAGATCAAAATCTTCACCATTTTGCGTTGAGTTCTCATACGTGCCACTCATTAACAACGAGGAAGAAGTAAAGCCGCTTGCGTATTAAACTTGAAACTTGATGCGCTGGACGAAACACTGCGCGCATGGCTCTCCATGAACCCTGGTCGATAAAATCACGCGCTCACGTGTGTGCAGTAAGCGAACGTCACTTCGAAGACGGCGAGTCTTTCTGCACTGCCATCTTTCCCGACCCAGAGTCGAGCGGTTACCTGCGTAAAGACTTCAGCACTGATGCATGGGAACAGCGTGCCGAGGATGAGCTTGTGCCATTCTCATTTTGGCAAAGTGTCTACCGCGCCCCCGTCAAAGAAGAGGAAATTGAAGTTACCGAAGAAAGTCCAGAAGACCTCCTGCGCCGACTGATCGAGGAGGATGAAGAACATACCGAAAATGTTCGCTACATTCTCGCTGTCATGCTCGAGCGCAAGAAACAGCTCGTCGAGGTAGACAACCAGCCTACCGCCACTGGCATTATTCGCATCTATGAACACCGTAAGTCAGGGGACGTCTTCATTGTTAAAGACCCGAACATTCCTCTCAGCGAAGTCGAAAACATCCAAGACGAGATCACAATCATGCTAGAAACTGGCGGGCGTATCCCCGAGCCTGAGCTTCCTGTTGAATCTGAGCCCATAACAGACTCGCAAACAGAGAGCGAGTCTGCCCCCATAGACGAAGACAATGAGAACTCCTCGGAAACTCTCGTCAACAGCTCAAGCGAAGAGGAGTGAATCATGCTGCCTTGGTTTGCTAAAGATCAGTTCCCTCTTTACCTTGCGCCTATGGCTGGCGTGACAGACGTCGTTTTTCGATCTATCTGCAAGGAACTGGGTGCAGACGTCATGGTCACAGAATTTGTATCCGCTGAGGGCATCATCAGGCAAGACGACCGCACCAGAAAATACACCGAATTTACTGATGAACAGCGCCCTTGTGGAGTCCAACTTTTCGGCGGTGATGGTGAGCGTATGGGTGAGGCTGCTAAAAAAATCATTGATTGGAAACAACCAGACTTCATTGACATCAACTTTGGGTGCCCGGTGAACAAGGTAGTTGCCAAAAACGGTGGCTCATCTCTGCTCAAAAACTGCGAAACCCTCGCCAGCGTGGCATCAGGTGTATCCCGTGCTGTCGGAGACCAGGTGCCCGTCACAGCCAAAATCCGAATCGGCTGGGATGAGCAAAGCATCAACGCTCCCGATGTTTGTCACATATTACAGGAAGAAGGAATGCAAGCCATCTCCATCCATGGACGCACTCGATCTCAAGGCTACCGTGGTCTAGCCAACTGGGAGGTCATTGACGCATGCGCACGCCACGTCTCCGTACCCGTGATCGGCAACGGAGATATTCACACAGGTGCCGATGTCAGACACCGCCGCGAGACAACCGCTGTCTCAGGGGTAATGATTGGACGCGCCGCCATGCAGAATCCATGGGTGTTTCGTGAGGCAAAGCATTACCTAGCAACCGGACAACAACCACAACCAGTCCCCATACCCGAACGATGGGAGATGATCGTGCGTCACTGCAGAATGGCAGTTGCATCAGATCGTTATGGCAACGAGCGGCAATCCATCATGGCAATGCGCTCTCGGCTGATGACCTACTGTAAAGGTTTTCCGGGCGCAAAGCCACTTAGGCAACGACTCTGCACAGTATCCTCCCTCATGGAGGTAGAGGATCTAGCCGCTGATTACTTGGGTGAACATTCAGACTCAACAGCCCTCGATGGATCTGCTGAGCACTCCAATGTTCATGCCTCCTAAGGCCTTCCAAAAGCGTTACTGCTGAGCACGGCGGAAATAAAGCGCCGTTTTTTGAAACTCAACAACGTAGTTTCTCTCTGGATCACATTTGTATTCAGCAATCATTACCTTACGCGCCTTCTTCATATCATCGGTCAGAGGCATCTTGGGCAGAGGCTGCTCCTTTTCTTCATCAGTAAGCGTCTCTCTGTATGCCATCACTTGATCGCGCTTGAGCTTGGTGTAAGCATTTGTTTTTTCTTGAAACTTCTTGTAACTCTCCGAATCCGCAAACGTGTAAATCACCGTTTTAATTTGATCTTCTCCCTTGCCTGCCAGAGAGCTCAATGTCGCATTGTGAGGGACTAACAAGTAATTGTTCGCCAGAGTGTAACCAAAATTCTGGGCCATAAACCTTAAGTTCTGCTGTAGTGCTTGGCGTATTTCGTTAATCTGACCAGCAAGAATTTCGCGTTGCTGCACTAGCTTTGGGTCCATCTGATCAAACTTCTGGCCCAACATTGCTAGATTGCGACGCTGGTTTGTGACTGCCTGTAAACTGGATCTCAAAAACCGATTTTGTTCTTCACCCTCAATCACAGTCACCAAACTAAAATCCCCGTTAGGTGATTCAACGGTCTCAGCAACACTCTTCAACTTTGCCAACTCTGCCGCAGTGACACCCTTGGCTTTATCATCAGTCGCCCCCTCAGCAGTGGCGGCATCTTTGCCTGCTTCATCCGCGACTACTTCAGCTGCAGTGCTTGACTCATCACCACTCTGCATTGCTCCTAAAAAGTAACCTATCCCCACCGAAACAAGAACGGTGACCACCATAATGAGAATGTTTGCTGTCTTATTATTGCTTAACATACCTGAACTATAACCAAACCAGAGGTGTTTGTCACCCCTAAACAACACCCAATAAACTGAGCATCAACCAAATGGACGATGCTGAACTCTCGTCACAGAGCCCTCACTTTCTCTCCCGGAATGACTCAGGCGCCACCAAGCCTGCAGACAAAATCATCTTGCTCGCTTCCTCTAAACTCATGCTACTGTCCTCCACCTTGTCATCCTCAACGATGATGGTAAAACCCGTCATCGGGTTAGGACTTGTCGGGATAAATACCGTGGTAACATCTTCTCCCGTTTGGCCATCATGGTAATTGCCCGTCACAAAGCCCAGCAATCTACAACCAGGACTTGGGTACTCTACGTAGGCAACACTCTTGAATTTGCGCTCTCCACCTAGATTCTTCACCGCGTCGACAAACTGCTTCAGCGCAGAATAAACAGCACCCAAGTAGGGCACCCGCTGCATCCCCTCATTGAGCCAATAGAGAATCTTTCGACCGGGGCGATTGGCCACACCAAAGCCCACCACAAGCAACAGAAAAACAGGGATCAAAAAACGCAAAAAATCTGAGCCGTAGAATGCAAAATCTTCACTGACCAAATCGGGGCCTGACCGCATTAAGTTAATCGCCTCTAGTCCAAGCTGCAGCAATTCATCACCGACCCGCATCAAAATCTTATAGATAACCACCAGCAGCCACACCGTTCCTACGGTCGGAATAACAGCAGCCAGACCAGTCAGTAAAAGCCCGACAAACTTAGCAATATGCGGATGCTTACGCAAAGGCGGGCTCATCGAAGTCTCAGCAGCTTTAAGTTCGTCATTCATCTTTTGTAACTATTATCTCCGTCGCAATATTAACGCCTGATAACGTAATACTGTGTGATCTCACTACTCCTCGACTGGCACCGCACGCAGTGGTTTCTGCCCACTATTGTTGAGCGGCACTTCATCGATAAAAAAAGCTTCATCGTCTTCTACGGGAATTGCCCTTAGTGGCCGAGGATCCTCACCGGCAGGCACAATACCTGCATCTTCATCCTCATCTAGTGGAATAGCCCGTGGGGCAGGACCATCATCCAGAGAGCGCACCTCAAAGCCTTCCTCATCCTCAATCACCATCGCTCTGGGCGGCGGAATGATTGATTTCTTAATCTCTTTTTTAAAGTGTTCAAAAAACGAACTGACCATCGGAGCTGCTTTTCGACCACCGCTCAACTTCTCACCTGGCTTCCCCTCGTAGAGAGCTGCAAAAGCGTAGCGAGGATTTTCCAGCGGAAAGAATCCAGCGAACCAAGCCAGCCTCTGTTCTTTAGACTCAGGCCCCCACTGTGCAGTCCCCGTTTTACCGCACAGCACCGTGTAGCTCAATCTAGCTCGCTGACCCGTGCCATAGCCAGCATTGACAACCTGCATCATGCCCTCGTGCACCACCCCAACGGCATTGGGGTCGAGATTAAGAAAATTGCGGCGCTCTGGCTCATTCGACACAAGCACACGACCATTTACGCTCTGCACCTGCTTCACAAGCTGTAGCTTCGGCATGGCTCCACCATTTGCCAAGCCTGCCATGCCCTGCGCCACCTGAAGTGGCGATGCCAGCATCACCCCCTGCCCGATCGACAAGTTGGCCGTATCTCCATCCATCATCCTACGATTATGATTCTTGACCATCCATTCGTTGGTCGGAACCAGACCTCTCGTTTCACCCACAAGCGGCAGGCCCGTCTTCGAGCCAAAGCCCAAGCGTCTCGCCACTGACAAAAATGCGCTCGGACCGGTCTGGATACCCACTTGGTAAAACCAAGGGTTACAGGAACGAGCGATCGCCCTCTTCACGTCAATAAAACCCTCGGGTTCTTTTGACCAATTATGAAACCAGTGTTTTCCTATCTTAATCTTTTCGGGGCAATCAATGAGGCTAAATTCGTGAACCTCTCCGTTGGTCAGCGCTGTCACCGCAACCACAGGCTTGAACGTCGACGCCGGAGGATAGCCGCCTTGGAAGGCACGCCCAAACAGAGGCTTACCTGGGTCTTCACGTAGCTCCTTGTATTTTTCATTGCTAATAAAAGGAATGAAATCATTCAGATCAAAACTTGGCCTCGATGCCATCGTCATCACATCGCCAGTGTGGATATCGATCACAACAAATGCCCCTCGCTCACAGTACTTTTCTAGCACAGCCTCCGCCTGATTCTGCCATGCTAGATCGAGTGTAGTGACGACATTGCCCCCCGGCACCGGCCGCTTTTCATACTTTTTATACACTAAACTTCCGTCGACATCATAGTCTTCGCGCAACAGGCCATCTTTACCGGACAACTCCTTATTGAAAATCTTTTCGAGCCCAGCCCTTCCCTCTGCCCTTTCAAAAATCGGGTCTCCATAGTTGATCGGCCCCTTCTCCAGCTTGCCTGCACTTCCTGTATAACCGATGATATGAGAAGCCGATTTACCGTGTGGATAGTGGCGCAAGTAAACAGGGTGTAGGATCAAGCCATTCATCAGCTCACCTTCATACTCTTTTTTTCTCTCATCATCGACAACGTGACTCACCGGCATCGCCAACCACCTGCGATGACGATAGTGCTGCCAGAGCGCCTCGTCGGATACACGCCATTCAATACCAAAAACCTCATTCGCCTGCTCAACCCGCTTGCGTCCCCACTCCACCACATAATCTCGATCTGCTTTTTCGAACTGACCAAATTTAATCGCCGGATAGTAGACCACTTTCGTTTGTGCAAATGGCTCACCGTGACGGTCTGTAATTTGCCCCCTAGGTGCAGGGATAGCCAAGCCCATCGTGCGGGCATCCTTTCGCCCTGTCACCGAACCCTCTATGCCAAAACCATTTACCGGAGGGGCTTCATTATCGAGCAAAGCCAGAGAATCAACCGGATCAGTTGGAGTCACGAGAGCAATGGCTTCCTGCTCGGCAAGGTCAGCACTCTCTGCAACTATGTCAGCTACACCACTGGTCTCTTTCGTCTGCGCACTAAGATAGCAAATGCTTGTGCTCTTCACGGCAAGACAAATTGCCACAGTCAAACATGCAGCCAAGCTCGATCGCGTGACGAGAACAGCCTTTGAAATATGTTTCCGATCATGTGTCGCCATCTACTTGCGCTGTAGTCTACACATAAAACCTTGGTTTGCCACCAAGAATTCATCGATCAGGCAGACCGACATAAATTGTTTCCAAGATTTTGACTCTCGTGAAAATTCATCCTTGATTATCATACTTACGGCATCAGATTACTCATAACGACAGGGGAGTCCCACGACCGGGGACTGAGACGCTCAACCGCGCTAAAGCATACCCTCCGAACCTGCCACGGCTAGCACCGGCGAAGGGAGTCGCATTTTTCCACCCGAAGAATCCGCCCCACCCGTTGTGCCACCACAACGGGCTTTTTATTGATACATCTGTCATTCCTACATCACCTCATCCTGCCATCACTATTCAAAATGATCTCTCCTAACGAACACGACATCACACCCGACAACTCCCATCAACGATCCGACTACACTGGCAACTTCATCGAGGATATCGACAACTCTGAGGAACTTGCAGCTATTGAAAAAGACCCTACCCACTTTCCAAATTCAACCCGCATATATGTCGATGGGCAAATGCACGACAGCGTTAAAGTCCCCATGCGCGAAATCCGCCTATCTGATACGGAACACCAGAATGGACGCATCGAGCAAAACCCACCCATCCGTGTCTATGACTGCGCCGGCCCCTGGGGTGATCCAGATTTCAAGGGCAACGTGCGTGAGGGCCTCCCTGCCATGCGTCGCCAATGGATCCTCGACCGCAATGATGTCGAGGAATACGACGGACGAGCAGTCACCTCTGCCGACAACGGCTACCTTTCCGAATCTCATGCCGAGAAATACAACGAAAACAAAGACGCCAAAAACAAACTCAAAGAATACCCCGGCCTCAAACGCAAGCCTCTGAAGGCCAAATCCGGTAAAGACGGCCACCCCGTCACCCAGAAATGGTATGCCGATCAAGGCATTATCACCCCCGAAATGGAATACATCGCCATTCGTGAAAATATGGGTCGCCAGCAGGAGTTCAAAACAATTTGTGACCACTACCCGAACCTCAAGGACCTGCCCGAAGACGCATCAGAGCGCCTCAAACAGCTCTGCTCCACCCCAGAAGGTTACGAAATGCCGCGCCCATCCGAAATTGATCCCAACAAGCAGGTCACGCGCAACAGCATGAACCACCAACACCCGGGTCAATCCTACGGTGCCGAAATCCCCAAGCTCATCACCCCCGAGTTTGTTCGTTCCGAGGTTGCCCGCGGCCGCGCCATTATCCCGGCCAACATCAACCACCCAGAAAATGAGCCAATGATCATTGGCCGTAACTTCCTCGTTAAAATCAACGCCAACATTGGCAACTCCGCCGTGGCATCCACCATTGATGAAGAAGTGGAAAAAATGCAATGGTCTACTAAGTGGGGTGCTGACACCGTCATGGATCTGAGCACCGGCAAGAACATCCACGCCACCCGTGAGTGGATCTTACGCAACTCCCCTGTCCCCATCGGCACCGTTCCGATTTACCAAGCACTAGAGAAAGTCAACGGCCGCATCGAAGACCTCACTTGGGAACTCTTCCGCGACACCCTTATCGAACAAGCCGAGCAAGGAGTTGACTACTTCACCATCCACGCAGGCGTATTACTCCGCTTTGTCCCCCACACCGCCAAACGCATGACCGGCATTGTATCACGAGGTGGCTCCATCATGGCCAAGTGGTGCATTCATCACCAGCAAGAGAGCTTCCTCTACCAGCACTGGGATGACATCTGCGATATCTGTGCCGCCTACGACGTCTCCTTCTCCATTGGTGACGGGCTACGTCCCGGCTCCATCGCTGACGCCAACGACTACGCCCAGCTCGCCGAGCTCGAAGTCCAAGGAGAGCTCACCACCCGCGCTTGGGAAAAAGGATGCCAAGTTATGAACGAAGGCCCCGGCCACGTTCCCCTGCACCTCATCCAGGAAAACATGCAGAAGCAAATCGACTGGTGCCACGAAGCCCCCTTCTACACCCTCGGGCCACTCACCACCGACATCGCCCCGGGCTACGACCACATCACCTCCGCCATCGGAGCTGCTAACATCGGATGGTATGGCTGTGCCATGCTCTGCTACGTCACCCCCAAGGAGCACCTTGGCCTACCTAACCGCGACGACGTCCGCGAGGGAGTCATCACTTACAAGATCGCCGCCCACGCTGCCGACCTTGCCAAAGGCCACCCTGCTGCCCAAGAGCGCGACAACGCTATTTCAAAAGCCCGCTTTGAGTTCCGCTGGCGCGACCAGTTCGCCCTCGGCCTCGACCCCGCACGCGCCATCGACTACCACGATGAAACCCTCCCCGCAGAGGGAGCCAAAACCGCCCACTTCTGCTCCATGTGCGGCCCCACATTCTGTTCAATGAAAATCACCGGCGATGTGCGCAAATACGCCGAGGAACAAGGCTACACCGCTAAAGAACCTGCCATCGCAGAATAGCCCGCACCTTACGCAGATGAAATGTATCCTCCGCAGAATCTTGATGTCGCTGATGGCAAGCTCACCGCCGGTCGCCCTCTCTCAATTACCCGGGGTTGGCGACATGGCTCCAGATTTCGAACTGATGGGCAGCGATGGGGTCGTCTACAAGACCTCTGATTTTATAGGCAAAAAAGCTATCGTTATCGCTTGGTTTCCCAAGGCCTTTACCGGCGGATGAAAAGCTGAATGTGTGTCGTTCCGTGAGATCGGCAAAGAAATCAAAGCCTATGAGCTCGCCTACTTCACCGCGAGCTGCGACAAGGAAGAGACCAACAAGAAATTTGCAAAGTCCTTGCAACTGGATTACCCCATTCTCAGTGACCCTACCCGCAAAGCAGCCATCGCTTTCGGTCTGGTAAAAGAAAACGCTGTAGGCCTGGGCCGTTTCCCAAAACGTTGGACCTTTTACATCGGCAAAGACGGCAAAATCCTCGCGATTGATAAAAATGTAAAATTCCGCAACCACGGAACTGACGTCGTCGCAAAGCTCGCTGAGCTGAAGATTGATCAAGCTGAATAAACACGCCAAGAAACATTGTTTTCAAGCTTCCTTTGAGCCTCACTTGTTATTGCAGGTGGGGCTTTTTTGCCCTCAGGCCCAATTTACCTCATATAGAAAAATAACAAATATACTCCAATTTTGAAATATCAAGATGACAAGGACGTAATCATGATACATATTGCCCAATATTATACTGGCTGAAACTGCCACCCTCTCTGCAAACAGAAAATCCACCATGTCTGACAAATCAACCAAGCCCGAGCAATCATCCAAAACAAAATACTCCGTACCCAATCTGGAACGCTCCTTCATCATCATGGAACACATCGGTCAGTCCAACGAGGGCTGCACCCTCACTGAGCTGGTCAAGCTGACCGGCTTTCCCCAAAACTCGATCTTCCGCATCTGCCGCACCTTGGGTGAGCTCGGATACCTAAGCTGCAACCACGAGAACAAACGCTACCAGCTCACCCAGCGCATTCTTAATCTTGCTGTGGGAGCTGTCTCCCCCGGCAAGAGCATCGTTCCCATTGCCGTTCCCTACCTGAAGCAGATCGCTCAAGAAACTGGTGAGACCTGCTGCCTAGGCACCATCACCGACAACAAAGGGGTCATACTCGCAGTTGAGGACGGCACTCACCCGTTCCGCTTCTCCATCGATCTCGGCATCTCCTTCCATCTGCACACCTCGGCACCTGGCAAGGCGATGCTCGCCAAGCACCCCGAGAAAGAATCCATTGTAAAGCAGCTGGATTATCCACGCTTCACAGAGAAGACAATCACCGAGCCAGCTGATCTACTCAAGCACCTCGAGGAAGTTGCCCAATCCGGCTACGGGGTGGACCGAGAGGAGGAATTCGCCGGCCAGCACTGCATTGGCTCCGCGATAAGCATTCCCTCTGGTGCTTCGGTCTGCTCCATCTGGATTACCGCCCCAAGCTCCCGACTCAAGACCACCGACTTCCCGCGTGTGGGCAAACTCATCCGCAACGCCTGCCTAGATATCGAGAGCAAGCTCGAGTATCAATAAGACTCTTAAAATGGTTTCCAAACTACCAGCTCAGCATCTCTGTCTATGGATTATCACCATGGCCATTAGCCTGCCGTGCTCGCTAGCGGCGGTGGACAGAGAAGACAAGGAAGACCAACCTTCCAGAAAATACTGGGCCTACCAGAAGCCACAAAAACCAGCCGTGCCCCAGGTCGAGGGAAATACCAGCACCAACCCCATTGACGCCTTCGTTGCTGCCGGACTCAAGTCCAAGTCCATCACCCCCAATAAGGCCGCCAAGCCACGCCAACTTCTGCGCCGCCTCAGCTACGACCTCACCGGATTACCGCCCACCCACGCAGAAATCCGCACAGAATCATGGCCAGCTGCAGTCGATCAGCTACTCGCCTCACCCCACTACGGGGAGAAACTCGCCTCCCTCTGGCTCGACACCGTACGTTATTCGGAAACCAACGGCTATGAGCGCGACAGCGTTAAACCCCAAATCTGGCACTACCGGGACTACGTCATTGATGCCTTCAACCGTGACTTGCCGTATGATCAGTTCCTCACCGAGCAGCTTGCCGGGGACGAGATCCCCCAGCCTACCTTCAGCTCCAGTGTCGCCACCGGCTTTCTCTCCTTGATGCTTCGCGATGACGAGCCAGCGGATCGCCCCCAAGCACATGCAGACATGATCAGCGACATCATTGATGTGACTGGCGAGGCCTTCCTTGGTATTACCTTAAACTGCGCCAAATGCCACGACCACAAGGGAGACCCTATTTTGCAAGCAGACTACTACTCGATGCGAGCCTTCTTTGAGCAGGTCCAAGACAGCACCCTTAAAAACATCAAAGCACATTTCAAGGATCCCTCTATTAAGGCCAAAAGTGAAGCAGAAATCAAAAGTGGTGAGGCGGAGATTGCCAAGCTCTGGGCATCGGCGGATAAAAACAAGCTCAACACCTTGAGTATTCCGGCTGCCGACTCCTCCCACCAAGACAAGGCAATCATCCCCCTCGCCTACGACGGTTACCACGTTCCCTGGCAAGTCACTCACAAAAAACCAACTGACCCCGGCTGGTCACTCCCGTCCTTCTCCGGTGAAGGTTTTCAGGAGTCCGGGCTCCCACTGCGCCATGGTAACCCCGGCCCAGAATTCGGCGGTGCTGCCAAGCCATGGAACCCGAAACAGCACACCCTCTACCTGCGCAAGGACTTCGGCCTAACCACCATCCCCGAGCGCTTTGTCGTCTATACCCGCGGCACGGCAAAGACCATTACTGTGCTCATCAATGGCAACACCGTCCACTCTGGCCCCGCCTACACCGCCGGCAAGCTACGCTATTACCCCTTCAAAAAGTCCGACCTGACCCACCTCACCACCGGCAAGAACACCCTCGGCCTGATCGTCCACTCCCCAAAGCCTAACAAGTATCTTAATGTCGCTGTTTTCCCCCACCTCATTCACGCCGTCAGCCCCGAGCTTTACTCCGAGCACTTCCCCGAGGAGCTTATTGCTCTCTACGGTCAGGACTTCACCGATAGAATCAGCCAGCAAAAAAACCGCATCACCAGCGCCCGCAACCAGATTACCCACAAGGGCATGCCTTACATGACCCAGCTGGAAAACCGCGTCATCCCCAAGTCTTTCATCCACCGGCGCGGCAGCGTGCACGCTCTGGGAGACGAGGTATTTCCCGGCATCCCTCAGGTCATGGCAGAGTCTTCCGAGGCTGCACGAATTCCAATCACTGGTGACTATCAGAAAACCGGCTCCCACGGCAGACGCCTCGCCCTCGCCCGCTGGATCACCAGCAAAGACAACCCGCTTACCGCCCGCGTCATGGTCAACCGCCTCTGGCAACACTGCTTTGGCACCGGCATTGTGCCATCTGCCAATGACTTTGGTGTCTTCGGTGGTGGCGTCTCAGATCAAGCCCTGCTAGACTGGCTCGCCATCGAGTTCATGGAATCCGATTGGAGTATTAAACACATCATGCGCCTGATGCTTACCAGCGATACCTACCGCCGCTCGACATTCCCTAACAAGGCCGCGGCCCAAAGCGACCCACTCAACAAGCTCCAGTGGAAACACAACCCGCGCCGCCTCACTGCCGAGGAAATACGCGACACCTTCCTCAGCCTATCACATGAGCTACGATTACAAAAGCCATCCCAGCCATTCATACGACCCAAGATGCCCGCTGCCGTACTCGCCACCTCCTCCCAGCCCAAGAAAGTCTGGCCAGAAACCAAAGGCCCTGAGGCCAACTGCCGCAGTGTTTACATCCACGCCAAGCGCTCCATCCAGCTCCCACTGCTCAGTGCCTTTGACGCCCCACAGCGAGACATCTCCTGCCCCACACGCTTCGCCACCACCGTTCCCACCCAAACACTGACCATGCTCAATAGTGAGTTTATCAACCAGCGTGCCGAGATCTTTGCCAGTAAGTTAGAAGCCCAATACCCTGAACAAGCAGACCAACAGCTCAGCCAAGGTTTTGCGCTCGCCACTGGCCGCACAGCTACCGAGGCAGAGCTTGCCGAGATCAACACTCTGCACCAAGACCTACTCACAGATTACAAACTAAACCCCTCCGCTGCCCTTGCGAGAATTTGCCTCCTCCTTCTCAACCTCAACGAAACACTCTACCTCGACTAGGCCCCTTCCGCATGCCGCAGGCACCCCGACACAGTCGGCCGTTCCAAATTCCTCGTTCCTCATTCCAAATTCAAAATCCATGAGCACACACCAACCAGACTTCTGCCGGCGTACTAACCGCCGTGAATTCCTCCAAGACGTGGGGGGAGGTTTTACCAAGCTCGCCCTCACCGGCCTGCTAGCTAAGGAAGGTTTCTTTAGCCAGGTTGCCCAGGCAGCCCCTGGTAAGGACACCCCGCTCAACCCGCTCGCTCCGCGCCAGACCCACTTCCCCGCCAAGGCGAAAAGCGTTATCTTTCTCTTCATGTACGGTGGCCCCAGCCACATCGACACCTTTGACTACAAACCCGACATGGTCGGCATGGATGGTAAGACCGTCGATGTCAAAACCTTCGGCCGAGGCGGCAAGAAAAACCAAGGCCGCATCGTCGAGCCACGCTGGAAGTTCAAGCAATACGGCCAGTGCGGCAAATACGTCTCCGACCTGTTTCCTAATGTCGCCAAGCATGTTGACGATATCGCCTTCATGCACTCCATGCAGGCGGACTCCCCCATCCATGGCTCTGCGATGCTGATGATGAACTCCGGCTCCATCATCAGCGGCAAACCTTCTCTTGGCTCATGGGTTAACTACGGCATGGGAAGTATAAATCAAAACCTCCCCGGCTATGTCGTCATGTTAGACAAGACCGGCGGCCCCATCTCCGGTGCCAAAAACTGGACCTCCGGCTACATGCCCGCCTCCTACCAAGGCACCGTATTCCGCTCCAAAGGCGACCCCATTCTTGACCTCAAACACGTCAACAACATGGGCGCAGATGAGCAATACCGTCTGATCCAGTCCATCAATCATCTCAACCAAAGCCACCAAGAAGCCCGCTGGGATAATTCCAATCTTGCCGCACGGATTGCTTCGTATGAACTCGCCTACAAGATGCAGTCCACCGCTCCAGAGGCCATCGATCTCGACCAAGAACCTGAGCACATCAAGTCCCTCTACGGCATGGACCAAGACCGCACAGAAGACTTCGGTAAAAAATGCCTCATGGCCCGCCGTCTGGTTGAGCGCGGCGTGCGCTTCATTCAGATATACTCAGGCGGAGCTCACAACGATGACAACTGGGACGCCCACGGTGACCTAGAGACCAACCACAACAAACACGCAGGTGCCACCGACAAACCGATCGCCGGACTACTCGAAGACCTCAAGCAACGCGGCCTGCTGGATGAGACTCTCGTCGTCTGGGGCGGAGAATTCGGCCGCCAACCCACTGCAGAATACGCCAAGGGATCAGGACGCGACCATAACGCCTACGGATTCACCACCTGGATGGCAGGCGGAGGTATCAAGGGTGGCATCAGTGTCGGCCAGACCGACGAACTAGGCGCGGCTGCCGTTGAACGCCCTCTTGAGGTCAAAAACCTACACGCCACCATTCTGCAACAACTCGGTCTTGACCCTAACAACCTCTCCTTCTTCCACGCCGGCCTAGACGAAAAACTCGTCGGCGTCGAAGGCGCCCGCCCGATCAAAGAAATCATCGCCTAGCATGACCCGCTTGCATTCTTTTTAGCCCGCTTGCATTCTTTTTAGCCCGCTTGCACTCCTCCCTGCCTTTGGCAGCACCGTCGCCCGCTCTTTTATATTCCAAATTCCTCATTCCTAATTCCTAATTCCAATGTCCCGAACCGTTCTCATCACCGGCGCCACTCGTGGCCTCGGCCGTGCCATCGCTCTCGCTTTCGCCAAGTCCGGCTACCGAGTTGCCCTCAACTACGCCCACAACGAAGCCAATGCCCGCGAGGCCCTCGCGGAAGTCGAGCAGCACGCAGCCAATGGCGGCAGTGGGGCTATTTTCAAAGCCGATGCCCTCAGTGAGGCAGGGGTGAACCAACTCATCAGTGATGTCAGCGCCCACTTCGGCCAGGCACCAGACACCCTAGTCATCAACGCCACCCCGCCGCAGTATGAGAAAGCCCTCGAGGACTACACCGATGAGGACCTTGCCTCCATGCACGCCGCCTTCATCCTTGGGCCCCACTACCTCACCAAAGCCGCCCTGCCATCCATGCAGGCAAACAAGTTCGGCCGTATCATCCACATCACTTCGGAAGTTTTCGAGCTCGGCCTACCTCGCTTCTCCGCCTACGTCGCCGCCAAAGGTGGCCAACTCGGCTACGTCCGCTCTACCGCTCGCGAACTGGCTCCACACGGCATTACCGTCAACGCCCTCGCTCCGGGATGGATACCGGTCGAGCGCCACGAGGATGTGCCACAGGAAACCAAGGACAACTACCTCGCCACTATCCCCGCAGGCCGCTGGGGCACTCCCGAGGACATCGCCCACACCGCGCTCTTCTTCGCACACGAAGATTCAGGTTTTGTCACCGGCCAGTCAATCTCGGTAAATGGTGGCAAGACGAACTAACAACCACCATTCCACCATCCGGCGCGTTGAAGCCAACGCGCCCTGCCACATAACACCCTCCGGTAGGGCGTGATACACACACTGCGTGTGCGTTGACCTCTCGCAGACCCCGACAAAGTCGGCGGCTTGGCCTCATGCCAAATTCATCGCTCAAAACTCAAAACTGCATCCGCCAACGGACGTAAACAAGCAAGTTGACGCTTTTCCAAGTAGAACTTAGGCTCTGTATTGGCGCCGATATTGCCACGTAAACACGCCACAGCACAATTTGATCCAGCCTCTATAGTGTCGCTGGATCCACTCGCTCCAAGTCGCGTTAACACGCCCTAAGGCTTCATTCTTCAACCCATGGTCACTCGGACACGTTCTCGCTCCCTACTTCTGATCAGCACTTGGCTCGTCAGCCTCGTCAGCCTTATCTCGGCGCAGGCAGATTCCTCTCAAGCAAACCCCTCCAACGCCTCCTCTGGAGTTCGGCCATCGTCACCATCGGATTCATCGCCCTGCTGCTCTACTCCCGCCTCAAACGCATTCGGCAAGAAACCCTCATCCGCGAGCGCATCGCCTCCAACCTCCACGACGAACTCGGCGTCAGCATCACCACGGTGGCCTACCACATCAAACACATCTACGAAAAACTCGATGTCGCTAACGCCCCCGCCGCCATTGGTGAGGCTTACCGCAAGGGGGTCCTTAAACCGACTCAGTCCGGGAAAGAAAGCAAGTAAGTCAGAACCCAACTGAGGCCTGAGTGAAGCGCCTTTGATACACACCCTGGCAGATATCCAGGTACTTAGGGATTACCCACTGACGACTCGTCAACCAGAGCCAATGAAAAAGCCACGGACTCAGCCCTGTCCAACCTGTTATCCAGATGAAATACCAATGGCCGCTTGGGGCCGAACACCCCTTTGATTCGTAGCGCCGCGGCATGACTGGCCCGGTTCTGAATCTCTGGTTGCTTGCTAAACTCTAAGATACCCCCCTCTTTCAGATGCGTTCCTTCATAAGCAGAAATTACGCCTTCCCCATGGATACTCAGAACACTCAAATCAATATCCAGACCTGACTCACCCCAGCCAAAGAGCAATATCGGATCTTCAATCTCCGCATCAAATTCCAGCACCACTTGCTCTCTACTCTCTCTCTGGCAACCAATCGCTGCGGACTCCTCGTGATACCACTTCCCGGCTGCCTGCATCACGGGCAGATATTCTGCCCATTTAACCCCGTAGAGTCCTCCCCCATTGGCACTCGCCGGCCCCTTGAGGATGACACCCACGCCGTTTAAACTCCCGGACGCATAGCCGGATCCGTCATGACCATCCAGCCAAGTCGTTGTCTGAACATCAAATTGCTTCGTCTTCTCAAGCTCTGAGATGCGCTCAATTTCAGGCGAAATAGCAGCTACCCACGCCGGCTTCCCTCCCTCCTTACGAGCTGAGCTGTCACCACCATTGCTCAGGGAGGCACCCTCCTCGAGCCGATGCATGCGCAGTCTTTCTTTATCGTAAACATCCACCGTTCCATCACGCACATAAACATCCAAGCTATTGCTCCCATCAACTTTCATCATAAAAGACGTCCCTACATCAACCACGCGCCCCTGCTCATGAAACACCGTGAAGGAACGATCACCCTCCTTGACCATGGCCAGCGTACCCTCATGAAGCCACGCGGATTCACCATCGATCAACTCATAACGAACCGGCCCCAGCAAGGAAAGTCTGGTTCCGGATTGATAGACCAAGTCCAAACGCCCTTGATCGATTTCCAAAACTCCCGCCGTCAAGCTTTTCGGTAAAATCAGTTCCCCATCCAACGAGCTCACCCCCTCGATATAGGCCACATCATAAGCCTGCATCTGCTCCCCCATTCCCCGAACAGGCGTAAAGCGCACCCCTTCGACCAGCAAGGTAGTCTCAACCTCTTTGACAAGCTGCCTCTGCACCTTTGATGGACCGATTTGCATGCCAATCAGCCCTCCAAGTCCCAACAAAATCACTACGCCAGCCACCATCTGGACCCAGCGATAGCGCGCCAATGACACCCTGGACTTGGACCCAAAGCCTGTAGCCGCTGCCACTTGCCCCAAAGCCTGCTCCGTCTCTATACAGTTCTGATAGTGACGGCGCAGCTCCTCATCATCTTCAAAGCGCCCCTCCAATATCATCAGCTCATCATCGGAGATCTCCCCGTCGATCAACTTCCAAACCAAATCTTGCTCATACTTATCCATGATACTCTTTATTTTCAGGCTTCCGTTCTTTCTAAATAACTCTCGATACAAAGGTGTAAGCGCTGACGAATTCTCCGCAACTGTTGGGTCAATGTATTCGGCGCAAGCTTTCGCTCTTTGGCCAGCTCACTGATGGAACTGAACGGATCATAATATCGCATCACCGTATCATGTTGAACACTGCTCAACTTCTTCAAACAATGCTTCAAGCCCTCCTCACGGCAACTCATCAGGGTATCTTCCGGCTCCTCCTGAGCAAAGGTCTCCAACAAATCATCACTGAACACCAACTTCTCCCGCGCCTGATCGCGCCGCCAGGACTTCACCCGAAAATAACAAACCCGATACGCCCATTTCAGAAAAACCGTGCCCTCCTGCCAGTCCTCACGCTTTTCCCACAACACCCGGTTACTCTCCTGAAGGATGTCATCCACAGACGAAGCATTCGCAACCAGCTTCGCGATGTAGCTGCGCATTTTCGGCTGCGCTGCGGTCACCTCACTGACAAAGCGGGTAGCAAAAATATCATTCTCCATACTCTTTTATACTCATTACCCCAATTTTGTGACAAAATAAAAAACTTTGTCACAAGCAACAGATTTTCGGCATAAGCCATTGTAGTGTTAATCACCATATATACATGGCAAAAAAGCGGTAGCTTAAGCCACTTTTTGCCCTCTGATTCCAGAGTGATACAAACTCCAAGGGAAAATCCAAGAGCAATCATAATATGCAAAAAAATAATCATAATGTGTATTAATATTGGCCCATCAAACACGTATAAATGAATACGAAACTGATCATTATGATGAAATATATCACATTCACCCTCCTACTTGGCTCAGGCCTGCTTGCCGCGGAGGACAAAATCAGCTTTAACAAGGACATCCGTACCCTGTTCTCCAACTCCTGCTTCCTCTGCCACGGCCCGGATGCTGAGGAACGTAGTGCCGATCTACGGCTCGATACCTTTGAGGGCGCTACTGCCAAGAATAAGGATGGCGTCCAGGCCATCGTCCCCGGAGACCCTGAGGCCAGCGAGGCCTTCATGCGCATCATCAGCTCCAACCCAGAAGAGGTCATGCCGCCGCCCAAGCACGGAGATGCATTTACTCCGGAGCAGGCTGAGATTGTCAGAAAATGGATCGAGCAGGGGGCGGAGTATGAAACCCACTGGGCATACCAGAAGCCGGAACGCCCCGCCGTACCTGAGACCACGGACACCCCGGAGCAGTGGCAACAACATCCCGTCGATGCCTTCATCCACCGGCAACTCGCTGAGAAAAATCTCACCCCCTCCCCGGAGTCAGACCGCCGCACGCTTGCCCGCAGGGTGGCACTTGACTTGACCGGAGTTCCTCCCACCCCGCAGGAGGTCAGCACCTTCCTCAGTGATGAATCTCCTGATGCCTACTCCAAGTATGTCGACCGCATTCTCGCCAAGCCCAGCTACGGCGAGCACTGGACCCGCATGTGGCTTGACCTCGCCCGCTACGCGGATTCAGCCGGTTACGCCGACGACATCCCCCGCACCATCTGGGCCTACCGGGACTACGTCATCCGCTCCTTTAATGAGAACAAACCCTTTGATCAATTCACCGTTGAACAACTCGCCGGTGACCTGTTAGCCGAACCCACTGAAGAACAACTCATCGCCACCGCCTTCCACCGTAACACCCAGACCAACAACGAGGGTGGCACTAATGATGAGGAATTCCGCAATGTTGCCGTGGTGGATCGCACCAACACCACCATGGCCACTTGGATGGGCACCACCATGGCATGCGCCCAGTGCCACACCCACAAGTATGACCCGATCACCCACGAGGAATACTTCCAGGTCTTTGACATCTTCAATCAGACTCAGGACTCGGACAAACGTGATGAGTTCCCCACCCTGCCCCTATTATCCGAAGCCCAGAAGACTCAAAAATCACAGCTTGCTGCCCGGATCACCAACCTTGAGAAAGGCCTCTCCGCCCCCGGCCAGGATGCCCGCCTTATAGCCGCCGTGGCAAAATGGGAGAAAAGCCTCGCCACCAACTGGCAAGTGCTACAGCCTGTCAACCCCGTGGCCGCTTCCGGGGCGACTCTGAGCGTGCAGCAGGACGGCTCCTTATTCGCCTCCGGTGCCCGGGGTGAAACCGATGACTATACCTTCAGCGCCCAGTCACCCGTCGGCGAAATCACTGCCATCAAGGTCGAACTCCTCGCGGACAAGCGCCTCGCCCACTCCGGCCCCTCCCGCACCCATAACCTGGCAATCAACGAGATCACCCTGGGCTCGGAAGGCAATGGCAGCAGCAGTAAGCGCGGTCGCTTTGTGCGCATCGAGCTACCCGGCAAGGACCGCATCCTCCACATCGCCGAGGTCCAGGCCTTTGACGGCAAAGGCAAGAACCTGGCACTCGCTGGCAAAGCAAGACAGAGCACCACTGGCCATGGTGGCCACGCCCAGCTCGCCATCGACGGCAACACGGATGGCGACTTCGTCAAGTCCAAGAGTGTCACCCACAACAACAACGGTGATCCGGCCGCCTTCTGGGAAGTCGACCTCGGTGCAGAGTATGACCTCTCACGCATCGTAGTGTGGAACCGCACGGACAGCGGGCTGCAACCCCGCCTTGACGGATTCCGTCTCCAGGTTCTGGATGCCAAGCGCCAGCCCGTCTGGGAAAACATCTACCAAAAAGCCCCACAACGCGAGCAAGTCGCCACCCTTGAGGGTGCCCAGATCGCCCGCCTCTCCCACGCCAGTGCCAGCTACCAGCAGCCAAAATTTGAAGCTCACCAGGCAATCGATGGTGACGCCGGCCAGAACTCAGGCTGGGCCATCGCCGGTGGCAGCGGCCGCAACCACAATGCCGTGTTTGAGCTCAGCTCCCCTCTACCGGGCGGCAAGCTCAACCTCCGCTTCCAGCAAACCTACCCGCACCACGCCATCGGCCGCTTCCGGGTCCTGGTAACCGATGCCGCCAATCCCGCACCGGCCCTGCCCGAGGACATTGCTGCCATCATTGCCACCCCGCAAGACCAGCGTGACCGAGTGGCCGTGGCCAAACTACTTAACTACTACTCTAAACACAGCCCGGAGGCCAAGCAGCAGGAACAACAGATCGCCCAGCTCAAGCGCCAGCTCGCATCTCTCAAACCCTCCACCACAGTACCCATCATGCGCGAGGTCGACCCGGCCAACCGTCGTGAGACTCACGTGCACCTGCGAGGCTCTTACCTCAGCCACGGCCCCAAAGTCAGCGCCGGTTTTATTGAGGCCCTCAGCCCGGAGGGTTTCACCCCCGCCAACGAAATCCCGAACCGCATGGACCTTGCCCAGTGGCTGCTGCATGAGAGCAACCCACTCACTGCCCGGGTGATGGCCAATCGCTTGTGGGAAAAAGTCTTCGGTATCGGCATTGTCGCCACCTCGGAGGAATTCGGCTCCCAGGGTGAGCTGCCATCCCACCCCGAGCTGCTCGACTGGCTCGCAGTCGAATTTCGTGAGTCTGGCTGGGACATGAAAAAATTCCTTAAGCTACTCGTTACCTCAGCCACCTACAGGCAGAGCTCCCACGTCACCGCCGAGCTCCACGCCATGGACCCCGCCAACCGCTTGCTTGCCCGCGGCCCGCGCTTACGTCTCTCCGCTGAGATGGTGCGTGACCAAGCACTCGCCGTGGCCGGTCTGCTCAGCTCGAAGATGTATGGCCATCCGGTCCACCCCCCCCAGCCCGACATGGGCCTCAACGCGGCCTTCGGAGGTGCCATTGATTGGAAAACCAGTGCTGGCGAGGACAAATACCGCCGTGGCCTCTATACCACCTGGCGCCGCTCCAACCCCTACCCCTCCATGGCCACCTTCGACGCGCCCAACCGTGAAGTCTGCGTCATCCGCAGGGACCGCACCAACACCCCGCTTCAAGCCCTCGTCACCCTCAACGACCCCGTCTTCATCGAGGCCGCCCAAGCCATGGCCCGCCGCCTGGGCAAGCACAGCACGGAGCTTGACGAACAACTCAGCCACGCCTTTGAACTCGCCCTGCTCCGGCCACCGTCAGAGAACGAACTGGAACGTCTGAAACAATTCTACAACGACTGCCTCAACGACTACCAGGCAGACCCCGCTCAAGCGCAGGAAATCGCTACCAAACCTATCGGCCCAGCACCCCAAGGCGTCAAACTCCCCGAGCTCGCCGCGATGACTGTGGTGTGTAACGTTGTCCTCAACCTCGACGAGCTTCTCATGAAGCGATGAACCGTTTATTATCCTCAACTTCAAATTAAACTATCGCATAGCGGCCACTTTTTAGCCATGAAATTAGAGCCAAACTTCGAACAAATCCGCCTCAACACCCGCCGTCACTTCCTCAAGAACTGCGGCATGGGCCTAGGAGGCGCTGCTCTCTCCAATCTACTCGGCAACAACGCCCTCGGAGCCTCGCTCGAAACACCGGAAAGCCCCCTCTTACCCAAGGCAGCGCATTACGCACCCAAGGCGAAACGCGTGATTTACCTGCACCTCACCGGCTCCCCGCCTCACCTTGATATGTTTGACTACAAGCCCGAGCTGGTCAAACGCGACGGCCAGGAATGCCCGGACGCCTTTCTCAAGGGCAAGATGTTTGCCTTCACCAGTGGCACCCCCAAGCTCATGGGCAGCCCGCGCACCTTCAAGCAATACGGAGAAAACGGCATCTGGATGTCTGATGCCATTCCGCACCTGCACGAGGTGGCAGATGACCTCTGTATCATCAAGTCTATGCACACCGACCAGTTCAACCACGCCCCGGCGGAGCTCTTCCTGCACACCGGCTTCCCCCAGCCCGGCCGCCCCTCCTTCGGTGCCTGGACCACCTACGGATTAGGATCAGAAAACCAGAACCTACCCGGCTACGTCGTGCTCATCTCCAGCGGCACCCAGCCCAATGGTGGCAAGAATAGCTTCAGCTCCGGCTTCATCCCCTCCGTCTACCAAGGGGTGCAGTGCCGCTCCAAGGGCGATCCGGTGCTCTACGTGTCCGACCCCTCAGGGATGGATCGCTCGATGCGCCGCAAGACGTTGGATGCCATCAACGATCTCAACAACCACGCCTACAATAAGTTCGCCCACCCGGAGACACTGACCCGCATCGCCCAGTATGAGCTTGCCTTCCGCATGCAGACCTCCGTGCCCGAGGTCATGGACATCAAGGATGAATCCGCGGCTACGCTTGAGGCCTACGGTGCTAAGCCCGGTGAAGGCAGTTTTGCTAACAACTGCCTACTCGCCCGCCGCCTCTGTGAGCAGGGCGTGCGCTTTGTTCAGCTCTTTGACTGGGGCTGGGACTTCCACGGCACTAGTCCCAAGGAAGACATCCGTGACGGTCTCACCACCAAATGTGCCACCATGGACAAGCCTATCGCCGCCCTGATCAAGGACCTCAAGCAGCGCGGCATGTTTGACGACACCCTGATTGTTATCGGTGGTGAATTCGGTCGTACCCCTTTCCGCGAAGGTCGCACCTCCAAGGGCAAAGTCCTTGGCCGCGATCACTACCCGGATGCCTTCACCATGATCATGGCCGGAGGCGGTGTGAAAGGGGGCTTCAGCTACGGCCAGACCGACGAGCTCGGTTTCAGCGTCACTGAGAATCCCGTGCACGTCCACGACCTTCAGGCCACCTGGATGCACCTCCTTGGCTTCGACCACGAGAAACTCACCCACCGCTTCCAAGGCCGGGACTACCGACTAACCGACGTCCACGGCCACGTGGTGAAGGATCTTATTGCATAAGCTGCAGGTCACAAAGAATCACTTGGCGCAATGAATGGACTCACGCCGTCCAGCTTGCCGCCCGACTGATCAGATCATTTTTTAAGCGAATGTGTTTCCCCGTGATACTCTGTTGCAGATGATCTTCCCACGGGCAGTCGAGACTTGCCTTAGCGTGTGCCTCGCTGCGCTCAATGAAGGATTTTAAATCAGTAAATCCGATGCTGCGCTGGGCATAATAGCTTGGGTTCGTGGCGTGCTTTGCAATTCCATTCACAAAACTATTAATCAGCGCCAGGCTATGAAACAGCTCCGCAATGGTTAGTTCTTCAAAGCGAGCAAGCGCCTTGGTTAGGTCAGCACGTTCCTGACGCGAGGGACGCAGGTCCAGCCTCACCAAGCTCTCACTAACGTGGCGCACCGCCTCTAGTAAGTCTGGCCTGATATGCTCTGAGGACAGCAACTTGGTCAGATGACTCATTAACCGGTTGGCCTTTGCCCAGACTGGCAGCTCGTAGTAGATATCAAAGAGCTGACAGCAAAGATTGCGACCCATTTGATGCAGTGGCTTCTGAATAATATCACCAGCCTGCTGGCTTGGGTTAAGAATGAAATCTGCCGACAAGTAGTCCAAGATTGGCTGCATCAACATCTGATAACCCGGAAACGTTTGTCCGCGTCCATCGATCTTGGCCAGCTCAGTACGGTTGATATATTGCCCCATCGCGTGCTCGATAGGATCGTGCGACGCTTGAGCACCCGCAGGTCGCAGCGCATACAAAATAGTAAGCTGGTCAAAACTAGCGAAAGACAAGGCACTGTCGCCTTTTTTCTGAATCAAGCTCCACGCGCTCTGCTGTGCTTCCCGCAAATCACCACCAGGTGCAGCGTTAGACGGATGATGCTTGATCGGATTGAGTTGTTGCGCGTTGTTGGCTTGGAAGAAATGGAGGACTTCAATAGTTGGACCATGAACCACGCCGCTTCCATCATAAGCTTTCAGCTCACCGTAGTAACCCAAAATCAACTTGGCATAGCGTGGGTCTGGGTTTGGCTGACCTGCACGGCTTAGATACCGCTCAGAGAGTTCTCCTGAATATGGATCTGCACCAAAGGCCAAATTAGCAATCGCTTGCTTACAGCAGATGTCCGCTGTTGGCGTGACCAAAAGCGGCAGACCCGCATCTTGACATACTTTTTTCAGCTCGGCTAAAAAGAGATCCACCACGTCAGCAAAGCTCTCAACAGGCTCGGACTGCGCATGGCTATGCTTCGAACTAGCGTACTTTGCTCGTATCGTAGGCTCTTGCTGCTTTAGGTCACAGATGACAAACGGCATCGCTCCGCCCGGGACGCCAGCCGCACAAAGCTTCTGCTTCAGATCTGATGCGATTTCCGTATCTTTACGCTCAGGATGACTGCCCCAAAGCTGCTCAACCCTGCGTCCTAGCTGTTCATACGCGGCTTGATCTGAGATTAGCTCTGGCGCGACCTCCGACAGAGGATGATGCGATGAACCTCCACTCAGAGAGCCCTCAACGGTTTCGATAGCCGAGATGCCGTAATGCAATGCACGTGCAATAGCTCCGCGCGAACGCTCAGCATCAGTCGAATGACAATGCAGGGACAAAGGCAGCCCATGTGGCTTTAGGATTTCTAACAAAGCAGGCACTAGATGGTCCACCCGCTCAGCAGTGAGTTGCCCAGACATGTCTTTAATGGCGATCGCATTGTAACCAGCTTTAATCAAAGCCTCCGCATAGCGACAAAAATAAACATCCTGATAGCGATCAGGCCACTCAGCGTAATGCGTGAAACAAATCGCCCCCTCGAGCGTGAGTCCGGGTGCTGTCTTGACCGATTCCGGTAGGGTGAGATTATCAATATCGTTTAATGCATCGAAACAGCGAATTTTCGTGATCCCACACTTGATAAATTCCTTCAAAGTTACTTCCAACAAATCCTGATCGTAATGACGAAACCCTAGGGCATTGGCTCCGCGAAAAAGCATTTGCAACTCAAACCTACCATCTGCCCCCTGGTGCCTCAAAGCCTGACTTACCGAGCTCAAAGTCGTGAACGGATTATAGCCATTGCCAATCGCAATCTGAAAGCTCTGACCACCTGAAATCTCGATCCCATTGAAGCCTGCCTGCTGAGAAGCAGCGGCCACTTTGGAATATGCGCAGGGATCAAGTATCCAATCCGCAGCATCCAGCGTTGATTGCTGCCCGTCACGCAAAGTGAGGTTAATCAACTTAGGCGCAACATTAGTGGGTGAGAGTGATTCAGACATGATGTGATGCACAGGAGTCTAAGACTGCTTCAGGAAGAATGAAAATTAGAATCGACAATTAAATAGAAAAAAACAACCCGCCCACTGCCAAAAGTGATCCAGGATCATCGCCAGAACTCTCAGACCACAGACTGTAAACGGCAACCAAGCCGTCATGATTTCAGCAAAATGCCCGCATCACCCCAAAAGGTGATATGCAAATTTAATAATTTATGTCACTATCGTTATGTTAAATGTAATAATTATTAAATATTAAGAAGGCTGAACCTTCTATCTACACCACCATGAAAAATATATCCACCTTATTTGCACTCATGCTCGCTACCAGCATGAGTAGTCAAGCTGCCACCATCTCACTCAGCTCCACTGCACCCACCGTCGATGGCTCTGACATCGCCCAGCTTACAAGCACTACGGGTCTGAGCGGAGACAATGGCGATGTTTGGGGTAACCGGCCGGCCATGGGACAGAGCTTTACCACGCTGAGTAATCCAGACGGTTACAGTATCGATTCCTTTTCTTTCAAGTCAGATACTGGTGGGTTTAGCTCTAACCCTAGTTGGGGATTGCCCGGCGATATGCAATACACCTTCCGCATCGGCACCATCTCAGGAACCACCTTCAGTTCGCTGGCAAGCGGGACATCAATACCCGTCGGCTCATACACTGCTGGAGACTGGTTCACCATGACCTTCGACAGCCCTGTCACCCTCAGTGCCAACACTGAATATGCCATCGACATCCTCCATGATAACACTCCCAATTTTGGGGGATGGCGATCAGCGGGCACCGCGAGCTCTGTCTATGCAGGTGGAACCTCTTACGCCAGTGGAGTACAGAACGCCCCTTTGGACGACAGCAATCTTACCTTGCATAGTTTTGACCGCACCTTCCACGTCAACCTAGCTGCCATCCCCGAGCCCTCCTCCACCGCATTACTCGGCCTTGGACTCAGCTCCATGCTGCTGCGCAGACGCAGGAGCTAGAGAAGAGTGGAGAGTGAAAAGCGAAGATTGAAATAGTTTTCAAAAACCCTGCCGTGACCCACGGCGGGGTTTTTTGTTTTCAGCGAATCCCTTAGCGGCTTGGCGTGCTCCCCATATCAAGCTTTGGCGAATGCTTCGTGCTGGACTTCAATCTTCCAAATTCCTCGTTCCAAATTTAATCTTCCAGTCTTCCATCTACTACCTACCCTCAACTGCAATATCCCACCACGACGCAACGTATCCAAACCATCATGAAACTACGCGCCCTCTTCTCCCTCTTTCTCACTTCACTCTTCGCTCTTAACGCTTCGGCTTCAGCGGCCGAGAGCTCGCAGGGCAAGCACTCCCCAGCCGAGCAGCGTACAAGCGATGAAAGTGCAAGCTCCAGCGGCCGACGGTCTGAAGGCGAAGCCTTCAAGAGGAGGGCAAGCTCTACAAAGCCGAACGTCATCGTCATCATGGCGGACGACCTCGGCTACGGCGACGTAGGCTGCTACGGCGCCAAGCCCGAAAACCTGAAAACCCCACACATTGACCAACTCGCTGCCGAGGGACTGCGCTTCACCAGCGGCTACTGCTCTGCCTCCACCTGCACGCCAACCCGCTACGCCTTCCTCACCGGCACCCACGCCTTCCGTGTCAAAGGCACCGGAATCGCCGGCCCCAACTCCCTCGCCCTGATCAAGCCGGACATCGTCACCATGCCGGACCTGCTGCAAAAGGCCGGCTACAAAACCGCCGTCATCGGCAAGTGGCACCTCGGTCTGGGAGTGAAAACCCCCGACTGGAATGGCGACCTCAAGCCCGGCCCGCTGGAGATTGGTTTTGACTACTCCTTCCTGCTGCCCACCACCAATGACCGTGTCCCCCAGGTCTACGTGGAGAACCACCGCGTGCTCAACCTCGACCCCAAGGACCCGCTCTGGGTCGGCCACAAAAAACCCAGCCCGGACCACAAGACAGGTATCAGCCACCGTGACGAGCTCAAGATGGACTGGAGCCACGGCCACAACAGCACCATCCACAATGGCATCAGCCGCATCGGTTTCTACACAGGTGGCCACGCCGCCCGCTTCCGAGATGAAGACCTCGCTGACAAGTGGGTCGAGAAATCCAAAGAGTGGATCATCAAAAACAAGGACACGCCCTTCTTCCTCTTCTTCGCCTCCCACGATCTGCACGTGCCGCGCATCCCGCATGAGCGTTTTCAGGGTAAATCACGCACCGGCTTCCGCGGTGACGCCATCGTCCAGCTCGACTGGTGCGTGGGAGAAATCGTCAGGATCCTCAAGGAGCAAGGTCTCGAGAAAAACACCATGATCTTGTTCTGCTCGGACAACGGCTCAGTACTCGATGACGGCTACAAGGATGGAGCCAAAGAAAAACTGCACGATCACAAACCCGCGGGCCCCTTCGCAGGCGGTAAGTACAAGATCCAGGAAGGCGGCACACGGACCCCCTTCATCACCTGGTGGCCGGGCACGATCAAACCCGGTGTTTCTAACAAGATGGTCTGCACCATCGACCTCGCCACCAGCCTCGCAAACCATCTCGAAGTTGAGATCCCCCAAGACGCCCTGCTCGACAGCCTCGACGTCATGGATGCCCTCATCGGCAAGGAGGGCGCCAAAGGACGTGCCAACCTCATCCAGCAAAGCAACGGCAGGGATGGGATCATGAGCCCCATGGGCTACCGTGCCGGCAAGTGGAAGCTGCAACGCCAGATGCAGAAACTTAGCAAAGCACAAAGACAAAATCCAAACCAAGCCAAGTCGGCCAAAAAAAATGCCCACTACAAGCTCTACGATCTCGAAGCCGATCCAAGTGAATCCAAGAACATTGCCAAGCAGCACCCGGATGTGCTCAAGCGCCTGACCGCAGAGCTAGAGAAGCAAATCGAGGAAGGACGCACGAGGCACTAGGCATTACGCACTAGGCATTACACATCAGGGTGCCTGATAGACAATGGCGGATCAAGGATGGCGGATATCATGCCAAGCTTGCATTGGAGCTGATTGAAGAAAACAACCAGACGCACGAATCGAATCATTTTTTTCTAACACAGATTACAAATATGACCATCTATTGACACAGACCAAGAAAATCACTAGTCTGAAAAAATACATGAAATCTAAAATCAACCGTCCGCATAGCATCATTCTGGTGACTCTGGCAGTGCTGCTCTCATTGGCTTCTTGTGAAAAAGTTGATGATGAGGGGCAGAAAAAAGACAAGGGTGAGGTGCCGCCTGCGGGCGCGGAAAAGTTCCCTGAATTTTCCTGGGATCATATTCCGCGCTATATGCACATCTACAAAACGACTTCTTTCACGGATGAGGAACTCGATTATTTAGCCGCATTTCCTCTGATCACCTTTGAAAAAGCGACCGGTAGAAACGAAGGAAGCGTTCAGCAAGGCACATTGAAAGCCGCCCGAGGCGTCAAAAAACGCAACCCGAAGGCAACAATTTTATACTACAAAAACCTAGTCATCGACTGGGGTGGCAGCTCCGCATCCGAGGAGCTGAACAGCATTAAGGGTGGCTTCCTGAAAAGCAAAGACGGCAGCTACCCGGTTCACAAGGAGAGCAACCAGCGCAAGTTTTTCGACATCAGCCTGCCCGCGGTGCGGGACTGGTGGCTTGCCGATGCCGAGCGCATGCTGTCGGACCCGTCCATCGACGGCCTTTTTGTCGATGCTAACGTCAAAATTCTCGTGGGAGGGTATTTTGCCCATGGGAAAAAGACCGGGATGAAAAAAGCTGATCAAATCATAGAGGGCTATGAGAAGCTTCTAACCCGGTTCGACAAAGAACTTCGGAAGGATCATCTCATTTTTGCCAACATCGTGCGGGCGCGCTTCAAGGACGGTGGCCTTGGTTACATGTCGCATTTTGACGGCTCCTACATGGAGACCTTCGAGCATAACGTGGGCGGCGTCTCCAAGAAAGACTACGTATCCCAAAACATCGCCTACGGGCAAAAAACCGCCCGCTTGGGTAAGATCCTCGCCTTCACGCTTGAGGTGGACGAGGCAATGAACGAGGCCGTCTCACGTGTAGGCGATGATTTCCAGGCTGACCAAACGTTTAATGACCGGCTCAACTACGCCACGGCCATTTTCTTGGTCATGGCCGAAAAACACAGTTATTTCCTCCCTCACGTTGGCTACGGTGTGACAAAGAACAACCGCCTTTGGCTAAAAACCCCTTCGATTTTCAACAAAAAGCTAGGCCCGCCCAAAGGCCCCGCCACCCAAGAAGATTACATCTACACGCGCGAATTCGAGCACTGCTCGGTCTGGCTGGATATCGAAAACGAAAAAGCAACACTGACTTGGAAGTGAGCAGGGCATCCATCTCTTGGCATTCATCTCACAAAAACGCACCACAACCATTCAATGCCATGAAACGCCTCACTCTCCTATTTCTCTCGTCACTCTTCACCCTTCATCCTTCGGTGGCTGCTCCTGCTGAGCAGCAGGGCAAGCGCTCTAATGCCGAGTACCGGACGAGCAATGAAAGTGCAAGCTCCAGCGGCCAACGGTCTGAAGGCGAAGCCTTCAAGAGGAGGGCAAGCTCTAAAAAACCAAACATCATCCTCTTTCTGGTCGATGACATGGGCCTGATGGACACCTCGGTTCCCTTTGTCGTAGATGCCAAAGGTGAGCCGCAGAAACACCCTCTTAACGAGTTTTACCGCACGCCGAATATGGAGAGGCTGGCGGCAGCGGGAACCCGCTTCACCCAATTTTACGCCCACTCAGTTTGTTCCCCCACCCGTGCCTCCATCATGACCGGGCAAAACTCCGCCCGCCATCACACCACCACCTGGATCAAGCCGCAGAGCAACAACCGCGGCAACTTTGGCCCTGCCGAGTGGAACTGGACCGGCTTGGACAAAACCAGCATCACCTTACCGCGCCTTCTGCAAGGGGCGGGATACAAGACCATCCATGTCGGCAAGGCCCACTTCGGTCCGGATAACCATGAAGGCTCAGAACCACTCAATCTGGGATTTGATATCAACGTCGGCGGCTTCTCCGCGGGCCAGCCCGGCAGTTATTACGCAGAGAAAAACTACGCTAGGAACGGCAAGACAGGACAAGTCCCTCATCTGGAGAAATACCATGGCACTGACACCTTCCTCACCGAGGCCCTCACACTCGAAGCGAACCGACACATCGCAGACTGTGTGAAGGAGCAAAAGCCCTTCTTCCTTCACATGTCGCACTATGCCTTACATGCCCCCTTTGAGTCCGATCCACGCTTTGCCAAAAACTATGCTCAATCAGGACAAAACAAACGCGCCCAAGCCTACGCCACACTCGTCGAAGGCATGGACAAGTCACTCGGAGACCTGCTCGCCAAGCTCAACGAGCTCAAGGTGGCCCACAACACCCTGATCATCTTTGTCGGCGATAACGGCTCAGATGCTCCGCTCGGCGAAGGAGAACACAACAGCTCGGCACCCTACCGGCAAAAGAAGGGCTGGCGCTACGAGGGCGGCATGCTCGTTCCCTTCATCGCCGCCTGGGGCAAGACCGATGGAACCAACGCCTCCCAACAGAAACTCCCGATTCCCGCAGGTGCCATCCAAACCCAGATGGGCACCATCCTCGACCTCCTGCCCACCATCTGCACGCTGGCAGCAGTCGAGCTCCCCAAAGACATGCCCTTGGATGGTTACGACCTGAAGCCCCAGTTTGCAGGCAACAAAAACAAAGAGCGCAAGGAGGACTTCCTCAATCACTTCCCCCACGAACACCGCAGCAGTTACTTCACCAGCTATGTCGATGATGGCTGGAAAGTCATCTACCACTACCCGCTGCTCGGAAGAGGCCAGAAGGCACAAGGAAAAGAATTCAGCCCCAAGTATGAGCTCTTCAACTTGAAGCAAGACCCATACGAAAAGAACGACTTGGCAAAAAGCAACTCGGAACAGTTAAAGACGATCATGGCTGCTATGATCAAGGACCTCGTTGCAAAGAAGGCCCTCTACCCGCAGAAGGGCGACAAGGAGCTCAGACCAGAAATGCCCACAGCACCATGATATTATCCACTATCAAAACATCAACACCCACCCTCATCGCCTCCCTTTGCCTCACCGCTGGGTTGGCGGCAGCGGACGCAATAAAAAAGCAAACTCCGGGCTATCTCTCATCAGTCCCGAAGCCAACACAGTCCAATAATACCCCACCAAAAGTGGTAATGGACGCAAAGGAGGTAACAAAACCAGGGACAGTCATTCCAAGCTTTGAGCAAACCAAGCCTATCCCCGGGTTTGTCGACTTGTTCAACGGCAAGGACCTGAGTGGCTGGGTCGATGTCAACACCTCGCCCGCAACCTGGTCGGTGAATAATGAGGGCCACTTGGTATGTAGTGGTCAACCTATCGGGGTGATGCGCTCCGACCGCATGTATGAGAACTTCGTTCTCGTGGTTGAATGGCGCCACATGCAAGCAGGTGGCAATTCCGGGGTGTTCCTCTGGAGTGATGCACGGCCGGGAAAAAACAGGCTACCCATGGGCATGGAGGTTCAGATGTTAGAGCTAGAGTGGCCCTATATCCATGCCCGTAAGGATGGCACCCCACAACCGCTGGCCTACGTGCACGGTGAACTTTTTGGCGCAGGAGGCATGACCGCCACGCCCGACAACCCGCGAGGCAACCGCAGCAAATCCCTAGAGAACCGATGTCTGGGCAAAGGGCAATGGAATCGCTACGTTATTGTCGCTGTGGATGGCACCGTCAAGCTCTCGGTGAATGGCAAGTTTGTGAACAGCATCCGTAACGCCAGTATTCGCAAAGGCTACCTCTGCCTCGAGTCGGAAGGGGCAGAGATCCACTTCCGCAAAGTCAGCCTCATGGAGCTACCTGGCGGTCTGGCCGATCAAAGCAATACCGTGCCCGTGGTGGAATAGCTCAGTAGTGATAGCCGACCCCATCACGCAAATCTTGATTGTTCAAATGGTGTAAGTGGAGGCGCATAACCATTTCACCAACGGTTATTTTGTCAAAGTGCTCGCACTAGAAACCACGCAAAACGTCACACATTCAGGGCAAAATATGTGAAAAAATAAGTTTGGGCACCTGTCTGGGGACAAGGGATATCAGATATCAAAGTAATACCCCCAGATCATCGCTCATTGGCTAAGCTTGCAGCGAAGCAGTGAAGCTAAACCACCAATACGAGTATATCCATCTGACAAAAGACTCCATCTACGCCCTTTGGCTAAAGCCTATTTCTGCTGGTGATTTTTGACGTAAGCCTTGAGAAGCGTATCGTCACGGCAGTTTGCGAATGCCTCCTCAATCGATATACGATCCTGTTCGAGGAGCTGCACAAGGTGGTGGTCAATCGTGAACATACCCTCCTTGAGACCAATCTCAATGAGACCCTGAATCTGCTCGAATTTTTTATCACGAAGACAGTTTTTGATCGAATAGTTCATCAGCATAACTTCCTCAGCGAGGACGCGACCATTACCATATTTCTCTGGTATCAGTCGCTGTGAGACCACTGCACGCAAACAGTTGGCAAGCTGTGCAATAATCTGGCTTTGTTGGGCTGGTGGAAACACATCAATGAGGCGATCTAGACTTCTGGGAGCATCCAGTGTGTGCAGTGTGCTGATCACTAAGTGGCCAGTTTCCGCCGCGGTCACCGCTGCTTGGATAGTCTCGATGTCCCGTAATTCAGAAACCAAAATTACACCCGGATCCTGACGAAGAACATGTTTGAGCGCAGCGGCAAAGCTCAGTGTATCTTGGCCAACTTCACGCTGCTTAATAAGGCTTTGAGAATGCTCGAATACGAATTCGATGGGGTCCTCGACCGAGATGATGACTTCACGTCGCCGCTCGGCGATACGCTTCACCATGGCCGCTAGTGTAGATGACTTGCCTGAGCCGGTAATTCCTGTTACCAAGATGAGTCCGTCTTTCATGTCACAAAGATGCTCAACAGTCGGCTCATGGCCAAGCTGTGCCAGATTTGGAATATGCTGTGGGATGTGACGATAGGTGGCTTCTACAGCTCCTTGGTTGTAGTGAGCATTGCCTCGAAATCGACCTATATTATCGACTTTCACAGCGAAGTCTAATTCGCGAGTTTCCTCCAAGGTAGCGCGCTGCGAGTCATTGAGCAGACTCATCACGAGCTTGTAGGACGCGTCTTCATCAAGTGGCTCGGCTTTGAGTTGGACGATTTCACCATGCAGGCGCACTGACGGCGCTACACCCACTGAAATGTGTAAGTCGGAGGCACCCTCCTTCACCATCGCACGCAGGAAATCTACAATAGTATGATTAGAATCTGACATCGTGAGTTATTTTTGTGTTTGGTTTTTTTGTGAATAATTAGCGAGATCCGTGACCAACACCAAGCTTCATGCGCTCGAAGACAGCTGGGTCCTCACAAGAGCCCTTGGCAACTTCCTCGGTAATAATGCCTTGGCGGTAAGCTGCCATGATAGAATCGATGAAACGTACGTTCTCAGTCGTAGTGCCCTGCTCGAGAAACTCAGAAATTTTGCCTACTTCACCCTCTTGTATCCACTTACGCAAGACGCCACTATTCTGAATATGCTCGAGCAGAACACACATGCCACCTTGCTGAGTCGCAACCAGCTTTTGACACATAACTCCAATGAGCTGTTTGCTGAGAACCATCAAAGCACTCTTACGCTCATCTGCTGGAAACATCGAAATGAGGCGTTCTGCTGTTTCAGCCACATTAGCTGAGTGGAGTGTGGATACCACCAAGTGACCTGTTTCACAGGCATTGAGTGCAACTCGGGCAGTTTCATAATCCCGAATCTCTCCCACCAGAATGACGTCGGGACTTTGACGTAGTGCAGAACGCAAACCACACGCGAACGATTCAGTATCGACTCCAACTTGACGCTGGGAGATCATGGATCGATCGGATTTTAATAAGTATTCGATCGGGTCCTCTACTGTGATGATGTGCTTGGATAGGTTCTTACTCACCCACGATAGGCAAGCAGCAAGACTGGTCGACTTTCCACAACCTGTGGCACCCGTCACCAGAATCAGGCCATTTTTTCGCGTCAACCAACTGGTCAGGCGTTCCTCTGGCAGGCCAAGTTCTGCCAACTCCTTAATGTCCGCACGAAGTGGTCGCAGCACAGCGCACAGGCTACCCATCGACTTGAAGCAGTTTACCCGATAGCGCATTTGATCTGGACTTTTCCAGCTGACGTCACGCTCTTTGTTACTGTCCTCATTGGCTCCACAATGTGCCCAGAATGCCTCCATCTGCTCATGCGTGATACAATTTTCACCGAGCTCGTGAATTTGTCCGCCTATTCTGGCATTTGGAATCTCATCACCACGCAAGAAAACGTCTTCCGCGCCATGTTCGACGGCGACCTTGCAAATCTCTTCAATAATTTCTAACATGTTAATCAGGCACTTAAATGTTCAATTACCTAGGTTATTCCTTCGTTTCCACCTTACAAGACAATAAGCGAAACATATTAAGCAAAACATATTAAACCAGATATATCCCGATTTGCTCAAGGCATCAGCTGTTACTTAATTCAGATGACTCAATAAAAATGATTACGCTCATATATGACGAGGTAGTAGCTGAGCAACCTAACAAACATCAATCCTCCGACTGGCTAAACCTTACAAATTGATCCTTGCCTCATGGATTAGATGAACGATGATTCCGTGAAATGAGTCAACTATCACATGCCGTCAGTATCCACCCCTATTTTAAAGTCAACGAAGGCCGCCTCGACGACTTCAAAGCTCTCATGACCCGCTTCGTCGAGCGCACCCAGACCGAAGACAAGTGTCTCTACTATGACTTCTCGGTTTCTGGCAACACCGTGTTCTGCCGTGAAGCCTACATCGGTGCAGAAGGCACCATCGCCCACCTCGACAACGTAGGTGACTTAATAGAAGAGGGCCTTAAGTTTGCAGAACTTGCTTGTATTGAAGTTCACGGCCCAGCCGAGGAACTCGAAAAACTGAAAACCCCACTCGCCGAGCTGCCCGTCAAGTTCTACGAACGCGTCACCGGAGTGAGCTAGACCTCGACTACTTCGGTGCGCATATCAAAACTCTTCGACCATACCGCGCCATGATTCACCATCATACTGAAGAGATCACTTGACGACTCGAACCACAGGGTAAGAATAGATGATTCTTCAGCGTATATAAAATATTCAGCAAACTGCCAACAAACTTAGACATCCAGATCGTCATGAAACGCCTCACTCTAGTCACCTTCATTCTCTCCTCAATCCTCACCGCTCACTCTTCCTTTGCTCAAGCGGCCGAGAGCTCACAGGGCAAGCAACCAAACATCATCTTCATTCTCACCGATGATCAAGGATACGGAGACCTTGGACGCCATGGCCACCCACTGCTCAGAACTCCGCACACCGACCGCCTGCACGATGAAAGTGTGCGCTTTGACAATTTCTACGTCAGCCCATCCTGTGCCCCTACCCGCGCCGCTCTGATGACCGGCATGCACGAGTTCCGCAGTGGCGTCACTCACACCCGAGACCCACGCGAGCATCTCTGGAAAGACGCTACCCTCTTGCCCCAAATTCTAAAAACTGCAGGTTACAAAACTGGGCACATCGGCAAATGGCACCTTGGCTGGGACGCAGAATACCACCCGCACCGCCGAGGCTTCGACTGGACCCTGCAGGGAGCCACCCACTTTGATCCGAAATTTGTCATTTACGATGGCGATAAAAAACCACAGCACGTCAAAACCAAAGGCTTCCGTGAGGACCTCTACTTTGATCACGCGATGTCATTTATCAAAGACGCTGGCGACCAACCCTTCTTCCTCTACCTCTGCACCTACTCCCCCCATACCCCTCTACTGGCTCCAGAAAAATACATCGCCCCCTACCGTGGCAAGGTCACCGATGAGCAGGCAACCTACCTCGGCATGATCGAGAACGTGGACTACAACGTCGGCCGCCTGCTGGACTTCCTCGATGAGGAAAAACTTGACCAAGATACCATCATCATCTTCATGAACGACAACGGTGTCACCGTCGGTCTCGATGTCTACAATGCCGGTATGCGAGGCAGCAAATGCACCATCTGGGAAGGCGGTAGCCGCGCCATGTCCTTCTGGCGTTGGCCTGGCACTTGGAAACCCAAGAAGGTCGACAACCTGACCGCTCACCTCGATGTGCTACCGACCCTATGCGAGCTGGCCGGAGCGGAGATTCCCGCAGAGCTTGAGCCACAGCTTGAAGGCTTCAGCCTGACCCCTTTGCTAAGCTCAGAAAAACCAATCTCCTGGAATGATGACCGCCAGCTTTTCCAACACGTTGCCCGCTGGCCAAGCGGCATGGCCGTTCAGCATAAGAACAAGATGGCAGGTATCCGCCAAGGCAACTACCTGCTGGCACGTAGCCACCCATGCCATGATCCGGCATGTAATACCGAGGTATTCGGCATGCAGTGTAATACCCTGCGCTCCATCGAGAGAGGTGGTAAATCAGCCAACTACACCAAGAAAAACGGCCAGTTCCACTGGGGCGTAAGCCCCGCGGACAAGTGGGTGCTCTTCGACACTAAAAAAGACCCCGCCTGTAAAAATGATCTCTCAGCCGAGCACCCTGAACTCGTCAAGGCGATGGCCTCTTCCTACGACCAATGGTGGGACGAGATGTATCCGACGATGGTGGAACGTGGTGGAGAGAACCAGCTCACGTCTGTGATAGAGGCGAGGAAGAAGAAGGTATTACCGTAGCCAAAATCATCCCTTCAACAGAAAGTCTTATGAAAAATGTATTACTGCTTGGTTTCATCGCCTGTACGATACTCTACCCGAGCATCACAAGCGCCCAAAACCCTAACAACATCCCCCCTACTCACAAGGACGTAAAATACGGTGCCCATGAAAAGGAGCTGGTGAACTTCTGGCAGGTAGACTCAGATCAACCTCTCGGCCTCTTATTAGACATCCACGGAGGTGGCTGGATGGGCGGCAAAAAAGCAGAGACCCAACGTCCGCATCAGCTCAAGCACGGCTACCATGTGGCGTCGATCAGTTACCCTCTGGTCAACGAAGGTGCCCTCCAGCCAGCAATGCTCAACGCAGCCCTACGAGCCGTTCAATTCCTACGATCCAAGGCCGCGGAGTGGAATATCGACCCCAAGCGCATTGTTGTCACCGGTGGTTCCGCGGGAGGATGCTCCAGCCTGCTGGTCGCCCTGCATGATGACGTTGCCAATCCCGAAAGTGAAGACCCAGTGCAGCGCTTTTCCTCACGCGTGAGCGGTGCCGTTGTTGCAGGTGCACAAACCACGATGAATCCCTTCGTGATCAAAGAAAAGATCGGGGAGAAAACCTTCGACAACCCGATGCCCTACAAACCTTTTGGCTCCGAAACCATCAAGGAGCATATGAACAACTGGGACAAACACAAAGAGCTGGTCTTGAAATGCTCGCCGCTCACCCACCTGACCAAGGATGACCCGCCACTTCACCTTTATTACAATGTGATGCGTGAGTTCCCGACAACGAGTGGCGGAAACGGCATTCACAGCCCAATTTTCGGCGAGCTCATGCTCGAGGCCTGCAAAAAAATAGGTGTAGAATGCCACCTTCAGTATTGGCAAAAAGATGAAGGCCGCCCTGCACCAGCAATCGGGCGTCAGGCGTTTATTGATAAGTTGCTTAATCCTTGAAAAAACCTGCAAGTGTCCCAAATTCTGGAATCTTGGAATCTACCACCAGCCTATAGCCAAGGAATAAACCAACTGGTCTACTGCCATGTCCGGCATCACACAGCCGCGCACCAAACACACATATAGCTACTTGCCCGTTTTTTGAGCGCTCAGCGCGGGAAAGCCTTTTGTCTTCAGGCTAACACCACCAACAGGAGCAAAGAACGCCTCAATCAAGTCTGTCTTTGCCGCATGGGCAAAGCCCTTATCTATGCCCAGAACGCGCAAGGCAGTCGACCAGGCATCAGCCTGCATTGCAGTGGGCGCGATCACGGTGATATTGAGCTGATCATTTTTGCCTCTGCCGTCACTAGGATCTAACACATGCGCGCTACGCTTGCCCTCAATTTCAGCAAACTGATAGCTGTCTCCGGATGTTGACAACGCAGCATGGCTCAGTTCCATACTGCCGAGCACCTTTTGATCCGGGTCCTCGAGATCAACCGACCATCCTTTCCGCCCCGGCGGAGGCTCGGCCAGCACGATTTCCCCACCTACGGAAACTGCCAGACGCGTGATGCCACCCTCTTTGAGTATCCGCGCTAACTCATCCGCGATATAACCCTTGGCGATACCTCCCAGGTCAAGCTGCAGGGGTTTGTTAAAGCGCACCGTTTTCCCCGCCCCGTCCAGAATCAGATCCCGGTAATCCCCTGCGCCCCGCACGGGTAACGGGCCAGCCTCCTTGGCCGCTCTTTTCATACGCCAGGCCTTGCTGGACGCCCCTAGGGTAATATCAAACGCCCCGCCGCTCTGTTTAGATATTTTCTGCGCGCAGGCTAGCACGGTGAACATTTCATCACTGACCGATGTGGCACGCTTGTCTGCCACCCTACAAAGCTCCATCAACTCACTATCATCACGGTAGTCCGAGAACACCCCATCGAGCTCAACGACTCGCTCGAAGCATCCCTCCGCGAGCTGCTTTGCCTCAGACCTATCAGCACTATAAAAAACAAGCCTAACAACGGTACCCAAATGAGCTTGAGTGAATGCATATCGCTTACACTCGGGTGTATCTTGTTGCTGTTCAGCCGCAAGTGGCGTTACCCATCTGGGTAATAACATACATAAGACGACGGCAATGACTGCCAGTCTAGTGGTATTTTGCCATCTCACCATCTTCAGCAACCCCGGAGTTCCAGCTACGATACATTTCCTCTACACTCGGAATGGCTACTGGCCGCACTACCCGCATACCCAACCATGGCGTGTCGGTATGATACCAGATACTTTTAGGACTTTGCGGATCAGAGGCCTTCCATTCTGGCTTGGATGGATGTCGCGCGGCGCTGGCAATGGCCTCAAGATCCTGTTTCCAATAGCCCCCTTTGGTGACATGCGGGTAAGCCTTAGTGGCTATCACCCAAGGATCCTGCACCTTGTTTTTGCCAAAATGCTTCAAACGGTTTTCTACGTGCTGGTCGAGCGTCCACTCAAGCACATTGCCATGCATGTCATATAAACCCCAGGCATTCGGCTTGCGCTGCCCCGGCTTCTCGTAAGTGCTGGCGACATCACCATCGATGAGAGCATAATCGGATACCTTGTCAGCGTCATCACCCCAGCTGAATTTCGCCGTTGATCCTGCGCGGCAGGCATACTCCCACTCGGCCTCGGTGGGTAGTCGGTAGTAGTGACCGGTCTTGTAGCTGAGCCACTGGCAGTATTTATTAGCGGCATGCTGGGTCATACTCACCGCGGGGTGTCCGTCGCGGGGCATGCCGTAGGTCATCGGATGATACGGGGGCGTTGGACGGGCCAGCAGCTTGGAGTCATCCTCCACACTCTCGCGCATGAACTCGACCACTTGTCCGTCTTTTTCACGCGGAATTTCAGTAAGCATGAAAGGCTCATATTCTTCCCAAGTGACCTCATGCTTACCCATCCAGAAAGGAGAAAGCGTTGCCTCGATCACGTCATCGGCTTGCTCACCCTGCCAGCGGAAGCTACCGCCTTTAACCGGCAGCATCTCAAAGGATGCCCCGGTATCGAGTTCTTCTTTGTAACCCTCGGCTGACTTGCCCGCTTCTTTCTCCGCCTGCTTGAGGATACGGGCATGGATAACCTTGGCGAGACGCATTTGCTCTTCGTCAACGTCATCACCCAGCTCAATCAACCGCAGCTTGGCGGCGGCCGCCTCAGCAGCTTGGTTCTCGGCCTTAGCTTGGTTTTCTGCACAAAGGACAAAAATAATACAGACAGTGGCCATGGCTCTGGCCCAGGAAAGGTGCAGATCAATCTCAGTTTTCATATTTTAAGTATCAGCGGATAGCCCAGTAAATCAATCTCTGATCCTGATATTTCTGAATCCGACCGCGGCACCGTGGCCAGCAAAACCGATGTAGCCATCAGATACTTTCAAGCCAGGGCGTTGCTTTTTATTCATGAATTCCTTCACCTTGCCGAGGTCGCCATCAAGTATAGGAACGCCGTTAAGCTCAACCTGGATGCGGCTACCCTTCACAGTGACTACCTGGTGGTTCCACTCCCCCACTGGGCGCAGGTATCCACGGTGTGCTGGTATCATGCCATAGGCACTGCCGTGAAACTGACGAGGATCGAGGCCCTTGTATTGGTCTGCGCTGTTGTCGAGAATCTGTAGCTCACACATGCCAACATAGGCGCCATCTCCCTTGCCGGGGTAACGTAGCAAAAGTCCATTGTTGCCACCGGGTGGAAGTCTGAACTCAAAGGCGAACTGAAAGTCCGCGTATTTCTGTTTCCTGTAGATGAGCTGACCTTTGCTTACAAAAACCGCATCATCCCTGATCTCGCAGCCTTTCGGCACACTGGCCTGCCAATCCCCGAGTGACTTGCCATCAAAGATGTTCTGCCAACCCTCACCAGACGTGTCTTGTGCCAATATCTTGGCCGCCTCAGCAGCGGGAATCTCACGCACAAAGATATTTCGCCATGCCACGGGAGCTCCGTGTGTTTGGAGAATAATCGGGCCCGCCTTGTCCAGTGGGCGGTCTCGCTTCCAGTAATTCGTCATGTAGGCGCGCTCAACCACCAACTTATTATTGAGCCAGACCCAGGTACAGGACCCAATTTGGCGAATGCGCAATTGATTCCACTCACCGATCGGCTTGTCGGCATGAACCAAGGGGTCTTTGCCTAGGCTCTTCTTTGGGTTGTTCCACAGTCCACCCGAACCTTTATCCGCACCGTATCTCCATTTGCCAGCCTCCTCACGCGTATCCCAGATCTGCACCTGCGGAGTTCCACGCAGGTAGATGCCACTATCCGAGTTGGCATCAAGACGAAAATCGACAAGGAACTCCACATCGCCGTAGTCCTTGGCCGTGCACAAATAAGGCCCATGGCCATCATTGTGAATCACGCCATCTTTGATCTGCCAGTGCTTGGGGAATACCTCACGATCCTTCACACGCTTGGCTGCAATTTTCTTGGCATCTTTGAGCTTAGCGTAGTCGTGAGGATTCTCAGGGCGCCAGCCGCTGAAATTCTTGCCATTGAATAGAGAGGTAAAGCCCTCTGGAGTCATTCCAGCAAAGCCTTGAGTGGCAGCAAGCAAGAGCAGACCAGCCACTTGGGAAACGAGGTGTCTTTTTTTCATCTTAATAAGTGTGGGAGAGAGAACAGCGAGACTCTAGGAAAATTTCGTCTTTCCGATTTCAGCTGCTGGGCGCGCCTCAAACGCAGTCTCAAAATTAAGTCCCTTACAGTCGATAAGCTGGTCTGTGGATGTCATGAGCTGCTTGCTGGAAATAAGCTGCCCGGTATAACCCGCAGTCCGGCCCATGATCGCAAGCGCGTGACTATGCTCCATTTTACCGATGACATCATTATAGACCTTACCACTGCGAATGTGCTCAAGCAATATCTCGTGCTCATGTTGGTATCCGAGCCCGCCCTTACTCTGCCAGATAACCTTGCCGTCACGCTTGATAGCGACACCGCCCTTGTTCGCCTCGGCGATGCCACTGGTTCCCAGAATTGAGTCACCACTGGCGGTGTAAGTCCCCGGAATTTGGCGCCCGAGGAAATCAGCCCGGCGTCCATCCGCATATTCGAAATTGAGTGAGAACTGATCCCAGCTGTTGGCTCCCACCACTGGTTTCATATTACCGCCTATGCCATAACACCGCACAGGCATCTGATCTCCCATCGCCCAGCACATCTTATCAAGACCGTGGATCATAAACTCGAGGATACCATCGCCACCGAGTTCAAGATAATTTTGCCAGTAGCGAAGCGACCACTCCATGTTCGACATGGTTGCGGGCTTGAATTTGATATCAGGCATTTTGTTGGGTCGACCTCCACCGCAATAAGAGGAAGAAACTGAAACCACATCGCCAATTTCACCTCCTTGGATGCGCTTGTGCAACTCCATCAGATGCTTGGAGTAACGCCAGACCAACCCGGTCATGACCGACAACCCGGCAGATTGGGCTTTTCTCGCTGAATCCACAACACTCTTCAAGCCGGGAATATCAATGGCGAAGGGCTTCTCCATGAAAACGTGTTTGCCGGCAGCTACAGCAGCAGCCAAATGCAAGGGGCGAAATGCTGGAGGGGTCGTCAAAATCACGATATCAACACCACTGTCGATTACTTTTTGGTAACCATCAAAACCGAGGAAAATGCGCTTGTCACCATCAGTATCGATGCGCCCCCCCTTAGTATTGCCTTTGTATTTCTTGGTGCGTCTTTCGAAAATATCAGCCACCGCCCAGATCTTGGTATTCGGATCAGCCGCTAAAATGTTATTCAGCGCTCCTCCACCACGACCACCAAGACCAACCACTCCCACCTTGAGGACCTTGTTGTTCCCATTTTGAGCCTGCACAAAAGGTGCCGCTAATGGGCTGAGTGAGGCAGCTGCTGCACCCAGAGAAGCTTGCTTGACGAAACTTCGTCGATGAACATCAAGCCCGCTATCGTTGTTTTTGCTCTTTGTTACGTCGATTTGCTTATTCTGGTTCATGGTGATGGTATTTGTATATTGAGGAGTGCTATTTTGTGTCTTACGTCGCCTGCTCTTCGCTCGCTAATGATGTATTGTTTGCATCCTTAGTATAGAAACGCATGACACGATGGCAATCTGTCATTCTAAGCCCTTTGAGTCTTGTATGAAACCAGCGCCGCCGTGTATGAAAATACCTTTATTCTGTAAAATACATCGCGCACTCGCTTCTTCATTCATCAGCGATGATCTCGCATCCACCCAAAAACGAAGCTACATGTAAGATATTCATTTGACCATGTCCTCAATCAGGTGCTTGAATACTGCCATGTACGAAGCCAAAGGAAAAATTAAGGTCATTTTTGACACCCAAACATTCCCCAGTGGATTCAGCAAACGCGAGTTTGTTGTAACCACTGGAGATGACAATTACCCACAAGATATCAAATTCGAAATCATCAAAGACAAATGCGAATGGCTCGATAAATTTGAGGCAGGCCAAGATGTCTCAGTTCATTTTGATATCCGCGGTAACGAGTATAAGGACAAATACTACGTCAACCTCAATTGCTGGAAGATCCTCGGTGGAGCTGGCTCAGAAAGCAGCCCCTCTGCTCCTCAGTCGTCCAACAATGAAGTGGAGCCTTCCCCCGATGATCTCGTCAATGACGACATCCCGTTCTAGAGCATTGCCAATGCTCACCCCCCGCCCTTAACGGCAACAACGTAGCAACCCAGCATGAAGAGTGATTTCCTCGTCATTGGCACTGGTATCGCAGGGCTAAGCTTTGCCCTGCGTGCGGCCAAGCACGGCTCGGTGAGTATCATCACCAAGGGCAAGCCCATGGATTCAAACACAGCTTGGGCCCAAGGAGGTATTGCTGGTGTGCTCCCTGAGGGTTTTTGTGAAAATGGTGACAGTGTCGATCATCACATCGATGACACCTTGGATGCGGGTGCGGGGCTCTGTGATGAAGCCGCTGTGCGCACCATCCTTTCAGAGGCAGGTCAAACACTGGAGGAACTCATTGCGTGTGGGGTTGATTTTGACAAAGAAGCTGGATCCCAAGATACATACTCGCTGGGAAAAGAAGGTGGCCACAGTCATCGCCGTATTCTGCACGCCAAGGACACCACAGGCAGAGAAATTGCTGAGTCCTTACTCGATGCCGCGCGACAATGTGATAACATCAGCTTCTATGAGCAACACTTCGCCATTGATCTGATCACCTCTCGCAAACTCGGCACAGTATCGGAAGATCGCGTCCTTGGGGTCTATGTCCTTGATGAGTCTTGCGGTAAAGTTCATCGCTTTCGATCAGACCGAGTCATCCTCGCAACTGGCGGTTGCGGCAAGGTTTACCTCTATACTACCAACCCAGACGGCTCCACAGGAGATGGTGTTGCCATGGCTTGGAGGGCAGGAGCTACCATTGCCAACATGGAATTTGTTCAATTTCACCCCACCTGCTTTTACAACCCAGCAGCGACCGGGGCCAAAGCTCGCTCATTTCTCGTCTCTGAAGCCGTCCGCGGTGAGGGGGGCATTCTTCGAGACGAAAGTGGCGACGAGTTCATGAAGAAATACGATGAGCGCAAATCACTGGCTCCACGTGATATAGTAGCTCGGGCGATTGACCATGAGATCAAAAAAACAGGTGCTCAATGCGTATACCTGGATGTCACCCACAAGCCCGAGGGTTTCATGCAAGAACGCTTCCCTCATATCTACAACACCTTGCTGGAATTCGGTCTCGATTGTGAAAAAACACCTATCCCTGTAGTTCCCGCGGCCCACTACCAGTGCGGCGGAGTCGTCACCGACACAGATGGCAGGACCGACATACGTGGACTATTTGCCATCGGCGAAGTAGCCTGCACTGGATTACACGGTGCCAACCGGCTTGCTTCGAACTCACTTCTCGAAGGTCATGTAGTTGCAAGGCGCTCTCTCGAAAAGATGCTAAGCCTTCACCCCCTTGATAAGCCCTCGCCAGAAGCCCCAGATATTCCCCAATGGGAATACGGTGATACCGCTCCACCCGATGAGCTCGTGGTCATTTACCACAATTGGGATGAAATTCGCCGCTTAATGTGGGATTACGTATCCATTGTCCGAACGTCTAATCGTCTTGACCGTGCCGCCAATCGCCTAAGCAATCTACGCCGTGAGGTAAGAAGTTTCTATTGGGGGCACCGAGTCACATCTGATATATTAGAACTTCGAAACTTAGTCGCCACAGCTTCTCTCGTAGTCGATTGCGCTCTCCGTCGCCATGAATCCCGTGGTATTCACTACACCTTAGATTTCCCTCAAAAAGACGAGCGACACAAAAAGCCCACTACCTTGAGGCGCTTCTAAGCCACCTCAATAGTCACCCTCAGAACATGCGGTATCCCTTACTACTCATTACCCTGACGCAGCTCCTAGGTTCAACTCTTCTCAGCCACGGACAAAGCAGCAACCACTCAACAAGGACATCGCTACCTCGGGTAACAACTCCGACAGCGTCGGCATACTCTTCACAGGTAAAACGATATCCGTGGAAGCAAAACATTACTGCCACTGTTTTCTGGATTGGAGAAAAACCAAGCGGCAGAAACATGACACCCAATCATGCAAGTTCATGGGATACACGCTGGCAGGAAAATTACGGTGGCTATGACAATCCAGACACCACGGCACGCACTCAATACCGGCCAAAAGCATTCACACCGAAGCTCAACCCTTTTTACGTTGCCCTCCCCTATAATGATTGCCTCAACTACAAGACGCATTGCCCACAAGCGAGCCGTGTCATCCCATGGTGGTCGCAGCGACTAGACAAGCGCCCGGGCAAATCCGCATGCAAAGGGCGCTGGCTACAAATCGTCTACGACAAGAAAGTTTGTTACGCTCAGTGGGAGGACTGCGGTCCCTTCACTACTGATGACTGGCCATATGTTTTTGGCAACCAGCGTCCAAAAAACACGGAAAATAAAGCCGCTGGTTTAGACGTATCGCCAGCAGTGAGAGACTATCTCGGTATGCCCTCCATGGCCAAGGTCCACTGGCGCTTTATCGACTTCAATAGTATTCCCAAAGGCCCGTGGTCACAATACGGCAGCAACAATCCTTTTCTAAATATACAACTCGACCCAACACTCAAAGCACGCCAAGCACACTTAGAATACCTTCGCAAACTCCGCGACCAAGCCTACGCGCGAAAGAAGGATTGGCGATAAGCCTACCGCCTTAACAAGGGATAGGCACAGGTTCAGTTGGTATCAGCGCACTTTTTACAAAAGATTCGCTTGCTTTTTCATCGCGGGGACTCTAATCCCTCCGCACCACGTATCTACGTTTGGCACCAGTGCTCGGGTGGCGGAATTGGTAGACGCGCTAGACTAAGGATCTAGTCCGGGTTAACCGGGTGCGGGTTCGATTCCCGCCTCGAGCACCATTTTAAAAGCTCTCATCCCTCACACGGATCGAGAGCTTTTTCGTGCCCTCTCACCATTCCCCCAAGAGGCGGGATGAGAACCCTTCCGGAGCGAACAGGCGCCAGCCAGTAAGCGTAGGCCCCGGGTTTGAACGCACAAGCATCGTGCATCACGATGTAATCATAACATCAAAATGCCGGAGGAGCCATTTTGCACTTCAGCATAGATTGAGCGGAGCGATTTCATTCCCGCCTCGAGCACCATTTTAAAAGCTCTCATCCCTCAAAAGGATCGTGAGCTTTTTCGTGCCCTCTCACCATTCCCCCAAGAGGCGGGATGAGAACCCTTCCGGAGCGAACAGGCGCCAGCCAGTAAGCGTAGGCCCCGGGTTTGAACGCACAAGCATCGTGCATCACGATGTAATCATAACATCAAAATGCCGGAGGAGGCATTTTGCACTTCAGCATAGATTGAGCGGAGCGATTTCATTCCCGCCTCATGCACCATTTTAAAAGCTCTCATCCCTCAAAAGGATCGTGAGCTTTCCTATACTCTCTTGGTTTCAAATTTAAAAAATATCCAAGTACCGCCAGCCGGAATCGAACCGGCACGAATGTTACCATTCAACGGATTTTAAATCCGTCGCGTCTACCAATTCCGCCATGGCGGCGTACTTGGAATCCATCTCGTTTACCAGCAAACTGGCTCGAGACGCGTGCACACTAGGAACGCTTTTTGATTTCGTCAATGGCAGCCTGCAAGGATTTGATCTTTTTTGCATCTGGCTTCGATTCAGCAATGACTTTCGTCAGGAAATCAACACTCTCTTTGGTTCCCACATTGCCCAAAATCTCCGAAGCTTTCATCAAATGGCCCATATCCATCTGCTCAATCTTTGGAAGGATAACTAATTCTGCTCCAGCACCTAGCCGCAACAAATAGTCACTCCACCGAGCTGGGTCTTTATCCCACAGTTCCATGAGAATGAGCCCACAGCCACCTACCTTATGCCTGATTAGCAGCTCCATAGTGACGGGCGAGACCCTGCCCTCAGCATGCAGTTTTTGCGCAGCCTCTATCAATGCCCCCCCGATATCGGACTCAGGCTCTGCCCACGTGTTAAGTGCGCCGATAATAGCAAGTTGCAGATCAGTATGGCTCACTGGGAGCATTTCTGCAAGTTGCTCAGTAATATCGACACGTAGTGCCTTGGGCTTGGATTTAGCCAACCGTAGGGCTGCTTCCTCCTGTCCTTCAGGGTCAAAATTCTTCAGTGCAGCAAGATTAAGAAACTCATAATCGGGATCATCTTCATTGTTAAGCTTTGCAATGTCAGGCTCACTAGTAGTGGCGCTGTCTACATAGACTTCAAGAAGTCGCAAATCTTGTTCTTCTCTAACCACCTCACCAAAACGCTCACAGAGAGCTGCAATTTGTTGAATACTTTTTTTCTGTTCAACGAGAAGAACCATGGCCGACTGTCCACTATCGCCACGGGGGAAAAGAACCTCCCGGCAATGTTCTCCGGTCGCATAATACAAGTAAGCTGCAATTTTTCTCTGGGCTGTATAGTCAGCGTTGCGAATAAAGATACCAACGACTGTCTCTCGCGGGTGCACAAAAAGTGCCTCCTCAATCGGGTCATAACCGATTCTGATGAGGTAATCACCGACGCTTTCTTGTTCGATTTCATTTTTCACCTCAACCTTTTGCTTAAGAGCCGTATCCATTGGCCTGATAAACGAACTGATTGGGTTACCGGGAAACAGCATAGGCATGGACATCAGTATCGCAGATAGCAGCATAGCTACTGTGACACCGAGCCGCCTGTTTCGGTAAGCGCCATAAATGAGCAAAGAGCTACCAATCACGGCGGAAAAACCACAAAGCACATAGCGATTAGACGTCTCTACGTCCCGCATGGGCCCCTCTTTACCACCCCCGAGCAAGAAGATCACTATGACAATAGCCATTAAGAAAAATCCACCAATAAAAGCTGTGATACAGCGAGGACGCAAAGGCCCGACTGAGTCTGGACTCACATCATTTTGATAGCTAGCAGGCACAAACGCCACCTTACCTAATTCATTTGAGGATTTACCCCCAAATTTACTGAGCCCTGTATCTTTTTTCTCACCTGGGTAAAACCGCTCCTTTTCGACACACACATGAGCTTTAGTGACCTTAAATAGATGGTCACAAGAACCACATTCTACTTTTTTGCCAATGTAGTTGTCGGCAACATCAAATGCTTGATCACAATTAGGGCAATGTATTTTCATCTTTTCTATGGTCATAGCCGCGCACAAGCACAGAACAATTAATAAAAATCTATAAGCTGTGGCATTTTTTGACCATCAATAAAAAAGTTTAATTATCTCTCACCTGCGCTTGCCCCTCGGGCAGCGCTCGAGTAGAAGATACAAATGCTAGCTGATATTGAGTCCCTACTCGTCCTTCAAGACCGTGACCAACGCATCCTTTCTCTTGAGGAAGATATAAAACGAATCCCCAGCAGCAAAGAGCAGGCCAAGCAAAGACTCGCCAATGACAATGAGCTAGTCGCCAATGCCAAAAAAGCCGTTCAAGAAAATGAGGTTGCCATCAAAAACCTAGAATTAGATATAGGAACCAGAAAAAATACCTTAGATCGGCTCAAGGTGCAGCAATACGAGACCAAGAAAAACGATGAGTTTACAGCGCTCGAAAACGAGATAGCTCGTTACAATCAAGAAGTTGACTCTCTGGAGACTCAAGAACTTGAGCTCATGGAAAAAGCAGACGAACTGCGTGCCAAGCTCAAGAAAGCAGAAGCAGCTCTGGCGCTCACACAGGGTATGGTGGACGAGGAAATTTTACAACTCGATCAACGCGCCAAGGAAGTAGAGGCCCAGCACGAGGACGTCAGCAGCGAGCGCAAAACACTGGCATCAGCAGTGGATGCCGACCTACTCTCGCTTTACGAACGGCTAATGACCTCAAAAGGAGGTGACGCGGTTGTTTCCGCAGAAAAAGGCCAATGTCATGGCTGCCACATGAAAGTGGTGCCCGCCACCATGATCAAGGTGCAAGCAGAAAAAGAAGTCACTCAATGTGAAAACTGCGGTCGCATCCTACATCTCTGATTACACCATCTGCACTCATTACCAATATCGCCATGACAACCGATTCAATCCTCGAACTTCTCAAACAAGTCCCCTACCCAGGATTCTCTCGTGACATCGTTTCCTTTGGCCTCGTCAAAGATGTTAGCTTCGACGACGGAATTGTCACCGTAGCAATCAGCGTGCAGACCAACGACGCATCCGTACCCGAGCAAATCTTTAAAAACTGCCACGCTATCCTAGACCCACTGCCTGAAGTAAAGCACGCAAGAATTGAGCTCGATGTTCAAGAACCAGCCACCCAGGCTAATGCTGATGCAGCTGGATCAACTGGCATCAAAAACAACATCCCAGGGGTTAATAATGTCATCGCTGTCGCGTCAGGCAAAGGAGGCGTCGGCAAATCCACCGTCTCTGCGAACTTGGCCGTTGCTCTGGCAAATGCAGGTCACAAAGTAGGACTCTGTGATTGCGACCTCTACGGTCCATCGATTGCCCACATGTTTGGGAGCCGCGAGCGCCCCCTTGCCACTGAGGACAATGAAATCATCCCTATCTCAGCTCACGGGATACGATTAATGTCGATGGGGTTTTTGCTTGAAGAGGCATCTCCTGTCATTGTCCGCGGACCACTCGCTACGCGCTACACTCAGCAGTTTCTGCAAAATGTAGCATGGGGTGAGCTCGATTATTTGATTCTCGACCTCCCCCCGGGCACAGGTGACATACAGCTCACCATTGTCCAGACCATCGCTCTCACTGGCGCGGTCATTGTCACCACGCCTCAGGAAGTAGCTCTCATCGATGCGCGCAAAGCCATCTCAATGTTTGACAAAGTAAACGTGCCTATCATGGGGCTGGTCGAGAACATGGCTTGGTTTGAGTGTGACCAAGGTGTCCGCTATCCCATTTTTGGTGAAGGCGGAGGCGCTGCTGAAGCCAAGAAGCTCAAGCTCCCCTTACTCGGCCAAATACCGATTAACATAACCACTCGCCAGCAAGGAGACAGCGGAGCACCTGTTGCTCTCACCGATCCTGCTGAGAATGATGCAAGTGCTGCCTTTGCGGCTCTGGCAACGAGCGTGGATCAACTGGCCCAACACTGAGTGATGCCCTTACCTAATTAGTAGTCTGCATCTTGACTCATGCTGACACCTATTGACAAATCAAGTATCAAGCAACATCCTTTGGGCGCATATCTCTTAGTAAGAAATGACTCCTGAATCCATCGAAGAAATCATGCGCCGGGTGCACCTCCTTGAGATCAAGGCGAGGCGACTGGCTCGTGAAACATTCAGTGGCGAATACCAATCTTCATTCAAAGGTAGCGGACTTGATTTTGAAGATTACAGAGAATACCAGCACGGTGACGAAACTCGTTTCATCGACTGGAATGTCACCGCCCGCAAGGACCACCCCTACATAAGAACATTCCGCGAGGAGCGCGAGCTATCCGTTATTATTACAGTAGATGTCTCTGGTTCGAGCCTCTATGGTAGTGACCAGCTAAGCAAACGCGAGCTTGCAGCTGAACTAGCCGCCGTTCTTGCCTTCAGCGCGAACATGAACGGCGACAAAACAGGCCTCCTTCTTTTCGCCAAAGAGCCGATTCTTTATCTACCTCCTGCGAAAGGCAACAAGCATGTTCTGCGTATCATTCGTGAAATCCTCGCTGCCGACCCAGAAAATCCAGCAACGTCTGTACCTGCAGCCACGAATTTTCTGCTTCACACCGTCAAACGCAAAGCCGTCGTCTTTCTTATTTCTGACTTCTTCGCACACGATCTCAAGAAACCACTCAGCGCACTTGCTAACAAGCACGACGCCATCGCACTGCAGGTCACTGATCCAATGGAAAGGAAATTACCTCGTATCGGTAAGGTCACCCTTGCAGATCCTGAAACCGGCACCCAAGCAACAGTCAACACCAACAATGCCCACGTTCGCATGGGATTTGCCAAGCTCAGCCAGCGCCGCAATGAAGAGCTCGCCAAACTATTTAAACAAAACGGAATCGACCACCTAGAGCTCAGCACGACGGGTGACTATCTGCCACATCTGCATCGCCTTTTCAAAGAGCGTATTCGCAGACGAAACTCCTGATTTCATGACTCCCTCCATGCACGATATAACCAGCCCAGAAGCATTTCTTCTGGGGCAACCACCGGTGTGGCATTCGCTCTGGTTTTGGGTCATGATCGTATCTGCATCTATCATTGTCGGCATCCTGATTTACAAAATAAGTAGCGGTGAAAACACCGAGAAAAAGAGGCAACAATTATTGCAATCTGCTACCGAGGCTCTGCTAACGCTCAAACGAGACAGCGGCTCGCTACCTCCACAAACATTAGCCGTTCGCATCTCGCTTATCCTTCGCCAATACCTTGAGGCCGCCTTTGATGACCCCGCTCTTTTTGAAACCGACGAGGAACTCACCCTGCGACCTGATGCAATGACTAAGGTAGACAGCCAATATCGCAACCAAGTCATCGACCACCTGCACCAGCTCTCGGTGCTCAAATACGCTAAATCAGATCAACAACAGCGCATCGATAAGCTTATTGATCAGGCACTTGAGCTCCTCCGCATCGTCGAGCCAGTAGGCACCAAGACCACTAGCACCGATCCAATCGATTCTCCATCCCCGTAAATGCAAGACTTCCTCCAGCAATTCACCTTTGCCAACCCATCGTGGTTGTGGGCACTGCTTGCACTCATTCCGCTGTTTTTTATCAAAGGCAAATCTGGCACCCCCACTGCCATCACCTACTCGTCCCTATCCATTCTCGCGAGCTTGGGCACCAAGCCAAAGCGCCTACCCGGCTTCTTCACCTTCTCCCTGATGATACTTGCCTTGGTATTCGCACTACTTGCGATGGCACGACCTCAGCTACGCAACGTCGAATCAGAGAGTAAAGCAAGTGGCATCGACATCATCCTTGCCATCGACATCTCCTACTCCATGCAAATCGTTGACTTCGTGCTCAACGGCAGACGTGCCCAGCGCATCACCGTGGCAAAAAATACCGCAGAAGCCTTCATCAAACAGCGTGAAAATGACCGCCTTGGCATCGTTGCTTTTTCGGGCCGCCCCTATATCACCAGCCCAATCACCCTCGAGCATGAATGGCTGATCGATAAATTACGAGAGCTTCAGCCTGGCCTCGTTAAAGAACAAGGAACCGCGATTGGCTCAGCCATTGCAGCCTCTGCGAGTCGGTTGCATGAGCGAGAAGCAAAAAGCAAGGTGGTTGTCCTCGTCACCGATGGCTCCAACAACTCCGGTCGCATAGCCCCTGTGGAGGCAGCCAAGCAAGCCGCTGTCCTTGGCATCAAAGTATATGCCATTGCCATTGGCACCGAGCAAGGCCGCCTCAGCAACTCCATCCAAGCGAGTCCACAGCAAGAGTTTGATACAGAAACTCTACAAGAAATAGCAACCATCACAGGCGGCGAATATTACCGTGTTAAAGACACCGACAAACTCAGGGACACCTTCAACTCGATCGACCAGCTTGAAAAAACCGAGATCAAGCAGCATAATATAGTTACTATCGAAGAATTGTTTCCTTGGTTTACATCTACCGCCTGTATTTTTGCTCTACTCAGCCTCAGCACCCAAGCATTCAAACCATCAAGCGCTCCCTGACGGCAAACCCACCGCTATTTACCCATTCATCTGAGTAGTGCCCCTCACCACAGCACCCATCATCATGTCCTTCGTTCAACCAAACTGGCTACTACTGCTGATCATCCTGCCGATGATACTGCTTGGCGCTATCTTGGCACAACGCGCTAGCAACAAAGCTTGGCAACAGCTCGTTGCTGATCGCCTACGCAAACAACTGGTGAAAGAAGGCTCAACAACCCGTCGATGGACCGCCCTTGTCGTAGGACTGATTGGCTGTGGCCTGCTTATCATTGTTCTCGCACGGCCTTACGATGGTGAAACATCAGTCACTGAACAAACACGCAGCCGCAATATCCTCATTGCCATCGACACCTCGCGCTCAATGCTAGTGCAAGATGTTGCCCCAGACCGCATGCGTCAGGCCAAAGCAACAGCCCTTGAGCTTATCCAAACTTTCCCCAACGACCGCATCGGAGTCATCGCATTTTCTGGTGCTGCCGTGTCAATGGCCCCACTCACCATTGACCATACCGCCGTCCATGAAACCATCAGCCAACTCGACACCAAGGTCATTCCCTCAGGAGGATCAGACCTCGCTGCTGCCGTTGACCTCGCTCTTCAAACTCTTGATAAATCCAACAAGCAAGCGAAACGGCAAGGGGGACGGCAAGCGGGCAGCCAATCAAATGCTCTCATTATCATCAGCGATGGTGAAGACCACTCTGAGAAAATCAAATTTGCCGGAAGCGAAATCCGAGATGCAGGGATTTCCGTTTGCACCATTGGTGTCGGCTCTTCTGAGGGCGGCGTCATACCCGACCTACGCACTCTTGATGGCAAGTTTCGGGACACCAGAGGCAACACCGTCTACAGCCAACTCAACTCAGCTGCCCTTGAGCAGCTAGCAAGTGCAGGTGCGGGCTCCTACGTTGCTGCGTCTGCGGGCGCAGATGTGACCATCCGTCGAGCATTGGCATCACTGGACCGAAACGAACAAGAAGGCAGTGTCGTCAGCATTCCCAACGAGACCTACCAATGGTTTCTTTGCCCTGCTATCGCGTTGCTGATACTCTCTATCCTTATCAAATCGAACCTGCTCTCGGGTAAAATCTCCACAAAAGTGATCAACTCCACAACAATGATCAGCTCCACCGTCGTGATCTTGCTACTCACCGGCACTCAGCATCTGCAGGCAGCATCTGCCATGGATCAAGCGTTGGGCGCCTACCAGAAGCATGATTATCTCGAAGCCATTGAATTATTTGGCGAAGCACTTACTGACGCTGACCAAGACCAACAACACATCATCGAGTTCTCCCAAGGCAGCAGCGCCTACCGACTCAGCCGGTGGGATGCCGCCAGCCGCTATTTCTCCCGTGCTTTACTGAGCGTAGATCAGAAGCTCCAAGAACAATCCCACTACAACCTCGGTAACACACTCTTCCAATGGGGCTGGACCACCCTTGACCCACCCAAAACAGACGGCTCCACCAATGCCTTTCTTGGGGCGATGCGCCAGCTCTACTCAGATCAGACCAAGCCAGCCAGCCAACAAGGACAAAAAGATCAAGCACCCCAGTTAACGGCTTCAGACCTTAAAAAAATAAAAACCAACTGGAAGGACGCAATCAGCCATTACCAAGCGTCACTTAAGCTCAACCCCGACAACACCAAAGCAGAAGACAACCAACGAGAGGTTGAAAAAAACCTAGCACAACTCAAAGAAGCTGAGCAACAGGCCAAACAAGAAGCCGAACAAAAAAAACAGGAGCAACAAGAGCAGGGCGAAGGTGATCAAGAAGGCGAAGGAGAACAACAAGACCAACAAGAAGGCGAAGGAGAACAAGAAGACAAAGACTCTGACCAAAATGGAGAACAAGACGGCGAGAGCCAAGAAAGCAATGAGGAAGGTGATCCATCAGATCAAGAAGCTCAAAATGGCAAACAGAGCGAAAACGAGGGCGATGATGAAAATGGTAAGCCTGGTGAGCAACAAGCCGAACAAAACCCAGAAGAGAGCAAGGAGGAATTCGCGGCACGGATTCTCAGAGAACAATCAGACGCCGAGGTTCGCCCAGTCAGACGTCGACTATTGAGACTACGTAGACCCGCAAAAGACTGGTAATGATAACCCACACGGCAATGCCTAATCTTCTAACATCCAAAGCCAAACAACGGTGCATACTTACATGCCTCGCCATGGCCTGCACCACACTCATCGCGCTCGGGCAGAACAAGCAATCCCCCACCCCCATTTATGTCCAAGCAGAACTGAGCAGTAAACATCTGATTATTGGAGAACAAACATCGCTCAAAATTAGCATCCAAAACAGCAAACAAGGCTTTCGCCCCTCAGCACCAGAGATCCCCAACACCGCCGTTAATTTCTCAGGCAATAGAGTCGAAATCGACAGCCAGCGTCGTATCACTCGGTCTTTCATTTACCGTATCAGGCCTGCTAAAGCCGGGACCTACACCGTTCCTCCCATATCCTTTAACGGTAGTCGCAGTCAGTATTCAGGGAAGCCCTTGAGCTTTGAGGTGCGTGACTCCGACGAACTCATCAAAATCTCCTCAGGTATTACAGGTCAAGACATCAGGGTCGGTTGGTTTCCAGAAAAAACCAAGCTTTACGCGGGCGAGCAATGCCCACTCACCTTAAAAATCTATGTCCCTACCAAACTTCGACCATCTAGCTGGGGTCTTCCCGAAGCAGAAAAAAACAACTGCCTAGCCTGGCGCTTCAGTGGACCAACACGAAATGATCTGGGCGAAGTAGTCATCAACAACACTGCCTACATCTCCGCCCCTTTCAAAACCACCCTCAGTGGAATCAGCGCTGGCAACGCCAGCTTCGGCCCCACTCGCATGAGTATTGTCTCACGTCAGCGTAGTATCGACCCGCGGCGCGGCATCAGAATATCGGATATCCCCTACAAGTTTACACTACCCGCCATCGACTTCAACATCATGCCACTCCCCGCTGGTGCACCAGCAGGTTTCAAGGGGGCAATCGGACAATTCAACATTGGCGTCGAATGCAAAAAAGCCTCTATCAAAGACACCGACACGCTTGAAGTCCTACTTCGCATCCAAGGTGAGGGCAACCTGGAGAACATCCAAGCTCCTGAACTGAACGGCACGGGCTGGAAAGTCATCGACACCTCAAAAGTCACACGAGGTGGTGAAAGAAGACGCTCCCAAGGCGCTGTCACCTTTCGCCAAATTCTACGACCCGAGGCATCTGGAGCAGACGGCAAGCTACCATCCAGTATTCCCGCCTACTCCATGAGTGTTTTCAACCCAAACAATGATTCCTACTACACGCTCAACACTACACCTATCCCGATCAATATCACCCGCACCCTCGACTCATCACTCAGTAGCGATTCCAAAATCATAGCCCCTGTCGATCCCGCCTCGCTCCGCCCAGAGCAGATGAAGGACATCCTTAGCTTCATAACGCATACCGCCACCCCAACACAAGGTGACGCTGGCAGCTTCACCAGCCAGCTGCTGCAGCAGCAGCCCATGCACATGCTGCGATCTTATTGGCAGCTATTCCCCGCACTCATCTGCCTGACACTCTTCGCCATTCCTTTACTCCGGAAGATTAAATCCGCACGGCAGCAACCCTGCGCTAAAGCGGGCCAGAAACAAGCACTCAAAGACATTGCCAGAGCTGAAGACAGAGCCACCTTCTACCGCCGCGCAGGCAGATTTATCGAGCAGCGGCTCACTATCGATGATGAGCTCAAGACCATCCTCACAGAGCGTGATCAGCTCTGCTTCTCATTAAAAGATGACAGCCAAGACCAAGAACCAATCTCGCCACAGCGCAAGCAAGAGATCACCGATATCCTCAAACGCCATGCAAAGCAGAGTATCTCACTCCTAATCGCCTTTATTATTGGCCTGGCACTTACTCCAAGCAATCAGCTCCAAGCAGCTCAGAACGCCTCAAATGGCAATGGTAGCCTCCCCAGCAGTGTTTCAGCCAATTATTCCACCGAACATAGCTCACCGACCAGCAGTATAGGCACCATTGATACCCTGTGCATGGAAGCACTCAACGCGATCAATCAAGGGCAATATCAAAAAGCCATCGATCTCTACCAGCAAGCTTTTCCCACGATTGGTCAAGCTCTTGACCAAACTCTCAACAAAACGCCAGCTGATGTTCTATACAACGTCGGCAACTGCCACTACCAGCTAGGACAACTGGGTCAAGCCGCTCTGGCATGGCGACGTGCTTTGGCACGGCAAAGTGACCACCTCCAAGCACGTAAGAACCTGCGTTACCTCGAGCTCAAAGAAGGTGCATCCAGCCCAGTAATCGAGCACTGGCAGCAGAAGCTAAGCACCCTGCCACTGAGCCTCTACCAAAACCTCTATCGAGCCTCCCTCTGGATCCTACTCATCCTCATCCTCAGCCTTCGCCTCATCAAGGCACAGGGTAAAGCCCTCCAACCTAACCCCCGACCTACCCCCCAACCGATCTTCCAGCCCATCCTCATCACACTCCTCTTCCTCATGCCAACCACCGCCATCATTGGCGCCTCCGCCTGCTACTTCTACCCGGATACAGAAGTCCACACACCCTTTGACCAGCAAGCTGTTTGCCTGACAAAAACGCCCATGTATCCCGAAGCTCACCGAGATGCACAGGCCAGCATGAGCCTCCCAACCTGTTCATTACTCACTGTCAACTCGACCCGAGATTCTTGGCTTCATATCAGCACCACAGAGGGTCAATCAGGATGGGTAAAGGCAAACTCGGTCGCACGAGTCGAGGAAGCTGCCGAGCAGAGCCATTAAGCACTTCACATAAGGCCCATTCAACAAACACAGAGGATAAAAACCCAGCCCCAAAAAACCCAGTCCATATCAGGACTGGGTTGGGAAAAATGGAAACCTCGCAGATGAGGTCAATCACAAGCGAGCTTAACGCCGCGCGTTATTTTTACTAAAGTCAGGCCTGATCACCGCAATCACCTTGTCTTTACGGAACGAAACCTTGCCATTCAGTCCATGTTTGTCACCGATGCTCGTCTCGTAGAAATACACCAAATCGACCTGTGGACGCAGTGACTTTACCGTTCTTGGTGGTTTGCCGAGAGCATCCTGAACTTGCTCTAGCGTAGCTCCCTTTACCACCGTTTTCCACTGATCTTCCTGGGTCCAGCGAAGGTTGCGCCATGCGCTGTTGCTGAGGATATCCAAGGTAGCACCACTACCCAAGATACCACGATTAGAACCACCAGAATTAGCCGCAAGGACTTTCACCTCCTTGGTCTTCTGCTCATTGTCAGACAAGCGAGACTCAAGCTCAGCTAGGCGCTTCTCCATTAGTGCCAGCTTGGCTGCCATTTCTTCTTCGGAAGCCGCCTGCAAAGACGGTGCACAGCAAAGCAGCGCAGCCGCTGCAACAAGGTAACTTATGGATCGTTGGGTAAGAATCATCATGCCACAAGACTTTTCCGATCGATGCCATCTTGCAAGGAGAAAATCACCTTGACCCACATCTTAAGAACACTGCCACAAAATACGCAAGCCGACCTCACCTAATACCCAGCCAATTTTCATACACACTAAGCTAAACATAAAAAAAGCCCCCCAGCCGAAACTGGGAGGCTCAAAGTAAAATTTGAATTTAGATCAAATTAGAATGTGAAGAGAACTTCAACAGCGGCTGTTGTGGCATCTCCATCAAGACCATTATCGTCGACATCTACGTAGCTTACCTCAGTAATAATAGCAAGATTGTCAGTGAGGGCATAGTTGTGAGCCAGGGTATACTTGATAAAATCAGCATCATCTGATCCTTGCTCTAAGTCAACACCACTGATACGGCCAGTAACTGAACAGCAATCGCTGTATGCGTAGTTAGCCATGACCAACCAACTGTCGACGTCAAGATCGTCAGCACCATCTGCTTCGAGGGTTGCCATGTTGTATTCAGCACCAAGTGTCCATGCACCTTCAGCGTATACAACGTGAGCACTGAGGATGTCAGCATCTGGCTCTTCATCATTGTCTTCAGTAGCGTAACCTACAGCATAAGTGATTGCACCACTTGTGTATGAAACAGCAGCTTCAACACCGTAAGAACCATCGTTATCATCTGAACCACCTAAGTTACCAACACCATCATCGTTGTAGACGGTATCTTGGATCGAAACTCCATAGCTAAGATCGCCAGTTTGACCAGTGTACTTCACACCTTGCGCATACTGAGGAATGGTATTAAATTCATCGTAAGCTGTTGAGAACTGATAAAGACCGGTTGGCTCTTTCGCCTCAAGACCGAGCATGGACTCGTAACGACCCATGGTAAGAGCTGAACCATTGCCCAGATCGTAAGAAACGAAAGCCTGCTCAACTTCAACACCACTAAACGGCAGAGAGTTGTCTTCATACTGAAGGTCAACCTGTGCTGTTACCTTGCCAAAGTTGAACAACCAGTCGATTTCAACTTGGTCGATACCGAATGAGTTGTCACTTTCGCTATCGCCGTCGAATTCTGCATCAGTGTGGCTGTAGGACATGTCGACAAAACCTTCGAAGCTGAGGAATTCATTAATTTTGATTTCCGCAGTCGCAAGGCTTGAGGCCGCTGCAAGAGCGGACGTAATTGCAATTGTTTTTTTCATAGTTTGTATTGTTTATTTGGGATCGCCGGAGGCGTGTTTATTATTTGATTCATGTGGAAGTGTTACATATAGCAAACACTACAACATCAGTTTATACTTCGTAATAGTTGATCATTTCAATAGCAAGAACAATGATAACTTTCTGAGTCAAAGAGAAGTCAATAGCTTAACCGTATCCTTGGGCAAACACAAAAAAAGCCCCCCAGCCAAAACTAGGAGGCTCAAAGTAAAATTTGAATTTAAATCAAATTAAAATGTGAAGAGAACTTCAACAGCACCTGTGAGTGCTTCGCTATCGAGTTCCTGAAGTTCACCGTCAACGTAGCTTACTTCAGTGATAACTGCAAGGTTGTCAGTTAAAGCGTAGTTGTGAGCTAGCGTATACTTGAGGAAATCCTGCTCTACGGTGTCATTCTCTGCGTCAACACTGCTGATACGTCCTGTGATTGAACTACACTCGTTGTAAGCGTAGTTA
>ERZ1048068.148-NODE-148-length-67108-cov-46.364175_pt1 | contig 67108 bp, 68 predicted proteins | sample MGYA00383098_ERZ1048068 | MGnify/ENA primary metagenome ERZ1048068 (study PRJEB29581, sample SAMEA5548368) | metagenome | biome: marine; feature: coastal; material: water | depth 1 m | study: Short-term variability in the microbial, nano- and picoplankton...
GCAGAGGCGTTTTGGAAGTCCGCTGTCATGAGGCCCCTTTTGTCTTGGAACATGGTCAAGTGGTAGGGCGCTTGGTCTATGAAGCTATGTTTGAAACACCCAGCCAGCTTTATGGTCGCGAGCTCGCATCAAACTACCAAGGCCAAGGGCTAAAACTGTCAAAGCATTTTAAGTAGCCAGTCGCAGGTATCTTGGCGCGCCAGAGGGCGCTCAAAAACGCCGCATGCGCTTGGCGGCATTCGCGCTGTCTTTCAAACGCTTTTTTTGTTCGGCAGAGAGATCTTTATCCTCAGGCTTTTTTCGCCCTTTCGTGGCAGCATCAATGCCTTTGTTGATACCAAGTGTCATCAAACGCCGAATGACAATGTTAATGAACATATTAATATAACGGTCCATCCTCTGGCTCCTCAATTGCGTCATCAAATAAATTTTCTTGTAATTCTGCATCCGTTTGCGCTTCGGGTAAAGCCTCTGCGCCCGGTGCGGGGCGATTTTCTAACAGACCAGCGGCGCGCAGCTCTTTAAGACCCGGCAAATCGCGGGCGCTTTCCAAGCCAAAATGATCAAGAAACGACTCTGTCACCACAAATGTGACAGGACGACCAGGCGTTTGGCGCCGACGGCCAATTTTGATCCAATCTAATTCGAGCAGCTGATCGACCGTACCGCGGCTCACCGCAACCCCCCGGATCTCTTCAATTTCCGCACGGGTCACCGGCTGGTGATAGGCAACAATGGCCAAAGTTTCGATCGCGGCGCGCGATAGTTTTCGGGTTTCCACGGTCTCCCGCTGCATCAAAAAACCAAGATCAGGCGCGGTGCGGATCGCCCAGGAGTCCTGAACCTTCACAACGGCAACACCGCGACCTTCATAACGCTTTTGGATGCTCTGCACCGCCTGAAGAGGGTCACAGCCATGTGGCATCCGCCCGGCCATCTCTCGCACTGAGACCGGCTCTGCGGCCGCAAATAAAATGGCCTCTACCATACGCTCTTGCTCTGCGATGGGCGGCGCTTCGAACAGGCTTTCTTCTTGGGTATCATCCATCACGATCCGCCCTTTTAATCTGAATTGGTGAGAAAATTTCATCCTGCCGTATGACAATCTTCCCTTCTTTGGCCAGCTCTAATGAGGCCGCGAAAGTAGAGGCTGCGGCGGATCGTCGTTTCTTTGGATCATCGGTCCAGCCATCGGGAAGATAAGAGAGGAGATCGGTCCAATGGCCGGAAAAGCCAATTAACCCGCGCATACGCTGTAGCGCTTGTTCCATTGTAAACACCGAGTCCCGGTCCATAACAAAGGGACGAAAATCGTCGCGCGTGCGAATACGCGCATAGCCCTGCATTAAATCCAAAAGATTGGCTGTGTAATGAACAGTCTTCCGGCGTGTCACATCTTCCGTCACACCGCGCACAAAACGATCGCGCCCCAAGCGATCCCGCGCCATCAATTTCGCCGCCGCATCGCGCATGGCTTGCAGCCGCTCGAGTTGAAACGCAAGATGCGCCGCCAGCTCGTCCCCTGTCGGGCCGGCCATGGTCGGATCTGGCGGCAAAAGCAACCGCGACTTCAAAAAGGCCAGCCAAGCGGCCATCACCAGATAATCTGCGGCCAATTCGATACGCAGCTCGCGCGCTTTTTCGATAAAGCTGAGATATTGAACCGCAAGATCTAAAACAGAAATTTTGCGCAGATCCACCTTTTGCGTGCGCGACAGCGATAAAAGCAGATCCAAAGGCCCTTCGAACCCATCGACATCAACGATGAGAGTCTCCGCTGCCACGCGTTCCGCAACCGATTGTTGGTCAAACAGTTCTTCTTGCATCACCGGATCTCACCTAACAATGCGTCAAATTCTGCCTTCACTTGCTGAATGTCAACAGGCTGAACCTCCGGTCGTTGCGCTAAGGCCCGCGCCGCCCGCATTTGACTTGCCTCACCCATGCCATCACTGTTGTCCGCTAAGAGCTGCATCTGATCCATCTGCCCGTTGCAATGCAAAATAATATCACACCCCGCAGAGAGCGCCCGCCGCGCCCGCAGATCCAATGGGCCAGACAAAGCCTCCATCGAAATGTCATCGGTCATCAAAAGCCCATTAAATCCGATCTGCTTGCGGATAATATCAATCATCGCCACCGAATGGGTGGCGGGATGCTTCGGGTCGATATCCTCAAACACCAAATGCGCGGTCATACCCATCTCAATAGTATTGAGCTGACGAAAGGCCTCAAAATCATGCATCTGCAGACTGCTGCGATCAGCTTGCACGCGGGGCAGATCCAAATGGGAATCCACAGTGCCCCGCCCATGGCCCGGAATATGTTTCAAAACGCCCGACACGCCCCCATGCCGCAGCCCTTGATGCAGCGCGCGCGCATGGGTGACAACCGCAGACAGCGCATGCCCATAGCACCGATTTTTCAGCACAGCATGGGTGTCCGGTTGGGCAATATCTCCCAGGGGCGCGCAATTGCTATCAATTCCGCAGCTTCGCAAATTCTCAGCGATTAACCGCCCCCGCAACCAAAACAGCCGTTCGGACTGGGGCGCGGCGGCTTGATCCAGCGCTGGCAGAAATTCAAACCAATGCGGCGCGCCAAGCCGGGACACGCGCCCACCCTCTTGATCAATCAGAACCGGCGCATGCCAGCCCACGGCTGTGCGCAATTCTGTGCAGAGGTGCTGAATTTGCTTTGGAGTTTCAAGATTGCGCGAAAAGAGAATAAAGCCAAAGGGTTGAGCCTTGGCAAAGAAACGGCGCTCTGCGGCAGACAGAGATGGGCCTTGGCAGCCAAAAATCAATGGAGACAGGGCCATGACGGACCCTGCCCTAGTTCATCGTCACAGAATAGCATTCCGCATTCTGCCGATTAAGCGCAGTGCACAGACGTCGCGCCTCCTCCTGATCTGCGAAACCGTGAACCCGCAAGCGGTATATCGTGCCTCCGCTGACCTCAGCCCGCAAAATCACATGCGGTTTACCGACCAAGTAATCCCCATGGCGCTCAGAGAGATCCGCCCAGGCTTGCTGCGCGATAGCGGAACTTCCGAAGGCTCCCAATTGCGCCATCGGCGCGCCGCGGGCAATTTGCCCGGCTGGGATATTGACCGGCGCGGCCCGTGGCTGCTGACGCGTGACCTGCACAAAGGGGCGCAGCCGTGGCCGCAAAGATTGTGTCAGCCCCCCGCCGGCCGATGCTGGAATGACCGCGGCGGGCGGCTCGTTTACATCTGCTTGCAGAGTGCCGGTCGCAAGCATAGCGGCCAAACGTTCCGCAGTATCGTCAATGATAAGAGCCTCGGCACCCTCCATAACAGGTTCCGGCAGCACCACAGACGCAGGCTCCGCATCGGCAGGGCTTTCCCGGGTTGCGAGCGCTTGAATAGGTTGATCTTCGGCTTGCAAGTTGATTGGCCTAGGGGCCAATTGCAGCGGGTCATTTGCTGCAGGGCTGATTTGACTGCCCACCACTTCATTCACGGTAAGCCCTTGATGGGCCACTAAAAGCCCGCCCGGATCTTCCGGTGCAACCCGCGATGGGCCTTCCAAAGCGCGCACAACAGGAACGCCAGAACTGTCTCGCAGAACAGTTTGCGCCCCCCAAGTGACGATCCCCACCAAGACCGCTAAGGAAATAACGGCTCCAACTATATTTGCATAGGTAGCAGGGTTGAACCGCTCGGAGTCCCCCTGCGCCTCATAGGTCGCGTTTGCCATGTTGCCTCACTGCCCGGGTCTTGGCCCAGATCTACTGACACTGCCTCATTCACACCCGCGTCGATGCTATTTTATCGCATTTCTTGCGCGGCTTGCACGCCCAAGATACCCAAACCGTTCGAAATAACAACCGCAGTGGCACGAATCAGTGCGATTTTTGCTTGACTTGTGGCCAGATTGCCCTCCTGAAGAAAGCGCAGTTCCGGATGCTCATTGCCTTTATTCCACAAAGCATGAAATTCAGACGCCAAGTCATAAAGATAAAATGCAATTCGATGCGGCTCATTTGACCGGGCGGCAATTTCAATCAATCGTGGAAATTCTGCCAATTTTGCGGCCAATGCCATCTCAGCAGGATCGGTCAAGACCGTAAGATCCGCAGCCCGCAGCTGTGCATCTTCGACCGGAACCTCGGCCAGCTGTGCTTTGCGCATGACAGAACAAATCCGAGCATGCGCATATTGCACATAGAACACGGGGTTTTCTTTGGTCTGCTCCATCACCTTATCGAAATCGAAATCCAATGGCGCGTCATTTTTGCGGGTGAGCATGACAAAACGGGTTGCATCAGCGCCGACTTGATCCACCAAATCGCGCAGAGTTACAAATGTCCCCGAGCGCTTGGACATTTTGTAGGGCTCACCATTTTTGAAGAGCTTCACCAATTGCGTCAGCTTGATATCGAGCGAGGTCTTGTTGTCTGACAGCGCTGAAACAGCCGCCTTCATCCGTTTGACATAGCCCCCGTGATCGGCTCCGAACACGTCAATCAATTGGTCAAAACCGCGCTGCACCTTATCAAAGTGATAGGCAATATCTGGGGCAAAATAGGTCCAACTGCCATCGGATTTTTGCACCGGCCGGTCCACGTCATCCCCATGGTCAGTCGAGCGAAATAAAGTCTGCTCACGCGGCTCCCAATCTGGGGGTTTCTTTCCCTTTGGTGGCTCTAAGACCCCTTGGTAAATCAATCCCTTTGACTTTAAATCCTCAATCGCCGCCTCGATACGGCCCGTGCCATAGAGCGATTTTTCGGAGTAAAATACATCCATTTTGACGCCAAGTGCCAATAGATCTTGGCGGATCAGATCCATCATTGCGCCGGTTGAGAATTCCCGCACCTCCTGCAGCCAGAACTGCTCGCCTTTATCAAGATAGCTGTCCCCAACCTTATCCTTCAACGCCTGGCCCACGGCAATCAGGTAATCGCCCGGATAGGTGCCATCTTCAAAGGCGACATCTTGGCCATGGGCCTCAAGGTAACGCAGATAAACCGAGCGGGCCAAAACATCGACCTGCGCGCCACCATCGTTGATATAATACTCGCGCGTCACCTCATAGCCGGCGAAATCCAGCATCGAGGCCAAAGCATCGCCAAATACCGCACCGCGGGTGTGGCCCACATGCAAAGGACCGGTGGGGTTGGCAGAGACATATTCAACATTCACCTTGATGCCCGCGCCAATTGTGGCGCGCCCATAACCCGCGGGATCTGTCAAAATTGCCCGCAAAACATCGGCCCAAAGCTGTGACGAAAGATGCAGATTCAAAAATCCGGGTCCTGCGACCTCGACAGAGGCCAAGCGCGGATCGGCAGATAAAAGCGCCGCCAATCTCTCGGCAATATCGCGCGGCTTGCACTTAGCGGGCTTGGCAAAAACCATTGCGGCATTGGTGGCCATATCGCCATGGGCGGCATCGCGTGGCGGCTCAACGGTGACCGCTTCAAAGCTCAACCCATCAGGCAAGTCGCCCTGCGCCTGCATCTGCTGCAAGCTGTCGATTACAAGGCTACGGATTTCGGCAAATAGGTTCATATCATCATCCCAAAGTGAAGCTGACGTTTAGCAAATTTCACCGCAAGGTCAACGCGCGGCAAACAGCCGATCATGCTCTTGTTGTGCAAAACGGTCCGTCATGCCGGCAATGTAATCGGACACCAGCCGCGCACGGGCCTGTGTATCGGGCAAATTCGAAATCTGCACCCCCCAATCCCCAGGCATTTCGCCGGGATTGCTCATGAATACTCCGAACAAGTCCCGCACCACCGTCGCGGCATGTTCGCGCTGCACCACCACACGGGGCGCGCGGTACATGTTTTGAAACAAAAACCCGCGTATAACTTTCAGATCTTTCCACAGCTCTGGGGAGAATTGCACAACCGCATAGTCGAGATCGCGAATATCCTGCGCCGTTACCGCGCCCGATTGAGCCAATAGCGCGGCACTGGTCCGGATGACATCATCGACCATTACCCCAAAGACCCGACGCAAAGCCTCATGGCGCCGTCGGTGGGCATCCAAACCGCTATAGAGCCGATCGACCGCCGCATAGGCCGGCCCGACAATTGGCAGCTGCTCTGCCTGTGCATCCGAAAACACTCCGGCGCGCAAGCCATCATGAAGATCATGGTTGTTATAGGCCACATCATCGGCCAATGCCGCAACCTGCGCCTCTGCGCTCGCATAGCTATGCAACTCAAGATCATGCTGTCGATTGTAGTCGCGTAAGGCAGGCGGATGGGGCAAAGGCACAGGGCCATTGTGCTTGGCAATGCCTTCAAGGCACTCCCAAGTGAGGTTCAGCCCGTCAAACTGCGCATAGTGCTGCTCCAGCGCAGTCACGATGCGTATCGCCTGGGCATTGTGGTCAAAGCCGCCATAGGCTTTCATTTCCGCGTCCAGCGCATCCTCGCCCGTGTGGCCAAATGGCGGGTGCCCGAGATCATGGGCCAGTGACACGGCTTCGACCAATTCCTGATTGAGCCCCAAAGCCCCAGCGATTGTTCGCGCCACTTGCGCCACTTCGATAGAATGAGTCAGACGCGTGCGGAAATAATCGCCCTCATGTTCAACAAAGACTTGTGTCTTATGTTTGAGCCGCCGAAAGGCGCTGGAATGAATGATCCGGTCCCTATCTCTTTGGAAACAGGATCGAAAGTCGCTTCTCGGCTCTTCAAATAATCGGCCGCGGCTATCATGCGGGTTGGATGCGAAACTTGCTGTCATGATTGCCCATCTTGTCGCCTGCTCTTGCAGCGCTTATATGGGAGTTACCCGATAATGTCATGTGAGCTTTTATAAATGTTGACCCTGCCTCCCAAAGTGACCGACCGCGCCTTTGAGCGGCTTGCCGAAATTGGCGCTCAGGCGCAGGGAAAATCGCTGCGCGTGGCGGTTGAGGGGGGCGGCTGTTCTGGCTTTCAATATGAGATCGAGCTTGATGAGCCAAAGCCTGATGATTTGATCTTGTCAGGCCATGGTGAGACCGTGGTGATTGATGCGGTTTCCTTGCCGTTTTTGGCCTCTGCAACGATTGATTTTAGCGAAGAGTTGATTGGTGCGCGCTTTATCATCGACAACCCCAATGCCTCCTCTAGCTGCGGCTGCGGTGTTTCTTTTTCGATGTAATCGCGCAGCGATTGCTTTTGGACCGCTCAAACCTCAACGACTGCGATGGATCTCATGAAAATAGCAACTTTTAATATCAATGGGATCAAAGCCCGCATTCAAGCCCTGACCGATTGGCTCAATGAAGCGCAGCCAGATGTGGCTCTGCTGCAAGAAATCAAATCCGTTGATGAGAATTTCCCGCGGGCGCACTTTGAGGATATGGGCTATCAGGTGGAAACCCATGGCCAAAAGAGCTTCAACGGGGTGGCAATCTTGTCGAAACTACCTCTTGAGGATGTCACGCGTGGTTTGCCCGGAGATGAGGCTGATGAGCAGGCCCGCTGGATCGAAGCCACGGTTATGGGCAAGCAAGCCATACGGGTTTGCGGGCTTTATCTGCCGAATGGCAATCCAACGCCCGGTCCGAAATATGACTATAAGCTCGACTGGATGCGGCGGTTAAAAATTCGCGCTGAAGCCTTAATGGCGGCTGAAGAGCCCGCTTTGATGGCGGGGGATTATAATATAATTCCTCAGCCCGAAGATGCCGCGAAGCCCGAGGCCTGGGCGCAAGACGCGCTGTTTTTGCCGCAATCGCGCGCGGCTTTTCGCGATATTCTTAATCTCGGTTTCACCGAAGCCTTCCGAAGCTTGCACCCGGCACCGGGCCATTATTCTTTTTGGGACTATCAGGCCGGAAGTTGGCAGCGCAATAATGGGATCAGAATTGACCATTTCTTGCTGACGCCGAGCTGCGCCGATCTCTTGCAAGCCTGCGAAATCGATTCGGTCATTCGCGGCAGAGAAAAACCATCAGATCATGTGCCCGTGTGGATCACCCTCGACGCTTAGGCCGCTCCTTCAATATCGGCACCATCGCAGACCATACCCCATCACCCAAAACACGGTGGTAAACAGCCGCAGCAACATGGAGGGTTATCAGACCGTAGCTGGCGGCAATGCTGGCCTCATGTGCCGCTATGCAAAGCTCCATGAGCGCCCCGTCGCGCATCCCAAGCGTGAAAACCACCCCGATGGCCAGCCCTGTGACCGCAATGGCCATCAAAGCCATATACATGCCATAATGCACCAGCTTTGCCGCGACCCGTTGCCAAGTTGGGGTGGCGAGCGGCAATGCAGAGGCCTGCCCGCGCATGACCCAAAACCGCAACGCCAAGATCAAAAGATAAGCACAGGCGAAAATAAATTCAAATCGCAGGAATGCGGGATCATCCAATTGGCTTAAATCATCAACTTGTTTGAAAATGCCATAAGCAAAAACCCCGATAAAGCCCCAGTGAAGAAGCTTGCCGGTGGTCGAATAACTTTGCCCTAGATCTGTTGGCTTCACGTTCGAGTCCCTCCGCAGACTTTGGATACAGCAAAGCTGGATCCTTACCAAAACGAATACACTCAATAATTTACCAAAATATGACCGTTGCAGGCGATTGACCGCAAACCGGCTCAATCGTCGCGGTGCACCCTTTCGCGCCGCTCATGGCGCTCTTGCGCCTCAAGGCTCATGGTCGCAATCGGGCGGGCGTCTAGGCGGCGCAGCGAGATCGGATCACCCGTCTCTTCGCAATAGCCGTATTCCCCCTCTTCAATCCGGCGCAGGGCCGCATCAATTTTTGACACCAATTTACGCTGCCTGTCGCGCGTGCGCAATTCAAGCGCGCGGTCTGTCTCCTCGCTCGCCCGATCTGATATGTCCGGTATAGCGCGGGTATTGTCCTGCAGCGTTTCGATTGTCTCTTTGCTATCGGACATCAACTCGCTTTTCCAAGCCAGTAACTTGCGGCGGAAATAAGCAAGCTGCGTGTCGTTCATAAACGGCTCATCGTCAGCAGGGCGATAATTATCGGGCACAATAACCTCGGCTTTCATACAGCAAACCTCTTATTCTTAACGAAGCGGCGCAACACAATGCAGCCTTTGAGCGGGATGTATCCAAGGTTAATACATTTGTCACGCAGAAAACCGCGATTGGAAGCGCGTCAAGAGCATGTTAGGTTCGAAAAAAACCAGTAGAGAGTCGTACTTTGAAATTTACCTCCACAGATACCTATATCGCCGCGGATGATTTAGCGGTCGCTGTGAACGCCGCCGTGACTTTGGAACGGCCGCTTTTGGTCAAGGGTGAACCGGGGACCGGGAAAACCGAATTGGCCCGGCAAGTGGCATCCGCGCTTGGCATGGACATGATAGAGTGGAACATCAAATCCACCACCCGCGCCCAACAGGGTCTTTATGAATACGATGCGGTCAGCCGGCTGCGCGACAGTCAGCTGGGCGATGAACGGGTGCGCAATGTTTCAAACTATATCAAGAAAGGCAAAATTTGGCAGGCCTTTGAGAGCGACAAAAAAGTCGTCTTGCTCATTGATGAGATTGACAAAGCTGATATCGAATTTCCAAACGATCTGCTGCAAGAACTCGACCGAATGGCCTTTCATGTCTATGAAACAGGCGAGACCGTAGAGGCGCGTCATCGCCCGGTTGTGATCATCACCTCCAACAATGAAAAAGAGCTGCCCGATGCCTTTCTTCGGCGGTGTTTTTTCCATTACATCAGCTTTCCGGATCAAAACACGTTGCGCCAGATCATCGAAGTGCACCACCCCGGGCTCAAACCGCAACTTTTGGAAACCGCTCTGACGCAATTTTTTGAAGTGCGCGAGACGCCCGGTTTGAAGAAAAAGCCCTCAACAAGCGAAGTGCTTGACTGGCTCAAGTTGCTATTGGCCGAAGATCTTACCGCCGACGATCTGCGTCGAGATGGGGCCAATGCCCTGCCCCGGCTGCATGGCGCATTGCTCAAAAACGAGCAAGATGTACATCTTTTTGAACGTTTGGCCTTTATGGCCCGCGCTCAGAGATAATCCCCTCCCACCGGGGCCACAGGTCCCGCCTCATTTTGAAGAATGGAATGACAAATGACATATTTTGGCTTGGCCCTCGGTGCCATGTTCGGGGCCGCGCTTGCAGCAAAACGCCGCGGCAAAGTGTTGGATATGCTACAATATGGTGCCGCATGCGGCATTATTGGTGGGCTTTTGGCCTTGATTGCCAATATCGTCATTCTGCGCATGGGATAGACTATGTTTCTGCCGTTCTTTGATCACCTGAGAGCTCATAAGATTCCCGTATCTTTACGGGAGTTTTTGAGCTTTCTGGACGCGGTCAGCGCGGGGATGGCGACCTATGATATGGAGCATTTCTATCTTCTGGGGCGGTCTATTTTGGTCAAAGATGAACGCAATCTCGACAAATATGACCGCGCCTTTGCCGCCAGTTTTGAAGGCCTTGAGCACATTAGCCCGCAAGACATGTTGGACCAAGTGGACTTGCCCGACGAATGGCTGCGCAAATTGGCTGAAAAAACACTCTCTGAAGCCGATAAAGCCGAGATCGAAGCTTTGGGCGGGTTTGACAAGCTCATGGAAACCCTGCGCAAACGGCTGGAAGAGCAAAAAGGACGCCACCAGGGCGGCAGCAAATGGGTCGGAACAGCCGGCACTTCGCCCTTTGGCGCCTATGGTTACAATCCAGAAGGCGTGAGAATTGGGCAAGCTGAAAGCCGCCACCAGCGTGCGGTGAAAGTCTGGGATAAACGCAGTTTCAAAAATCTTGATGGCGACGTAGAGCTGGGCACCCGCAACATCAAGGTCGCTTTGAAGCGACTGCGCAAATGGGCGCGCGATGGGGCGCAAGAGGAGTTAGACCTCGACGCCACCATCCGCAAAACCGCAGAAAACGGCTATATTGACGTGCAAACCCGACCTGAGCGGCGCAATGCGGTGAAGGTGCTGTTGCTCCTCGATATCGGCGGCTCGATGGATCCGCATGTCAAAATGGTGGAGGAGCTTTTTTCCGCGGCCCGTTCAGAGTTCAAACATCTCGAAAGCTATTATTTCCACAATTGCCTTTATGAGGGGGTCTGGCGCGACAATAGCCGCCGGTGGGACGCGCAAATCCCAACAGAAGAGCTTTTTCATACCTATGGATCTGATTACAAGTGTATTTTTGTGGGGGATGCATCTATGTCACCCTATGAAATTGCCTATGCGGGTGGCGCAAATGAACATTGGAATCCCATTGCAGGTGAAGATTGGCTGCGCCGCGCACGGGAACAATGGCCCAGTTCTGTTTGGCTCAATCCCGTGCCAGAAAAATATTGGCCCTACACCCAATCCATCGGCATGATACAGCGTATATTCGACAATCGCATGGCCCCCATGACCTTAGATGGCATATCTTCTGGAATGCAGCTGATAACTTAACCGATTGTTCAAGGCCTGAGCATAACCCAGCCGCGGGCCGGCGGCCATTCCCCAGATCTTTATGTGGCATTGAAAGACCGCCGCCGCTGCGCCATATAAAGAGCATGTCAGTCTTGATCCCAATAGGTCTGGCCGTGGTTGTGGGTGTATTTACCTATCTCACGTCGGCGCGCCAGACAAAACGCACATTGGCCACCCAGTCCAGCCCGCTGCGCAACCCGGCGCTTGACGCGCATTTCGCGAAGCTGGCCGATGCGCTGGATCTCAAGCGCTTGCATGTAAATGTCTATGAAATTGATCCCATCAACGGCCTCGCCGCCCCCGATGGGCAAATCTATATCACAAGAGGTTTTTTGAAGACATATCTCTCTGGCGAGGTCACTGCCGCAGAAATCAGCTCTGTGATCGCCCATGAACTTGGACATGTCGCCCTTGGGCATACCAAACGGCGGATGATTGATTTTTCGGGACAAAATGCTGTGCGCACGGCGCTTGCGATGACTCTCAACCGCTTTATTCCCTTCATTGGGCCTTGGATCGCAAATCTCGCCGTCAACATGATTGCGGCCGGGATGTCGCGCAAGGATGAGTTTGAAGCCGATGCCTATGCCACCGCATTGATGATCAAAGCGGGGCTAGGAGCGGCTCCGCAAAAAAGCCTGTTTGCCAAGCTCGACCGATTGACCGGCCATGGCGGGGCCGCGCCGGCTTGGTTTTTGAGCCATCCCAAGACCGCAGATCGCATCAAAGCCATTGAAGCCAACGAAAAGCGCTGGACCGGAACCTCGTCATAGACGATCAAACTTACGGCCAAATTGCGGCAGCCAGGCCTTGCGCCACAGCTCGATCGGACGCATCTGCGGATAGGCAGACTGAACCTCAGCCAGCACTGGGCGCAAGGGTTCTAACACTGCAGGCCCATGAAGGCGATAGAGCTGCATCAGCTGCGCATCGGGATCCATCCGGATGATGCCATATTCATTCAACACCTCTTGCGGGAAGTCTTTCTTATTATGGGTGACAATCACATCCGCATGATGCAGCACCGCGAGGGCTAAAATATGCACGTCATCTTGATCCGGGAGCCAATAAGGGCGCAGATCCAGGGGATCAGGGCGCATCGCCTGAGGGAAATCACTCAAGAATTGCCGCGCCGCATTTTCTGATTCCAGCCTTTGCAAAGGTGTTTTGGCCGAGCGGCGCCACTCTTCTAAGAGTCGCGGCGTCGCCAGCGGCTCAATAAAACCTGCACGCGCACAGGCCAGCAAAACCGACCTTAAAAAGCTCGGAACCAGAACACAGGTATCAAGTACAACCCGCATCACTGCATACGAAACACAAGAGTTTTAAGATAGCTCGATTCCGCCAGCGCCATATGATGGGGATGATCGGGCCCTGCACCGCCGGTATAGATCAACTGCGCCTGCCGCCCGGCCCGGCCAATCCCGCGGATCGAAGCGGCGCGAAAGCGCTCAATATCAGCCGCATGTGAGCAAGAGCATAGGGTCAAATAGCCGCCCGGAGCCACCAAAGCACTGGCCAGACGCGCCACGCGTTCATAGGCGCGCAATCCCGCCTCACGCGCCGCTTTTTGAGGGGCAAAAGCCGGCGGGTCACAGATGACAAGCTCATAGGTTTTGCCCTGCCCGGCCAATTGTCCCATCACGTCAAACGCATCGCCTTTGATCGCTTCGAAGGGTGTTTCGGCCCGCGTGGCCACAGCTCCACGACTTGCCAAATTCAACGCAGGTTGAGAGCCGTCCACGCAGGTGACAGAGGCCGCGCCCTTGGCCATAGCCGCCAAACCAAAACCGCCCACATGGCAAAACACGTCCAGAACGGATTTGCCCTGCGCCAAATCTTGCACAAATTTGTGATTGGGTCGCTGATCGTAAAAAATTCCGGTTTTCTGACCGGCAGCAACATCGGCAAAATATACCGCGCCATTCATGGCCACTTCGATCGCGTCAGCAGGCATCTCGCCCAAGGCCAAATATCGCGTATCTTCCAAACCTTCCAAAACCCGCGCGCGGCCTGCCCCATTCACGACAATGGACTTCGGTTTCAAAACATCGCTCAAAGCCGCCACCAAAGACGACAACCGCTGGTCAACCCAGGCCGCATTCGGTTGAATGACCAAAAGATCGGCAAAACGATCAATGATCAGCCCCGGCAGCTGATCGGCCTCAGCATGTATCAACCGATAATAGGGTTGGCTGTATAGCGCCTCGCGCAGGGAAAGCGCCTTAGCAATTTTCTGTGCGAACCAGGGCTGATCGACGCTGCAGTCCAAGTCATCAGAGATTTTACGCGCGAAAATTTTAGAATTGGGATTGACCGCAAAAAGCCCAAGCGTGTTTTGCCCATGATCTTGAAGGATCGCAAGACTGCCGGGCGCAATGGCCTTGGTGCGACGGTCGGTCACCAACTCATTGTCATAGACCCAAGGAAACCCATGCCGCAGGCGTTGCGCATTGGTCTTAGGCTTTAATCGGATCACCGGATGGTCACTATGCATCATTGCCCCCTTTATGGTTGGACATGGCCTAATTCAGTGAAACTTTAACAACAAGAGCAGATCTGTATTGATTTCCAGCTCGAAGTGTGATGATAGCGCTAACATGATCATGGAGAAAGCTATGCCCCTGCATCCAAAACTGGCAGACGTCACGCAAAAAATTGTTGACCGTTCGAAAGACAGCCGCGCCGCCTATCTGGCTAAAATAGCCCGGGCCGCCAAAGACGGACCACGCCGCGCCCATCTGAGCTGTGGCAACCAAGCCCATGCCTACGCCGCGATGGGTGATGATAAATCAACGCTGTTGCAAGAGCGCGCGCCAAATATCGGGATCATCACCGCCTATAACGACATGCTATCGGCACACCAACCCTTTGAAACCTACCCTGAGCAAATCAAACAAGCGGCCCGCGCGCTCGGTGCAACCGCCCAGGTGGCCGCCGGAGTGCCTGCCATGTGTGACGGGGTCACCCAGGGCCAAGCTGGTATGGAGCTCAGCCTGTTTTCACGCGATACAATCGCATTGGCCGCAGCGATTGGTCTGTCGCACAACACTTTTGATGCGGCCGTTTTCTTGGGCGTTTGCGACAAAATTGTCCCCGGTTTGGTGATTGCGGCTGCCACTTTTGGGCATCTGCCGTCCGTCTTCTTACCCGCCGGCCCCATGCCATCGGGCATTAGCAATGACGAGAAAACAGACGTGCGCAAACGCTTTGCAGACGGGCTTTGCGACCGAGACGAGCTCATGGCCGCAGAGATGGCAAGCTATCACGGGCCCGGCACCTGTACTTTCTATGGCACGGCCAATTCCAATCAGATGCTGATGGAATTCATGGGGCTACACCTGCCCGGCGCCAGTTTCGTACCCCCAGCAAGTGACCTGCGCGGCGCACTGACAAAGCAGGGCACAGCGCAGGTCTTGTCCAACACCGCCCTTGGCAGCAACTTCATCCCAACCGCAAAAATCCTGGACGAAAAAGCTTGGGTCAACGGCATCGTGGGCCTCATGGCCACCGGTGGCTCGACCAATCTCGTATTGCATATCCCGGCCATGGCCCGAGCCGCCGGGGTCATCTTGGAGCCACAGGATTTCGCCGATATTTCCCAGATTGTACCGCTTCTGGCCAAAGTCTACCCCAATGGGCTTGCGGATGTGAATCACTTCCATGCTGCTGGCGGCCTGCCCTATTTGATTGATCAGCTTCTGCATGCCGGCCTGTTGCATGAAGATGTTATGACCATCATGGGCCAAGGTCTGCATAATTTCACCCGCCAAGCGGTGCTGACAGAAGGTGCCGTGGGCTATGTCTCAGCGCCAAAGAAGAGTCTCAATGAGAAAATTCTGCGCCCCGTCAATGATCCGTTTCAAGCCAGTGGCGGTTTACAAAATCTAACCGGAAATCTCGGAAATGCCGTGGTCAAAATCTCAGCTGTGGCTGAAGACAAACGCTTTATCGAAGCGCCTGCCGCAGTCTTCCATAGTCAAGACGCCGTGAAAAAGGCGTTTCAATCCGGTGACTTGAACCGCGATGTGATTGTCGTTGTGCGCTACCAAGGCCCCTCTGCCAATGGAATGCCAGAGCTGCATAACCTCACGCCGTTCCTCGCAATCCTACAAGATCGCGGGCATAAGGTTGCCTTGGTCACAGATGGCCGCATGTCCGGTGCCTCTGGCAAGGTTCCTGCGGCCATTCACCTCTCGCCAGAGGCCGCCGATGGCGGGCCGATTGCGCTGATCGAAGATGGCGATATGTTACGTTTGGACGCTGTGGCGGGACGATTGGAGACGATGGCAGAGAATTGGCAGGCGCGCAGCCCCGCAAAACCTGACCTCAATGACAATGAGAGTGGCATGGGGCGCGAATTATTCTCGGTCTTCCGGCGCACAGCAGGCGCCGCATCGCAGGGCGCTGGCGTCGTAATTTAGGAAAAAACATGACACATACAGATATGATCGCAAAGATTTGCACCGCGGCCCCGGTAATTCCGGTGTTAACCATTGATCGGGTTCAGGATGCCCAGCCTTTGGCCCGCGCCCTGGTGGCGGGCGGGCTACCGGCTTTGGAAATCACCCTGCGCACAGACGCCGCAATGGAGGCGATTGCCGCCGTCGCCGAAGTCGAGGGCGCACTGGCCGGGGTTGGCACTCTGCTCACCACCGCGCAGATCCGCGATGCAAAATCTGCTGGAGCCACCTTTGGCGTCTCGCCCGGAGCAACAGACAGTATCATCAAAGCCGCGCAAGACTATGATTTGCCGCTTCTGCCCGGTGCGGCCACCGCGACCGAAGCGATGCGCCTCTTGGAGCAAGGGTTCGTTTTTCAAAAATTCTTCCCAGCGGAAGCTGCTGGCGGCGCGCCGGCCTTGGGATCAATGGCCGGACCCCTGCCACAGATCACTTTCTGCCCCACGGGCGGCGTGACGCCCGAAAACGCCAAAACCTATCTCGCGCTGCCCAATACCCGCTGTGTCGGTGGCAGCTGGATTGCGCCAAAAGCGCTGATCGACGCAGGAGATTGGCAGCAGATTACACAGATTGCCCGTCGCGCCGCTGACCTTCTGGAGTGACGCGACCTGCCCGCCCCCCGCGCCTGATCTTCTCAGGCGCCGGGGCCAAGGCGGCCTGTAGGACAGCTGTCATCGGATGATCGGGCTGGCCTGCACCGTAATGGCTGATACAAAAGGCAATATGAGCCGCGGGATCGGCAGTTTCAGGCACTTGAATCGCCCAATCAAAGAAGATGGTCTTACACTCCGGCGGGGTTATTCCCTCAATTCGGTAGCTTTCCCGGATCAAGCCCTTGGGATCCACATCATCAACCTTCATTCCCACGCCCTTCACTCTGCCCCAATATTTGGTCAATCTCGTCTTCGCATTGCGCGCGGTGTTCTGTGATCATCTGTTTGAAATCCACCTCTGGTCCCATTTGCATAATCCGGCGCAACCGGGCAAGCCCGCCTTCAGCAAAGGCCTCGTCTTGAACATCGGTGCCACAAATCAAATGATGCAAAAGGCGTAAATCCGACAGACAATCGTGTGATCGCGCCAAACGCGCAAAATCAGCCTTGACCGGGGCCTGCCCGCTTTGGGCGCTGTGCAATTGCGCCACTGTCGCCCCCTCCCGACAGCTTTGCATCAACGCCATGCCCTGGGCCACCAATTCAATATCCTGCAAACCACCCGCCCCGCGCTTGAGATCCCAAAGCCCTGATTGCGGCTTTCCCTCTGCCAACCGGGCCCGCATGTCCCGCAGCCCGGTCAAAATATGCGCCCAAACAGCTTTTTCATCCAATATTTGCTGACGCAACTGCTCAACGGCTTCCCGAAAGGCTGGGCGGCCCGTGATGGCCCGGCCGCGGGTGAGCGCCAAATGCTCCCATGTCCACGCTTCCGCCCGCTGATAGCTTGCAAACCCCGCAAGGGACGTCGCCACCGGTCCAGCGCGCCCCGACGGCCGCAGACGCATATCCACCTCATAAAGACGCCCATGCGCCGTGGGCGCGGTCAGAGCGGTGATGAGAGCCTGGGTCAACCGCGAAAAATACAGACGGCAAGAGAGGGATTTCGCCCCATCCGACTGCGCAGCCACATCCGCATCAAAAATTAAAATCATGTCGAGATCTGATTGAGAATTCAATTGTCCCGCGCCAAGAGAGCCCATGGCCAGAATGGTACAATCGGAGTCAGGAATATGGCCATATTTGAGCGCGAAATTTTGATGCACAAAGTCAAAGACTGCGGTTAAGACCGCCTCTGCCAGCTGCGCATAATGGCTTGTGGCGTCTCGCGGAGAGATGATCCCGTCGAGCAGATGCACACCGATACGAAAATGCCACTCTTTGGTCCAAATACGCGCCAAATCCAGACCGGCTTCATAATCTGAAGTTGCCGCTAACCGCGCGGCCAACTGCGCCGCCAGAGCCTCTGCGCCGGGCCAAGGTGCAAAAAATTCGCCGCTGAGCACCGCATCCAAAACGCCTGAGTTTCGACCCAAATATTGCGCCAGAGCCGGGGCGCTCACCACAATATCTGTCAAAAGCTCAACCAATTTTGGATTGGCGGCAAAGAGCGAAAAAACTTGAATACCCGCCGGCAAGCCGCGCAAAAAATTGTCAAAATGGATTAAGGCCTCCTTGGGGTCCGGAGCCTTTTGCAGCCGTGCCAAAATCTCAGGGCGCAGGGTGTCAAACAATGCGGTCGCCCGCTCGGAGCGCATGGCCGCGTAGCTCGGCCAATGCTGGGTGATCTCATGGTGGTCGTCCAATGCCACCTCTGGCGCATTGGCCTGCGCGGGGGCAAAGAACGACTCCGTTATTGAATGGACCGCACTTAAATGGGCCCCGGTCTGTGTGATAAACTCAGATGCAGACAGCCCCAAAAGTCCCGCGACCCGTCCAATTCCTTCGTCGGATGTCGGCACGCTTTGGGTTTGCGCATCGCGGATCATTTGGATGGCGTGTTCCGTGTGGCGCAGAACCCGATAGCTGCGTTGCAATTGGTTCCGGATGGCCTCAGTGATCCAATCTTTTGCGGCCAATTGATCCAATGCCGCCAGAGTTTGGCATGATCGCAATTCCGCATCGCGCCCGCCTGAAATGAGCTGCCGCGTTTGGGTGAAAAATTCGATCTCGCGAATACCGCCACGGCCCAGTTTCACATCATGACCGGGCACATGAACTGCGCCGCGCGCGCCGGTTTTTGTCCGGATTTTTAAGCGCAGCGCATGGGCTTCTTCGATGGCGGCAAAATCAAGATAGCGACGCCATACAAAGGGCACCATCTGATCGAGGAACTCCGCACCAGCCTTGCGATTCCCGGCACAAACCCGTGCTTTGATAAAGGCAGCCCGCTCCCATGTGCGGCCCAGGCTTTCATAATAGTCCAGCGCAGAGCTCATCGCGACGCAAACCGGTGTCACAGACGGATCAGGCCGCAGGCGAAGATCCGTGCGAAAAACATAGCCGTGCTCGGTAATATCATTGAGCAATTTGGTCGCAGAGCGGGTCGCCCGGACCAAGATTTGACGGCGCTGCGCGGCCTCAAAATGATCCATATCGCGGTCATCAAACATCACCACAAGATCAATATCTGAGGAATAATTGAGCTCCCCCGCTCCCATTTTGCCCATAGCAATGACAAACAAGCCGGTTTCTTCCGGCAGCTTTCCCGAGGCTTGATAGGGTGCCAATGCCGAGCTGAAGGCCAATTGCACCGCTTGATCGGCAAAATCTGTCAGAGCTTGGGTCGATTGCGCCAATGAATAGGCACCAGAGACTTCCGCCATGGCTAAAAACCCGGCCACCCGCCGCTTGGCCCGTCGCAGCCCTGCCCCGATATCATTGTCACTGTCTTTGGGCAGCACGTTTTGCAACGGTGCTGCCAAAGTGACAGCCTCCGCGAGCCAGTCTTGCTCTTTGCGCAGCAACTCGCAAAGATAGGGGCTGCAACCGCCAATCCCCGTCAAAACCTCCGCCAAGGCACCACTTGCGCCCCAATCAGCCGCAAGCGCCTGACCGCTGCCGGTTTCAAACGCGATGGGACTGCGTTGGATTGACTCGATAAGTGTCATATCGTCAAACTGCTGAGCAAGTGAGACAAGGTCAATGGGGTCGCTATGAGTAAAAGCCTAAAACGGGTAAAATCTGCGCTCTTTTCCGCCGATCCAACCCTAGAAGTTATCGAAACAGGTCAGGCCACCACCGCCAAAGCCGCGGCCGAGAGTTTGGGCTGTGCCGTTGATCAGATTGCAAAATCCATCCTCTTTGAGGGTGAGATGACCGCTCAGCTATATCTATTTGTGACGGCCGGTGCGCGGCGGGTCGATCTCGATCGGGCGGCGCTTTTGGCTGGCGAGCCATTGGGCAAAACCGATGCTGCGCGCATCCGTGCCGTCACAGGATTTGCCATTGGCGGCGTGAGCCCCGTGGGGCATCTGACCGAGATCGTGACATTTTTCGACGAGACGCTGTTCGATTATCAAAAGATCTATGCGGCCGCTGGCACACCCGTTCATGTATTCGGCTGCGCGCCGCAGCAGATGGCTGATCTCTGTCGGGGGCGAATTTCCGCCTTTAGTCAAAAAATGTAAAAAAGATTTACATACCCTCTTGCAAAACAGTTGACCCTCTCCCAAATATCCAATGTAAACACTATTTACATCAAAAAGGAGACCATAATGACCACCCTCGCCCCTGACGCCACGCACACCTCCGCAAAAGGAGGGTGGATATCGGCTTGTGAAACCTGGATGGACCGCAGAGGCAAAGGCGCCTGGATGGCCGCCATGATCCTTGGCATGATCTTCTTTTGGCCCGTGGGGCTCGCCCTTTTGTTTTATATGATCTGGAGCAAGCGTATGTTTTCAAAATCTCAATCCTGTTCACACTCAAAATCTTTTTACCGCCGCGATACCTCGAGCGGCAACACCGCATTTGACGCCTATAAGGCCGACACGCTGCGCCGGCTTGAGGAAGAACAACAGCAATTTGAAGCCTTCATGGACCGCCTCCGCGCAGCTAAGGATCAATCCGAATTTGACGAATTCATGAAAGACCGAAGCGGCAAGGCTCAAGCCAAACCCGAGCAGCCTGAGGCTTAACCCACGACACCGCTCCACCCTCCGCGGGTGGAGCGCATTTGTGAAAGATTTATTATGACCGATTTACCTGATCCAATTGAACAGGCCGCCTATTACCAAGATGTGAACCTTAAGCGTGTGATCGCCTGGTTTATTGATTCTATGGCCATCACTTTCATCACCTTCCTGATCAGCCTCTTGACCTTGGGCATTGGCTTTTTCTTTTTTGCGGGCCTGTGGCTTATCGTAGCTTTTTTCTACCGATTTCTTGGCCTTACCATTTATTCTTCAACAATGGGCATGCGGATGACTGGCATTGAATTTCGCCAAAGGCATGATCGTCCGTTTGATGGGCTCTATGCTCTGTTGCATACCATCGGCACGATGATTGCCTATGCCACCAGCTTGCAGATTGTTTCGATCATCTTGATGCTCATCACCTCCCGAAAACAGGGGTTGGTGGATCTCATTTTGGCAACCGTCGTCGTTAATCGCGCGGCGCGTCAGTCGTCAGATGAGATGTAAGCCTGTTTAGAACCCGGCGGGTCACCGTCGGTGCCGCGCCCCATTCGGCAGCCCATCACTCCCGCCCGTAGGCCACAAGCCGGGCGCGGAGGTTGGCTTGGCTTGGATGGTTAAGCTCTAAGGCAAATATATGCGCATAGGTTAAAAAGAAGCATTCCGTATCGACATCCTCTGCCAGATCCGCCGCTCGGCTATAGAGCGTGACCAATGCGGCGCGATCATCTTTGGCATGGGCCGTCAGAATCAGATCGTCCAGCGCCGCATCCATCTCAGCCACGATGTTGGGCTATCCTACCGGCGACCCAATCGTGATAACAATGGGTCGGCTCATCCATAACCGGGCTAAACCGCCCGCCGTCAAAGGTCGGCGCGTGCCGGCCCGATTGCATGCCCTCGACCACGAAAATATCTTCTTCAAAGACCTCTTTCCATTGCCGGGTATTCACCGCACGGTTTTTCGCCAGCGTATCGTCAGAGGCATAGTACAGATGTATATGCTCAACAGTTTTATTATGCGCCTTCGGCTCGAGCACGATGGTAAAGGCATGGTCGCGCTGCACGCCCAACAGCACATTGGGATAGACGGTAATATATTCTGCGCCCTCATCCCATTTCTCGGATAAATCAGGGAAATCAGGGAAGGCCGCCGAGCCATCTTCTGCCTTAAATTGCCGGTACACGCGCGTGCCCTGACCAGAGAATTTCCCATATTCGACGATGTTATAATGATCTTCCAGCCGCGAATAGCTGTTGAGCCCAGGATGCACCCAGGGCAGATGATAGCTTTCGCAATAATTCTCGACCGCCAGCTTGTAATTGGCCGCAAGCTCCAACTCAAAGCGGCTGTCTGCGCCGCCATGGTACAGCGGGCTGTCAAATTCAGACCACCGCGCGATGAGATCGGCATGAACCTCAGTGAATTCCGGTGCATCACCAGAGATATTGATGAACACGACATCCCGCCAGATATAGCTGCGCACCTCATTCAAGCCGAGATCGTCTTTTACGATGCTTGGATGGGTATTGTGACCCGCGCCGCCGACATGCGGGGTGGACACCAGCCTGCCCTTGGTGGAATAGCACCAGGAGTGATAGGGGCAACGGATTGCGCCTTCGATGGTTTTCGCTTCACGCAGCAATTGCATGCCCCGGTGGCGGCAAATATTCTCAAACACGCGCAGCTCGCCGTCCTTGTCGCGAATTAACAGCAGCGGCATACCAAGAAATTGGATCGGTTTTGCGTCACCCAGATTTGGCACATCCGCCCCAACGGCCAGCCCAGCCCATGTGCTCTTGAGCACCGCTTCGCTTTCCTCGGCAAAAGTTGCAGGATCTATATAATGGGCATTGGCCAAGCCATTCGCCTGCTCCACCGGCTGTTGAACAGAGGTGATATCGGTTTGTATATAGTCTTTAGCCATGGCGATCTCCGTTTACCTCGGAGCTACGCCCTTAATCTTCGAAAAACTTTTCCCGACGCGACCAAAAACCCGCCTCAATGACGTTTTAATGTCGATTTTTGACCATTTCTACGACATAAGACCGAACAATCACACCTGAGCCAAATCAGCCGGCTGCGGATTTAGCCGCGCGAGAGAGCCGCCACGCCCGTGCGCGCCATTTCTGACAGTCCAAGTGGTCGCACCAGCTCTGCAAAAGCATCAATTTTCTCTGGGCTTCCAACAACTTCAAAGGTGAAGCTGTCTAAAGTGCTATCGACCACATTGGCGCGAAATACATCCGCCAGGCGCAGGGCCTCAACACGCTTTTCGCCCTTACCGCTGACTTTGAACAAAGACAATTCACGCTCGACCGAGGGGCCCTCAACCGTGAGGTCATGCACGTCGTATACCGGGATGATCCGACCCAGCTGCGCTTTGATCTGTTCAATGATTTGCGGCGTGCCGCTGGTGACAATGGTAATTCGGCTCGTATGCCCCTGATGGTCCACTTCCGCCACAGTCAGGCTTTCAATATTATACCCGCGCCCCGAAAAAAGGCCGATGACGCGCGCCAAAACACCCGGTTCATTGGCCACAAGCACTGCCAAAGTATGACGCTCATTGAGGTCCGCATGACCAGAGCGCAGGTTATAGGCAGATTTCGATGAGGTGCCTTTGGTGATATTCAATGCGTTCATGTGATCTCTCCTTAAACCAAAACCGAGCCAGAGGCGTCGATGGCGCCTTTTATGGCCGCGTCACCCAAAAGCATTTCGTTATGCGCTTTGCCTGATGGGATCATCGGGAAACAATTTTCATGTTTCTCCACCAAACAATCAAAGATCACCGGACCATCATAGGCCAGCATTTCCATAATGGCCTCATCAAGATCCGCCGGATCTGAACATAAGATGCCCTTGGCACCAAATGCCTCTGCCAATTTCACAAAATCGGGCAAGGATTCCGACCAGCTCTGCGAATAGCGCTCGCCATGCAGCAGCTCTTGCCACTGGCGCACCATGCCGAGACGTTCGTTGTTCAAAATGAACTGCTTCACAGGCAAGCCATATTGCATGGCCGTGCCCATTTCTTGCATATTCATCAACCAGCTGGCCTCGCCGGCCACATTGATCACCAAGCTGTCCGGATGGGCCACCTGCGCGCCAATGGAGGCCGGAACCCCATATCCCATGGTGCCAAGCCCGCCAGAGGTCATCCAACGATTGGGATCATTAAAGGTCATATATTGTGCGGCCCACATCTGATGCTGGCCGACTTCTGTGGTGATGTAACGATCATGATCTTTCGTCAGGGCTTCAAGCCGTTCAAGCGCATATTGCGGCTTAATCACTTTGCTATCTGCCGCATAATCCAAGCAGCGGATTTTGCGCCACTCATCAATTTCCCCCCACCAGGCTTTCAGCGCCTTGGAATTTGTCTTACGCCCGCGGGCTTTCCATACTTTAAGTATATCCTCTAAAACATGGGCCACGTCACCTAGGATTGGAATATCAACATGGATCACCTTGTTGATTGAGGAGGCGTCGATATCAATATGCGCTTTGGTTGATCCGGGGCTAAAGGCATCAAGCCGCCCAGTGATCCGATCATCAAATCTTGCGCCGATATTAATCATCAGATCGCAATCATGCATCGCCATATTCGCCTCATACAGACCGTGCATGCCAAGCATGCCCAACCAGTTGTCGCCATTGCCTGGGTAACTGCCCAGCCCCATAAGGGTCGAGGTGATCGGGAAATTTGTCGCCGCGACCAATTCGCGCAACAATTGGCTGGCAATAGGGCCAGAGTTAATGACCCCGCCGCCGGTATAGAAAATGGGTTTCTGCGCAACCTCCATCGCCGCAACCAGAGCCGTAATCGCCTCAAGATCACCTTTCAGCTGGGGCTGATAATGCGATTTCATCTTGGCTGGCCCTTCATAGGTGCCATTGGCAAATTGCACATCCTTAGGGATATCGACCAAAACTGGCCCCGGCCGACCAGAACTGGCCACATGAAAGGCGCTATGCAGCGTGTGTGCCAAAGCATCCGTGTCTTTGACCAGCCAATTGTGTTTGGTACATGGGCGCGTGATGCCAACAGTATCGGCCTCCTGGAAGGCATCCGAGCCGATCATGAAGGTCGGCACCTGCCCCGTCAGAACCACCAAGGGGATGCTGTCCATCAAAGCATCGGTTAGGCCTGTGACCGCATTGGTTGCGCCCGGGCCCGAGGTTACAAGAACAACGCCGGGCTTGCCGGTCGAGCGCGCATAGGCTTCCGCAGCATGGACCGCACCTTGCTCGTGGCGAACCAAAAAATGCTTGATGCTATTTTGTTGAAAAATTTCATCATAAATCGGCAATACAGCTCCGCCGGGGTATCCAAACACAGTATCCACCCCTTGATCAATCAGAGCCTGAACTACCATTTTTGCGCCGGACATTGTTTGGGTCATCTTAATTCACTTTCATTCTTGGCATAAAAAAGCCCCCGATTTTAGGGGGCATGGGCGAGGCGAATACCATGGCTATGGTATCAACAGCGGCCCTCTTGCCGCAGGACGACGATTTTTTTCATGTCGGTCATGCCTTGGGTTCCTTTTCTGTGGGTAACTTATTGCCCGCTTTTGGGAGCGTCAACCGGGTTTTGTAAATTTTCTGACAAAAAAGAGCCGGTTTGGGGTCTTTTATTTCGTAATTACCGTCATTCTAGAAAGAATTGCAATTCATTCGGTCCCATTTTGCGAAATAATGCTGAGAGTCAGATGGAAATATTGCCTCAGCTATTAGCAATTCTTTCATCACTGCAAGGTTATGTAGCCAATAGGCCAAGTGGCGCGAGACACGCCGCAGCTGGCTCAGGGGGCATCTCTATGAGCTTTGAGCTTTGGTCTGCGTGTGAAGCAGGAGACACAGATGAGACAGACATGCATAACGCTGGCAATAACAACCTTAATTCCCATAACCGCATCAGCATCGGGTTTGACCTATTCGGAGAGCCGGTTGAGCTATCAAAGTCAGGAAAGCAACAGTAACACCGCCCGGCGCGCAAATCTGAACGTGGGGTTTGAAGCTGGGGCCAATCAGTATGGTCTGCGCTATATTCACCGGAGCTCTGATAACAACCCAAGCTCGCAGGAAGCGAACATCACTTTTGGATCACATGTGGCAGACAGATTGTTTGTCGAGGGTATGGTCTCTGCTGAGAAGGGAGATACCTATGACAACCGCGGATACGGGTTTCGCACCGAATATGATACGACACTTGGCAAGATTGGTGCATTTCATCGCACATGGGACGACGAAGAGAAAAATACGAGAATTTACTCCACTTTCGACATGCCACCTGGGATGTTCAGCGGCACAGTCCGATACCAAAGTCGCACTCCTGCAAAAACTGATACCTCCTATGACATCGTCGCCAGCTTTGAAACGCCAACCATCGGTCATTATTTCGCCACGTCGCGCGAAACAGATGACGATCATAGTTGGCACTATGCCTTCTCTGGAGATTACCAATTTGAAAAAATTCACTACCTGGTCGGATTTGGCCGACGCGGCCATGACAATGCCGCAACACTCTTTGCCTTCGGCTTTGGCGCCGCCGTCGATCTGACCGATCAAGCCTCCTTGTCGGTAGTTATAGGCCAACACCAACAGGGTGGCGCATCAGACACTGATATTTCCTTGAGCTTAAACTGGACATTTGGAGATGCTCCCAATGCGGAACGGGCGATTGCTGACACACAGACAAAAGCCTATCGTATCGCATTCATCCGCTAAGCGCGAAAGCCCAGACCAATCCGGCGGGGTTGGTCTGGGGCGCCATGCAACGAAAACTGATGTCTGGACCTGCACCGCAGGCGCGTAGGCGCCGAGGCAACACGTCGCGATCCCGTACGATAGTGGATCGCACCCCGTAAATGGGGACGCAATAAGAGGAGGCCGCACTTAAAAAGCTGGGGCCGCACTTAAATCGGGCTGCAATTTGGTCCTGAGCTGCCGATTAAGATCATGCGCAGCAAAATATGCAAAGCGGGTTTTCCCGCCTTGATCGCCGCTACCGCCCCTCTCGCCAGAATGTTGAGCACGCGGCTCCAGCCATTCCGCCAAATACATCTGTGCGTTGTGCCCCGCGTCCTCGTGACGCCTCCGAAGCTCAACAGAGCTTTCGACAAGGCATTTCACTTTAAAACCTCCCGAAAATTTGGACTTAAAGCAATATACGGTTGTTTGTTAGATTTTAGCTGCTATCTTTAGATTTCTATTAACGATCAGTCGGAGGCGTGTTCTATGCCGCTCGATAATTTCATGGGAGGAAAATAAATGGATCGTCGTTCTTTTCTAAAGGCCTCTGCCCTTGGCGGCGGCGCGGCTGCAGTGTCCTCACTGGCAGCTCCGGCAATCGCGGGCGGCCACGCGCGCACGCTCACAATGGTGACATCCTGGCCCCGCGGCTTTGCGGTTCTTGACGATGCAGCATCATATTTCAATGAAGCGGTAAACGCCATGTCTGGCGGTGAGTTGGTCATTGAGAAAAAAGCACCTGGTGAGTTGGTTGGTGCATTCGAAGTGTTTGACGCCGTGACCTCAGGTCAGGCCGATATGTATCACTCAGCAGATTACTACTTCCTGGGCCAGCACCCAGGCTATGCCTTCTACACAGCCGTTCCCTTTGGCGCAACGGCGCAAGAGCTGACCAATTGGTACTACCATGATGGCGGTCAAGACCTGCACGACGAATTGGGCAGCATCTTTGGCCTGAAATCTTTCTTGTGCGGCAACTCCGGCTCGCAGTCCGGCGGTTGGTTCCGTAAGGAAATCAATTCGGCCCAAGATTTGGCTGGCCTGCGCTTCCGTATGCCAGGCCTTGGTGGTCAGGTTCTGGGTAAATTGGGCGTTTCTGTGCAAAACATCCCAGGCGGCGAGCTGTATCAAGCTCTCTCCTCTGGCGCTTTGGATGGTCTTGAGTGGGTTGGACCATTTGCCGATGAACGCGCAGGCTTCCAAGAAGTTGCGAAAGTATACTACACAGCCGGCTTCCACGAGCCAGGCTCAGGCCTTGCCTGTGGCATGAACTTGGATGTTTGGAACGATTTGTCCGACCAGCACAAAGCCATCATCGACAATGCAACGAAAGCCACAACACACTATCAATTGTCACAAACTCTGGCCAATAACGGCGCCGCTCTGGCCCGCTTGCAGGCCCAAGGTGTGCAAACATTGCAGTTCTCCGATGATGTTTGGGATGCATTTGGTGCCGCTTCGAAAGAGGTTCTGGACGAAAATATGGGCGATGATCTCTTCGCACGTATCCGCAACTCTTTCGATGAATCCTTGGCGAAATCTTCCGATTGGATCTTGAAATCTGACGGTGAATTCGTGTCTCAGCGCAACCGCGTTTTGGCCAACGGCTAAATCTTTATAAAGGGCCCTGAGACATCAGGGCCCTTTTTTCACACCCGGCATTCGGGTTAAGGGTGCAAAGATTTAGGGGGACAGCTGGTGGACTGGTTGATCTGGTTTTTTCAAAGCCTCGTGATGGCTTTCTACAATATTGGCTATGCGATTACACATCCTGCTCTGTGGCTCGACTGGACCGAGGGCAAAGCGGTCATGCGGTTCATCTATTATGGTGCCTCAGAAGAGCTGTTTTTCGCGGTGCTCGCCTTATTTCTCACTGTCACGGCTCTGGGCCTGTGGCGCAACGCCATCCTTTGGGGCACCGTCCGCGTCTTGGAGGGAATTGCCAATACCGTGGGCCGCTTCGCGGCTTGGGCTGGCCTTTTGATGGTGTTACAGCAAATTGTGATCGTCTTCATTCAACGGATTTTCCTCGAGGCACAAATCACCTTCGGATTTGGCGTTGGATTAAGCAAAGATATCAGCTGGTACGCCGAAGAACTTAAGTTTTACAACGCGATGATCGTATGTCTTTGCGCCGCCTATACCTTTGTGCAAGGTGGGCATGTGCGGGTAGATTTGATTTATTCGGTCGTCAGCTTCCGCACAAAGCGGATCATTGATATGTTTGGCAGCCTGCTTTTCATGGTCCCGGCAGCGGTGCTCACTTGGATGTATTCTTGGTATTTCCTATGGCGTCACCTCGTCACGCCAAAAGTGTCCGCCAGTGACACGTTGCAACGGCTGGTTGACGGCAAATCACGGGCGTTTAAGTGGAATGTTGAAACAATCGGGTTCTCCCCCAATGGGTTCAACGCATATTTTCTCTTCAAAATATTGCTGGTGCTCTTCTGTGCCATGATCATTTTGCAAGCTGTCGCGTTTTTCTACCGGTCATATCTGGAGATGAAAGAGGGCGAAGCCTCTGAGGGCAAATACCTCGATCGAGATCAACTTGGCGACCAAGAGGCCGAATTGGCCGCAGACATTCATTAGGGGCTAGAGCTATGATTTTTGGATTAGATGGCGTCGAAATTGGCCTGTTGATCGTCTTTTTGTGTCTATTCGGCGGAATTCTCTCTGGCTTTCCAGTGGCCTTTGCCATTGGCGGCGCAGCGGTCATCTCTTTTGGCATTATCGCCGCCTTAGACAGCGGCGGGCTGTTGATCCACCAAGCGATTGACAAGTCATCCGCTGAATTTGGTGCGCTGATGGGCCAAGGAGTTAAGGCCGATACGGTCAGCGTTTTCCGATACCCGGATTTGCCACGCATTGAGGTGCCTGTCTTCTCAAACGGATGGGAAGTGGCGCTAGACCGGAATGTGTCTTTCATTGTGAACCGGATCAACGAGCGGGTCTTGGCAGGACAATCAATCGAGACACTTCTGGCGGTTTTGATGTTTGTATTAATGGGCATCACTTTGGAACGCTCTAAGATCGCCAATGATCTATTGACCACTATGGCGCGGGTGTTTGGTCCCCTGCCCGGTGGTCTGGCGGTCTCTGTTGTTGTCGTGGGCGCCTTCTTGGCCGCCTCGACCGGCATTGTCGGTGCGACGGTTGTCACCATGGGGTTGCTCAGCTTGCCGACCATGCTGCGCAATGGCTATTCGGCGGAGCTCTCCACCGGCGTCATCGCGGCCTCTGGAACCTTGGGGCAGATCATTCCGCCCTCTATTGTGATTGTCTTGCTCGGCACGCTCGCTGGTGATCTTTACTCGCGGGCCCAAGAGGTGCGGGCACAGTCTTTGGGCTGTACCGATGCTTTGACCTATCTCGGCGAACCGGCGGTGGTCTCTGTCGGCACCCTGTTCCAAGCGGCCCTTTTGCCTGGAATTTTGCTGGCCGGCCTATATGCGGGCTATGCTTTTGTCTATGCGCTGATCAACCCATCTAAGGCACCGGCGGTGCAAACAAGCGGCGGATCCGGCAACTCCATTGGCCGAAATCACGCGCTGCAATGGTTCCTGGCCGCTCCCATCGCCTTAATCGGTGGGGCCATCCTTCTCGGGCAGGCCAATATGATTGGCTCGCAAGATATCTCGGTTTCATCACGTTCCGAACTGTCACAAGGCGCTTCTCTACGCACCAATGTTGGGCCTGAGTGCCAAGCCGCGATGATCGAGTTGCACGGGCAAGAAGCTTGGGATCTGGCAATTTCAGAACAGCAAGCCATAGCCGACGCAGGCGGCGTGGTGGAAAGCCGGGCCCTGTCTGACCAAGAGATTGAAGATAAGATCTCCCAGCGTGTCGCGGATGCAGCCCCCATTGGGCTCGGGATTGCGATTGGTTTGATCCTGGCGACACTGTGCCTGACCACAGCGCGCGGCGTGGCGCCGCGGCAGGACTTCAGGCCGCTGGCCATCGGCTTTGCCGGGGTGGCGTTAGCACTGCTGTTAGACATCGCTTTGATCAGTCCACGCACATCTGCGGGCCTCACCTTAATCCTTATGTTGCTGCCGATGGCGCTGATATTCTATGGGCTGCGCAGTGCGGTGGCGCGTCTGGCGGAAAATGAGTTGATCCGCGTGGTATTCCCACCGCTTATTCTGATCGTTGCGGTGCTGGGCTCGATACTTGGTGGCATCACCAACCCAACGCCCGCTGCGGCGCTTGGTGCCGGCGGCGCGATCATGTTGGCCGCCTTCCGCAAGTTAAAAGATGAGAATAAATCTCCCAAGATCATCATCGGTTCAGCCTTTGCATTGGTGATTATGCTCCTGGTCGGGATGAACTTTGATCTGCGTGTGCGGCAAGATGCGGTGTCCGTGGAAAGCTGGATTGCGTTTTTCGCAGCTCAAGCCGCCTATCTCTATGCGCTCTTTGGGCTGCTCTATGCCTGTTGGACCTTGTTCCGCTCGGGCGTTCTGAGCCCGGTGGTGCGCGAGACGGCGAAGGTGACCTCTATGGTCTTCACCATTTTGATTGGGTCGCAGTTGCTCAACCTGGTGGTGATTAGTTTTGGCGGCGAACACTATATCCAAGACTTCCTCAAGAGCTTTGACAGTGAATTCACAGTCTTCTTGATCGTGATGCTGGTTCTCTTTGTGCTGGGCTTTGTCCTCGATTTTCTCGAGATCATATATATCGTGATCCCCATTGTTGGCCCTGTGATTTATGGCGGAACAATGGACCCCAAATGGGTGACGATCATGATTGCGGTAAACTTGCAGACCTCATTCTTGACGCCGCCTTTTGGCTTCGCGCTGTTTTACCTGCGCGGTGTCGCCCCCAAAGAGGTCACAACCGGGCATATCTACCGCGGTGTTATCCCCTTTGTGTTGATCCAAGTTCTAGGGCTGTTGCTCTTGTTCTGGTTCCCATGGGTCGTCACAATCATCCCCAACCTCTTGGCGGGGTAGCGTCGATAATTCTTACCCAAAAGGGCGCCCCGTCGGGCGCCCTTTTTTCTCTACACTATACGCTTATTTCACGAGACAGGTTCAGGTCTCGTGGCTATGTCTCACCTCAGGCATCGCGATTTGAGCGACCTGCTCAGAGATAGATTTGATCTCACACAGATTTTTATCGCGGCTGAAATCATCCTCAGGATCAAGCTGACGCCATTGGCCATCTCGAAAAATCTCAACACCTTTGAAACGCGCCTTATAGTCCATTTTTGGACTGCCAGGCACCCAATAGCCGAGATAGACATAGGGCAAGCCAGTTTCACGCGCCATCTCAATGTGATCCAGGATCATATAGGTGCCAATCGAGTCTTGCGGCCGCGATGTGTCAAAGAAACTATAGACCAATGACAGACCATCATCGAAGATATCTGTCAGACAAACCGCCGTTAGCTCCCCGTCTGACTGCGTATATTCCATAACGCGGCTGGTCACAGGGGTTTCTTCGATCATCGAGGCGAATTCGAAAATATCCATATCGGCCATGCCGCCCTGCGCATGGCGCGCATCAAGGTAGCTGCGAAACAGATCATATTGCTGCTCGGTGGCCCAAGGCGCGATGCGCTGGCGGCGCAGCGCGGCGTTGCGCCTCAATATCCGCTTTTGTGACCTGCTGGGCGCAAATTTGGCAACATCGATCCGTGCCGAAAGACAGGCCGAGCAAGAGGCGCAGGCTGGGCGATACAGAACATTTTGCGACCGCCTGAACCCTTGTTTTGACAAACTATTATTCAAAACTCCCGCATCCATCCCTTGCAAAGAGGTGAATAGCTTTCGCTCCATCCGGTCCTCGAGATAGGGACAAGGCTGCGGGGCTGTGACGTAGAATTGTGACGCTATGGGAACGGTATGACGCATGATTTCCAGTTAGACTTTTTTCAAAGCCTATCAATCCAAGGAATAAGCGCCAAGGGTGATTTTTCGATAATATATTCAAAAATACTGCCTTTGCGGCAATCTGCGGCTCATAAAAAAGGGGCCAGCCGAAGCCAGCCCCATGTTTGCCATCCTATGGCCTTAGCTACAGCCAGATGTGCCGCCGCAGGTGTTGCATTTCATACAGGTGCCGTTGCGCACCAAGGTATAATTGCCGCATTCACCGCATGGATCGCCTTCATAGCCCTGCATTTTTGCTTTGGTCCGATCATCCATAACCGCGGCAGCCGAGACCTCGGATCCGCGTGTTGCCATGGCAACCGCCGTATCCAGCGCGGCATCCATTGGCATGGCCGCTTCGGAGACAGCGCCTTGCATTTGACCGCCCTGATAGACCACAAAATCTTGTGGCACACGATTGCGGTGATAGCCTGTGGACACCATTTGCTTGAGCACTTCGATCCCCTTGGCCGCTTTGCTATCTTCAACAGCACGCAGGTTGGATGCGCCCTCCTCTTCCCCGCGGCCGATATCATCAAATGATGCGCCCTCGGGTTTGACATGGGCCAGATCTTCACGGTCAAGATAGGAGACCGCCAATTCCCGGAAGATGTAATCCAAAATAGAGGTCGCATTCTTGATGCTGTCGTTGCCCTGCACCATTCCAGCTGGCTCAAATCTGGTGAAGGTGAAAGCGTCTACGAATTCATCGAGCGGCACACCATATTGCAGACCGACGGAGACCGCGATGGCGAAATTATTCATCATCGCGCGGAAGCCCGCACCCTCTTTGTGCATATCAATGAAGATTTCGCCCAATTGGCCATCCTCATATTCACCAGTGCGCAGATAGACCTTATGCCCGCCAACGATCGCCTTTTGCGTATAGCCCCGGCGCCGTTGCGGCATTTTCTCGCGGTTGGAGCGGATCACCTCTTTGATCACCACTTTCTCCACAATTTTTTCGGCCAAAACCGCTGCTTTTTCCTGCGCGGAACCGGTGGCGAGCACCTCTTCGGCTTCCTCATCATCTTCGACAAGCGCAGCGGCCAGAGGTTGCGACAGTTTGGAGCCATCGCGATACAATGCGTTGGCTTTGATCCCTAACGACCAGCTCAATTCATAGGCCGCCTGACACTCCTCGATGGTTGCATCATTGGGCATATTGATGGTTTTGGAAATTGCGCCTGAGATAAAGGACTGTGCTGCGGCCATCATATAGATGTGGCTGTTCACGCTCAGATACCGTTTGCCCTTTTTGCCGCAAGGGTTGGCACAATCGAAGATGCTGTAATGCTCTTGTTTCAGATGCGGCGCACCTTCCAAGGTCATTGTGCCACAGACGTGGTCATTGGCCGCGTCAATCTCCGCACGGCTAAAGCCCAAATGCGTGAGCAGATCGAAGCTTGGATCCATGAGCTTGGCGGCTGGAATGCCCAGAACACCGGTGCAGAACTCTGCGCCCAATGTCCATTGATTGAACACAAAGCGGATGTCGAAGGCTGAGGGCAAAGCAGACTCGATTTTGTCAATTTCTGCCTGACCAAAGCCATGTCCAATCAAAGCCGTGTGATTGATACCAGGCGCGTTGCCGAGCGATCCATGACCCACAGCATAGCTGACGATCTCTTCGATTTCATTGCTGCGGTAGCCTTGTTTGGCCAATGCGGCCGGCACCGATCGGTTGATGATCTTGAAGTAGCCACCCCCCGCAAGTTTCTTGAACTTCACCAAAGCGAAATCTGGTTCGATCCCTGTGGTGTCGCAATCCATGACCAGACCAATCGTGCCGGTTGGGGCAATCACCGTGGCTTGCGCGTTGCGATAGCCGTGTTTCTCGCCCAGGGCGATGGCTGTATCCCAGCTCTGTTTGGATAGGGCGACCAGGCTTTGGTCTGGGCAATTGGCATGATCCAGCGGCACGGGCTTGATTGCAAGAGTCTCATAGCCGTCGCTTTCACCATAGGCCGCATTGCGATGGTTGCGCATGACACGCAGCATGCTATCAGAATTTTTCTTATACCCTGGGAAGGGTCCCAACTCGCCAGCCATTTCGGCTGACGTGGCATAGGCCACGCCGGTCATCACAGCTGTCAGCGCACCGCAGAGTGCCCTGCCCTCATCACTGTCATAGCCAAAGCCCATATTCATCAATAGGCCGCCGATATTGGCATAGCCCAGACCCAGCGTGCGGAACTCATAGGAGCGTTGCGCGATCTCTTTCGAGGGGAACTGCGCCATCAAGACACTGATCTCAAGCGTGACCGTCCAAAGGCGTGTGGCATGCACATAGTCATCCGCCTGGAATTCGCCGTTTTCATAGAAGGTCAGCAAATTCATTGAGGCCAGGTTACAAGCCGTATCGTCGAGGAACATATATTCCGAACAGGGGTTGGAACCACGAATTTCCCCATCCGCTGGGCAGGTGTGCCAAGCGTTGACCGTATCATGGTATTGAATTCCTGGATCGGCACAGGCCCAGGCCGCATGTCCGACTTGCGCCCAAAGATCGCGCGCCTTTATGGTCTTGGCAACGGATCCATCGGTCCGGTTCAACAATTCCCAATCTGCATCTTTTTGCACCGCATAGAGAAATGCATCTGTGACGCGGATAGAATTGTTCGAATTTTGTCCAGAAACAGAATTATAGGCCTCAGAATCCCAATCTGTGTCATAGGTTGGGAATTCGATGCTGGTGTGACCCTGCTTTGCGTAATCCAAGACGCGTTTGACATAGGTCTCGGGGATGGCGACTTTCTTTGCCGCTTTCACCGCCTCTTTCAACGCGGAGTTCACTTTGGGATCATAGGCGTCGGTTGCCGCCCCGTCCCAAGATTTAATCGCGGCGAAAATCAAATTGAGCTTTTCTTCATGCATTTTGGAGCCGGCCACGATGGAGGCTACTTTTTGCTCCTCGATCACCTTCCAGTTGATGAAATCTTCAATATCAGGGTGATCTGCATCACAGATGACCATTTTTGCCGCCCGACGGGTGGTGCCGCCGGATTTGATAGCCCCTGCGGCCCGATCGCCGATTTTCAAAAAGCCCATCAGCCCGGAAGACTTTCCGCCGCCAGAGAGGTTTTCACCGGCGCCGCGCAGCGAAGAGAAGTTGGTCCCAGTGCCTGAGCCGTATTTGAACAAACGCGCTTCACGCACCCAAAGATCCATGATCCCGCCGTCATTCACCAGATCATCGGATACGGATTGGATAAAGCAAGCATGCGGCTGGGGATGCTCATAGCTGCTGTCCGATTTGGTCAGCTTGCCGGTCTTATAATCGACATAGTGATGACCCTGTGCCGGGCCATCAATCCCATAAGACCAATGAAGCCCAGTGTTAAACCATTGCGGTGAGTTCGGAGCGGCTCTTTGAGTTGCCAGCATATAGCGCATCTCGTCGAAATAGGCGCTGGCATCTTCTTCAGTGGTGAAATAGCCACCCTTCCAACCCCAATAGGCCCATGCGCCGGCCAGCCGGTCAAAGACTTGCTTGGCGGATGTTTCCCCCCCGAATGTCGCGTTCTCTGCGGCCACACGCCGGCGCAAGAATCTCGGCATGCCTGATTCTTTCACAGCCTTGGTGTCAGACGGCACACCCGCCTTGCGGAAATACTTCTGTGCCAAAACATCCGATGCAACCTGCGACCATGACGCCGGGACCTCAAGATCGGCGAGATGGAACACCACGGTGCCATCGGGGTTGCGAATCTCGCTTGTAGTTTTGGTGAACTCAATTGAGCTATATGCATCTTCATTAGGACTGGTGAAACGCCGTTCAATCTTCATATCTCTGCCTCATTTTGCCGTTTAAATACGGCTCTTTACACAATCAATCAGCATGCAGATCTCTGAAACCTGTTTAGGTCCAGGGGCCTCGCCGCCTAGTTTGAAACACTACATTTAGTGTATTTCCCCGCTGCCACCACTAACTGATCTAGTTTCCACGGGCAGGTCAACGATTTTTTAACGTTTTTGACAGGAAAATTTGCTTGACGCAGAAAACGGCTAAAATTCTATCCCAAGGGTTAGGCCAAATGACAGGCCTGCCCCCGATTTGGAGCTGCGGATCACGAAAATAATCTCTGCTCACTTGGAATCTCTGCACAGGGCTTGTGATAGGCCTGACGTCGCGGGCGCGCTCCGCCGATCACTGAGCAAGACAGATTCCCGGCACGGTGCTGCATTTTATTGTGAGATCTTTGGAAAGAGTGGTCGGGGCGGCGAGATTCGAACTCACGACCCCCTGTACCCAAAACAGGTGCGCTACCAGACTGCGCCACGCCCCGACACTGCGGCTTCTTTAGGCAATTGGTTTGAGAAAGAAAAGGGGTTTTCACACACAGCCGGGGGTTTTTTCGTCCGCGGCCAGCCGAGCATGGCTCAAAACGGTGCCCGGACCAATGTTTAGAGCTGCGATAAGCCCCGCGTTGATCTCCAAAACATATTGCGCAGGCCCAGTGCTACGCAATGGTGTCTCATCACCGGGAATCGCATCTTCGCGAATATTAACCAAGCGGCCGGCGGAATCGAAAAACAATATATCCAAAGCGATCAACGTGTTTTTCATCCAAAACGACAGGCTGCGCTCACGCTCATAAACAAACAGCATGGCCGAAAACTTGCCCAGCTGCGGCCTGTGCATCAAGCCGCGGGCCCGCTCGCGCGCATCATCCATCACTTCGACATGAAATTTTGCGCTGCCCCAAGGCCCAGACAGGTGAACATGACCTTCTTTGCAATCCGCGGCTCCGATGCTGCTCATCAAACAGATAATCGCCGCGAGGATTGCACTATGTCTGGTCATTCTACCTGCGCCGCCTCCCAGCTTAGGATCGCAACGGCCATCAGGCCGCGCTTCCCTTCCACAATTCTCAGGGCTACCCCTTCACCAGCAACCAAACCCGAAAGTCCACAGCGCCGCAAGACATCTATATGCACAAATATGTCATCAGACTTTCCGAACACATTGGCAAAGCCAAAACCCTTGGCCTTATCAAACCATTTGATCCGCCCAGGCTGTAGCTCAATTTCCGACAGGGCCATATCATCCAGCGCGTCCATCTCCCCATAGCCGAAGGTGTTAAACGAGCTGGGCGAGGCAACAGATAAGACCTCAGAAGCCTGGATTCCCCGGTCAGAGCGGTGGGCAATCACTTTGACCTCAACACCATCGGCAATCGAACTTTGCCCAAAATTGCGCAGCACATTGGCATGCAACAAAATGTCCATATCTATCTCATCAGAAACGATGAAACCGAAGCCTTTTACGGGATCAAACCATTTAATTGTGCCAGTAAGCGTCAAATCGCCATCAACAGTGTCTCGGGACATGTTTATCTTTCAAATTTTAAATCAACAATTTCAAATATCTAATACTTAACTGGTTATATCGTAAATTAATTTAAAGGCGCACTCAACCAATTATGCAGCGCGACACCGGAAATTTTCGCGCAGCCATGCGCCAAATGCGCCCGAGCTGGCGCTGCGTTTGCGACGCATACGATGATGGGCGACACATCTGTGATGACGCGCGAAGACAGGCGTCTCGCGCCTCACCTAAGATAAAATCGGCTCAAGGATACAAGCGTTGAACATCCCAAGCCGCTTCCGGCGTGGCGCGTGCCCAGCGGAACCGATCATGCAAACGCGCCTCGCCATCAGCCCAGAATTCTAACTCGACAGGTGTTATGCGGATCCCACCCCAAAAACTTGGCCGCTTAACAGAATCGCCCTGCTCTGCGCGGACAGCTTCCACACGATCCATCAACACCTGCCGCGACTCGAGGGGTTGCGACTGAACCGAAGCCACCGCCCCAATCCGCGACAGCGGCGAGCGGCTCATAAAATATTCATCTGCCAGCGGACCATCTTCCCGCTCGACAAAACCGCGACACCGGATCTGTCGGCGCAGAGATTTCCAGTGAATGACAAAGGCTGCGCGCCCGGCTTCAAAGGCTTCTTGCGCTTTTTTACTCTCATAATTGGTATAAAAGACAAAAGCCCCGTCCTCGATAGACTTAAGCAACACAATCCGCGCATTGGGCATGCCATGCGCGTCAACGGTCGACAGCGCCATCGCATTGGGGTCATTCAACTCCCCCGCTTCCGCGTCACTCATCCAGCCACGCGCCAGAGCAAAGGGATCGTTGCCTTCGAAAATTCCAGTTCTTTTTTCCATGTCAGAGGTAGCCTTTGGGTTGATGCATAGAGGGTGTTCGCTTAGACATTTCATATATAATTCTCGATGGGGGAAAGTCCAATGGGGCTGATGACCGGAAAACGAGGCCTAATCATGGGCCTGGCCAATGATAAATCAATCGCCTGGGGCATCGCAGAGACGTTGCGCGCCGAGGGTGCCGAGATCGGTGTGACCTATATGGGAGACGCGATGAAAAAACGCGTCTTGCCGCTGGCCGAACAACTCAATGCGACCATCGTGGCCGAATGTGACGCAGGAGATCCGGACTCAATTGCCGCTTTGATGACACAAGCAAAAGACACATGGGGGCAGATCGACTTCATCGTGCATGCCATTGGTTTTTCAGACAAATCAGAGTTGCGTGGACAGTATATCAACACGTCGCGGGACAATTTCCTGATGACGATGGATATTTCCGCCTATTCCTTCACCGCCATTTTGCAAGCGGCCCAAGAGCTTTTGGCACCCGGCGCATCCTGCCTGACCATGACCTATTACGGCGCCGAAAAAGTCATGCCCAACTACAATGTCATGGGCGTGGCAAAGGCGGCTTTGGAGGCCTCCGTGCGCTATTTGGCCGAAGACTTGGGGCGCAATAATATCCGCGTTAACGCGATCTCAGCGGGAACAATCAAAACTCTGGCCGCCTCCGGCATTGGCGATTTTCGTGAGATTATGAAATGGAATGAAACCAACAGCCCCTTGCGCCGCACGGTGACCCAGACGGAAGTCGGAAAATCGGCGCTTTATCTACTGTCCGACCTTGGTTCTGGCGTGACGGGAGAAATTTTGCATGTCGATGCTGGCTACCATGTCATCGGAATGAAGGGTCTCGAGCTGCCTGAATAGCAGGTTCAGCGATTTTAAAAGTTAGGAAACATCATGTCAGATCGTCTACCACATGAAAAAGGCTTCCATGTCAGTTGGGATCAAATGCACCGAGATTCGCGGGCACTGGCCTGGCGCCTCGATGGCAAAGGTCCGGAAGATGGCGCATGGCGCGCAATTGTGGCCATTACACGCGGCGGAATGGCCCCTGCGATGATTGTGGCGCGAGAATTGGACGTGCGCAATGTCGATACGGTCAGCGTGAAAAGTTATCATCATCAAGAACGCGCCGATGCCGTTATTCTCAAGGCACCAGATGCCGACCTAATGGGCGATGGGGCCGGCATTTTGATTATTGATGATTTGGTGGACAGTGGGAAAACCCTAGAGCTGGTGCGCTCAAAATACCCCAAGGCCCATTTCGCTACGGTCTATGCCAAACCACAAGGCCGGCCGATGGTTGATACGTTCATCACGGAAGTTAGCCAAGACACTTGGATCTTCTTTCCATGGGATATGGCGTTGCAATATGTGCAGCCCTATCGCGGGACCGATTGATAAAGCCGACTGAAAAGTAAGGGGGCAAGAGTGGCTCCATAACCGCGCAGCGAGGTCAGCCAATGAGCCGCGACATCATTATTGATACGGACCCTGGCCAAGATGATGCGGTTGCAATCTTACTGGCCTTGGCGTCTGAGGAGCTCAACGTTCTGGGCCTGACCTGCGTTGCGGGCAATGTGCCTTTAGAGCGCACAAGCTACAATGCGCGGCAGGTTTGTGAATTGGCAGGGCGCGCCGATATACCAGTGTTTGCCGGGTGTCATCGCCCTATGGGCCGCGGTTTGGTCACGGCAGAACATGTGCATGGGGACAGCGGGTTGGATGGGGCACCGCTGCCCGCGCCTGTGATGGCAATGCAAAGCACCCATGCCGTCGACTTTATAATCGACAGCCTCCGCGCCGCGCCGCCAAAAACCATCACCCTGTGCCCGCTGGGCCCGCTGACAAATATCGCCACCGCCCTTGAGCGCGCGCCTGATATCGCCGATCGCATCGCGCAGGTTGTCTTGATGGGGGGGGCCTATTTTGAGGTTGGCAATATCACACCCGCCGCTGAATTTAACATCTTTGTCGACCCGGAAGCGGCTCAATTGGTGTTTCAATCTGGCTTGGATTTGGTTGTAGCCCCCCTGGATGTGACCCATAAGGCACTGACCAGCCCAGCTTGGAGTTCTGCGCTGCGCGCCCAAAACCATCCGGTCTGCGACGTGGTGGCCGGCTGGACGGAATTCTTTGAGCGGTTTGATACCCAGAAATATGGCTCCGAAGGCGCGCCGCTGCATGATCCATGTGTCATTGCCTATTTGATCGCGCCGGAGCTCTTCTCGGGACGGAAGATCAATGTGGAGATTGAAACCCAATCCGAGCTGACCCGCGGCATGACAGTTGCCGATTGGTGGCGCGTCACGGATCGTCCGGCCAATGCAATGTTTCTCGGGCATATCGATGCGGAGAAATATTTTGAGCTCCTTACCCAACGCTTGGCGCGCTTGTGATGCAGGCCAATTGGAACAACAGCTATGCAGCCCTACCGGCGCAAATGTTCACACGCCAAGCGCCTGTGCCAGTTGCAGCTCCGAAAGCTTTGATGCTCAATGCGGAACATGCCGAGGAGTTGGGCATCACCTTTGGTGAAGACTGGCCGCTGTTTATGGCGGGCAATCAAATTCCTCAGGGCGCAGATCCGATAGCCCAGGCCTATGCTGGCCATCAATTTGGCCATTGGAACCCGCAGTTGGGCGATGGGCGGGCGGTGCTTTTGGGCGAGGTCATTGGGCCGCAGGGACGCTTTGACATTCAACTCAAAGGGGCCGGACGCACGGCCTGGTCACGCAATGGCGATGGGCGGGCTTGGTATGGGCCGGTCCTGCGCGAATATCTGATCTCTGAGGCCATGCATGCGCTCGGCATTCCCACGACCCGCGCCCTAGCCGCCGTTGCCACAGGTGAGACGATACTGCGTGAACAAGGCCCCCTGCCCGGCGCGGTCATCTGCAGAACCGCCTCAAGCCATATTCGGGTCGGTACATTTCAATATTTCGCGGCCCGCGATGATACCCAAGCGCTAGAAGCGCTCTTGCAGCAAGCCATCGAGCGGCATTATCAAAACGCCCAAACGGTCGAGCAGTTTTTGAGCGCAGCCGTGGCCGCACAAGCACGCCTTGTTGCGCAATGGATGGGGCTGGGCTTTATCCACGGGGTGATGAACACAGACAACAGCCATGTGGGGGGGATCACAATTGATTATGGCCCCTGTGCGTTTATGGATGAGTTTGTGCCGATGAAGACCTTTAGCTCGATTGATCGGCAGGGTCGCTATGCCTATGGAAATCAGCCAAATTTGGCCGCGTGGAATATGGCTCAACTGGCCACGGCGCTGCTGCCCCTCACTGAGGATCGCGAGGCCAGCATCGCCCGCTTTACCGAAATTGTGCAGGGCTTTGGCGATATTTTCGACAGAGAATATGCTGCGGTTTTTGCCCGCAAGATCGGTTTGACACCCAGCGAAGAAACGGGCGTTCTGGTCGATGGGTTGCTGAGAATGATGGCCAATATTGGCGCAGATTACACGCTGTGTTTTCGCGCCTTGGCCACGGGGGAAAGCCATGCGCATCTAGGTGCCCATCCTGATTTTGCCGATTGGCACGCCCGTTGGCAGGCGGCCGGACCCGCGCAGGGCGCATTGGCCCAGGTCAACCCGGCCATTATCCCACGCAATCATCTGATGGAGGCCATGATCTCCGAGGCCGTCGCCGGCGATATGCAGCTGTTTCACGCGCTGCATGAGGCGCTTAAGGCACCATTTTCGCATTGTGACACCCCCAGATTCATCGCGGCCCCTGATCCGCAAGAGGTTGTAACACAAACTTTTTGCGGCACTTAATGTGACACGAGATGGAAGGTTTTCCACGCCTGTGACGCCCACCAATAAGACTTTTGCATGACCAATGTGTCGATCATCGCCGCCCGCATAGGTTTTGCGCGGTCTTGCAAGCCATTGGGCCGATTATAGGCTCGGGATAATTTATTGCCGTATTTCAGTAGCTTTGACCGTCTTTGTGCCGGAACTTGAAGTCAAACCGCTAATTTTAACCGTAACCTATATTGTGGTTTTGTTCGCGATCATCGTAAAAGACCCCACCGTTGCGCCAATGGCCCGGCGGCTGGGCGATAATCCTGATCCGCGCTGAGGTTGGCCGGGCATTTGGGGCGTGGGTGACCATATGGCGAAAAACATAATTCAAAGATGCGCACAAAATGGGCTGCGCATGACCGAGCAACGTCGCATCGTTGCTCAAGTCTTGGAAGACTCGCAAGATCATCCCGACGTAGAAGAGCTCTATGCCCGCGCGCTGAAACTGGATCCACGGATATCCATCGCGACAGTCTACCGCTCCGTCAAATTGTTTGAGGAATCAGGCATTCTGGAAAAATTAGAATTTGGCGATGGTCGGGCGCGCTATGAGGATGCAGAGCGTGATCATCACGATCACTTGATAGATATGAACAGCGGCGAGGTGATTGAATTTATCGACCCGGATATTGAAGCGTTGCAAGAAAAAATTGCAGAGCGCTTGGGCTATCGCCTTAAAGGACATCGTTTGGAGCTATACGGCGTGCCAATTAAGCGCGGCGAAAATGTCTGAAACCATAAAACGCGAAAATCTTCTCGGTATAGGTTTTATCACTCTGGCCATGGCCGCTTTTGCGGTGGAAGATTCGTTGATCAAACTTCTCTCCACCCGCCTGGCCTCGGGCCAAATCCTATTGATGATTGGCTTGGGCGGAACTTTGGGCTTTTTTATCTGGAGCCGCCAAAAAGGCGAGGGTGTGACCGCTGAGATGATGCGCAACCCCTGGGTCATTGGCCGTACGCTCTCAGAGCTGGTCGGCACGGCATTTTTTGTGCTCTCTTTAGCTTTGGTGCCCATCACCACCGTCTCTGCCATCATTCAGGTCAGCCCGCTGCTGGTGACCTTAGGCGCTGCTGTGATGTTGCGTGAGAAAGTCGGGATCCGGCGTTGGTCTGCTATTCTTGTCGGGCTCTTGGGCGTTGCCGTGATCCTACGGCCTTGGTCTGCGACTTTTGAGGCCTCCGCCCTTTTGGCACTCATGGGGGTGATTGGCCTGTCTGCGCGCGATGTGGCGACCCGGCGCATCGCCAAATCCACACCCAGTTTGGCACTGGCGACATTGGGTTTTGGCGCGACCATTCCAGCGGGGCTGATTCTTTTGATCTTCGATCCCCGCCTTATTGTGCCCACACCAACAGACTCCCTACTGATTGTGGTCAGCATTTTGATCGCCATCGGGGGCTATTATTGCATCATCGCCGCCATGCGCATCGGCGAGGTCTCCGCTGTGGTGCCCTTTCGCTATTCACGTTTGGTATTTGGCGTGGCCATCGGCGTTTGGTATTTTGGCGAGGTGCTGGATCACTGGACACTCATCGGCTCAGCCATTGTCGTCCTCTCGGGCCTCTACGCCCTGTGGCGCGAATCCCAACTGCGATAGATTTGCGTCAAAACGCTCTTTCGCCCGCAGCCGCCACTTGTTAAACCGCGCGCAACTGAACTTTACCGGAGTTGCATCTATGTCCACGATTATCGATATCCACGCCCGCGAAATTCTTGACAGCCGGGGCAACCCTACGGTTGAGGTCGATGTGATCTTAGAAGATGGCACCCTCGGCCGCGCGGCTGTCCCATCGGGAGCCTCAACCGGTGCTTATGAGGCCGTTGAGCTGCGCGATGGCGATAAAGATCGCTATAAGGGCAAAGGTGTGTTGACAGCGATTGAAAATGTGAACGGAGAAATTGCAGATGCGTTGGTTGGCTTTGAAGCCGATGAACAGGTCGCAATTGACCAGGCCATGATCGAAATGGACGGCACGTCCAACAAAGCGCGCTTGGGCGCCAATGCGATTTTGGGGGTCTCCTTGGCCGTCGCCAAAGCCGCTGCGGACTATTGCGGCCAGCCGCTGTATCGCTACATCGGTGGCACATCCGCACGGGTGTTGCCTGTGCCCATGATGAATATTCTCAATGGCGGCGAACATGCGGATAACCCGATAGATATCCAAGAATTCATGATCATGCCGGTCGCCGCTGAAAACATCCGCGATGCGGTTCGCATGGGTGCAGAAGTTTTTCATACGCTCAAGGCTGATCTCATTGCCGCGGGGCTTTCCACAGGTATCGGCGATGAGGGCGGTTTTGCCCCCAATATCTCGTCGTCACGGGCGGCTTTGGATTTCATCATGCAGGCCATTGAGAAGGCCGGCTACAAGCCCGGCGAAGACATCTATCTCGCCTTAGATTGCGCGGCCAGCGAATATTGCAAAAATGGCATCTATGAGATGAAAGGCGAAGGTAAATCGCTCAACTCTGCGGAAAATGTCGCCTATCTGGCCGCCTTGGTGGATGATTACCCAATCATCAGCATTGAAGATGGCTGTGATGAAGATGATTGGGACGGCTGGAAGCTTTTGACTGAGACCCTAGGGGATCGGTGCCAATTGGTTGGAGACGATCTTTTTGTCACCAACCCAGAGCGTTTGGCCATGGGCATTGAGCGGGGATCGGCAAACTCTATGCTGGTGAAAGTCAACCAAATTGGATCGCTGACCGAGACCATGCGGGCCGTAGAAATGGCCCATCGTGCGGGCTTTACCAATGTGATGAGCCATCGCTCTGGCGAGACCGAAGACGCGACCATCGCTGATTTGGCCGTTGCCACCAACTGCGGGCAGATCAAAACTGGCTCACTGGCGCGGTCTGACCGGCTGGCCAAATACAACCAGCTGATCCGCATTGAGGAAGAGTTGGGAGACACCGCCATCTATGCCGGGCGCTCGATCCTTAAATCTTGAGGCGGCAATATTCTAACGGGCGGGATTTGAGGCGATATTGGCAATTCCCGCCCTTGGTTAAAGCCGCAATGCCCCTCCCCTGCCTGTCTAAGGCAGGCTGATCTTTCCACCACAGAGCGGCGCTTTGGTCGCGGTTGTGGCGGGAAATGACGTCGCCAGACCGCGTGCAACGCGGGCCGCGAGATAGGCGAAGGCCTGGGCTTCGAGCATATCGCCATCCAAGCCGATGTCATCAATGTCATGCAGTTTCATCGGCAATTTCAGCGCCAATTGCCGCATTATTTCACTGTTTTTTCGGCCTCCGCCACTGATCCAAACCTGTTTGGGCTGAACCGGCATGAGCGGCAGGGCCGCCTCAATTGACGCGACGCATAGGGCGGTCAGTGTTGCGGCTGCATCCGCCGGGGCCAGCTGCGCCACCAGCTCCAACACGTCGCTAAAACTGTCGCGATCCAAAGATTTCGGTGCGGCACGCGAAAAATATGGCCGCTGCAAAAAGAGGGCGACGAGCTCTTCATCCACCCGACCGGACGCCGCCAAAGCCCCGCCCGCATCATAGGGCTGTCCAGTGGTTTTCACCATGAAGTCATTCAAGGGCGCATTGGCCGGGCCCGTATCAAAGGCCAGCAGGCCCTGTTCGGCGGGCAAGCGGGCGTCGATCCAGGTGAGATTGCCAACACCGCCGAGATTCACAATCGCCATAGGCTCTTCTATTTGTTTGTAGCGCGCCAATGCCCAATGAAATATCGGCGCCAAGGGCGCACCCTGGCCACCGCAGGCCACATCCTCAGAGCGAAAATCCCAAGCAACGGCCGTGCCGGCGCGCCGGGCAAATTCTGCGCCACTGCCCAGCTGATGGGTGCGGAAATTTTGCGGATCGTGGCACAGTGTTTGTCCATGAAACCCAATCAGCTCCGCTGGCGGCAACTGCGACCACGCCTCCAGATGCGCCGCCAAAATCAACTCCGATACCGGCTCCAGCCCGGGCGCGCCGGGCCATTTTCCCAGCGCGCTTTGTAGCATCTGGCGCTCCGCTGCGCTGTAGGGGCGATAGGCACTGGGGCCGAATTCGCAAATATCCACCCCATCTGTCAAAAGGCAGGCCGCATCCACCCCATCCAGCGAGGTGCCCGACATGAAACCCGTCACCCAAATTGGCTTATTAACGCCCATGCTCTTTCCCTATGTATTGGCTTTGACTATACACTGACCCGAAGGCCTTTGAGGAACAAGAGATCAATGACATATCACCCTAAATCAGAATTCATGGCTGTCATGATGCAACGTGGCTTTCTTGCCGATTGCACAGATTATCAAGGCCTCGATGACGCCTTGAGCCGCGGGGTGACACCAGCCTATATCGGATTTGATGCCACGGCGAAATCACTGCATGTCGGCAGTTTGATCCAGATTATGATGCTGCGCTGGCTGCAAAAAACCGGACATAAGCCCATCACCCTCATGGGCGGCGGCACAACAAAGGTGGGTGATCCGTCATTCCGCGCCGATGAACGCCCCCTGCTCACGGAGGCGCAAATTGACAGCAACATCGCCGGAATCAAAAAAGTTTTCGAGAGCTATATCAGCTATGACGACGGCCCAACCGGAGCCTTGATGCTCAACAATGCCGAATGGCTCGACAGTCTCAATTACCTAGATTTCTTGCGCGACATTGGCCGGCATTTTTCGGTCAATCGGATGTTGAGCTTTGAATCGGTCAAATCGCGCATCGATCGGGAACAATCTTTGAGCTTTCTTGAGTTCAACTATATGATTTTACAAGCCTATGATTTTTTAGAGCTGAACCGCCGATATGGGTGCCTCTTTCAAATGGGCGGCTCTGACCAATGGGGCAATATCGTCAATGGGATTGACCTCACCCGCCGGGTGCTGAACCATGAGATTTACGGCCTTACCTCACAGCTGATGACCACATCCGATGGTAAGAAGATGGGCAAATCCCAAAATGGTGCCGTCTGGCTCAATGCCGATATGCTCTCTGCCTATGAGTTTTGGCAATTTTGGCGCAACACCACCGATGCGGACACGGGGCGGTTTTTGAAACTTTATACTGAGCTGCCGATTGAGGAATGCGAACGTCTTGGGGCCTTGCAAGGCTCAGAGATCAACAGCGCAAAAATCATTTTGGCCAATGAAGTCACAAGTTTGCTGCATGGGGCTGAGGCTGCAAGGACGGCAGAAGCCACCGCACGCGACGTCTTCGAAAAAGGCGGCACGGGTGATGATTTGCCCAGGCTGACCCTTAATGCTGCCGATGTCGCAGATGGCATTTCCATCGTTCAACTTTTGGTGAAATCCGGTTTGGCCAATAGTGGCAAAGAGGCGAAGCGCTTGATTGCTGAAGATGGGGCAAAGCTCAATGACGCGCCGCTCAGCGACACCGGCCTTGTGCTGCAAGCGGGCGATCTTGCAGAGCCGATAAAGCTGTCAAAAGGCAAGAAGAAACACGCATTGGTGCAGCTGGGATGACGGGCCGCACCGCGCAAACCTTCAACCCACCCGTGGTAGAGGCCTATAGCTGGCTGGAAGGCAAAGACTTTTCACAGCGCGCTTTGATCAACGTCAGCCAAGCCGCGCCGGTCGCCCCGCCGCCGGCGCCGTTGCGGGCGCATATGGCCAAGGTCATTGAGGAAGAGGACACCCATCTTTATGGGGCGGTTCTCGGGCTGCCGGCCCTGCGCGAAGAATTGGCCCGTCACACAAGCGCGCTGTATCATGGCAACGTCACAGCGGCGCAGGTGGCGATAACATCCGGATGCAATCAAGCCTTCAGCGCGGCCATTGCCTCTTTGTGCTGCGATGGTGACGAGATCATTCTGCCCACCCCCTTTTATTTCAATCACAAAATGTGGCTGGACATGAGCGGCCTGCGCTGCTGCTCTTTGCCCTGTGAAGGAGATATGATCCCCGATCCCGCGCAGGCGGCCCGGCGTATCACTGATCGCACCAAGGCCATTGTGCTGGTGAGCCCCAACAACCCTTGCGGGGTGGAATATCCAGCAGATACCATTCTGGCCTTTTATAATCTCGCCAAATCGCATGGGCTTGCCTTAATCATCGATGAAACCTACCGCGATTTCCACAGTCAAAGCGGCCCGCCCCATAGCCTGTTTGAGCAAGAAGATTGGCAAAATACGCTGATTTCGCTTTATTCTTTCTCTAAGGCCTATCGGTTAACCGGTCATCGTGTTGGGGCGATTGTGGCTGGCGAGACGCGGCTGGCACAGATTGAGAAATTTCTCGACACGGTGACGATTTGCCCAAGCCAGCTGGGCCAAAAAGCAGCCCTCTGGGGAATGCAAAACTTGAGTGACTGGCTGGGCCAGGAGCGGCGTGAGATCCTAACCCGTCGCCAAGCCATCATAGATAATTTCCCCACGCTGGCCGCAAAAGGCTGGCGACTTTTGGGGCTCGGTGCCTATTTTGCCTATCTGGAACACCCCTTTGACACCGACGCAACCGAGCTTGCGCAAAACCTCGTCGCAGAGGCCGCGGTGCTCGCCCTCCCGGGGTCTATGTTCGTTCCGGCCGGGGATGAAACGGGTCGACGTCACATGCGCATTGCATTTGCAAATATCAGCGCAGAAATGATCGTTGTTTTATTTGACAGAATGGCACAGGTAAGCCAGTAACTGGCTTGCTGCTGTGCTGTTGTTGGCTTAAGCATTTTGGAACTGAATTAAAGGGATCACCCCAATGGCTACGAAGAAAAAATCTGGTGCAAGCAAACTCGCGGTATGGATTATCGTCGGGCTATTGATGTTTGGCATGATCGGGTTTGGGGCGGCCGGATTCAACGGCACGCAGCGCAGCCTAGGCAAAGTGGGTGATAAGACCGTATCCATTTCCTCTTACAGTTCCGCCCTGCAAAACGAGATGGCACAATTTCAAGAGCAAATCGGCCGCGACATTACCCCACAAGAAATGCAGGCCATTGGCCTCGATCAGCGGGCGTTGAACCGGGTGGTCACCACGCGGGCTTTGGATCAATTGGTCACTGATCTCGGCCTGTCGGCGGGCGATGCACGGGTGCGTGAACAGGTGGTTGAAATCCCAGCTTTCCAAGGGCTTGATGGCAAATTTGATCGCGAGTCCTATGCAGAGGTCTTGCAGCGCAACAACCTCAAAGAGGCAGATTTTGAAACCTCCCTGCGTGAAGACGCCGCGCGCCGGATCTTGCGAGAGGCCGTTCTGACGGGCGTCACCGCCCCGGAGGCCTATGCCAAAGCCTTGGTCGCCTATCTCGCCGAGACACGGGATTTCTCCTGGGCGCGCCTCACTCAGGACATATTGGTCAGCCCCGCGCCTGAGCCTCGCGAGGAAGATCTGGTCGCCTATCACAGCGACAACCCAGCCGAGTTCACAACATTGGCTGCAAAATCTATCACCTATATCTGGCTCACCCCTGCCATGTTGGCCGATAGCTTCGAAATCCAAGAGAGCGATTTGCGCGCCGCCTATGACGCGCGCAGTGATGAATTCATTCAATTGCCCCGGCGACTGGTCGAACGGGTGATTTTCCCCTCGCAAGAGGCGGCTGAAAACGCCATGGAGTCGATTACGGAGCAATCGGTCACATTCGAAGAGGTGGTCGAGGCCAGCGGCTTGACCCTGCAAGATGTTGATCTTGGCGATATGACAGAGGCAGAGCTGGGCGCAGCCGGGCCGCTGGTCTTCTCATTGGAGGAGCCTGGCGTCATCGGTCCAGCGCAGACCGACTTGGGCCCTGCCTTATTTCGCGTGAACGCCATCTTGGATGGGAATGTGCAAAGCTTTGACTCTGTGCGAGATCAATTGAAGCTGGATGTGGCTTTGGATCTGGCCACGCGCCAGATCGCTGAGATCGCCGAAGAGGTCGATGATCTTTTGGCCGGTGGCGCGAGCTTGGAAGATGTGGCCAGTGAAACTGATCTGCAATTGGCCGCTCTGGATTGGCATCTACAAACCGAAGGCGGCATTTCTGACTATGAAGAATTCCAAACCGCTGCGGCTGCTGTGACAGCTGAAGATTTTCCAGAGCTTGGCAATTTGAGCGACAATGGCATCTTTGCCCTGCGCCTTGATGGGGAGATACCCGCCGAGCTGCAACCCTTGCAGAGCGTGCGCGAGACGGTGGCCGAAAGCTGGAGAGCGCAACAGATACAGCAGCAATTGCGGGACTTGGCCGAAAGCATCGCCGCGCAGGTCTCGCTCGATGCGCCTCTGGCGAGCTTTGGACTGACGGAAAATCTACAAGACGATATGAACCGCAATGACACCGTCGATGGAACGCCCCCGGCTTTGGTGGCAACCGCTTTTGAAACAGAGCTGGGCAAAGCCGCTGTGTTGGATGCGGCCGAGGGGGTGATCATCCTCGCGCCCCGGGCAATCCGTGCCGCCGATTTTGAGGACGCGCAAGTGAAATCCCTCATAGGCATTTTGGGCAATCGCATCGACACCACCCTGGCGAGTGACGTCCTCGACGCCTTCAGCAATGCCGCACGCAGTGCGGTGGATGTTGAGATCAATCCAACAACGCTGCGCTCGGTGAATAGCAGCCTGCTGGGCGGTGGATAAGACCAATGCAACTCACACCGTCCTACGAAGAATTTGCCGCCAAATACGAAGCCGGCGAAAATCAACTGGTCTATTCGCGCCTTGCGGCCGATCTCGACACCCCCGTCTCTGTCATGCTGAAACTCTCTGACGCACAGAGGGACAGTTTCATCCTAGAAAGTGTGACCGGCGGCGAGATTAGAGGCCGCTATTCAATTATTGGCCTCAAACCAGATTTGATTTGGCGCTGCCGCGGTGAGGTCAGCGAGATCAACCGTGAGGCCCGGTTTGATCGCAACAGTTTTGCACCACAGGACGGCAATCCCTTGGACGGGCTGCGCGCTTTAATTGCGGAATGCCGCATAGATATGCCTGCTGATTTGCCGGCTGCCGCAGCCGGACTTTTTGGCTATCTCGGCTATGACATGATCCGCTTGGTTGAGCATTTACCAGATATCAACCCAGACCCCATCGGTGTGCCGGACGCGGTCATGATCCGACCAACCGTTGTCGCCGTGCTGGATGGCGTCAAAGGGGAGGTGACGCTTGTCTCCCCGGCATGGGTCAACTCCGGCCTCTCAGCCCGCGCCGCCTATGCCCAAGCCGCCGAACGGGTCATGGATGCCCTGCGTGATCTTGAGCGCCCGGTGAGCTCGACCCATAGAGAACTCAGCGGCGCGGCTCATGTGGGTGCGCCCGTGTCAAATTTCACCAAAGACGGCTACCTCGCAGCTGTCGAAAAGGCCAAGGATTACATCAAGGCCGGGGACATCTTTCAGGTCGTGCCTGCACAGCGCTGGGCGCAAGACTTCACGCTCCCCCCCTTCGCCATGTATCGCGCGCTGCGGCGGGTAAATCCCTCGCCATTCATGTTCTTTTTTAATTATGGCGATTTCCAAATCATTGGTGCCAGCCCAGAAATCCTGGTGCGATTGATGGACAATGAGGTCACGATTCGACCAATTGCCGGCACGCGCAAGCGCGGCGCCAATGCGGAAGAAGATAAGAGCTTAGAGGCCGATCTCTTGGCCGATCCCAAAGAGCTTGCCGAGCATCTCATGCTGTTGGACCTGGGACGCAACGACGTGGGGCGAGTTGCCAAAATTGGCACCGTGCGTCCGACAGAAAAATTCTCAGTTGAGCGCTATAGCCACGTCATGCATATCGTGTCGAATGTCGTGGGCGAGCTGGATCAGACACATGATGCCGTCGCGGCGCTCTTGGCAGGCCTGCCCGCCGGAACGCTCTCAGGCGCGCCTAAAGTTCGAGCCATGCAGATCATTGATGAATTGGAGCCGGAAAAACGCGGCGTTTATGGCGGCGGCTGCGGATATTTCTCCGCTGGCGGCGATATGGACATCTGTATTGCGCTGCGCACAGCTGTGCTCAAAGATGGCAAGCTCTATTCGCAGGCCGGCGGCGGTGTTGTCTATGACAGCGATCCTGAGGCGGAATATCAAGAGACGGTGAATAAGGCCAAGGCCGTATGGGCAGCCGCAGCTGATGCGGCAAATTTTGCCGGCAGAGGCAACGGATAGCCGCCGCCCCTATTTGACTGACGGGTCTAAACAGCACAGGCTGTCACCCCAGCCACCAGCCAGATTGAAAGCCACATTGGGGCTTGTCAAAATCTCAACCATGCATCACATTCCAATTATGGAATAAGTGGAGGATCCAAGCTGTGCCCATTTCAAGACGTGATTTCCTCAAATCCAGCGGCGGGGCCGCACTCCTCGCCAGCGGAGCAGTTTGGGCACCACAAGCCGCGCATGCGCAGCTCGATCTAGGTGACATGCGCCTCGATGTGCTCAGCGATGGCAGCCTGCGCCTGCCCGGCAGTTTTATCTTTGGGCCAATGCCGCAGGATGAATTGGCCCCAGTATTGGAAGCCTATGGTCAATCTCCAGATTTGCTGACGCCGCCATGCAATGTCACGCTCTTGCGCCATGGCGGGCGCAATATCCTTTTTGATGTTGGCTCCGGGCCAGATTTTGCCCCGACCGCAGGGCTGCTCCTCGATTCGCTCGACACGCTTGGCCTCGCTCCAGAAGATATCACCGATGTGGTCTTCACCCATGGGCATCCCGATCACCTCTGGGGCTTGCTGGATGACTTTGATGATCCCTTGTTTACCGAAGCCTCCTATCTCATTGGCAAAACCGAATGGGACTATTGGATCGATCCCAATACCGTCAATCGCATTTCCAGCGACCGCGTTCCCTTCGCTGTGGGTGCCAAACGACGTCTGGAAGCCATTGAAGACAATATTGAATTTTTCAAAGACGGCGAAGAGATCCTGCCCGGAGTGGCCGCAAGGGCCAGTTTCGGCCATACACCTGGGCATATGGCATTTGAAATTCGCTCCGGCGCGCAAGCCGCCATGGTGGTCGGCGATGCGATTGGCAATGACCATGTGGCCTTGGCGCGTCCCAATTGGATCTCAGGGTCGGATCAGGATGGGGAAGCCGGTGCGGCCACACGGGTCAGCTTGCTTGACCAAATCGCGACAGAGCAAATGCCGATGATTGGGTTTCACATCACTCAAGGCGGCATCGGCAGAGTTGAGAAAGCCACCGAAGGCTATCATTTCATTGCGGAGACCTAAATTATGCTGAAGAAAATTATTCTATGCAGCCTCTTGGCCAATCCAGTGCTTGCCAGCGAAGATATTGCCGATCAATACCCCGCCTCCATGCTCTATTCGAAACCTGTTGAGGTCATCCCGGATGTGTTTTCCGCCATCGGCGCAACGGCCCCCTCGACCTATGAGAATGCTGGACATAACAACAATCTAAGCTTCATCATGACCGGCGATGGGGTCGTGGTCATCAACGGCGGCGGCTCATATCTTTTGGCACAGGCGCTCCATGAAGAGATCAAATCCCTCACCGATCAACCGGTGCGCCTCGTGATCAATGAGAACGGCCAGGGTCATGCCATGCTGGGCAATTCTTATTGGGCGGATCAAGGGGTCAAGATCGTCGCCCATATCGACGCGGCCCATGAGTTTGAAGATCGCGGCGCGCAAAGTCTCAGTGGAGCCGAGAACCGCCTGCAAGAGCGCGCGCAAGGCAGCCGAGTTGTTTTGCCCGATGAAACCTTTGAAGAGCGCTACACTGTCCCCTTTGGCACTATGGACATTCAAGCTCTGCATATTGGTCCCTCGCACAGCCCGGGTGACATCGTGGTTTGGCTGCCAGAGCAAAGCCTGGTGATCGCAGGTGACATCGCGTTTCATGAGCGCATGTTGCCTATTTTCGAGGACACAATCACAATTGATTGGCTCGAGACTTGGGAAGAAGAATTTGAAAAACTTGCGGCGACCTATGTCATTCCTGGCCATGGGCATCCCACGAATATGGACCAAGTGCGCCGATACACCCGTGACTATCTGGTCTATCTGCGCGAAAAAGTGGGTGAACATCTGGATGCCGGCGGTGACCTCGCTGGCGCCTATTATGTTGACCAAAGCCCCTATGCCCATCTCGACACATTTGAAGAATTGGCCACGAAAAACGCCGGCCGCGTCTTTGAGCAGATGGAATTCGAATAGGGGCTGAACCTACTGCGCGACCATGGGTTTGCGCGCCAATTCGCATTTTGTCCACAGATCGCTGAGAGCCGCGACCAAAGCGTCAATATCAGCTGGGGAATGAACCGGCGACGGGGTGATGCGCAAACGCTCCGTGCCGCGCGGCACCGTGGGATAGTTGATCGGCTGAATGTAAATGCCATAATCGCGCATCAAGATATCGGATATGAACTTACATTTCACCGCATCCCCGACAATCACCGGGATAATATGGCCAGGATTTTGCACATGAGGAATGCCAAGCGCATCAAAGCGCGCCCGAACCTCGGCCACGCGATCGGCATGGGCCTGACGCTCCTGCTGGCTCACCTTTAAATGTCGCACAGAGGCGGTGGCCCCGGCCACAACCACGGGCGGCAAAGCGGTTGTGAAAATGAAACCGCTGGCGAAACTGCGTAGGAAATCACAAAGCTCTGCCGAGGCGGCGACATAGCCACCGACCACGCCATAGGCTTTGCCCAATGTGCCTTCGATGACGGTCACACGATCCATGACCCCTTCTTGTTCGGCAATGCCGCCGCCCCGCGGGCCATAAAGCCCCACCGCATGCACCTCATCGAGATAGGTCATTGCGTTGTATTTTTCTGCCAGGTCACAAATTTCAGCGATGGGCGCAATGTCACCATCCATGGAATAGACGCTTTCAAAGGCAATAAGTTTCGGTCGATCCAAGGGCTGCGCAGCCAATTTGGCCTCAAGATCCGCCAAATCATTGTGCTTCCAAATTTGCCGCTCGGCTTTTGAGTGGCGAATGCCTTCAATCATGGATGCGTGATTCAGAGCGTCCGAAAGCACCAAACACTCCGGGATACGCGCCGCCAAAGTGCCAAGTGCCGCCCAGTTTGAGACATAGCCAGAGGTGAACAACAGCGCGGCAGGCTTGCCATGCAGATCGGCCAATTCCTCTTCGAGCTCCACATGATATTGCGTGGTGCCAGAGATATTGCGGGTGCCGCCTGCCCCTGCGCCACTGGCATCAATAGCGGCATGCATGGCGCTCACCACATCGGGATGCTGCCCCATGCCGAGGTAATCATTGGAGCACCAAATCGTCACCTTCTGCGGATGCTCCCCAAGCGAGGTCGCATGGGGGAAATTGCCATTGTGGCGCTCCAGATTGGCAAATACGCGATAATCGCCGCTTGCGCGCAGCTTGTCTAAAGATGTTTTGAAAAACGCGTCATAATTCATGTCAATCTCCAAGCGCGTCTTGGACCAAGGAGTCGAGCAAAGCTTGAACCTCTTGCATAATGCCATCGGGATATCTGCGATATCCAATCATCACTTCGCCCTCGCGATCCGCAACGAAAATCGAATAGGGACAATGAGCCACATTCATCGGATTGGCCTCCATCACCCGGCGCGAGACAACCGCAGAACAAAACAAAAAGATATCCGCCGCATCAAAAATTCTGACCTCGCTGCCAAGATCTTGACCTGTCCGTTCGAGCATCTCACCTGTATGGCTGACGTAATCAATCACCAGGCCCGCGTCTAAAATCGCACTTTCAACGCTGAAGGTTGCATCTTCGAAAGAGCCGTCAAAAGCATAGGTTATCGCCGGGGATTGCGCCGCAACGGGCCCGGTCATATTCAGGGCCAATATAAGGGAAAGGCCAAACCCTAAGCATGTGTTGCGCATGATCTATCCTTGCCTCGCTTTGAATGGCCTCTTATGGGCGCACCAAGGTTCAAACGGTGTCCTCAAGCGTCACCAGATCCGCGACACCGGCCGGAACTGTCTCCGCCATGGTCATCACAACCGGCGGCGCTTTGCTCTCTTTTTCATCATGCTGGCAAGCGCATTTGCGCATACCGCCAGGGTTACATTCGGCATTGAGGCGGGCCCGCCCGCCTCAAACCAGGGAGTCGTCCCGCGATCTTACTCGAAGGTTTTTAAATATTCGATGACAGCGGCTTGATCTGCCTCCTTCCGGAGCCCAGCGAAGGACATTTTTGTGCCCTTGAGATAGGCTTTTGGCTTGGCCAAAAAGGCTGCCAATTCCGCTTCAGACCAAATCAATCCATCCTGCGCGGCACCGCGCAGCGCTTTGGAATATTTGAAACCCTCCACAGATCCCGCGGCCGCGCCCACAACTCCATTCAAAATGGGGCCAGAGCGGTTTTTCGCTTTGCCGCCGACCTGATGGCAAGCTTTACATTTTTTGAACACTTTCTCACCAGCTGCCGCCAATTCCATATCAATTGCAGGTACTTCTGGCGCGGGAGCAGGTTCTGGCGCGGCGGCGGCACTGACCTCAGTGGCGCCTGAATTTGCTTCCAGCTCCGGGGTCACATCCAAAACCAAAGCGCGCATGGTGATCTCAACACTGTCTTTACAATTTGTCATGCAAGGCTCACCTGACCAAATTGCATATTCCGCCTGAGGGCGATCATCCACGATGAACCCCTGCGCATTTGGCATTTCGAAATCCATGAAATTTTCATGAGACAATACGAAATCATCCTCAATCAAGTCATTGGAATACAATATATAAGCAACAATTGCATAGACTTCATCATCGCTCAGAGTGCCGGCGCTGCCGTAGGGCATGGAGCGTTTGATGTAATCATAGGCAGTGGTCAAATGCGGCCAGTAGGAACCGACGGTTTTCAACGGATCTTCATGATCCAGCGTATCCGCCCCGCCTGCCAATTTTGGCCAATTGTCTATGCCTTCGGCGAAATCCCCGTGGCAGGCCGCACATTTTTCGGCGAAAATCTCTTCGCCTACGAGCGCGTCACCGGAGCCCTCGGGCAAGCCATCGCCCTTCACATTGATGTCCCAATCCCAGGCGGCAATTTCGGCGGGCAAAGCGGCCCGGCCCAAACCAAGTTTTTCGGCCATGACAGGCGCAGCCAGGCAGGAAGCCGTCAAAGCGATAGTTAAAGATTTAAGATACTTCGACATTTTCTGTCTCCCCGTTTTCACGCACCCACCAGGTTTGAATACAATTATTGTGATAAATTGAGTTGAGACCGCGCACCTCTCGCAACTGTGCTTTGGTCGGCTGGACATAGCCCGTCTCATCCATCGCCCGCGATTGCAAAAGCATTTCAGAACCGTCCCAATCCATGTCCAGATAAAAGCGGGTGAGGGCCATTTTCTCGCCAGGCTTGGCCAGGCGGGCGGTCTCCCAGGTCTTGCCGCCGTCTTTAGACACATCCACGCGTGTGATGGCCCCATTGCCAGACCAGGCCAATCCGGTGATCACCAATGGCCCTTTGCCATGGGTGATAGGAGCTTGTGGGCTGGGCGAGGTGACAACGGATTTCGCATCCATTGCCCATGTCCATTTGCGGCTGATACCATCCGCGAGCGTATCGGTATATTTTGACGTTTCTTCGCGCGATTCAACAGGCTCATTTGTCACTTCGATCCGGCGGATCCATTTGACCCACATATTGCCTTCCCAACCGGGCACAACCAAACGCACCGGATAGCCATGCTCTTTGCGCAGAGCTTCGCCATTGGCTTTGAAGGCCACCAAGACATCATCCAAAGCCTTTTCCATAGGAATAGATCGCCCGTTCGATGACGCATCCGCCCCTTCCACGAAGACCCATTTGCCCGCAGTGTCATAGCCGGCTTCCTGCAACAGCAGGCGCAGAGGCACGCCGGTATATTCCATATTGTGGATCATTCCATGAGTGAACTGCGCCCCGTTAAGCTGCGCGCCGGCCCATTCCATGCCCGTATTGGCCGCGCATTCGCAGAAATACACATGGTTTTCGCGCGGAAAGCGCTCCAGATCTTCATAGGTAAAGACCAAAGGTGTATCAACCAACCCATTGATCATAAGTCTATAATCACTTTTCTTGAGATCAATTGCACCCGAGTGGTGCCGCTCGAAAGCGCAGCCTTGCGGTGTAATCGTGCCATCAAGCGCATGGATCGGTGTGAAATTGATTGAACTGACCGTATCCGCGGTTAACCATTCAACATTGCGTCGAATGACATCCCCCTCATGTTCAATTGGCAGGCCGTAAGGCGTCGCATCCACACCATCACCGAAGCTCTGCGCCCAATCTTGGGGCTCAACAATCAAAGGATCGGCGGTTTGCGCATGCGCTGCAGAAGAGGTCACAACCCCTGCCCCGACAGCCGCCGCGCCACTTAAGAACGCCCGGCGAGATGGTTTTTTTGCGTCATATGTCGACATAATATTTTCCTTCAATCATACAGAGCCGCCTTAGGCTCCGATAACCTCAACAGAGTTGTTTGGATCTAAAGAGATCGTCCCTTGCTTGCGGATATGATTTTCGACCACATCCCAAATTTGCGGCCCCTCAGTGCCCTCGTTGACGCTGGCCCAACCAGCGATCGTGTAGGTTTTCGCGGCCTCGATTGGCTCACCTGTCTTCAACAAAGTCATATCAGTGATCCGCTGCCCCTGTGGCTTGTTGATATCGATGCGATATCCAAGGCCACCAACCCGCACCATATCCCCGCCTTGCTGATAGTAAGGATCAGGGTTGAACAAATTGTCGGCGACATCTTCCAAAACCACATGGAGGAATTCACCGGTCATTTCTGTTCGATACGCCTCGCCATAAGACATGGACGTGACGTTCCAAATATCTTCGCGGGTAATATCCTGGCCAGGCAGGATTGACGGACCCCAGCGCACGCCCGGCGACAGGGCAATGTCCGCGTCTCTCTCTTCGATCAGCGCGTTACAGATGAGATCATCCCATGTGCCATTGAAGTTTCCACGGCGATAAAGCGTTTGATCCTCTGCGGTGCGGCCAATGACTTCCCGCAGCTCCGCCTCATAGGGGGCGCGCTGCGCGTCAATGACTTTTGCAACTTCCGCATCTGGCTCAATCACATCCGAGAAGATCGGGATCAGCTTGTGACGAAAGCCCATCATCTGGCCGTTGCGCACATCCAAATCCACACGGCTGACGAATTTTCCATTCGAGCCAGAGGCCACGATGATGGTTTTTCCCACCAAAACAGGTTCGGGCAAGGCATCATGGGTGTGGCCAGACAGGATCACATCAATTCCGGTCACAATGCCGGCCATCTGTTTATCCACGTCAAAACCGTTGTGGCTCAAACAGACCACCAAATCGGCGCCATTGGCGCGCACCTCATCGACCATCGCTTGCATGTTCTCATCGCGGATACCGAAAGCATATTCCGGGAACATCCAACCAGGATTGGCGATGGGCATATAGGGGAAGGCCTGACCAATCACCGCAACTTTCACCCCACCGGTTTCGAAGAACTTATAGGGGGGGAACATATCGGATGGTTCATCCCATTCGCTGTCAAAGATGTTTTGTCCCAAAGCCGCGAATGGCAGCCCCTCGACAATCTCATTGACCCGCTCACTGCCGAGGGTGAACTCCCAGTGGAAGGTCATCGCATCGGGGCGCAAGGCATTCATCACATTAACCATATCCTGCCCGGCGGTCTTGTGGCAGGTATAGGAGCCATGCCAAGTATCCCCGCCATCGAGGAGCAAAGCATCGGGACGCTCAGAGCGGATCTGGTTGATGACAGTGGCGACACGGTCCAATCCCCCAACCCGCCCATAGCCCTTGGCCAGAGATGAAAAATCATCATAGGTCAGCGCATAGGCAGAGGCGCTGCCGTCATTTATTCCATAGAGTTTGCGGAAATCTGCCCCGGTGACATGCGGCACCTGTCCACGATTGCCGCCGACACCGATATTGATCTCAGGTTCGCGGAAGAAAATGGGCTTCATCTGCGCGTGAATATCGGTCACATGGATCAAGGAGACATTGCCGAAACTGTCAAATTCGAGCAATTTGTTTTGCGTGAGAGCTTGCTGTGCGGCCAGCCGGCCCCAGTTGCCAAATCCAGATCCACCATAAAGCGCAGCAGCGGCCATGCTGGTTTGCAAAAAATCACGACGAGATATCATTTCAGTCCTCACATCCGCGCCACATATGCACGATATTGAATTCGTTTGGTTATAAAAGAACCCATGCCCAAATTCAGGTCATGGGTTCTTTCGATGTATTAGTTGCGGACCGAGGGGGTCTCTACAGATAGCCCGTTGCCACGCGCTGCGAGATACAGCTCAAGAGCCTTGAATTCATCGCCACCTTCCTTGAACGGTGTCGCGCGAATGTTCTTCATACAGCCTTTGAAGCGTGCATGTGCAGAGTTCAGCTTAGCATTTTTCAAACGATACGTCGGAAAGCCGTTAATTTGACCCTGGCTGAGGTGATCGGCGCGGATCATCGTGCCGTAGTTGTCTTCATGACAATTTGAGCAGGCCATGTCCAATTGACCAACGCGCTGGTAATATAGGTCTTTGCCGCGCTCAAAGAAAGGCGCCGCGTCACCATCAACCGCAACATTGATCGACATGCCACGAGATTGAAGCCCGATCAAAGCCGTCATAGCAGTCATTTGACCACCGGAATACTTCCAAGGCTCCGCACCCATGCGATCCGTCCGACATTCATTGACCAGCTCTTCCATAGTGACCAAGTCACCATTTTCCACCCGTGGCAAAGTTGGACGCAGGCCAGCAAAATCAGACACATCCTCATGACAGCTTGCACAGGCCTTACCTTCGGACCCCTCAACCATATCAAACAAATCAACGCCTTGGTCGACAAAAACGAAGGCGGGATTCTCGAAGTCATCCATTTGCAGAACCTGGGTTTCGCCAGATCTGAAGTGCCAACCAGAATAGACCGTATCAAGGTTTTCAGCAAAAGCTGGAGCATCGGCCCGGGTCTGAATAACTTCCCCGTCGACGGACAATGTTGCGTCATCTTGCGCAGACGCGAAACCAGCGGACAAAGCCACAATGGCTGCACTCGTTAGTAAAGTCTTGAATTCCATTTTCAGTCCTCCCTAGACCACAAGATATTAGGCTATTTTTATTTTCTTTGAGGTCTCATAGACAGAACCATCATCGTCATACCATGTGAACTTGAACTCACCAGCTTCGGGCACCATGGCCTCAAATTGGAAATATGGATTTGTTGAAATCGCAGGTTCCAAAGTCACATCGATGATATTTTGACCATTAAAATCGGCAGCGAACCGATTGATGATTGAGCGCGGGATAATGTTGCCATCGCCATCTTTGCGCACACCGGATTCCATTTTGTGGCTGATCAAAGTCTTGATCGTGATCACATCACCTGCTGCGGCCGATTTTGGAACCTTAACGCGCGGTTTTACACCTTTCGCCATCAGTACTTCTCCTTAAATTCTGAGTTTAGCCGCCGCAGCCGCCGATTGTTACTTTTACAGTTGCACCCGCTTTGCGGAATGAGCCATCTTCCATTTTCGCCACAGCAACCACGTCTTGGGTCTTTGCCAAACGAATCCGCGTCGCGCCGGACCGCGCGCCCGCCATCGGACCGAAGTTAAATGTCGCGACCGCTGGTGTCGGGTTGCCCGTTGCCAAAAGCATGATGGACACAGCGCCGGGGGCGACGACTGATACCGGCACAGTGTTGCCATTTTCAGCGATTTCCGGAGCTGTCAGCTCAATGCCGCCCTCTGCAACGCCAGCACCGCCCGTAAAGGCCGCGATCGCATCATCAGTTTTCGATGCAAAGGCCGGCATGCCTGCGAAACTCGCGGCGGCAAATGCGCCAGAGCCGAGGGCTAAAATGTTTCGTCTCGTAAATTCCATGTTGTGTCTCCCTGATCTTACTCAGATCTTTAGTCTTTAAGGGTCAAAAGATATGCCACCACATCTTCAACTTGTTGGGCCGTCAGAATCGATTTGCCATCGAATTTCTTGAGCGGGCGCTCGTATCCGCTATCGATGTAAAAAGCCGGCATAATCGTCCCATCGAACATCATCTTCGCGTTGACAACGATCCCGCGCAGCTCAGCCGCTTCCCAGCGATCCCCAACGCCATCTAAAGGCGGACCAACTTCACCGTGAAACTGCTGTTCTGACATGTCATCATTCATGTGACACGCGAGGCAATTGCCCTGTTTGCGATTCATAAAGGCTTTGCGGCCTGCGGCGGCATCGCCAGCCGATCCGGTCAAGGACGCCATCACAGAGCCATCCTCAAAAGCCACATCACTTGGCGCGGTCTCCGCCACAGCGGTTGTCACACTCAACACCGACACGGCAGCGATTGTAAAAATATTTCTCATGCGTCCTCCCGAAACACTTTTTATTTGTGTGTACCGTAGTCGACCAAGAGGGTATCAATCAACCACAAATTCACATTAATGAATTTATTATTTCCCGATTTGCTTTCGAATATACTAACTTTGCTCGGAAAATTTGCGCGCATGATACTTTTGAAAGCTCTCTTCACCCTCATACCCATGCTCAACAACCCAATTTAACATATTGAATGTTGTGTGTTTTCCGAAGGCTCCCGGCATAGATGCCACAGCGGCCTGATTGGCCGATACATCTCCGCCCACCTCTTCAGGAAAAAATAGGATGGACGGGGTAAACAATGCGCCCCAGCGGCGAACCATCTCTTTTTCGGGCAAGATTGTCCCGTCAAAGTCCGTAACTTCGACATCACCGAACATATTTATCTGCACCACGAAGAAATTTTCCTCGATATAATTGGCGATTTTGGCAATGGGGAAGACGTCCTCATGCATTTTCTTGCAATAGATACACCCTCTTTGCTCAATGATGACCATAAGACGTTTGCCTTCGGCATTTGCATCCGCCAGATCCTCTGACAGATCTTTAAATGTCTCGCGCATCCATGGCGCTTTGTGCAGGCCGTCATCACCCATTTCGGCCAACCCCATGGTTGCACTCATGAAAACAATGGCGGCGGTCAATAATAAACGTGTCATGGCAGTCCCTTTCTATCCGATACGCCCAAAGCTGGGCACAAGTTCTAACATCCATTGCGCAATGTAGTTCATGGAGTTTGTCGCGATGAGCACTCCAAAAAGAATCAAAAATACACCCATTGCTTTTTCCACCAAGCCCAAATGCCGCCGAAACCGCGCCATCCAGCGCATGAAGGGCGCTATGAAAAAGGCGGCCATGATGAAGGGCAATGTCATTCCCAAGCCATAGGTCAAGAGCAGCAGCGCCCCGTTCCAGGCGGTCTCGGCTCCCGCCGCGGTAAATAATATCGCCGCTAATACCGGACCGACACAGGGGGTCCAGCCAAAGGCGAAGGCCAAACCGACCACATAAGACCCGATCAGGCTGAGATTTGACATTTTCGAGGTATCAAAACTCATCTGCCGATAGAGCAAGGCAATCTTAATCACCCCAAGGAAATGTAAGCCCATCGTGAGAATTATACCGGCTGCGACCCAACGCAGAATATCGAAATATTCGCGCACAACCTGCCCAAAGCTCGTCGCAGCAGCGCCAAGCCCCATAAAAATCGTGATCACCCCTGCCGCAAAAAACATCGCTGCGAGCACGGCGCGGCGCCGCGTGGCCGCATCGATCTCTGACTCGCTGTTGATCTGGTTCATCCCAACCCCAGCCAAGTAACTGAGATAAAATGGCACGATGGGTAAAATACAAGGCGAAACAAAGGACAATAAGCCCGCCAAAAAAGCCGAAACGATGGAAATGTCGAACATAATGCGCCGCCAATATTGCAATTCTGTAAAATCATATTACAATTTATGAATACGAAAGGTCAATTTCCAAATGTGGTCCCTAGCATTAAGCCTCACCCTCGCGCTGCTCGCCCTTCCAACACTGGCAGAGACACGCTTGATTATGGCGGAGGAAGAGGGCTGCGTCTGGTGCGCCCGCTGGAACGAGGAGATTGCTCCGATTTATCCCAAAACCCCCGAAGGCCGCGCCGCGCCGCTGCAGCGCTTGGATGTCCATGATGCGCCGCCTGAAGCGCTACAATTCGCCCGCAGCCTGCATTTCACCCCAACCTTCGTGTTGATGGTGGATGGGGTTGAGGCCTCCCGAATCGAAGGCTACCCAGGAGAAGATTTCTTTTGGGGACTACTTGGCCAAATGTTAATCGCGGCCGATGTGCCCTTAAGCCGATGAAATTCGTCTTATTGACCCATGAGGGCCGAATATGTCACATATATTAGACAATGGGCACATGAGGCAGAACAAGACCATGGCTTTGCCGGTTTTTGACGAGAATATTTGTCCCGAAGATATGGACAAAATGGCAGGTAACGCGGTTCGGGCTGCAAACTTCCTCAAGGCAATCAGCCATGAGGGGCGCTTGATGATTCTGTGCTATCTTGCCTCTGGTGAAAAATCAGTGACGGATCTGGAAGAGCTGCTCTCTGCCCGCCAAGCCGCCGTGTCGCAGCAATTGTCGCGCCTTAGAATGGAGGGGCTTGTCACCCCACGTCGCGATGGCAAGGTCATCTATTATAGCTTGACCGATAAACGCTCCACCCAAATCATGGAGGTCGTCTATGATCTCTTTTGCCGAGAGTCATAAGGCGATCACATGCTGGACACGCTGTCAGAACCGGTAATTGTCGCATGGATCGGCTTAGCTGGTGGGGTGGTTCTTGGCCTCGCGGCCCGCATTGGCCGTTTTTGCACCCTCGGCGCTCTGGAAGATTTTTTTTACGGCGACAGCGTTGAGCGCCTGCGCATGTGGGGCATTGCGATTGGCCTGTCGATTATGGGCAGCTTCGCCGCCCAAGCGCTTGGTTGGGTCGATCTGACCCAAGCCATTTACCTCTCAGCCGCTTGGAACCCATGGGCCAGCATCCTGGGCGGCCTCACCTTCGGCTATGGCATGGCACTTGCGGGCAACTGTGGCTATGGCGCATTGGCACGCTTAGGCGGCGGAGATATCCGCGCCTTCATCATTGTGCTGGTGATGGGCATTTTCGCCTATATGACGATTGCAGGCCCCTTGGCCTATCTGCGCATTTGGCTCTTCGGCGGCGGCAGTGCCGCCCTTACCCCGCCAAGCATTGCATTTGCGCTGTCCCACCAGTTCGGACTGTCCCTAGCTTGGATCGGGATGGGCATTGGATTTTTCATCTTTGCCCTCGCCGCGGCCAGTCGGTCGGTTTTGCAAAACCCTAACACATTGCTCTGGGGCGCGCTGGTCGCAGGGGCGATTGTATCTGGCTGGATTGGCACGCAATGGGTTGCCACCCATGGTTTCGAAGAGCTGCCACTCGTCACCCATACTTTCTCTGCCCCCATAGGAGAAAGCCTGATCTACCTGATGAGTGCCAGCGGCAATTCCGTGAGCTTTGCCACGGGATCTGTCTTGGGCGTCTTAATCGGCGCATTTCTTGGCTCCGTATTCAAAGGGCACTTCCGTTGGGAGGCCTGTGACGATGCGCGCGAGTTGCGCCGGCAAATCTTTGGAGCGGCGCTCATGGGCATCGGATCCGTCTTGGCGCTGGGATGCAGCGTGGGACAGGGATTATCCGCCTTCTCCACCCTCGCCTATGGCGCCCCGGTGACAGTGATCTGCATCACAATTGGCGCCGCGATCGGGCTGCGCCAATTGATCCAAGGGTTCCATCAGATTGATTAAGCCCTGCGGCATCGTAATCACGCAGAGCGATCATGGTCTGCCACCCGCGCAATTAGGACCAAATTTCTGCACCACAATTGCGCGCCTCGGATAGGGTTCTCAGGTTACTGCCGCCTGCGGAACCATATCCCGTCCATCCCGCGCTCGCCAGAATTTTGTCGTCCCAGCCCCATTTGCATCCCGCTGGGTTTAGAGGCAAGTGGGGCTCATACAACAAAAGGTATCTGAAATGTTTGAACAACTCGGTTTCGAAACCCTGAATCCTGTACAGGCGTCGCTGATTTTGGCATTGATCCTTGGCGCGCTATTCGGCGCGATCGCGCAACACCTCAAGTTTTGCTTTCGCAGCGCTGTTGTGGGCACGGGAAATCAAGCGCAATCCGCGCGCGGCCTGTGGTTGGTCGCCCTAGGAACAGCTGTGCTGGTCACGCAGCTGTTGACCGTCACCGGCTATATCTCATTTGATGGTCACCGCTTGCTGGATAATGATCTGCCGATTGCGGCAATCCTCGTCGGCGGTGTGATGTTTGGCATTGGCATGGTGCTCACCCGTGGCTGTATCTCCCGCCTCACCGTGCTGACAGGCTCGGGCAATCTACGCGCCCTGACGGTGCTAATCGTCTTTGCTGTGCTCGCCCATGCAACCCTCAAAGGCATTCTTGCCCCTCTGCGGGTCTGGCTCGGCTCTGTCACCCTGCCCATGGGTGAAGTCAGCTCTCTTGCCGATGTCCCTGGCGGCGCTGCGGTTTGGGCGGTTGTATTGGCTTTAACCTGCTTTGCCCTCGCCGCCCGCTCTGGTATCGCTTGGAGCAAAGCGCTCTGGGCCGGTCTTTTGGGGCTCTTGGTCCCCGCCGGATGGCTTGGCACGGGCTTTGTCTTGCAAGATGAATTTGACCCGATCGTCATGCAATCTTTGTCATTTACCGCGCCAGCGGCAGATTTACTCTTTTGGACTGTCGCTTCCTCGGCGATCCCGGCCGGATTCGGTGTCGGATTGATCCTTGGCGTCGTCCTCGGAGCCGCCGCAGCCTCCCTCAGCAAGAGGGAATTTCAATGGCAATCGTTTGACACGCCAAAACAAACCGGCCGCTATTTCTTAGGCGGGACACTCATGGGCGTGGGCGGTGTTTTGGCCGGTGGCTGTACCGTCGGCGCAGGACTGGCGGGCATCGCAAGCCTAAGCATCGCCGCGCTGCTTGCCCTGGCATCAATCGCCCTCGGCGGTTGGGCGATGCGGGCGCTGTTGTCGGAAGAAAAGAGTGCAGCTCTCGGCGCGCATTAAAAATTAAGCGCCCAGATTAAACACCCAGATTAAGTGCCAAGGACGAGTCATACCGCCCTTGGCGCGCCAGGCCCTTACAGCGCTTGCAAGCGTTTGAACAATGACGACGTATCCCAG